>Ga0207789_1000074_pt1 | contig 101705 bp, 90 predicted proteins | sample HigsolmetaGSP12D_FD_184840 | JGI IMG/M metagenome (GOLD analysis project Ga0207789, IMG submission 184840) | High solid enriched microbial communities from the Joint BioEnergy Institute, USA - SP1-2-D (SPAdes) | ecosystem: Engineered > Bioreactor > SSF (Solid state fermentation) > Aerobic >... | reverse complement strand
GGGGGAAGAACCATCCGCATATTGCTGATCTGGTCTCGCTTCGCTGGGACATTACCCTTTTTCTTACAGCTCATGTGCCGCTCGGTTCAAAACCGATCCTTGATATCATGGGCTTTCGAAATTCAGGTTAAGTCTTTTCAACCCTCATCTCGTCTGTTAAAATGGCAGAAGACGCAGGGATGCTTCCGTCACGTTCGCTTCGCGAGAGGCGAACGGCGGGGGCGTCCTTTTGCTTTTTTTTCGGCAGGAGGTGGTTCGTTGCAAGCTCTGCGGAAATACTGGGAGACCCGCACGTTCCGGAAGAAGCTGATGATCGCGTTTTTGCCGCTCGCGCTCGTGCCCATGATTTTCCTGACCGCGCTGTCCAGCTGGATATACAGCAACCAGATCGCGAAGACGATGAACAACAACGTCGTGGGGACCGTCAACCTGGTCAACGACCATTTGAGCACGTATTTGAACGAGCTGACCCGGCTGTCGGTGCTGCCCTATTACAACAGCAAAATCTTAAGCATCATGCAGCAGACCGGAGACATCAGCGACACCGACTTCAATCAGGTTCAGGGGCTGCTGTCGCAGGCGATCCGCAATCCCCGCGAGGACTTGCAGAGCGTGTTCATCTACCGGCGGGACGGGAAAATTTTCTCAAGCTCCATCTACAACGCCGACATCAACTATCAATATGACTTCCAGAGCTCGCCGTGGTACCGGGAAGCGGTGGCGGCGAACGGGAAGGTCGTGTTTACGGGGAAGGTGAGCGACACCCGCATTATCAATCGGCCGGAGCCGGCGTTCTCTGTCGCCAGGGCGATCAAGATTTACAACGGTCCGGTTCTGGGCGTCATCATCATCGACGTGAGCTTCGCCGGCCTGGAGAGCATCTTCCGGAACGCCGACCTGGGGCAAGGCTCCAACATCGTCGTGCTCGACCGCGACCGGAACATCGTCTACAGCAAGAACGATCATTATCTCGACGAACTGCCGGCCATCGGCGCCCCGACCGGCGGGGCGCAAGCCGTTCGGGCCGGCGGGGACAAGCTGATGGTGAGCGGCGTCAAATCCGCCAACACGGGATGGACCATTGTCGGCATCGTGTCCGAGTCCGAACTGAAGCAGGGCCAGGACATTATGTACAAGGTGATTGCGACGGTGTCGGCGCTCATCTTCCTGGTCGTCGTCGCGGTGTCGGTGCTGCTGTCCGATACGATCACGAAACCTTTGAAAACGCTTCGCATGCTCATGGGCAGGGTGGAAAAGGGCGATTTCAACGTGTCCTATCAGTTGCTGAACGGCAACCTGGAGATCAGCCTGGTCGGCCGGGCGTTCAACAAGATGAACCAGAAGATCGACGAACTGATCAACCAGGTGCTCGAAATCCGGTACAAGCAGAAGGAAGCGGAGCTGAACAACCTGAAGCTGCAAATCCGGCCGCACTTCCTGTTCAACAACCTGGAGGCGATCCGGGCGCTCGCGGAGATCGGGGATCGCAGCGGCATCGTGGAGATGACGTCCGCGCTCGGCGGCATGCTCCGCTACAGCTTGAGCAAGCAGGACGGGAAGGTCGCGCTGCGGGAGGAGCTGCAGCAGATTCTCAACTACGTCAAAATCGAGCAAATCCGCTCCGGCTGCACGCTGGCGGTGAACTGCGACGTCGACCCGGCGCTGCTCGACTGCCGGACGATTCCGATCCTGCTGCAGCCGGTGGTGGAGAACTGCATTCATCACGGCTTCGACCAGATGACGGGCGGCAAGCGGATCGACATCGCCGTGAAAGAGCGGGAAGACGGGATCCGGATTCGCATTCAGGACAACGGCGCAGGCATGGCGGCGGACGATCTGGCGAAGCTGAACGCCTACTTGACCGAAGAGGAAGCGGACGAGCCGACGTTCCGCAATTTCGGCATCGGGCTGAAGAACCTGCACGCCCGCATCCGGCTCGAATACGGCCCGCCGTACGGCCTCAGGCTCGCCGGCCGGCAAGGCGCGGGCATGACGGTGGACATTCGCATCCCTAAAGATGAACGACGTTAAGCATTCGCATGGGAGGGGAAAACCATGAAACGCCTGTTGGTCGTCGATGACGAGTGGCTCATTCGCAAGGGGATCGTGCGGACGGTGGAGCGGCTCCGTTCCGGCTGGTCGATCGAGGAGGCGGCGAACGGACTGGAGGCGATCGAGCGCATCGGCCGCTGCTCGTTCGACCTGATCTTCTGCGACATCAAGATGCCCGAGATGGACGGCATCACGATGCTGGACGAGATGACCCGCCGGTGCAGCCGGGTTCCGGTCGTCTTCCTGACCGGGTACGACGACTTCCCGCTGATGCAGAGCGCCATCCGCCTGCGGGCATACGATTACTTGCTGAAGCCCGTTCACGACAGCGACATCGTCTCCGTCTTCGCGAGCTTCGAGCAAGATTTCGGGACGGTCCGGACGCGCTCCGGCGCCGCCCACGCCGAATGGCGGAAGTTCGAGTTCCGGCTGATCAGCGCGCTGGAGACGTTCGATGCGGACCGCGTCGCCTCCGTTCTCGAGGACGGCCGTTCCTTCCTGGACGGCGGCATGGCGATGACCGAATACGTGGACGAGATCGTGCGGATCGCGAGCCACTTCTTCAGCAAATATCGGGTGTACGGCTTCGCCAGGGACGTTCGCTTCTCGTCCAACGACCTGAGCAACTTCGCGAACGTGCTGCACGCGATCCGCATTCGGCTGGCGCAGGTGAAGGAGGCGGAGGAAGCCGGGAAGAGCGGCAACAAGATCATCAGGCTCGCCAAGGATTACATCAACAGCCATCTGCAGCGCCCGTTGACGCTGGCGGAGGTCGCGGACTACGTTCACTTCAACCCGACTTACTTCAGCGAATATTTCAAGGAGAAGAGCGGGGAAACGTTCATGGGATACGTCACCCGCATGAAGCTCGAGAAAGCCAAGGAGATGCTGGCGGACCCCGCGATCCGGATCAACGACATTTCCGACTGCTTGGGGTACAAGGACCCGCGGTCGTTCACGAAGATGTTCAAGACGACGCTCGGCCTGACGCCCACGGAATACCGGAACCGGCACACGTAACTTTCGCTTCGGAGCGATTTTGCCGAAAGATCGTTCCTCTTTCCGAATGTTGATGCGTTTTCAAAACCGGGCCGGCTCTCTACAATGAACCATAGATGTTCGCGACATCGAAATATACGAACAACGATGGGGGTTTATGGATGAAGCGTATTTCGCGTCCGGCTGCGGGGGCGCTCGGCGCCGTCGTCTGCGCCGCGCTCCTGGCGGCTTGCTCTTCCAATCAATCGAATAACGCACCTGCGTCTTCCGCCGGCTCGTCCGGCGCGGCCGATTCCGGCCAAACGGTCACGATCAACTATTACGACTGGACCGACGAACAGGCGTATATGGATCAAGTTGTAAGCGATTTCGAAAAGAAATATCCGAACATCAAGGTGAACGCCAACTACGTTCCGACCAGCGATTACACCCAGAAAATTCTGGTGAACCTGTCGACCGGCGGCGACATGGACGTCTTCGCCACGGCGAGCACGTCCAATCTGGCCGAATACGTCTCCAAGCAAGTGCTGGAGCCGCTCGACGATGTCGCCGCCGCTGGCGATCTGGCGGGCATTGCCGACAGCATCAACCAGCTCAAGTACGAAGACCATATTTACGGCCTTCCCTACCGGACGAGCAAATGGGTGCTGTACTACAACAAAGATTTGTTCGACAAGGCGGGAATCGCTTATCCGGACAGCTCCTGGACGTGGGATCAATACGAGAAGACGGCCAAGCAGCTGACGAGCGGAAGCGGCCAGAACAAGGTGTACGGCTCGCTGAGCTTCCCGGCCGACAACACGTGGTGGCGGGTGCTCGCCAACATCAAGGGCGCGAGCAATCCGCTGAACGCGGACGAACTGTCCGCCTTCCGGCAGGTGCTCGAATACTACAACAAGCTGACGCAGGAAGGCGCCCAGCAGCCGTTCGGCGAGCTGGTCGGCACCGCCGGCGGCGACTACACCGGCCGCTTCCTGCAAGGGAACGTGGGGATGATGTGGAACGGCGACTGGGAAATCCAGATGCTCAACGACGCCATTCAGCAAAAAGGGGTCAAGCTGAACTACGACATCGCTCCGCTGCCGCACTGGAGCGATTCGGAGCCGGCCACGACGGGCTCGTTCGCCGTCATCATGGTCAACAAGCAATCGGCCCATCTGGATGCAGCGAAGAAGTTCGCCGAGTTCGTCGCCTCCGAAGACGCGGCGAAGATCATCGCGGGCAACGGCCTGCTCACGCCGTGGACGACGGATGCCGTGAACCAGGCGTTCCTCTCCAAGCTGACGACGCCCGAGCACGCCGGCGTGTTCAACGAACCGACCAAGGTGCTGAACCAGGTGCCGATGGACCCGCTGTACAACCAGGGCATGAACATCGTCAAGGAAGAGACGTCGCTCTATCTGCTAAGCAAGCAGTCGCTCGATCAGACGTTCCAGAACATTCAGAACCGCATCCAGAAGGAAGTCAAGCCGTAAGGCGGACGGCTCCGGCCGATTTCGTTGAAGCTTCCTGCCCGGCAGGAAGCTTCAACGACCATTTCTTGCCGCAAAGGAGGCGGGCCGATGGCGCTGACGCGCTTGCGAAAATACGGCGTCGCTTATTTGTTTCTCGCGCCGAGCCTGATCGGGCTGATCGTGTTCGTGCTGTATCCGATTGTGGATTCTCTCTTCCTGAGCTTTACGAGATGGGACGGACTGACGCCGCTCAAGTGGATCGGACTTGCGAACTACCGGGATTTGCTGACCGACGAGACGTTCAGGATCTCGCTCGTCAACAACCTCTACTATACGGCGGTCACCGTTCCGCTCACGATCGCGCTGTCCATTCTGCTGGCGCTGCTCATGAACTTTCGCATTCGGGGCATCAAGGTGTTCCGCGTCCTCTACTTTTTCCCGAACATTACGGCTTCGATCGCGGTCGGCATCATCTGGGGCGCGATGTTCACGCAGTACGGGCCGATCAATACGATCCTGCGCTTCTTCGGCGTCGCCAACCCTCCGGGGTGGCTGGCCTCGACGACGCTGGCGCTGCCGGCGGTCATGCTCGTCAGCATTTGGAAGGGCGTGGGGTACAACGCCGTCATCCTGCTCGCCGGCTTGCAAGGGGTGCCGCGCCATCTGTACGAAGCGGCCGAACTGGACGGAGCGGGGCGGTTCAAGCAGTTCGTGCACGTGACGCTGCCGGGACTGTCGCCCGTCATCTTCTTCACCGTCGTGACCGGCGTGATCGGTTCGTTCCAGGTGTTCGACACCGTCATGGCGATGACGCAAGGGGGGCCGGGAAGAGCGACGAACGTTCTCGTCTTCCACATCTACAACACCGCGTTCCAAAACTATCATTTCGGAGCGGCGTCCGCCATGTCTTACGTGCTGTTCGTCATCATATTCGTCTTGACCCTCGTGCAATTGCGCATTCAGAAACGATGGGTCACCTACTGAAGAAAGGAGCGGACGCTTTGTGGAGATGGCAGTGAACGAGCGGACGAGGGCGGCCGGCTCGCGCCGGGGCGCGGTGTGGCGGGCGTCGGCGGTTTATGTGCTGCTGCTGGCCGTCGCGGTCGCGACCGTGTTGCCGTTCGCGTGGATGCTGTCCGCCTCGCTCAAAAATCAGGCGACGATCTTCCAGCACGCCATGCAGCTGATCCCGCGCGACCCGCTGTGGTCGAATTACGGCGACGTCTGGCGCAAGGTTCCGTTCGGCACCTTTTACGGGAACACGATCAAGGTGTCGTTCCTGTCCACGGCCGGGTCGCTTCTGTCCGCCTCGCTGGCGGCCTACGCGTTCGCCAAGCTGAAGTTTCCCGGCTCGGACAAGCTGTTTCTGCTGTACCTGGCGACGATGATGATCCCGGGGCAGGCGATCATGATCCCGCAGTTTACCATTATGAAGCATCTGCACCTGGTCAACAGCCATTGGGCGCTCATCCTGCTTCACTTGTTCAGCCCGTACGGCGTGTTCCTGCTGCGGCAATTTCTCGTGCAGCTGCCCGGCGACCTGAACGAATCGGCGCGCATGGACGGCTGCTCGGAACTGGGCATCTTCGTCCGGATCATGCTTCCGCTCGCGAAGCCGGCGCTCGTCACCCTGGGCATCTTCAGCCTGCTCGGGTCGTGGAACGACTTCCTCCAGCCGCTCATCTACCTGAGCCGGGAGAAGCTCTTCACGATCCAGATGGGCATCCGGTACTTCCAGCAGTTGAACGGGTCCGATTATCCGCTCATCATGGCGGCGACCGCGATGTCCCTCGTTCCCATCCTGGCGATCTACTTGCTGGCCCAGCGGTATTTCATCGAGGGGATCGCGGTGACGGGGACCAAGGGCTGACGCTTTTTCGCGCTGCGGCGGGGAATCGGACCGGCCGGGGCAATCCATACGAGAAAGGTGGTTTGGCATGAGCGTTCGCAGCTTGCAGTACCGGGAATGCGTCTCCTTCAACCGGGATTGGCTGTTCCGCAAGGGGAACTTCCCGGGCGCGAAACATCCGTCCTTCGACGACAGCGCCTGGCGGCGGCTGAACGTGCCGCACGATTGGAGCATCGAGGAGCCGTTCGATCCGAACATGGAGTACGGGGGGAGCCAGGCGTATTTGCCCCGTTTCTCGATCGGTTGGTATCGCAAACATTTTCGGGTGGAACAGGAAGATATCGGAAAACGTTTTTTGCTGCGCTTTGACGGAGTGCATCACAACAGCGAGGTTTGGGTGAACGGCTGCTTCGTCGGCCGCAGACCCTACGGCTACGTCAGCTTCCAATACGACATTACGCCGCATCTGCGCTTCGGCGAGGACAACGTCGTGGCGGTCAAGGCGGACAACACCGAAATGCCGACCGACCGCTGGTATTCGGGCTCGGGCATCTACCGCAACGTGTGGCTTACGCGCGCCGATCCTCTGCATGTGGACGAATGGGGGACGTACGTCACCACGCCGCACCTCTCGGCGGAAGCGGCGGAGGTCCGCATCCGCACCACGTTGCGGAACCGGTACGAAGAGGCGCGGACGTGCACGGTCGTGACCGAGATCGCGGATGCGTCGGGAAGGACGGTGGCCCGGGCGGCCGCCGATTGCACGGTCGCGGGCGGGGCGGCCGCCGAGATCGAGCAGGACGTGCGCGTGCCCGCCCCCCGGTTGTGGGCGCCCGATCATCCCGAACTGTACGAGGCGCGCACGACGGTCGTTGCGGCCGGGCGCCCCGTCGACGATTGCCGCACGACGTTCGGCATTCGGGACGTCCGGCTGGACCCGGCCGCGGGCCTGCTTCTCAACGGGAAGCCGCTCAAGCTCAAGGGCGTGTGCATCCACCACGACCTCGGCTGTCTGGGAGCGGCCTATCATGACCGCGCGATGGAGCGCCGGCTCCGCGTGCTGAAGGAAATGGGCTGCAACGCGATCCGGTTCGCCCATAACCCGATGGCGCCGGAACTGCTCGATCTGTGCGACCGGATGGGCTTCCTCGTCATCGACGAGGCGTTCGACAAGTGGAAGTCGCTCTCCTACGAGCATCTGTTCGACGAGTGGTGGGAGCGGGACCTGGACGCCATGCTGCTGAGGGACCGCAACCATCCGAGCGTCTTCCTGTGGAGCGTCGGGAACGAAGTGGAGGCCCAGGGGCAGGAACCGATGCTGCGGATGCTGGAGCAGTTGGTGCGGCGCTGCCATGAGATCGATCCGACGCGTCCGGTCACCTGCGCGCTCGAGCCGCACAACACGCCGCTCTCGCTGCGCAACGGACCGATCGAGGAGAAGGTGAAGCATACGCAGCGGATCGCGGAGCGGGTCGACATCCTGGGGCTGAACTATCAGGAACAATGGTACGCGCACTACCGGGAAGCGATGCCGGACAAGCTGATCGTCGGGACGGAGACGTTTCCTTTTTATCAGGGGAAGGGAAATCTGGTCAAGGCGTACGAGCCCGTCAATCCGTGGTTCGCGGTGGCCGGCAACGACTATGTGATCGGCCAGTTCGTCTGGGCCGGGATCGATTACCTCGGCGAGTGCGAGTATCCGTCCAAGGGGTGGCCGTCCGGACTGATCGACACTTGCGGCTTCCGCAAGCCGATCTCCTACTTGCAGCAGAGCTTGTGGTCGGAGGAGCCGTTCGTCCGCATGGCCGTGTTCGACGATGCGCTCGCGACGGGCCATCACCCGCGCTGGACGATGCACTGGGCCTCTCCTCCGATGGCTTCCCATTGGACGTTCCCCCGCTTCGAGAGGAAGCTGGTCCGGCTGGCGACGTTTACGAACGCCGACAGCGTCGAACTTTATTTGAACGGCGAGTTCATGGGCGAGAAGCGTCTGGCCGATTACCCCGACCGGATGATCGTCTGGCATCTTCCCTACATCCCGGGAACGATTCGGGCCGTCGGCAAGAAGAACGGCGCCGCGGTCTGTTCCCACGAGATGACGACGGCGGACCGGCCTTACCGCCTCTCCTTGAGCGCCGATCGCGGCACGCTCGCCGCCGACGGAACCGACATCGCCCACATCGAAGTGACGGTGACGGACGAGAAGGGTGTCGTCGTCCCGGACGCCGGGCATGAGATCGCCTTCGCGCTGGAGGGAGAGGGCGCGATCATCGGCGTCGACAACGGCGATCTGACCAGCGACGAGCCCTACAAAGGCAACCGGCGACGGGCACATGCGGGAAGGTGCCTCGTCGTCGTGCAGGCGGGCCGGTCGCCGGGCGTCCTGCGGCTGGCGGCGACGGCGGAAGGGCTGATCGGGGGCGAGGTGTCGATCGCGGCGGCGTCCGATTTTTGATGAAAAATCGTTCATAATTTAAAATTTTCCTTTTTGTTGGTTGTATAATATCGAGCAGTAAATGCCGATAGGGATGTACAGCCGGCAGAAGGAGTTGGCGGTTATCAAACGGTTGTTGGTTCGGCTGGCGCTGGCGGCCGTCGGCCTGCTGCTCGCGGCAGGACCCGGCGCGGCGCTGGCAAGCTCAAGCAACGCACTCTATATAGAAGACCGGAAGACCGGACTGGATTTGTGGACGGAGGACGGCGTCGTCTACGCGCCGGCGAAGGAGCTGGCGGACCGGATGGGCTGGCAGCTCGCCTACGACGGCGACTCGGGACGCATCGCCGTCAGCAACAAGCTCGGCGACAAGCTGGCGTTCCGGCCGGGCGAGTCGGAAGTGACGTTCAACGGGAAGACGTACGACATCGCGCAGACCGTCCGCTTGAGAAGCGGCAGCGCTTACGTTCCGCTCCGCATTCTGGCGGAAGCGATGCATGCCGGCGTCCACTGGCAGCCGGGCGGCGAGGCGACCGTCGTGCAGGCGGCGGACCCTTATACGGTCGCGGAGGGCGACACGCTGGCCGGCATTGCCGAGGCTCACGGGACGAGCGTCCAGGCGCTGATGGCCCGCAACGGGCTGGCGAAGCCGTCGCTCGTAGCCGGACAGACGCTCAAGGTGATCGTGCCGGAGTTTCTCGACCCCGAGACGGCGGACGCGGCGCTGCTCGCCAAGCTGGTGCAGGTCGAGGCCGGCTACGAGCCGTACGAGGGCAAGCTCGCCGTCGCCAACGTCGTGCTCAACCGCGTGAAGAGCGGGCGGTTCCCCGACACGGTTCGCGGCGTCATCTACGCCCGCGGCCAATTCCCTCCGGCGCTGAACGGCGACCTGAAGACGGTGTCGGCGTCCGCGGACAGCCTCAAGGCGGCCAAAGCCGCCCTGGCCGGAGAGAACAACGTTCCCGGTGCGCTCTACTTCTTCAACCCGAAGCGGGAGCCGGACAAGGCGAAGACGGCCGACTTGGTCCGGGAGATCGGCCACCATATGTTTGTGAAGTAGCGATCCGTTGGGATTGCAACGTCGAAGAACGCCAGGGGCTTGGTTCCTTGGCGTTTTTTGTGCGGATGACTTTTGCTTGTCGCGTGTCGTCAACCTTTGTGCAATTTTTCAAGCATCTGGTTAAGCTTTTTGTCAAAGGTGAATACCGTATGACCGGCGACTTTCGAATAGGCGAAAAGCAGAGAATCCACAAAATCGATGTTGACTTCACTGTAGACCTTTAATGCTTCAATCAAGATAGAACGGTCTTGCGAGGCAATGTTGCTATATCCCAGCAGTTTCTGCAATGAATCATAGATGTGGAATCGCTTCAGCCTGTATACTTTTTCAAGCACATAAACGACTTCGGCTACTACTTCGTTAGGTATAAAAATGGAGTGGCGCTCCATCTTGTCATTGGCATACTCGACAAACTGCTCATCATCTTGAAGCAAGTACCGGAGAATGAGGTTTGCATCAACGATGTTCATGCTTTTCCTGCACACCTTTTTTCCAGGCGTCCTGCTCGTACTGGAGCAGATTCGGATTGGCAAATTGTTTCAATGCTCCTCGGGCCGAGGGGGTGCTGACGGAAGATGTTTGCTTTGAAGCGGGCTCTCCAAGAGGCAATATAATTAATTCAACATCCTGATGGCGCAGCTCTTCCGGAAGATCGACAATATGCTCAAGCATATCGCTATGGGTGATTTTTCTGACAAAATTCATAATACCCACCTTCCATCAATAGAAGTGCATCCAACCGAAAAGAAAAGGCAAATGCTCTTGTTTCATAATTATACCCCATCATTGAGTCTGCGGATACTGTCGGTGCGTACAGAATACACAATGTTTTTACATGAGACAAGGGTGGGAAGGATATGTCTTTCGATGGGATCGACCACGTTCAATTGGCGGCTCCTGAAGGTTGCGAATCGGAGGCTCGGAGCTTTTTGCCGGTATGTTGGGTTGGAAGGAAATTCCGAAGCCCGAGAGCCTAAGAAAACGTGGCGTCTGGTTTCAATGCGGAACGCACCAGGTGCACATCGGGGTTCAAAAGGATTTTGTCCCCGCCACAAAGGCCCATCCCGCATTTCATGTGCGGAATTTGGATGCATTGCGGGAATATTTGCTCCAAAAGGGTATTCAGGTGATGGATGATCATGCACGGTCTGATGAAGGCGTAAACCGATTCTATCTAAGCGACCCGTTCGGCAACCGTCTTGAATTTTTGGAATGGCTCTAGATAAGCGGAAAAGGGGGTTCTCGGCGTGGCGTTGCTTATGGGCATCGACATCGGAACGTCGAGCGTCAAAGCGCTGCTCATGGACGAACGGGGCCGGCAGCTCGGCTTGGCGCAGGAGGCTTACGACATCCGCGTTCCCGCTCCCGGATACGCGGAGCAGGATCCCGACCAGTGGTGGGAGCTCGCCTGCCGCGCCTCCCGGGCGGCCGTCGCCCGGGCCGGCGTCGCGGCAGACCGGATCGCCGCCGTCGGCCTGTCGGGGCAGATGCACGGCCTGGTCGCGCTGGACGAGGACGGGCGCCCTGTCCGTCCGGCCATGATCTGGTGCGATCAGCGCTCCGCCGCGCAGAAGCGGAAGCTGGAGCGCATCCTGCCGCCGGAGGAGATGGGGCGCCTCGTTCAAAATCCGGCGGCAACCGGATTCCAGCTATTGTCTTTGATGTGGCTCAGGGAGAACGAGCCCGATGTCTACCGCCGCGTTCGTGCCGTCCTGCTGCCGAAGGACTATGTCCGCTACCGGCTGACGGGCCGAATCGGCACGGAGACGACGGACGCTTCCGGAACGTCGGCGTTCAGCGTGGCGGAGCGGCGCTGGTCGGCTGAATTGCTGGCCAAGCTGGAGCTGGACCCCGCGCTGTTCCCGGCCGTGAGCGAGCCTTGGCAGATCGGCGGAACCGTAACGCCGGCAGCCGCGGCGGAAGCGGGGTTGTCCCCGGGCACTCCGATTGTCTTCGGAGGCGCGGACCAGGCGATGCAGGCGGTCGGCAACGGCATCGTCGACCCGGGCACCGTCTCGTGCACGATCGGCACCGGCGGGCAGCTGTTCACGCCGATCGACTCGCCCGTCTATGACCATGAGCTGCGCACGCACACCTACATCCATGCGGTGCCGGACCGATGGTACTTGCTCGGCGCTTCGATGAGCGCGGGGCTGTCGCTCAAGTGGCTGGCCGGGCAAGTGCTGCACCGCGGCGATTACGCCGCGCTGGACGAACTTGCGGCGAACGTGCCGGCGGGGAGCGGGGACCTGTTGTTCCTGCCGTACTTGACGGGAGACCGCACGCCGCACATGGACCCTTCGGCCAAGGGGATGTTTTTCGGCCTCGCCCTGAATCACAGCGCCGGCCATTTGATCCGCGCCGTTCTGGAAGGCGTCGCCTTCTCCATGAGGGATAGCCTTGAAATTTTCAAGGCGCTGGGTGTGCGCATGGACCGGCTGATCGTGTCGGGAGGCGGCGCCAGGAGTCCGCTGTGGAAGACGATTCTGGCCGACGTGCTGGAAGCCGACGTCTATACGAGCACGATGAAGGAGCAGGCGTGCGTCGGCGCCGCCCTCGTCGCGGGCGTGGGGACCGGCGTGTACGAAAGCGTGAGGGAGGCGTGCCGTTCGGTCGTCCGCATCGCGGACGATCCGATGCGCCCGAACGCCGCCCATCGCGGGACGTATGCGCGGCTGTACGAAGTTTACAAGGAACTTTATCATCGCAACCGGGAGCTGTTTCCCCGGCTGAATCCGGAAGCAGACCATGCAGAATGAGCCTAAGGGGAAGGGCTGAAGCTGAGCGGGACGGGTCATTTTCCGCCATCGCTGGAAAAGCCTCGACTTGGCGAAGAGAGAGGGCTGCCGTTTATCGCAAGCCATGTGGGCGGATGGACAAGAGCGACGGCCGGATCGGGGCGAGCCGTCCGGCGGAACCGGGGCGGGGAGGCCGGATCGGTCACTCTTCCAGCAGCTTGAGCGCCGTGACGCACACCACCACGCCGGCGATGCACAACAGGCGCAGCGGAGACTTCGACTCGCGATAAAGCAGCATGCCCACGACAGCGCTGCCGACCGTGCCGATCCCGGTCCAGACGGCGTAAGCTGTCGACAGCGGAATCGTCTCCATCGCCTGCAACAGCAGTTGGAAGCTGACGACGAAACCGCCGATCAAGATGACGTTGTTGATCACGTTGTTGTTTTGAGCGACCCGCTTGATGCCGATGACGCCGACGATTTCCATCAAGCCTGCGGCAATCAGGAACACCCATTCCATGCTATTTCCGCTCCTTCCTGTCGCCGGTCAGCTTCAGACCGAGAATGCAGAGCAAGAGCAAGAGAAGGATCGCGATTTTCGCCGGACGGATGTCGCCCGACATGACGGCTTCGACCGCCGTGGTGCCGACCGTGCCCATGGCCGCGAATACGGCGTACACGGTGCCGACCGGGAGCGTGCCTGTCGCGCGGATGATCAGGTCGAAGCTGGTCAGCAGCGCGATGATGACGACGAGCGTCGGCACTTGTTCGTATTTGAAGCCGGACGCCCACACGATTTCGAGCAAGCCGCCCAGTACGACGTATAGCCAGGCCTGACTCGGGGAGAGCGGCTTTTTCTTCTTGGTGCCGGAGGCCGTTCCTTCCTTGGGGGAAACTTTCGTTTCTTCCATGGGAATTATCCCTCCTTCAATAAAATGGTGCTTTCCTCTTTGTTTCGCATTTTCACTTGATATGGAATAGAGGATTTGGAAAGCGGTACGGTTGCGGATTGAATTTTTCCAGGCTTATCCGTGCTTCGTTTGTCAAAGGTCAACATGCACATTAGCTTTAGAGGTCTCATTCGGCCCATACAAGAAAAACCATGATTGATTAGGAGAGGATAGCAAGCCCCCGACCTCTCGCTCCACCGTGCATGTGGAGTAAGCATACGATGGGTCTGCCAGGCTATCGAAGAATTCAGGATATTCTACAGATGATCTTGTCGCCGATAACAAAAGGAAAAAGGATGCTCCCAGATGCGGGCCTGTCGCCACAGGCTTGCGGGATACATCCTTCTCATTGTATCAAGGGACGAACCGGTTGAGAAGGCAGCGCCATCGCTTGCGCATCAACCGGGCCCAAGGGGGCCGAACTTGCCCGCAGGGATCACAGCCGCACTTCGCGCCCCGTTTCGGCCGATTCGTAGATGGCGGACAAAATCTTGATCATGTCGACGCCCTGGTCCGGCGTGAAGATCGGCTTCTCGCGGCCGAGCACGCACTCGACGAAGTGGCGGATGTTCGCGGTGTGCTGCGGAAGCGGCTCGCCCGGGAATCGGGGCTGCTGGTCAAGCAGCGCTCCGTTCTCTTCGGTGAACAGGCGCAGCTTGTCGTTGATCAGGCTGAATCCGCCTTCGGTGCCTCTCCACTCGAGATATTTCTGCTCCTCTTCCACGTTCGACGCCCAACTGAACTCGATCTGCAGCGAAGCGCCGTTGTCGAAGCGGATGAAGCCGGCGGCCAGGTCTTCGACGTCGAACGTGCCTTCCGGCACTTTGCCCGTGGCGTCGGGACGGTCGGCGAACTTGCGGTACGTCGCGCCCGTCACCGCCACCGGCTTCGGATTGCCGCTCAGCCACATGGCGAGGTCGATCATGTGGACGCCGAGATCGATCAGCGGGCCGCCGCCGGACAGCTTCTTCGTGGTGAACCAGCCGCCGCGTCCCGGGATGCCCCGGCGGCGCAGCCAGCCGCAGCGGCCCGTATACAGCTCGCCGAGCTTGCCCTGCTCGATCAGCCGCTTGACGAATTGCGCTTCCGCGCTGAACCGGTTGTTGCGCATCGTCATGAGCAGCTTGCCCGACGCCGCGGCGGCATCCGCCATCTTCTGGGCTTCCGCCGGATTGATTGCGTCCGGCTTCTCGCAGAAGACGTGCTTGCCGCTTCGCAGCGCTGCGATCGCGATCTCCGAATGGTACAGGTTCGGCGTGCTGATGCCGACGATATCGATCGAAGGATCGGCGATCAGCTCGCGGTAATCTTCGTACACCTTCGTCCCCGGGAAATCTTTGGCGGCCGCTTCCGCCGAGGCGCGGAAGGCGTCGCAGAACGCAACGATCTCGATTTCCGGGTGGGACAGCCAGCCCGGAAGGTGGGCGGCCTTGAAGATGCCGCCGGTGCCCACTACTCCAACTTTCAACATGGCGAATCGCTCTCCTTGATGGCAGTTGAATTTCTTTTTCTATTCTAATATGGACAAGACCGCTTCCATCGATTGCCGATCAGGTTCAATTGTTATCGGATTGTGTCTTCCGGCAGCGGATGGCGGCGGATTCCGTGGTAAAATGTCTTCGACCGGAAGCCGAACGACCGAATGTTCGCAGATGCAGGATACGGTGATAAAGGAGAGGAACGAGACATGGACCAGCCGATCGAGGTCGCCGCGGCGATCGTGGAGAACGGGCGGGGGGAAGTGCTGATCGCCCGGCGCAAGGCCGGCAAGCCGCAGGCGGGGCTGTGGGAGTTCCCCGGCGGCAAGCTGGAGCCCGGCGAGTCGGCGGAGGACTGCCTGAAGCGGGAACTGGCGGAGGAGATGAGCCTGATCGTTGAGCCGATTGCATGGTTCGCGGTGAACGAGCACGACTACGGATCGTTCCGAATCCGGCTGACGGCCTGGCGGGCGGCGCTGGTCGGAGGCGAGGTGCGGCTGAGCGATCACGACGAGTACCGGTGGGCGGACAAACGCAGGCTGGACGAATACCCGTGGGCCCCGGCGGACGTCCCGTTCGTGGAACGGCTGATGGCGGAAGCCGGGGAGCGGTAACCGGGCTCGCACACGGAAGGGCGGAGCGAACCGTATCGGATTCGCCTCCGCCCGAACCCGCGCGCTTCGTCCCGGCACGCCGAAAAACGGCGAATTGCAACCGCTATCGTCCGGTCCGGCGAGGAAAGCCGAGCTTTCCCGGCCAAACCCGGGGGCAGCCTCCACAGGAGGCCCCGGACCGTCGTTGACAGACCCCGGGTCCGGTGATACGATCAATCGGGGCCGGAAGGTTCTTTCTATTATTCATAGCGACCCGTAGGCAAAGCTCTTCTCCCGGAAGAGTTTTTTAAATTTGATAAGAAGAATGTGATGATGTGATTGGGCGAAGTTTAGGCATCAGGGCGCAGGCACTTCTGGAAAAGCATCTGACCGGCGAGTCGATCGACTATCGCCAAATCATATCGCTGTTCATACCGATTCTGATCGACCAGGCGTTCATCGTCAGCCTCGGGCTGGTGAACACCGCCATGATCAGCTCGTCCGGCGTGGATGCGGTCAGCGCGGTGAACATGGTCGATTCGCTGAACTTCTTCTTGATCAGCGTCTTCGTCGCGGTGTCGACGGGGGGAACGGTCGTCGTCGCGCAGTACAAGGGAAGCGGCAACAACCAGATGGTGTCCAGGGCGGCGGCAAGCTCCGTGTCGGCCGTCACGTTGCTCGCTTTGGCCATCGGTCTGGTGATGACCCTGTTCGCCCGCCCGCTTCTGCACGTGCTGTTCGGCCAGGCCGAGGCGGACGTGCTGGCCAACGCCCACACCTACATGATCGGGAGCGGCGTATCCTACATCGGCATCGCGGTCGTGGAAGCGGTGTGCGGAGCGCTGCGGGGCATCGGCAAGACGAGAGCTTCGCTCATGCTGTCCCTCATCATGAACCTGATTTACGTCGTGATGAACGTCGTTCTGATCAACTTCGCCCACATGGGCGTGCTCGGCATGTCGATCGCCATCAACGTCGCCCGGTATTCGGCCGCCGGCTACGCCGTTTATTATTTGGTCAAGAAAGACCCCAACCTGCGGCTGAGAGTTCGGGATATGCTGCGCGCCAATTGGTCGATGATTCGCAAAATCCTGTTTATCGGCGTTCCGTTCGCGGCGGAGCAGATGTTCTTCAACGGCGGGAAGATGCTGACCCAGGTGTTCATCGTCAGCATGGGCACGTACGCGATCGCAACCAACGCCATCTGCTCCACGTTCGCCGGCGTGACGCAAGTTCCGGCCAACGCGCTCTCGCTGACGACGGTGACGGTCGTCGGCCAGTGCATGGGCCGGCAAAATGTCGCGGACGCCCGCAAGTTCACCCGCTCGTTCATTCTGCTGTCGTCCCTGTTCCTGACGGTGACGGCCGCGCTGCTGCTCACCTTGTTCAAACCGCTCGTCGGCTTGTTCCATCCCCCGGCCGAGATCGTGGACGACATCCGCCTCATCTCGGCGATCAACGCGCTCGCGCAAATTCCGCTATGGGCGATCAGCTTCCTGATGCCTTCGGCGCTGCGGGCGGCCGGCGACTCGAAGTTCACGTCCATTACCTCCATGCTGTCGATGTGGCTGTTTCGGATCGTGCTCGGCTACATCCTGGGCATCGTGCTCGACTTCGGCATCGTCGGCGTCTGGGTGGCCATGAACACCGAATGGGGCGTGCGCGGCCTGCTCTTCCTGCGGCGGTTCCGCGGGCACAAGTGGTATAAGCACCGGCTGATCGATTGATCGGCGGAGCGCGGGAGTTCCCCGGGAGCGGTTGCGCTTCCGTTTTTGTCTACAGCAGCATGATGGACGAACAAAGGTTTGGGGGACATGCATATGACCCTTTCACCGTGCTTTATCCATCGGCCGGCGCGCATGCGATGAAAACCATCGCCTTGAGGCTCACGCGCGGGGGCCTATGCGAAGCTTGCCGGGCCGGCCCGTTATGGCGGAACCGGCGGCATCGAATGGCCCGCCGGCGGATCGGTCCCGGCCGGACGGCGCTGTGAGCCGACGCCTCTCGATTGACGGGGGGCGTTTTGATGTTTTTCGCCCGTTTTCGCAGGAGGGACGGAGATGAATCGCGTGCGCAGCTTCCACCCCGGGTGGCCGCCGCTCCGAACTTCGGACTGGCCGGCGCGGCGCCTGTTGGAGCAGGGGCGGTGCGGCGTCTGTCGGAAGGGGTGGTGTGACGCCAGTCGGATGAGGGTAAGGTGCAGCGTCTGTTGGAGGGGGGACGGTGCGGCGTCTGTCGGGCGAGGGGGCGGCGCTCTACAAGCCGGATGAGGGGACGGTGCGACGAGGCGGTGCAGGCGTTCTGCGGAAGGCCGAAGGCCCGATTCCCCCTTGCGGCGCAAAACATGATAAACTGTTGCTAACAGACCAGCCGGAGAAAGGACGGAGAAGGATGGTTAACCCGTTCGTTATCGAGCCGATCGCGTACACCGCTTTCGCGGACGAGGCGGAACAGGTCGCCAAATGCAAGGAGTGGGGGCTGCTGTCGGCGAAGGCCGCCAAGTCCAAGACGTTCATGTACAAAGGGTACGGGCGCAACGAGGCTTGCGAGATCGTCGGGTACGTGGACGACATGACGGCCGTGATCGAATTTGCGGGCGGGCAGAAGCATTGCATTCACCCCGCCTATCTGAAGGAGATGCAGGCGGCGAGCTTCGGACGCAGGCAGACCGCCGCGGCGGATACCGGCGAGGAGGCGGAAGGGGCAGCACCCGAAGAGGACGAACTTCGGGGCGGGCGCGATGCGACGGAAGCGGGCGATCAGCCGGAAGCGGCCGGTCATGCGGAAGCGGGCGCCGCTCCGGAGGCGATCGGTCGGCCGAAAGCAGGCGCCGCTCCGGAGGCTCCGGCGGAGCCCGGGCCGGCTGCACCGGACGGAGAGGCCGCGCCGGCCGCAGCGTCGAACAAGCCAGCGCCGGCCGTTGCACAAGCCAAGCCCGTGCCGGCGAGATTGGCGGATGAGCCCCAGCTTCCGGATGCCAAGCCGGCCAAACCGCCGAGATCGGCCAAAGTCCAATTGCCCGAGGAGAAGGTGCGCCTTGTCGCAACCGTCAAGGAGTTCACGACGGTGCCGAACCACTTCTCGGACAATGACGACGAGGTGGTCGTCTACGAGCGGGTTTCCATCCTGGAGCCGGCGTTGGAGCTTGGCGACGCGTGGTCCAGCCACAGCGCCACCGTGAAGAAGTGGGAGCTGAACGTCGGCGATACGATCACGTTCGAGGCCAAGGTCATCGCCAAGAAGCTGACGAAGCATCCGGTAAAGTACAAAATCAACAACCCGGGCAAAATGCAGAAGGAAGGCTCCTGAAGCGGCGGCTTGCCGGCAGATCCGCGATGCAGTCGGTTGGCGGATAGATTTTGCCGGCGACCGTTCCGTCCTTCTCTCTCGATCCGTATTGTGCCTAGACACCGGTCCGGTCGCTGAAGTCCGGCGAATGGGGCGCATCGGCTCGCCGGCGAGTGGGTGTCCGATGCGATGCTTGGCATCGCAAGCGTACCGGCTTTGATCTTCCTCGTCTGCTGTTGCATCGGACCGCCGGTTTTCCTCCGCTTGACGATGCCGGGCCGCGAACGTAATAATAGAATCCTAATCGGTCAATCCATCGGAACAGGATTGAGCAGCCGTGGTTTTCCTCCGCAAGTTGTCCATCCGCTGTTGATGCTCTCGGCTTCTACCGTCGCGTCATCCTCTTCGTTATTTTTTACAACTATTCGGTCATGTCGGGCATGATCACGCGCAATCACGAGCAATATGTGAAGCAGACCGTCTCCGAAATCCATAAGAACGTCACGTCCAACCGGGACGTCATCTACCGGCTGATGCAGGATATCGCCTACAACGAGGACGTGCAAAGCTTCCTGGCCGACAGCAGCGGCAACGCCAACTTCGAGATGATCCAGCGGCTCAGCCGCATGCTCTCGGGCGAGAAAGAGCTGAAGGAAGGCATTCTAGACATCGTCCTCTCCGGCAACCAGGGGGCGTGGCTGGACATCAATGGGGGCAACTTCTACGTGGAGCCGCTCAAAGTCGGGTTGCCCGCAAAGGCAAACGCTTACTACGCCGGCATGCGGACGTTTGGCAGCCTGTTCAGCTCTCAGCCGCAGCTGATCTTCGCGACCTCGATTTATTGCTTGCGGGAGAACAAAGTTACAATCTTGGCCGGACGAATACAGAAATTTACTTGCTCGACCGGGAAAAAGCATCATTACGAGCAACACGGAGCTGGACCCGGGCAGCCGGTGCCGGATTTTGCGAGGATCAGCCAAAGCGGCAGCAACGCGATAATCCAATGGAACAAGGAAACGTACGTCATGGAGAAGGAGCGCCTTCCGGACATCGACGGAACGATTCTGAGCATGGCGCCGAAGAACGAGTTGCTGCGCGAGCTGGTCGACATCCGCCGGGAAGAGCTGATTATGCTCGGCATCGGCCTTCTCGTGCTGGCGGTTCCGTTCACTTCAACAACATTTTGCGCCCGCTGAGAAAAATGATTTTTTTCATGACCAACGTCAAACGAGGAGAACTGCCCCGATTTAAGAAGCGGCTCTCCCTGCGAGGGTACATGGAGATCAACATCATGGCCGCCGAATTCAATTCGATGCTAGACGAGATCGAGCATCTGACGCAGAGCCTGCTGGAGACGAACGCGACGCTGTACGGGACCGAGATCCAGCGGCGCAAGTCCGAGCTCGCCTTCCTTCGCAGTCAGATCAATCCGCACTTCCTGTACAACACGCTCGAATCGATTACGGGCATAGCGGCCGTGGAAGGGCAGACCAAGATCAAGACGATGACCCGGGCGCTGTCGACGATCTTCCGGTACAGTATCAAGGGGGCGGACAGGGTGCCGCTCCGCGAGGAGATACGGATCGTCGAATCTTACGTCTCGATTCAGCGGATCCGGTTCGAAGGCCGCTTCGAAGTCCGTTACCGTGTGTCGGAAGAAGCGGCGTCCTTCCTCGTTCCTCGGAACGACGGGGATGACGCCGAAGGCGTACCGGCGAAGCGCGCCCGGCGCTCCCTGCGGGAATAGGCTCAGCGGGGGCCGTCAGCGGCCGGACACCGCCTCCATCAACGCGTAAAAATGGCCGGCCTCGCCCGTGCTGTAGTAGTTGTACCAGGCTTCCAGCGCGTCTTCCGACATCACGTCCAGCCGCCGCATCACCTGGCGCGCCAGCGGCAGCGCGCCCGCCGAGCCGGTCGTGATCAGACTCCCGTCGTCCACGACCGGTTCGTTCCTGTAGAACGAAGCGCCCTTGTAGTTCGGGCAGAACAGCGTCAGAAACTCGAGGCTGTTGCTGGTGTGCGGGCGGTTGTCCAATATGCCCGCTTCGGCGAGCGCTGCGGTCGCGCCGCATATGGCGGCCACGAGGCAGCCGCTGTCCAGCAGTTCGGCCGTCTTGGCAAGGATCGGCTTGTGCCGCGGATCCTGCCAGGTGTCGGCACCGGGCAAGAGCAGCACGGCGCACGTCCCGGGGCGGATATCATCGACGGAGAGATCGGGAACGATGGTGAAGCCGCCCTTGGTGGTCACCGGTTCCCGGGACGCGCCGACGGTTCTGACCGGGACGCGTCCGTCCGGTCGCCGGAAATATTGCCCCGAATTGAGCTCCGCCGTCACGTGGCCGAGCTCCCAATCCGCGAGCGTATCGAGCACATAGACATAGGCGAATTTCACAGCCGGCACCTCCTTCATTCCTCCCGAACGTCGATCCGCGCCAGGGGCAGCCCGAGAAATTCGGCGTAACGGCGGGTCTCCGCGGCGACGCGTTCCGCGGTCACGCCCCGCTCTTCGAACGGATGGACGGTCAACTCGACGCCTTGCTTGCCGGCCGACCGCCGCCAGACCCCCGCGATCTCGCCATGGACGACCAGCATCGGGGCGTAGACGCCGTTGCCGCCGGGGACGATTTTCGCGGCGTGTTCCGGTTTGAGCACCGCGCTCCGGTCCTTGTAACCGAGCAGATACTCGTCATACCCCGGCAGCAGCGCGATATCGGGCGATTCCGCGCCGTCCGCTCCGTCTTCTCCGCCCGACCAGTATGCCGTTCCGCCGATCGTCTCGCAGCGAAGCACGCCGTCCGCGTCCGCCGCCGCCTTTTTCGCCTCCGTTACCGTAAGCCCCGCCCACCAGCTGAAGTCATGCGCGGTCGCCGGACCGTGGCCCGTGAAATACCGGATCGCGAGCTCACGCAGTGCCTCGTCCCCGGACAATTCACGCGGCTCCGGCACCCACTCCCCGAGCAGCACGAACGTCTGCTGCTTGCCTTCGAGCGGCCCCATGCAGATGAGCCCGGTCTGGGCCAGCATCCACAGGATGTAATAGCCGCGCTGCTGCTTCGTATGGATCCCCGCCTGCTCGAGCAGTTCCATCAGTTCGGCGCGGGTCATCCGCTTCTGTTCCCGCAGCGCGCTTTCGATCAGCCGCTCGCATCGTGCGACGGTCTGCGCGTCGAGTTCCAGCTGCTGCTGCCGGCGCTTGTCGCGGGCGACCACGCGGGGCGCGAGCAGCCGCACCATCCAGGGCGCGTCCTCCGCCGGAACCGCGTGCAGCGTGCCGCGCATCGCCCACGTGAGCACGATCCGCCGGTCGGCGATGGCCCGCTCGACGTCGGCGAGGGTCGCGCCGCTTGAGCGCGCGCCGATCGCCCACGTCGCCTGCGCGTAATCCTGCGCCTGCAGGGCGCCGAGCCGGCGGACGACGTCGGCGGGGTTGTCCGGTTTGGGGCCGCTGATGCGTTGGCTGCGCATCCGGCGGGAAGCGATGGCGGGATCGGGCATGCTTGACCACTCCTGTCCATGCGGCGTTCGGGTTTATGCGGCAATATCGTATCGCGCGGGGGCGGCGGTTGTATTGTAAATTTTTGTCCCGGGGAGTCAAAACATCGGCAGATGGCTGGGGTGCATGCTTCCTGTGAGGCGGTATTCCGTCGGCGTGAGGCCCGAGAATTCCTGAAACTCCTTGATGAAATGCGCCTGATCATAATAGCCGCACGCGTGGGCGATGTCCGTCCACGTCAGACGGGCGTGATCCGGCTCCCGGATCAGCAGCAGCGCCCGCTGGAACCGCATCAGCCGGCAGAAGCGCTTGGGCGTCATGCCGACTTCGCGCTTGAACTGTTCGATGAACCGCTTCGGAGCGACGTTCAGCCGTTCGGTGATCTCGCCGATCGACAGGCTGCCGGGATCGCGGCGGAATTCCGCCAGCGCGTGCGCCACGGCGGCGTTCGGCAACAGGTCGGGCCTTATGCGGGCGGTCAGCCATTTTTCGAGGATGCGGAATCGTTCGGCGAGCGTCGGGGCGTACAGCAGCTCGTCTCGCAGATCGGCCGAGGCGGCTCCGTGCAGGTCGGCCGGATCGAGGATCAGACCCTCAGCTTCGTGGGCGGGCACGCCGAGAAAAGCCGCGGCGGCGCCGGGCTTGAACTGCGCGCCGATCATCGACCGCTCGCCCGCGTTGTCCATGACGCAGTATTCCGCGCGGGGACCGATGACGACGGCGTGGCCGAAGCGGCGGGCGCCCCGATCTTGGTACGGTTCCCATATCCGGATCCGGTCGTCGCGCAGGTTCACGGCCAGTTGGAGGACACCCTCCGGGAGATTCCGTTCTTTCGCTCCCGGAGGGTTGGTTCCCGAGAAGAACCAGAGGAAGTCCACGAACCGCGCGAGCGGCTCATGGGGGATGAACGTTTCGTAGATCATGATTCCATTATACACCAGGTTGTTCCGGATCGGGCAGTTCGCGGTACGTGAAATAGTCGAAGTCCGCGTGTTTTCCCTGGCCGCTCAGGTCCTGCGCGCAGATGCCGAGGAAGGCGCCGGTGAAGCCCTGGTCGATCAGGCGGCCTTCGAGCTTCGCCTCCGCATTCTCGTCGGAAATGACGCTCGCGTCCAGCTCCGGCCCGATCGGCGTCCACGTCTGTCCGTCGCGCGAGTAGAAGAATCGCAGGCGGTCGTGGTCGAGCGACGCTAAGCAGGACCCGGTCGCCATGTGGAATGGCATTGTGAAGGGCTATTACGACAGCAAAGGCTTGCAGGCCGCGATCGACGAGGTGACCGCGCTCGAGTCGCAGCAGGGCAAATAAAATCGGCTGGTGCAAGAGGAACGTTCCGTGCTAGGCGCGGAACTTTTTCCTCGTTCTGCGTGTGCGGGAAGCCCCTGCGAGACATCGGAAAGAAAGCAGGAAGGGAAGAGTGAGAGCATGAGCGGGGAAAAGCGGGAACGAACCGGGAGTGAGCAGAAGAGGAAGCAATCCGACATGCATGAGTCGGATGAGACAGTCGTTCGTCTATCATCCTTCGGCGCGCAGCCGGATTCGGGCAGGGATGCCCTGCCGGCGCTGCAGCGGGCGATTGGGGAGGCTTCCCGTCTGGAAGGACCGGTCCGCTTGTTGTGCGAGCGGGGGCGCTACGACTTCTGCGGCGAGCATGCGGCGAAGGTTGGCTACTGGATGACCAACACGGCCAGCGAAGAGGAGAATCCGGATGTGACCAAAACGGTTGGGATTCTGCTGAAGGGACTAACGAACTTCACGTTGGACGGTCAAGGCGCGCTGTTCGTCTTCCACGTCAAGATGACGATGCTCTATATTGGATCGGCCCGGGCTGGCGGTTCCGCGAAGGACCGATGCAAGAGTACGATCAGGATACGAATCGGACGTGGAGGATCGACAACTGGATTGAGCGGGCGGAAGAGGCCGAGGAGCTCGAGCCGTCGCTGGTGCGTTTGTACTTTGATTTCGACCCCGTGCAGATGGTCGGGAGGGTGCTGCAGGCGCGAGACGGCATCCGCGATCAGGTAGGTGTGTTCATCCGGCGAAGCCGGAACGTGGCGCTTGCCGATGTCGGGCTGCATTTTATGCACGGGCTTGGCGTGGTGGGGCAGTTCAGTGAGAACTTGAGCATCGAAACGGTGACGATTGCTCCCCGGCCCGAGACCGGGCGGACGGTCGCGGGCTTCGCGGACGGCATCCATCTGTCCGGCTGCCGGGGGCAGGTCCGCATCGCAGGCTGCCGCTTCGAAGGGCTGCACGACGACGGGATCAACGTGCACGGCACGTACCTGCGGGTCGTCGAACGTATCGGCTCCCGCCGGCTTCGCCTGCGGTTCATGCATCCGCAGACGTATGGGCTCGACTCGTTCTTGCCGGGCGACGAGCTCGAATTTGTGCGCAGCCGGTCGCTCGCAGCATGTGGGGCGGGAATGGTCAAACGTGCCGAACCTCTGTCGCCGCGCGAAATCGTGCTGACTCTGCGGGAGGACATACCGGAAGGCGTCGGCAAGGGAGACGCCGTCGAGAACGTGACGTGGACGCCGGAGGTGGAGATCGCCGGCAACACATTCGCACGCATTCCGACGCGCGGCGTACTGGCGACGTCGCGGCGTCGGGTCCTCATCGAGAACAACGTGTTCGACGGTACTGCCATGAGCGCGATTCTCGTCGCCGGTGAAGCCGAGAACTGGTACGAGTCCGGCCGGGTACGGGAGATGGAGATTCGCGGCAATCGGTTCACGGAATGCGGATGGGCTGATTTTCCCGTTGTCTCGATCGCCCCCGAAATTTCGGAAGTCAGCGAGCGGCAGCCGGTTCATAGCGGTATCTTGATCGAAGGCAACCGCTTTGAGCTTTGCGGCGGGTTGGCGCTCGAAGCGCTGAGCGTCCGATCGCTTTGCTTCCGGCACAATGAGCTTCTGTTGTGCGGCGGCAAATTCGTCGGCTGCCGAACGCCCGAGGACGCCGTTCGTCTGACGGCGTGTCCGGAAGCGACCGTTGCGGAAAACTCCGTTCAGGTTGGAGAGTAGAGCGCGTGAAATGAGGCGTCTCCGAGTCTCATTTTGCAGCAGCAGCCTTTTTCGGCAACTCGTTCGCTCCGCTGTACGGCGGGTTTCACTCGGAGAGGCCCTCCCGTTTCCGCTTCTGACTGCTCCTGAAATCGCACCGGGAGCAACAACGGAACAAAAATATTTTAAAATTATCGTTAAGCGCTTTACCTTTTCCCGAGATGGAGCTATATTAGACGTATCCGCACCAAAGAAGTGAAGCGCTTAATCCCTTTTTTGAAGGAGAGTGTGCAATGACGACCGTTCGTTTGACCATGGCGCAGGCGCTCATCCGTTTTTTGGATCGGCAGTACGTTTCGGTTGACGGCGTCGAGACCAAGTTCGTGACCGGTGTGATGGGCATCTTCGGACACGGCAATGTGACGGGCATCGGCGAGGCGCTTGAGCGCAGCCCGGGCGATCTTGTCTACGTGCAAGGGAAAAACGAGCAGGGAATGGCCCATGCCGCAACCGCTTACGCGAAGCAGTCGAACCGGCTGCGCATCTTCGCCTGCACGTCCTCGATCGGGCCGGGCGCGCTCAACATGGTGACGGCGGCCGCAACGGCGACGGTCAACCGCATCCCGCTGCTGCTGCTGCCGGGCGACAACTTCGCCTCCCGCCAGCCGGACCCGGTGCTGCAGCAGATGGAGGTCGGCAGCGACTACACGGTGTCGGCCGCCGACTGCTTCAAGCCGGTCAGCCGCTACTGGGACCGGATCGTCCGCCCCGAGCAACTGATGAGCGCGGCGCTGAACGCGATGCGGGTGCTGACCGACCCGGCGGAGACGGGCGCCGTTACGCTGGCGCTGCCGCAGGACGTGCAGGCCGAGGCGTACGACTATCCGGCGTCGTTCTTCGAGAAGCGCGTCCACCATGTGGAACGCCGCGTTCCGACCGCCGCCGCTCTGGAGCGGGCCGTTCGCCTGATCCGCTCCAAGAAGCGGCCGCTGCTGATCGCCGGCGGAGGCGTCCGCTACTCGGGGGCGACGGCCGAGCTTACGGCGTTCGCCGAAGCGTTCGGCATCCCGGTCGCCGAGACGCAAGCCGGCAAAGGCTCGTTGTCCTGGCGCCACCCGCTCGCCGTCGGCGGCATCGGCGTGACGGGCGGGCTCGCCGCCAACAGGCTGGCGAAGAGCGCCGACCTGATCATCGGCGTCGGCACGCGCTATTCCGACTTCACGACATCGTCCAAGTCGGCGTTCGCCCATCCGGAGGCGCAGTTCCTGAACGTCAACGTGAACGCCATGGACGCGGCCAAGCTGGAGGGCGCGGCGTTGGCGGCGGACGCCAAGGCGGCGCTCGCCGCGCTGAAGGACGCGCTGCTCGCGGAAGGCTACCAGGCCGGCTACGGCGACGGGGAGGTGGCGGCCGTCCGCGCCGAATGGGAGGCCGAAGTCGACCGATTGTACGCGCTCGAACGGGAGGACGGCCTGGCTCAGACGCGCGCGCTCGGCGTGATCAACGAGACGATCGGCGAGCGGGCGGTCGTCGTCTGCGCCGCCGGCAGCCTGCCGGGCGACCTGCAGCGGCTGTGGCGCGCCGAGGAGCCGGCGAACTACCACATGGAGTACGGCTTCTCCTGCATGGGCTACGAGGTGGCCGGCGCGTTCGGCGCCGCGCTGGCCGAGCCGGACCGCGACGTGTACGCGCTCGTGGGCGACGGCAGCTACCTGATGCTCCACTCCGAGCTCGTGACCAGCTTGCAGGAGGGGCGCAAAGTGACGATCCTGCTGTTCGACAACCACGGCTATCAATGCATTCACAATTTGCAGCGCGAGCACGGCAGCGACGGCTTCGGCAACGAGTTCCGCTACCGCGAAGCGGGGACGGGACGGTACACCGGCGACTACCTGCCGATCGACTTCGCCGCTCACGCCCGCAGCCTGGGCGCGGCGGCCTACATCGCCCGCTCGGCCGAGGAACTGCGCGCGGCGCTGAAGGACGCCCGCAAGCAGACGCGGACGACGCTGATCGCGATTCCGGTGCTGCCCGGCACGAACACCGGCGGCTACGAATCGTGGTGGAACGTCGGCGTGCCGGAGGTGTCGGCGAGCGACAAGGTCGTCCGCGCCCACGCCGCGATGAAGCGGAAGATCGGCCAGGCCAAACCTTATTGAACCGGGAGGGGAAAAACAGATGGCGAACGCGGAGGCGCTGCCTTTTCCGTTCCGCCTGGGCGCGCACCCGATCAACTGGGTCGGGGAAGACGTCAAGGAGCACGGGGACGATACGACGTACGAACAAATTCTCGACGACATGCAATCGCTCGGACTCCGCGGAACCGAGATGGGCCGCAAATATCCGACCGACATCGGGCTGCTGAAGGAAGAGCTGGCGAAGCGAGGCATTCAGCTCGTCTCCCAATGGAAATCGGTGCTGTTCTCCGATCCCGCCTATCGCAAGCAGGAGCTGGAGGCCTACCGGCGCCACGTGCTTTTCCTGAAAGAGATGGGCAGCAAGGTCATCAGCACGTGCGAGGTCGGCGGCTCGCTTCATTTCGATCCGCGCCGCACGCCGCATGAGAAGGAGGTGCTGCGGCTGGACGTAGCGGGCTGGCGCAGTCTGGCCGAGGGCCTGAACGAAGCCGGACGGATCGCGCGCGAGCACGGGCTGAAGCTGACGTACCACCATCACGGCGGCACCGTTGTGGAACGGCCCGAGGAGATCGACCGGCTCCTGGAGCTGACCGACCCGGAGGCGGTGTTCCTGCTGTTCGACTCCGGCCACGCGCTCTATGGCGGAGCCGACCCGCTGGCGCTGCTGCGCAAGCATTACGACCGGATCGCCTACGTTCATCTCAAGGACGTGCGGGCGGAGCCGCTGCGCAAAGCCCGCGAGACGGGAGCGGACTTCATCTCCTGCATCCGCGACGGCGTGTTCACCGTTCCGGGAGACGGCTGCATCGACTTCGCGCCGATCGTCGGCGAGCTGGTCCGCCGCGGATACGACGGCTGGGCGTTGCTGGAGGGCGAGCAGGATCCGGCGCTCCATCCGGCGCGCGACTATGCGGAGCGGGCGATTGACTATCTGGCGTCGCTTGCTCCGGGGAAAGGGGCGGAAGAAGCGTGAGCGTTACGTTTCCGGAAGGAAGAACGTTCGATTTTGCCGCCATCGGCCGGCTGTGCATCGATCTCAACGCGAACGAGATCAACCGGCCGATGGAGCAGACGATGACGTTCACCAAATATGTCGGCGGCTCTCCGGCCAACATTGCGATCGGCATGAGCCGGCTCGGCCGCAAGACGGCGTTCATCGGCAAGATTGCGGACGACCAGATGGGCCGCTTCATCCGCGCTTACCTGACGCGCGAGGGCATCGACGACCGCAACGTCCTGACCGACCGGACCGGCGCGGTGACCGGGCTTACTTTTACCGAGATCAAGAGCCCGACCGACTGCAGCATCCTCATGTACCGCGACAACGCCGCCGATCTGAAGCTTGCGCCGGCCGAAGTGAGCGAGGAGCTGATCGCCGCAAGCCGCATGCTGCTCGTCTCGGGCACGGCGCTGGCGGCCAGCCCTTCCCGCGAAGCGGTGCTGGTCGCGCTGGACTATGCGCGCAAGCATGGAACCGTCGTCGCGCTGGACGTCGACTACCGGCCTTATACATGGACATCTCCCGAGGAGACGGCGGTGTACTGCAATCTGGCGGCGGAAAAAAGCGACATCGTCATCGGCACGCGCGAGGAATTCGACCGGATGGAGCGGTTCGAACAGAACGTCGACCGAAGCGACCGATATACGGCTGCGAAGTGGTTGGGCGCACGAGCCGGCATCGTCGTCGTCAAGCACGGCAAGGACGGCTCGATCACGTACACGAAGGACGGCGGACAGCATCGGGCGCGTTCGTTCCCGGCCCGGGTCGTGAAGACGTTCGGGGCGGGGGACTCCTATGCCGCCGGCTTCCTGCACGGGCTCATGTCCGGGTGGACGATCGAGCGGAGCATGGAGTTCGGCAGCGCCGCGGCGTGCATCGTCATCTCCAGCCACAGCTGCTCGGACGCAATGCCGACCGAAACCCAAGTGCGGGAATATATCGAACGCTGCGAACGCGGCGAAATCACGGCCGGCTGAGGCGGCCGGAAGGAGCGGAATCCGAAAATGGCGGAAACGTTGAAAAACTGGATCGGAGGCCGGTGGACCGACGCGTCGGCCGGCCGGACGGAAGACGTGTTCAATCCGGCGACGGGGGAGGTCATCGCCAAGGTGCCGCTGTCAACGCAGGGGGACCTGGACCGGGCGGTCGCGGCCGCCCGCGAGGCGTTCGCCGGCTGGAGCCGGACGCCGGTGCCGCGGCGGGCGCGCATCCTGTTCAAGTATCAGCAGCTGCTCGTCAACCATTGGGAAGAGCTGGCGCGGCTCATTACGACAGAGAATGGCAAGAGCCTCGGCGAAGCCCGCGGCGAGGTGCAGCGCGGCATCGAATGCGTCGAGTTCGCCGCGGGCGCGCCGACGCTGATGATGGGCCGGCAGTTGCCGGATATCGCCACGAGCCTCGAATCCGGCATGTACCGCTATCCGGTCGGCGTCGTCGGCGGCATTACGCCGTTCAATTTTCCGATGATGGTGCCGTGCTGGATGTTCCCGCTGGCGATCGCCTGCGGCAACACGTTCGTGCTGAAGCCGTCGGAGAGGACGCCGCTGCTGGCGAACCGGCTGGCGGAGCTGTTCCACGAAGCCGGGCTGCCGGCCGGCGTGCTGAACGTCGTGCACGGGGCGCATGACGTGGTGAACGGCATGCTGGCGCATCCGGGCGTGCAGGCGGTCTCCTTCGTCGGCTCGCAGCCGGTCGCGGAGTACGTGTACAAGACCGGCGCCGCGAACGGCAAGCGGGTGCAGGCGCTGGCCGGCGCCAAAAACCACACGATCGTCCTGCCCGACGCCGACCTGGACCTGGCCGTCAAGGAGATCGTCAGCGCCGCCTTCGGCTCGGCCGGCGAGCGCTGCATGGCTTGCGCCGTCGTCGTCGCCGTCGGCGGCATCGGGGACGAACTGGTGCGCCGCCTGATCGAGGCCGCGGACCGCATCGCGATCGGCAACGGCCTGGCGGAAGGCACGTTCCTGGGGCCGGTCATCCGCGCGCCGCACAAGGAGCGGACGCTCGGGTACATCGAAGCCGGCGAGGCCGAAGGCGCGGTGCTCGTGCGCGACGGCCGCAAGGATGAGGCCGCTTCCGGGCAGGGCTACTTCGTCGGCCCGACGATATTCGACCGGGTGACCGGCGAGATGAAAATTTGGCGGGACGAAATTTTCGCCCCCGTGCTGTCCGTCGCCCGGGCCGATACGCTGGAGGAAGCGATCGCGCTGGCCAACCGCTCGGAATTCGCGAACGGGGCGTGCCTGTTCACGAGCAGCGGCACAAGCGTGCGGCAATTCCGGGAGAGCATCGACGCGGGCATGCTCGGCATCAACCTGGGTGTTCCGGCGCCGATGGCGTTCTTCCCGTTCTCCGGTTGGAAAAAGTCGTTTTACGGCGATCTGCACGCGAACGGGCCGGACGGCATCGAGTTCTACACCCGCAAAAAAATGGTGACCGCGCGCTGGTAAGCGGCCGGTTCCGAAGAGAGCCCGGCAACCGGCCCGCCGGCCTTCGGCCGACGACAACGGTTGCGGTGAGGAGGGATCGCGATGGCACTCGTTGCGATGACGGCCATGCTGCGCGCGGCGAACGAGGGCGGTTACGCCGTCGGCCAATTCAATCTGAACAACCTGGAATTCACGCAGGCGATTTTGCGGGCGGCCGAGGCCGAGCGCTCTCCCGTCATTCTGGGCGTCAGCGAAGCCTACATTCCGTATATGGGCGGCCTGGCCTGCATCGCCGGCATGGTGAACGCGCTTCTGGAGGAAGAGAAGGTGACCGTCCCTGTCGCCCTGCATCTGGATCACGGCACCTCCTTCGAGGTGTGCGTCCGGGCGCTCAAGGCCGGCTTCACGTCGGTCATGATCGACGCCTCCCATCATCCGCTTCGGGACAACATCGCAGCGACCGCGCGCGTCACGGACGCGGCGCACGCGCTCGGCGCCTCCGTCGAGGCCGAGCTCGGGCGGATCGTCGGCCGCGAGGACGATCTGAACGTCGACGAGGCGGAAGCGGCGTACGCGGTGCCGGAGGAGTGCGTCCAGCTGGCGCGGGAGACCGGCATCGACTGCCTGGCGCCGGCGCTCGGTTCGGTGCACGGGCCGTACCGCGGCCAGCCGAAGCTCGGCTTCGAGCGGATGCGGCGGATCCGCGAGCTGACGGGCCTGCCGCTCGTGCTGCACGGCGGCAGCGGCCTGCCGGACGACGAGATCGTGCAGGCGATCCGGGCGGGCACCGCCAAAATCAACGTGAACACGGACAGTCAAGCTGCGTTCACCGCCGCGATCCGCGCCTATCTGGGCGAGCACCCGGAGGCGTACGATCCCCGGCACTATCTGATTCCGGCGCGCGAGGCGGTGCAGGAGGCGGTCCGCGCCAAAATGCGGCTGTTCGGCAGTTCGGGAAAAGCGGAGGAGAAAAGGACATGACGGATACGAGATGGATCCGAATCGGCATTATCGGGGCCGGGCGCATCGGCAAAATTCACGCCGACAACTTGCGCGCCGTGCCGGGAGCCGCCGTGGCCGGCGTGAGCGATCCGTGCGCGGGGGAGGAACTGCGGGAATGGGCCGCGCTCCGCGGCATCGGCAAGGTGACGACGGACAGCGAGGAACTGCTCGCCGATCCCGACATCGACGCCGTGTTCATCTGTTCGTCGACGGATACCCACGTCCCGCTGATCAAGCGGGCGGCCGCGGCGGGCAAGCATATCTTTTGCGAGAAGCCGGTCAGCCTGGACCTCGCCCGGACGGAGGAAGCGCTCGAGGCGGTGCGCGCCGCCGGCGTGCAGCTGCAGGTCGGCTTCAACCGCCGCTTCGACCACAACTTCAAGCGGGTCCGCGAGCATGTGGCGTCCGGTTCGATCGGCGTGCCGCATCTGGTCAAGATCACGTCGCGGGACCCGAGTCCGCCGCCGGAGGCGTACATCCAGGTGTCGGGCGGCATCTTCATGGACATGATGATCCACGATTTCGACATGGCCCGCTATTTGTCCGGCAGCGAGGTCGAGGAAGTGTACGCCCAGGGCGGCGTGCTCGTCGACCCGGTGTTCGCGGCGCACGGCGACGTGGACACGGCCGTCGTCACGCTGAAGTTCGCCGGCGGGGCGCTCGGCGTCATCGACTGCAGCCGGCGGGCGGTGTACGGCTACGACCAGCGGGTCGAGGTGTTCGGCTCCGGCGGCTCGGTCGCGGTGGCGAACGATTATCCGAACACGGCGGTCGTCAGCTCGGTGGACGGCGTTCTCCGCGACAAGCCGCTGCACTTCTTCCTGGAGCGGTACCAGGGCGCTTACGTCGATGAAGCGACGCAGTTCGTAGCCTGCTTGCGGGAAGGCCGGCCGGTGCCGGTGGACGGACGCGACGCCCGGCAGGCGGAGCGAATCGCGCTGGCCGCCAAGCTGTCGCTGGAGAGCGGGCAGCCCGTGAAGCTGTCCGAGATCGAGAAGCTGAAGGAGGGACATGGCCATGGCGTCTGAACTGATCGTGCCGCCGTCCGCGCCGGACGCGGACGGGCGCTTGCTGGCGGTCACGCCGGCGTCGGCGGGGTGGACGTATGTCGGGTTTGAGGTGTATCGGCTGCAGACCGGGCAGCGTCTGAAGCGGGAGACGGGGGAGCGCGAAGCGGCTGTCGTGCTGCTGAGCGGCCGGGCGAACGCCGCCACGGCCGACGGGCGGTGGGACGGCATCGGACGGCGTATGGACGTGTTCGAGCAGACGCCCCCGTACACGGTCTACGTGCCGAGCGGCAACCGCTTCGAGCTGGAGGCGCTGACCGGGCTCGAGCTGGCGGTCTGCTGGGCGCCGGGCCGGGGCACTTACCCGTCCCGGCTGATCGGGCCGGAGGCGGTCGGCGTCGAGGCGCGGGGCGAAGGGAACACCCTCCGGTACGTGCACAACATCTTGCCGGAGCAGGAGCCGGCGGACAGCCTGCTCGTCGTCGAGGTGTTCACGCCGAACGGGCATTGGTCCAGCTACCCGCCGCACAAGCACGACCGGGACGCGCTGCCGGAGGAGTCGTTGCTCGAGGAGACGTACTACTACCGCATCCGGCCCGGTCAGGGCTTCGCGGTGCAGCGGGTGTACACCGACGACCGCTCGCTGGACGAGACGCTGGCGCCGCGCGACGGCGACGCCGTGCTCGTGCCGCGCGGCTACCATCCGGTGTCCGCGCCTCCGGGCTACGACGTCTACTATTTGAACGTCATGGCCGGCCCGACCCGGAGCTGGAAGTTCCGCAACGACCCGGACCACGAATGGATCGTGAAGCCGGCTAAGCGTTGACCGCCACCCGTTGCGGTCGGACGAATCCGCCGCCCTCCGGCGAATCGGCGCATCTGTCTACGCACGCGCCCGGCCCGTTCGCCGGCTGCCGGCCGCAAGCGCGCGTCCCGGGCGCATCCCGGGGAATGCCGCTTACGGTTGCAACGATTGCCGAATCGTCGGATAATAACCGAAAAGGGACAGGCCGGACACCGGCCTGCCGATCCGAACGACGGCGGGGGAACACATGAAAGAGACGACGATTTACGACGTCGCCAAGGAAGCGGGGGTCTCCATCGCTTCCGTGTCGAACGTCATCAACGGCAAAGGCAAAGTCAGCGCGAAGAAGCGGGAAGAAATTCGCGAGGTGATGGAGCGGCTCAACTACCGGCCGAGCGTCATCGCTTCCGCGCTGATGGGCAAGAGGACATACACGCTCGGGCTGCTCGTGCCCGACGTGGCCAACCCGTTCTTCGCCGAGATCGCGCGGACGGTCGAGGACCGCGCCCACCAGGAGGGCTACAGCGTCATCGCCTGCAGCACCGACAACAAGGAGGAGCGCATCGAGCGGTACATTCGGCTGCTGAAGCGCAAGCGCGTCGACGGGCTGATCATCGGGACCGGGTTGGGCGAGGCCGGCTCGCAAGCGCTGCAGGCGGAGAAGGCGGTGCCGGTCGTCCTCATCGCGCGCGGGTCCGACGAACTGTCCGCGCACAGCGTCCTGACCGACGACCGGGCGGGCGGCGCGGCGGCGGCGCGGCATCTGCTCGGGCTTGGGCATCGCCGGCTGGCGGTGCTGGCCGAGGGCGCGCAGGTGACGAGCAGCGCCGATCGGGTGCGCGGCTTCCGCGCCGCCCTGTCCGAGGCCGGGGTGACGCTCGCCGAGGACGACGTGCTTATCTGCGAGACGAGCGTGGCGGCGGGCGAACGGGCGGCCGGCGAGCTGCTGCGCCGTGCCGAGCGGCCGACCGCGCTGTTCTGCTGCAACGACATGCTGGCGGCCGGAGCGCTGCGGGCGGCGAAGCGCAGCGGCATTCGCGTGCCCGGCGAGCTGTCGGTCGTCGGCTTCGACAATACGGTATTGGCGGAGGTGACCGATCCGGCGCTGACGACGATCGCCCAGCCGCTGGACGGGATCGTCGATCAGGCGCTGGAACTGCTGCTCGCGGAACCGGAAGCCGGCGCGGCGGAGCTGCGGCGCGTCGTCATGGCGCCGGAGCTCATCGTTCGCGAATCGACGGCGCCGCCTCCTGCCGCGAAGAGCCAACCATAGGAGCGACTGGCGGAGATGAATCAGAACAGCAATGGGAAAAAATTGATTTTGTTCATGGACAGCGGGGACACCATCATCGACGAATCGACCGAGATCCGCGACGAGGAGGGGGTCGTCCTCCGGGCGGACGTCATTCCGGGCGCGGACACGGCGGTCCGCACGCTGTACGAGCGCGGCTACACGCTGGTGCTCGTCGCCGACGGCATGGCGCAATCGTTCAAGAACCTGTTCCTCCAGCACGGCCTCTACGACTGCTTCGCCGCCATGATCTGTTCCGAGAACGTGAAGGCGGAGAAGCCGAGCGACCGCATGTTCAAGGCGGCGATCGGCGCGATCGGGCTCGACGCCTCCCATTTTCCGCGCGTGGCGATGGTCGGCAACAACCTCGCCCGCGACGTCAAAGGCGCGAACGCGCTGGGCATCACGAGCATCTTCCAAAGCTGGACGACGCGCTACCCGCACGAGCCCGCCGACGACAGCGAGCGTCCCGACTACACGATCCGCGAGCCGCTCGAGCTGCTGGACCTGGCCGAAGCGCTGAATGCTCGGCTGCAATAGCATGAGAAAATTTCCCTCACGCCGAAGCACGGCGTCAGGGGGCTCCCGATGCGATGTTTTGCATCGCATGGGCGCCGGCCCGGCGGCGAAGGATCGTCCGATGCGATGTTTTGCATCGCATGGGCGCCGGCCCGGCGGCGAAGGATCGTCCGATGCGATGTTTTTGATCGCATGGGCGCCGTCCCGCCGGCGGAGGATCGCCTGATGCGATGCTTTTCATCGCATGGGCGCCGGCCCGGCGGCGAAGGAGCGTCCGATGCGATGCTTTTCATCTCATGGGCGCCGGCTGGTGGGTAGAGCACAGTGAATGGGTCAAGCATGTCCCCCAAACCTTTGTTCGTCCATCAAGCTGCTGTAGAAAAAAAGAGGAGCCCTCCGCTCGATGCCGGGGGCTCCTCTTGGGCTTTCTACCGCTGCTGCCAGGACGCAATCAGGAATCGAGCGTCCGCGTTCAGGGCGGTCTTCGCCTTTTCCGTTACAAATTTGCTCATAGCTTGATTATTAAGATGCTTAACGAAATCGTTCATGTGCTTAACGGCTTGAGCGGTTTGGCCGGCTTGTTGCTTGCGCTCGGCTTGGTCGAGTGAATTGACCAACTGTTGAACGATCGGCCCGCTCAGATCGCCCGAAGCCGTGAAGCGGTCGATGAGCTTGCCGATATCTTCCGGGCTGGTGGCGACGCGGAAGTGAAGCGTCGTCTGCAGCCGGTTCCCTGCGCGGTCGGTCAGGACGACAGCGGCGGTTTGATCACCCAGCCGGCCGGCCAGGTCGATCTCGGCGCTGCCGTTGTCGGCCCGGTATTCCCGTCCGCCCAGCGTGAGCACGGCCGAGACGATTCCGGAATCGCCGTCGCCGGCCCGGAAGATCAGCCAATCGCCGTCGCCGACCGTGTCGCCTTCCCGGATCGTCTTCCCGTCCGCGGTCAGCGAGAAGGTGAGGCCTTGGCTCGTGTCGACGGTAAAGCCGTCGGACATGTTGCCCGATGCGTCCACATTGCGGAACACGATCGTGTAATCGGCGTCCGGCTCAAGTCCGTTCCACACAGCCGTCTGCACGCCCCGGTCGATCTCCACGGTGTCGCCGACTTGTTGCCCGTTAAGGAACAGCGTGATGAGCGTCTTTTGGGCGTCGATATCGTAAGGGCCGTCCCACAGCAACTGCAGCCGGTCGTCCTCGCGAATCGTCCGCACGTTCTCGACTTCGCCCGGCGGGATGTCGTCCTTGGGCGGCGGCGGCGGTTCGACAGGCTCCGTGAAGACGGACGGATCGCCGAACGTGAACTTGTCGAGATTGAACAGGTAGTCGTCTCCCTTGAACAGCAAGTAGACGATATGCTTGCCGGTCACCGGCGTAGTCACGTCTCCGGAGAACACCTGGAACGTCTGCCAGCCGCCGGTTCCCGAGACGGCGACGGTGGCGAGCAGCGGACCGTTCATGCCGTCGAGCCGCGCTTCGATCGTGCCGCCGCTCGTCGCGCTGGCCGCGTTCACGTACAGCTTGGACGGGCTCCGGCTGCCGAAATCGAGAAGGTTATACACGGCATATGGATGGTTCGGGCCGTAGATGCCGGCCAGGTACGTCTGCCCGCCGCCGTTCTCCGTGCCGAATTGCGCGCCGGTCGTGTAGCTCTCGGCTTCCACCTTCCCATAGGCGTCCTGGACCTTGCCCTTGACGGTCGTGAAGCTGAACCAATCCAGGTTGCAAGGGTAATCGCTTCCGTCGGTCCCGTGAAAAATCAAATACAGATCGTGAACGCCGACCGCCTTCGTGTCGTCGACCGGGGCCGTGAGATCCGACCAGTCGTCCCAGCTTCCCAACGCCGGCACGTTCACGGTCGCCACGGTCGGGCCGTCCAGACCGTCCAGCTTCATCTCGATCGTGCCGCCCTGATTGCCGCTCGAGACGTGGACGGTAACGCCGGCCGCGCCGGTCCCGAAGTCGATGCCCCGGTAGGAGGCGTAAGCGCCGTCGCGAATGCCGTCCAAATAGCCGCCGTCGGCGTTCTTCCCCAGTCCCGAGCTGTCGGCGAAGTTGCCGGCGGAGAGCCGCGCATACGCATCGGATTCGGTCGGGTCCGAGGCGGTGAACTTGAACCAGTTCAGGTTGAACAAGTAGGAATCGGCCGTTTTCTTGAAAAGGAGATAGACATCGTGCGTGCCGGTGACGGTGGCCGGACGGCCGTCTTCGTCCTTCAGCGCGGCCGGGAAGTCCGCATAGTTGTTCCAGCCGCCTGTCCCCGCTACGGCGACCGAACCGACCGCCGGACCCGCCAACGAATCGAGCCGAATCTCGATCGTGCCGCCGCCCGTTGCGCTCGCCGCTCTGGCGATGAAGCCGGCGGCTCCGGACTCGCCGAAATCCACGTTTTTGTACATCGCGTAATCGTCCGGCTGAATGCCGCCGAGCTGCAGCGTTCCTTCCGGACTGCCTTCCAGCACGAAGCCGGTGCCCGTGTTGTAGCTCTCCGCTTCGACCCGGTCGTACGGATTTTTGACGGCATAATGAAGCTCGGCCTGTTGCGGTTGGATGACGCTCAGCGCCTCGACGGCGGCGGCCGATCCCCAGGACTCGAACACGCCGGCCAACCGCTGGCCGGACCAGTTGCCGTCGACCAGATTGTCCGCGCTGCGGTTGCTCCAGGCCATCTCCGTGTTGAAGGCGAGCCAGCCGTTCAATTCGTCGGCGAACGAGCGGTAAGGCTCTTCGGTTCGGGCGTTCAGCGCTTTTTGCAGGTAGGCCATGTTGCGCATCAGGATCGTCTTGCCGCCTTTCAGGTCGCCGTTGGGCCCTTCGTAATGGAGCAGTCCGTTCGCGTCGACCAGATGGGTCTTGGTGAACTTCGCCGCCTTCACGGCGTCGTCCAAATAGACGTCGTCTCCCGTGACGTTGTACAAGCCAATCGCCGCGCCGATGAACGTTCCCTGGTTGTAGTGGGTGGCGTCCGGCACCGCGCCCCGCTCCATCTCGATGCGGTCGAACACCTTGCCGTTGCCGTCCGTCAGCATCGTTTTGCCCCAGCGGTAAATGCGGGACGCCGCCTCCAGGTAATGTTCGTCCTTCGTGTCGTTGTAGAGGAAGACGGCCGCTTCCGCCGCCGGGAAGTTGATGCAGGCGTTCTTGGTCGTATGCTCGCTGTTCATCCACCAGATGCCGCCGCCGGCGAAGTCGTCGCTCCACTGGGTGTCGTAGACGAAGTCGAAGTAATATTTCGCCTTGTCCAGGTAGCGCGGCTCCTTCGTAATCTCGTAAGCTCTTGCGCTCGCCATCGCCCACCACATGATGTCGTCGTTGAAGTGGTTGTTCGTCCAGTCGTCGCCGTACTTGGCCACGGTGCCGTCGAAGATGTCGTCGATCTGCGCGCGCAGCGACGCTTTCAGGGCCGGGTCGGATGTGCTCAGGTAGGCGTCCATCACCATCTCCCACAGCTCCGCCTCCACCCAGAAGCCCTGATAGCCGTCATGATTGGAATTCGACCAGAAAAACTTGGCGTTGCCGTCCCAGAAGGCGGCGTTGAACGCCCGGACGGCGGCGTCGGCGTCGGACGCCGTGAACGCGGCCGCCCGTTGCGGCCCGCCGATGCCGGACAGCGCGGAGCAGGCCAGGACGAGGGCGGCCGCTCCCGCCTTCCACGTTCCGAATTTGCGATTTCGCAGCGACATTACATTCCCTCCCAGCAGTTTGAATATGAACGCGGAGGCAAAGCCGGACCGAGCCGGACCGGACCTGGCGAACCCGACCGAGCCCGGCCGAACCGGACCGAGCCTGGCCGAACCCGACCGAGCCGGACCGAACCTGGTGAACCCGACCGAGCCGGACCAAACCTGGTGAACCCGACCGAGCCGGACCAAACCTGGTGAACCCGACCGAGTCCGGCCGAACCGGGCCGAGCCTGGACCCAGCTCAGGCCGACCGGAGCCCGACCGAGCCCGACCAAGCCCGAGACCCTGTCCGCGTCGGACCGAGCCCGACCAAGCCCGAGACCCTGTCCGCGTCGGACCGAGCCCGGCCAGGCTCAAGACCCCATCCGCGCCGGACCGCGGCCGATGCCGGCTCCAGCCCGGCCGGCCCGGCTTTGCGCTTCGCGAGTGATGCCCGTCAGGACGAGGCGGAGATCACCTTGTTGATCTTCTCGGCCATGCTGTTCAGATCGTCCGTCGGCGCTTTCCCGGTCAGAACGTTGGGCCAGGTCGCGGTGATGAACGGGTTCGCCTTGCCGGCCCACGAAGGAAGGAAGCGAACCGGCTGAATATTCGGGGAATTCAGAATATGATCGACTCCCTCGCCGACGTCGGCATGTCCCGCCGTCTTGAGCGCTTCGAAGTAGGCGGAGGCGGAAGCTTTGTACGCCGCCGGCGCCACCGGCGTTTGCGGCAGCACTTGCTCATACATTTTCGAATCGAGGTATTTGAGCACTTTCCAGACGGCGTCCGGATTCTTGATCGAAGCCGGGCTCGACCAGCCGACGGCGTCGTAAATTTCCGTCTGCGACGATACGACCGGCATCGGCACGAAGCCCCATTGCAGATCCTGGGGCGCCGTGCGGACCAGATCGTCTGCGACCCACTGCCCCTGGTACGTCATCGGCACTTTGCCTTCCTTGAACGAGCTCATGATGTTCGTCAGATCGAACGTCGGCTCGTTCATGTACCCGTTTGCGATGGCGACTTTATATTTTTCCACGCCTTCGATGAACTGCGGGCTGATCGTCACCTTGGTCGGGCTCGCGATCGAATCCGCGAACGGGGCGCCGCCGGCGGACACCGCGTAGAGCGAAGTGATGAACGGGTCCGGAGACGCGTAGTAGCCGTACTGCTTCACCCCGCCTTGCTTGCTCGACAGCTTCTCTATATCCGCGAAAAATTCGTCGTACGTCCAGCCGATCTTCGGCTCCGGCAGCCCGGCGTCCTGAAACGCCTTCTTGTTATAGAAAATTCCGTACGTATTGAGCAGACCGGGCAGACCGAACAGCTTGCCGTCCAGGTACCAGCTGTCCACGGTGCCCTTGTAGAACCCGCTCATGAATTCCGAATCGTTCTGGGCGTACGTCGCCCAATCGTACAGCAGCCCTTTGGACCCGTTGTCCATGACCATGTCGTTGCCGGTCATGAAGATGTCGGGCGCCTGCTTGGCGGCGAGCATGCCGTTCAGCTTGACGCCGTAGTTGTCGAGCGGGGTGGGGATGAGCTTGACGGTGATGTCCGGGTTTTCCTGTTCGAAGCTCTTCATGGCGGCCATGATTTTGTCGTTCATTTCCGCCGATTCCCACGTCATCAACGTCACTTCCGTCTTCTGTCCGCCGGACGAACCGGAGTCGCCCGAGGCCGATCCCGACGGCGCTCCCGAAGAGGTGGCCGGGGCCGAGCCGGTGTCCGAACCCGAGTTCGAGTTGGAGTTCGAGCCGGAGCCGCCGCATCCCGCCAGCAGCCCGGCCGCCATGACGCCCACCGTCACGCCCGCCGCCCATTTCCGAATTTCCTTGTTCATTGGAAGACCTCCCGATTTCATAATGGTTGCGTTTTCATAACGACTTGCCGCTGGACGCCCTGATCGCCAGCCATCACCTCCTTCAAGGAATCCGGCCTATTTCAAGCCGGCGGAATTGACCGATCCGAGCCCTTGCATGAAGAACTTCTGACCGAAAAAGAAAATCAGCAGCATCGGCAAAATGTAGATCAGGTCCGCGGCCATGAACAAGTTCCAGGCGGTGGCGTACGTGCCCTTGTAGGAGGCCATCGCCAGCGCCAGCGTCCATTTCTTCTGGTCGACGATGTAGATGAGCGGTTCGAGATATTGGTTCCACGACCCCTGGAAGGCGAAGATGACCATGGTGACGATCACCGGCGCGGCCATCGGGGCCAGCACTTTCGTCAGCACGTACAGGTCCGACGCCCCGTCGATCTTGGCCGCTTCGTCGAAGGAGACGGAGATCGTCTTCAAATATTGGACGAACAGGAAGGAGAACGTCGCATTGCCGAAGAAGGCGGGGACGATGATCGGCAGCCACGTATTGTACCACCCGAGGTTCGAATACAGGTTGAACAGCGGAATCATGCCGACGAACCCGGGCAGCATGAGGCTTCCGACGAAGAAGGAGAACCACAGCTTTCTCCCCGGAAAATGCAGCCTCGCAAGTCCATAGCCGACCAGAACGGAGCTTGCGACCTGGCCGACGACGCTCAGAACGGCGATGACGAGCGAGTTGCCGAACGTCCGCCAGAAGTGAATCTCCCGGGTTCCCGTCACGAAGTTGGACCAGTGCAGCTCCCGGGGGAACCATTCCGGGGGAATTTGGAACACTTCGTTGTTGCTCTTGAGCGCGATCGTCACCATCCACAGCAGCGGAAAGAGCATGGCGACGGCGCCTACGCATAGAACGATGAAGCGAATCGCTTGCAGCACCGTCGATCCGCCCCGGCGCGATCCGGCGGCCTGTCCCTGTCGGGCGTTCATCGGTTCTTTCCTCCTCTTTTAGCGCGCGTTGTCGCTCTCGTAATAGACGAACCGGTTGGAATAGCGGTAGGTGAGCGCCGTGAAGATCATGATGATGAAGAACAGCACCCACACCTCGGCGATCGCGTAGCCGAACATCTTGCTGTTGAAGGCGTCCTGGTAAATCTTGAAGTTGAGCAGCGACGTGGAGAAGTTCGGACCGCCGCCCGTCAGCACCTGCACCTGGTTGAACGCCTGGAAGGCGCCGATGATGCCGAGGATGAGCTGCAGGAACAGGATGGGTGTGATCATCGGCACGGTAATGTTCAGCGACACCCGCCATCTCGGCGCTCCGTCGACTTCCGCCGCCTCGTACAGCTCATAGGGCACCGACTGCAGGCCGCTGAGGAAGATGATCATCCCCGAGCCGACTTGCCACAGGCCGATGAGGACGATGGAGAACAGCGCCGTCTTCTCGCTGGTGAGCCATGTCCCTTCGGGGAGGCCCAGCGTCCGCAGCAGGGAGTTGGCCAGGCCGTATTGCGGCTGATAGATGAACAGCCACAGCGTCAGCGTGGCGATCGAAGGGACGACCGTCGGCAAGTAGTAGATGGTGCGGAACCACTTGATGCCGGGCAGGCCGCGGTTCAGCAGCATCGCCAGGCACAACCCGAAGAACAGCGAGAGGGGAACGCTCATCAGCACGTAGTAGAACGTCGCCCGGATGGACGGCCAGAACGCCGGGTCCACCGAGAACATGTACTTGAAGTTGTCCAAGCCGACGAAGCGCGGCTTGTCGTATCCGCTCCACTCCGTCAGGGAGTAGTAGATCGAGGACAGCAGCGGATAGGCGACGAATACGCTGAAGCCGATGATCGAGGGCAAGATGAACAGATAGCCGTTTCGCCACTCCTTGAGCTTCCTTGAAGTCAGCGCGTTTTTCACGGCGGTTACTCCTCCTTCGCTTAAGGCGGTCGGTCCGTCAACGCTTCTGGACCCGGATGCCGCAGACGTCCATCGCCAGCTCGCAAAACATCATGTTGGCCCAGGAAAACCAGGGACGGGTGTACGCGGAAGGATCGTCGGCGAGGAAGCCTTCGTGCATCATCTCCGTGCCGTCGTCGGTTTCGGCCATCAGGGCGAGCAGCCGCAGCTTCTCCTGCCGGTCCGGCGAGGTGAGCCCCTGCATGGCCAGGGCGATGGGCCAGATGTACCGGTCCGGCGTATGGGGGCTGCCGATGCCGGAAGCCGCCCGGCCCGAGAAGAAGTACGGATTGTCCGCGCTGAGAACGAAGCGGCGGGTGTTCAGGTAGACCGGATCGTCCTCCTTCGCGTAGCCGAGATAGGGAATCGACAGCAGGCTCGGCACGTTGGCGTCGTCCATCAGCAAGTGGTTCCCCATGCCGTCGGTCTCGTACGCGTAGATCCTGCCGTATTCGGGGTGGTCGACCGTCCCGAACTTCTCGATGCCGGCGCGAATTTCCGCGCCGAGCGCCCGGGCCTCCTCCGCAAGCTCCCCGTCCTTCCATACTTCGCGCGCAATCTCGGCCAGGTAATCGAGCACGACCGCGGCGAACATGTTGGCCGGAATCAGGTAGCCGTAGCGGCAGGCGTCGTCGCTCGGGCGGAAGCCGGACCAGGTCATTCCGGTAAACGCGACTTCCGCTCCCTTGCCGTTGCGGGGAAGCGTGTCGCTGGGCGGGCAGTTGAACCGCTCGAACGTATACGGGGACCTCGTTTCGTGATGCTGCTCGATCTTCCACGTATCCAATATGGTTCGGGCGGCGGAGCGGAACGGCGCGTCGAAGTGCGACGTTCGGCCGGTGTTCTTCCAGAGCAGGTAAGCGAGCTGCAGCGGGTAGCACAAGGAGTCGATCTCGTACTTGCGCTCCCACAGCCATGGGTTCATTCGCGTGCGGTCCCGCTGGTGCCCGTTGCCATTGGGGGAATCGTTGAAAGCGTTGGCATAGGGGTCCAGCAAAATGAAGGCGGTCTGCCGGCGAACGAGCCCTTCGATCAAATCGGCCAATTGCTCGTCGCGGCGGGCCGGAACGAGGAAGGGCCGGATCTGGGCCGCCGAGTCCCGAAGCCACATGGCCGGGATGTCCCCCGTAATCACGTAGGTCGTGCCGTCGGGCAATCTTTGGATCGTCGTGCCGAGCGTGTTCTCCAGCATTCGGCGAAACATGCGGGCCAGCCTGGGGTTCTCCGCCGTGCCCTCGGCCACCGTCCGGACCAAGTCGTGCAAGGCGGCGTAAGATTCCACCGTGTTCATCCGATTGTCTCTCCTTTCCAGCGTTCTCATGGTGTCGCGGTGGGTGTGCCCGCAAAAGCGTTTACATCCCCAAATATAATGTCATAACAACAAGATGTCAATATACGAATAGGAATAAAATCTATGTTATTATATTAATTAATTTTTAGACAAAAATAGACCGCCGGGGAAACATCCTGACGGTCCATCTGGGAGGAAGCGTTGGGGGGGCGCCGTATTACGGAACGGGCCGGGAACGCCGGCCGGGGCGCGGCTTACCGCGGGGCGGGCCCGGTCGATTCTCCCGGCACGAGCTGGGCGGCAAGCAGCGTCCGCTCCGGCGCCGCGCCGCTGCCTATGAGCCTGAGCACGCTCGCGAAGGCGGCCCGGCCCATGGCCTCCTGCTGCTGCTTCAGATGCGTGAACGGGATGCGCCCGTTCGTCTCCGGGCAGTCGAAGCAGAGAATGGACAGGTCCCGCGGCACGTTCAGCCCGAGCTGATCCGCCGCCGCGCGGGCCAGCACGGCGATGTTGTATTCGATGGCGAACAGCGCCGTTATCCGGGGATGCGTCTGCAGATGGCGCTTGATTTTGACAATATCTTTCGCCCGGTTTTCCTCCGAATAGGCTGTCGGATGGGTCGACACGATGTCGGTCAGCCACAGCTCCCGGTCGACGGGGATGCCGCGTTCCGCATGCGCCTTGACGAAGCCTTCGATGCGGTCCTCGACCGACGTCGTATGCTCCGGCGGCGGCCCCAGCAGGCCGATATGCCGATGGCCCAGATCGAACAGATGCCAGGTGCCGAGCCGCGCTCCCGCCATGTTGTCCGAGCAGACGGTGCCGGCCGGGATGCCGGTCAAGTACCGGTCGACCATGACGAACGGAAATTTTCCGATCACCAGCTTCAATATTTCCGCATTGAAAAACTCGCCCTGCGCCGGCAGGATAATCAGCCCGTCGACCCCGAGTTCGATGAGTCCCTTGATCGCTTCCTCTTCGCGGGACGGATCGCCGAGCGTGCGGCGGATGACGAGATAGCTGTCGTGCTCGCGCGACGCCTCTTCGACGCCGTGCACGAGGCCGGTGCCGTAGCTCTCCGAGAAGTCGGTGATGACCAGGCCGATCAGCAGCTTGCCGCCGGCCGCTCCGTTTCGCGGGCCGACGCGTCCGTCGTCGGCCGGTCCGGAAGGCGCGGCGGCCGGCGCGGCGGGATCGGCCACGAACGAGCCCCGGCCGGGGCGGCGAACGATCCAGCCGTCGGCCGACAGCATCTCGAGCGCCTTCTTGCTCGTAATCCGGCTGACGCCGTACTCGTCCGCCAATTCCTTCTCCGAAGGCACGCGGTCGCCGATGCCGTACTTCCCGCCGCGAATGTCGTCGCGCAAGGCGACAAAAATTCGTTCGTACATCGGACTAGCCATCTGTGCGCCCTCCGCATCCATTGCTTGTCTTAATATAAATACAATATATCATGATATATATTGCAGGCAATAGCCGCATGCCGGTTAACGCAGCGCCGACGCGATCAGCTTCTCCAGCAGGCGCCAGGGCAGCAGCGACTTGCCGAGCAGCGTCAGGCGGGCGCCGCGGCCGATCGGATAGCGAAGGCGGGCGGCGCGGCCGCGCACGACGCGAACGATTCGGTCCGCGGCGTCGCGCGCGTCGGGAGCCGCCGAGGCCGTGCGCCGCGTGTAAGCCAGAACCGCCTGGAACGCCGGCTCGTAAGGGGAGCCGGGGCGGCTGTGCATCTGTTCCCAGCCTTTGCGCCAGATGGGCGTCCGGTAGGAGGCGGGCTCCAGCAGCACGACCCGCACGCCGAACGGGGCGAGCTCGTGCCGCAGCGTTTCGCTGAAGCCTTCGAGCGCGAACTTGGAGGAGGCGTAAGGGCCGAAGCCGGGAAACCCGATCCGGCCGCTGACGCTGCCGACGTTGGCGATCGTGCCGCCGCGCTGGCGGCGCATCGCCGGCAGCACCGCCTGGGTGACGGCGACCGTGCCGATGAAGTTCGTCTCGAGCTGCGCCCGCCAGGCGTCGAGCGGAACTTCCTCGACGAAGCCGCCGGCGGCGTAGCCGGCGTTGTTGACGAGCAAGTCGATCCGCCCCCAATCGGCGAGCGTCGACTCGACCGTCTCCCGGATGGTGTCCGGGTCGGTCACGTCGAGCCGCCGGACGGCGATTCGTGCGGCGACGCCCGCCCGCTCGGCTTCCCGCCGCAGTTCCCCCGCGCCGGCGGGGGCGCGCATCGCGGCGACGACGCGGTATCCTTCGGCCGCCAGCCGGACGGCCGTCCATAAGCCCAATCCGCTGGAGGTTCCGGTCACGAGGGCGACTGGCCCGGCGCCTTCGCCTCCGTATCGATTCGCGGTCATCGTCTGTCCTCTCCTCTCGCAGGCATGGATTCTACTGATTGGTATCCTACCTGAATTCTCGCGCTTTTTCTATGAAAGCGGATTTCGACGGACGAAGAACGAACGGCGGCGACGCCGTTGCGCGAGGGCGGCGGACGTTCTATAGTGGAGATGCGTGTCGTGCGAAAGGGGAGATTGGTCACAATGAAAATCGTGGTGGCGCCGGACTCCTACAAGGGGAGCTTGAGCGCGATCGAGGCTTGCCGGGCGATGGAGGAAGGAATCCGGCGGGCGCTGCCGGACGCGGACGTCGTCCGGGTTCCGATGGCGGACGGCGGGGAAGGCACGGCGCAAAGTCTGGTCGACGCCATGGGCGGACATTTCCGCCAAGCGGACGTGGCGGGCCCGCTCGGCGAACCGGTGCGCGCCAGGTACGGCGTGCTTGCGGACGGAACGACCGCCGTCATCGAGATGGCCGAGGCGTCGGGGCTGACGCTCGTTCCGGAGGCGGAGCGCGATCCGATGCGGACGACGACGTTCGGCACCGGCCAGCTCATTGCGGACGCGCTGGACCGCGGCTGCCGCCGGTTCATTCTCTGCCTCGGCGGAAGCGCGACGAACGACGGCGGGGCGGGCATGGCGCAGGCGCTGGGCGTCAAGCTGCTGGACGAGGACGGGAAGGAACTGCCGCCGGGAGGCGGGCACCTGGACCGGCTGCACCGGCTGAATGCGGGCGGGATCGATCCGCGGATTCGCGAAAGCGTGTTCAGCGTCGCGTGCGACGTCGACAATCCGCTGTGCGGGCCGCGGGGAGCGAGCCGGGTGTTCGGTCCCCAGAAGGGGGCGACGCCGGAGATGGTCGAAGCGCTCGACCGCTGCCTGGCGCATTGGGGCCGGATGCTGGAGCGCGAGTTCGGGGTCCCGGTTCTCGAGGCGCCCGGAGCGGGAGCGGCGGGCGGCATGGGAGCGGCCATCCTCGCCATCCTCGGCGGCAAGCTGCAGCGAGGGGTCGAGCTGGTGGTCGAAGCGAGCCGCCTTTCCGAGAAGGTGCGCGGCGCTTCGCTCGTGCTGACAGGGGAAGGCCGCAGCGACTTCCAGACGGAGATGGGAAAGACGCCTTACGGGGTGGCCGTAACGGCCCGGGCCGCAGGCGTGCCGGTCGTTCTCATCTCGGGTTCGATCGGCCCGGGCATCGAAGCGTTGTACAAGCACGGAGTGACGAGCGTCTTCTCCATGGCCAGCGGCCCGATGACGCTGCAGGAGGCGATGTCCGGCGCGGATCGGCTGCTGGCCGACAGTGCGGAGCGGGTCGTCCGGCTGTTCGCGGCGGCTCGCCGCGGCTGAGCCCGGCTTAGGGCTGGCCGCGGCCGGGCCTGCTTAAGGCCGGCAAACGGGGGAAGCGGACCGCCTGGGAGCGGTCCGCTTCGATCATCGTTCCTTCAGAAGCAGGTGAACGTCTCGATCCGCCGCAGGTCGAGGCCCGTAAACATCCAGAAGCGGCCGTTCCATCGGAAGCCTGCGACCGAGGTGCGCCCGACGAAGGTCGGGAAAAACCAGAAGCTGAAACCGCCGCGAAGCCAAACGTACGTCAGGCGGAACCGGCAGCCGGCGATGGCGCCGGGGTCGACCGCGAACGTCGACGCGAGCGGCCGCGGCGGAACCGTCTGCGGAGGGGGCGCCGTCGGCGCCTGCTGCATGCCCTGAGGGCCGAAAGGCGGCATGAATGCCATCTTGATTCCAAACTCCTTCCAAATGTCGGGTTGAAGGCTTACAAGAGCGAAATGGTGAGCAGATTGAACAGCACGAGCGGCAGCACGAACCGGTTGTACGGATTGAAGAACGGAGACGGGAAAAAGGCGCGGTAGTCGTCGTCATGGCCGAGCCGCAAATACAGGACGCCGCGGTCGACCGTCATCAGATGGCCTTCGAACACGTCCCCGTCGATCGTCTCGACCCGGACCGCCCGGTTCATATGGGGCACGCACGCCTGGTGCAGCCGGTCCCGGATCGACGCCAAAGTTTGCTTGAGCTGCGCGTCGCATTGATAAATCGTTGCCGGCCCGGCGTGTCCCGCGTGTCCGGAGTGTCCGGCGTAAGGCAAGCTCATCGTTCAAACCTCCATTCTTGTCGGAGCGCTGCCATATCCTATGCGAATGCCCATGCCGAGGTACCTGCCGGGAGCAGGATTTCGCATTGAGGCGGAAGGAATGCTAAAATTGGGAAAATGAATTCCATCCGCGAAAGGAAAGAGCCGCCCATGACCAGCTATCCGCAATATTTCGCCGAAGCGAAGGAACGGCATCTGAACGAACTCAAGCAATGGTTGTCCATTCCGAGCATCTCCGCGCTGTCCGAGCACAAGGCCGACGTCGCCGCCGCCGCGAAATGGCTGGCCGACGCCCTGACGCGCGCCGGGATGGAGAAGGTGGAAATTCACGAGACGCCGGGCAACCCGATCGTCTACGCGGAGCGGCTGAGGGCGCCGGGCAAGCCGACCGTGCTTATCTACGGGCATTACGACGTGCAGCCGGTCGATCCGCTACACCTCTGGACGACGCCTCCGTTCGAGCCGAATATTCGCGACGGCAAAATTTACGCCCGGGGAGCGACGGACGACAAAGGCCAGCTGTTCCTTCACGTCAAAGCGGTGGAAGCCCTCCTGAAACAGGAAGGCGAACTGCCGGTCAACGTCAAGTTTTGCGTGGAGGGAGAGGAGGAGGTGTCCGGCGCCAGCCTGCCGGCGTTTCTGGCCGCCAATGGCGAGAAGCTCGCCGCCGACGCCGTGCTCATCTCCGACTCGTCGCTGCTGGAGCCGGGCAAGCCTTCGATCTGCACCGGGCTGCGCGGCCTCTGCTCGCTCGAGGTGACCGTCTCCACGGCGAAGACCGACCTGCATTCCGGCCTTTACGGCGGCGCGGTTCCGAACGCGCTGCACGCGCTCGTGTCGCTGCTCGCGACGCTGCACGACGAGCGGGGGCGCGTGGCCGTCGAAGGCTTCTACGAAGGCGTGCCGGAGCTGACCCCGCTGGAGAAGGAGGCGCTCGCCAGCTACAATCCGGACGAGAAGCGGCTCGCCGCCGAGCTGGGGCTGGATTCGCTGTACGGGGAAGAGGGCTTCACGTACACCGAACGCACCGGGGCCCGGCCGACGCTGGAGCTGAACGGGGTATGGGGCGGCTTCCAGGGAGAAGGCACGAAGACGGTCATCCCGAAGGAGGCGCACGCGAAGATTACGTGCCGGCTGGTCGGCCGCCAAGACCCGCAGGCGACGCTGGAGCGGATCGAGCGCCACTTGCGGTCGCATCTGCAGCCGGGCGCGAAGCTTGCCGTCCGGTTCGGGGAGAAGGCGCTCGCGTTCTCGTGCGATCCGTCCGACCCGATGCTGCAGTTGGCCGCGGACGCCTATGAGGAAGTGTACGGCCGGCGGGCCGTCTTCACGAAGGACGGAGGCTCGATTCCGGTCGTCGCCACGCTCTCCGCCGTGCTGCAGGCGCCGGTCGTCATGATGGGCTTCGGCCTGCCGGACGAAAATTTGCACGCGCCCGACGAGCACTTCAGCCTCGACAACTTCGACAAGGGGCTGCTGACGATCGTCCGCTATTTGCGCAAGGTGGGGGAGGCTTCCGCCTGACCGGACGGAGGCCCCGCCGATTCCCGGGCAGGCCCCGCGAGCGCGCGATGCCGCCTGCCCGAAGAACCGTCCCCGAAGCGTTCGCGCCGCCTCGCCGCATTCGAATCGCGGCGAAGGCGGGCGGTTGCCAAAATTTTGCTTGACAGCGCCGGATCGGGATATTATATTTGTTGTACATACAAAATAAACGGAAGGGGTGACAAGGACGATGAACGACAGCTTTTTGCGGGACTGCCTGTTTTTCACCGCCAATCGGCTCGGCCGCACCATCACCAAGCTGGCGGAGGAACAGTTCGCCTCGACGACGGGCCTTACGCCCATGTACGGCTATTTGCTGCTGCTCGTGAACGGCCTTCCCGGCATCTCCCAGAAGGAACTGGCCGAGAAGCTGCACGTCACCCCGTCCACGCTGACGCGATTCGTCGACAAGCTGGAGGCGCGGCGGCTCGTCGAGCGCAAGGTGAACGGCAAGTCGGTGCAAGTGTATCCGACCGGGAAGAGCCAAGCGTTGGAGGAGCCGATTCGCCGGGCGTCCCGCAGCTTGCATGACGCGTATGCGGCCGTTCTCGGCGATGAGCGCGCGAAGGCGCTGTCCGCGGAAATTTTGCGCGCGAGCCTGCAACTGGAAGGCAAAGAAGCGGGGAACCCGGCGGGCGGCTGATGCGACAGGCGTTGCGCACAAACAACGGAAGGCGCGTCGGGTCCGGACTCCGGCGGGGAATCCGGCGGGCGGCTGATGCGAAGGATGTTGCGCACGAACAACGGGAGGCGGCGTCGGGTTTGGACTCCGGCGGGGAACCCGGCGGGCGGCTGATGCGACAGGCGTTGCGCACAAACAACGGAAGGCGCGTCGGGTTTGGACTCCGGCGGGGAACCCGGCGGGCGGCTGATGCGAAGGATGTTGCGCACGAACAACGGGAGGCGCGTCGGGTTCGGACTCCGGCCGGAACCGGTCGTGGCGATGGATGCGGCGGATGCCTGTCCTGGCGGCTGGCGGTTGCCGGTCCGGCGCCTGGCTGCTACCCGGTCGGGACGGATGGCGGTTGCCGGTCCTGGCGGATGGCGGTTGCCTGTGCGAAATATCCGGGTTGTGCGCGTTGCTTCAGTTGTTTCAAAATTTAATTTTGCATGTACAAACAAAATATATGGAGGCGAATTCGATGAATTCGTTCGGGAAACCGAAGAAGTTTTTTTACGGTTGGATCGTGCTGGCGGTCACGTTCGCCACGCTGCTCGTTTCGGCCGGCGTCCGCTCGATGCCCGGCATTCTGATCCAGCCGCTGGAGAACGAGTTCGGCTGGAGCCGCTCCGGCATCTCCAGCGTCGCCTCGGTCGGCATCTTCCTGTACGGGCTGACGGGGCCGTTCGCGGCGGCCGTCCTGCTCCGCTACGGCATTCGGCGCACGGTCGTCTTCGCGCTGGCGGCGCTGGCCGCAAGCCTGGCGGTCACGCCGATGATGACGTCGCTACTGCAGTTCCAGCTGCTGTGGGGGCTGCTGAGCGGCGTCGCCACCGGCCTGATGGCCAACGTGCTCGGCGTGACGGTCGCGGGCGCCTGGTTCGTCAAGCGCCGCGGCCTGGTGCTCGGCATGCTGACCGCCAGCACCGCTACCGGCCAGCTGCTGTTCCTGCCGCTGCTCGCCAGGATCACGGTCGAGTCCGGCTGGCGCCCGGCGATGTATACGGCGGCGGCCGTCGTCGCCGCGATGATCGCGGTCGTCGCGATCTGGATGCGGAACCATCCCGCCGACGTCGGGGCAACACCGTACGGGTCGGACACGGTCGCTAAGCCCGCTCCGTTCCGCGGGAACCTCTTCCTCGCACCGCTTCAGACGCTCGGCGAAGCGTTGCGCCACCCGACGTTCTGGCTGCTCGCCGGCACTTTCTTCTTCTGCGGCTACTCGACGAACGGTCTGATCGGCACGCATCTGATCGCCGCCTGCGGCGACTTCGGCATCCCGGAAGTGGCGGCAGCCGGCTTCCTGGCGCTGATGGGGATGTTCGATCTGGTCGGCACGACGGCGTCGGGCTGGCTCTCGGACCGCTTCGACAGCCGCTGGCTGCTGTTCTGGTATTACGGGCTGAGGGGGCTGTCGCTCGTGTTCCTGCCGTACGCGCTCCATCTCGGCTATGTGGAAATGACGATCTTCACGGTGTTCTACGGACTCGATTGGCTCGCCACCGTCCCGCCGACCGTGAAGCTCGCCACGAACACGTTCGGGAAGGAGAAGGCCGGCATGGTGTTCGGTTGGATCGTCGTGGCCCACCAGATCGGCGCTTCCGCAGCGGCGTACGGCGCCGGCGCGATGCGGGAATGGTTCGGCAACTACACGGTCCCGTTCGTCTCGGCCGGGTTCGTCTGCTTCTTCGCGTCGCTCATGGCGGTCCGCATTGCCAAGGAGAAGGCGACGGTCCAGGCGATGAAGGCGTGACCGGGCTTTGGGCCCGGCGGCGAAATCTGGTAGGATGGAGAGGAAAATGATTCTCGATCCAAACGCGGGACGACAAGGAGGAGAAGGAACATGGAGTACGTCAGATTGGGCCGCACCGGGCTCGAAGTGTCGCGGCTGTGTCTGGGTTGCATGAGCTACGGGGAGCCGGACCGGGGCAACCATGCCTGGACGCTGAGCGAGGAGAAGAGCCGACCGTTCATCCGGCAGGCGCTTCAGCTCGGCATTAACTTCTTCGACACCGCCAACGTGTATTCGGACGGCACGAGCGAGGAGATCGTCGGCCGCGCGCTGCGCGACTACGCCCGCCGCGACGAGGTCGTCATCGCCACGAAAGTGCACGGCCGCATGCGTCCGGGGCCGAACGGCGGCGGATTGTCGCGCAAGGCGATTCTGACCGAGATCGACAACAGCCTCAAAAGATTGGGCACCGACTACGTCGACCTGTACCAGATTCACCGTTGGGACCCGCACACGCCGATCGAGGAGACGATGGAGGCGCTGCACGACGTCGTCAAGGCGGGCAAGGCGCGCTACATCGGGGCGTCGTCGATGTACGCCTGGCAGTTCCTCAAGGCGCTGCATACGGCCGAGCGGCACGGCTGGACCCGGTTCGTCTCGATGCAAAACTATTTGAACCTGCTCTATCGCGAGGAAGAGCGCGAGATGCTGCCGCTGTGCGAGGCGGAAGGCATCGGCGTCATCCCGTGGAGCCCGCTGGCCCGCGGCCGGCTGACGCGCGATTGGGACGAGACGACCGAACGATCCCGGACCGACGAGTTCGGCAAGAAACTGTACTCCCTGACCGCCGACGCTGATCGGAAAGTCGTCGAGCGCGTCGCGGAAGTGTCGGCCGCCCGGGGCGTTCCGCGGGCGCAGGTCGCGCTGGCGTGGGTGCTGCACAAGCCCGTCGTCACCGCGCCGATCGTCGGCGCCACCAAGTTGCACCACCTTGAGGACGCCGTCGCCGCGCTCAGCCTGAAGCTGACGCCCGAGGAGATCGCGCGGCTCGAAGAGCCTTACGTTCCGCACCCTGTGCTGGGCGGCATTTAACCGCATCCCCCGCTCCGTCCGAGCCCCTTGGCCTAACTGCCATAGGGGCTGTTTTGTTGCCGCGCGGCGCCCGCCGGAACGGGGAACGCCGCCTCCGGCCCGCGGGAGAGCGGGGGCAAGCGAGGGCGTGCGGAGGAGCGCGGCAGAGTTTTGCCCTGCGCCAACGCTTGCGCTTCAATCGCCAAAATGGCGACAAACCGGGCGAAATGTCTCCCCGTCGTCGCCTCAATCGCCGATATGGCGGCGAGTCGGGATGATACGCCCCCAGGCCGGGTTTGTTCCCCGGGAGGAAAAGTTTTAGAATGGAAAGGCTTGCAGAAGAACGGAAACAAGGTCAACAAGGTTAGGATGGGATGCCGCTTGAGATCGCAACGGGTCCTGAAGGACTATGTGCAGTCGAAATGGATGCTTTATGTGCTTGCCGTGCTGATTATCGCCAGCGCCAACGTCATCAACTCGTTCTATCCCCGGCTGCTCGGCCAATTCACCGATCAATTGCAGGCGAGGAACCTGACCCGTCCCCTCATTGTGGAATACAGCCTGGAGCTGCTGGCCGTCGGCGTCGCGTTCGGGGTGCTGGGCGGCACGGGCCAGTACATCGTCATGCGGCTGGGCCGGCAGTTCGAGTTCCAGACGCGCAAAAAATTGTTCGCCCACTTCACGACGCTCAGCGAACGCTTCTATTCGAAGAACGGGGTGGGCAAGATGCTCAGTTACGTCATGAACGACGTGACGAGCGTGCGCGAATCGATCTCGATGGGCATTAACCAGACGACGAACGCCACCATCCTCATCTTTTCCGCGTTTGCCATGATGCTTCTCAGCCACATTCCGTTCTATTTGATCATCGTATGCATTTTTCCGCTGCTGTTCATTCCCTGGCTCGTCACCCGATTCGGCCCCGTCATCCGCAAGCGTTCCCTGACCGTTCAGGAATCGGTGAGCAAGATGACGGAATCGGCGGAGGAGCAGTTCGGCGGCATCCGCGTCACCAAGAAGTTCGCCGTGGAGCCGATCATGGAAGGCCGCTTCGGAGCGACGGTCGACCGCATCCGCGACAATCAGCTGCGGCTCGTTCGCGTGTCGTCGCTGTTCCAGGCGCTCATTCCGTTTCTCGGCGCGCTGTCGCTCGTCATTACGATCGTGTTCGGCGGCTACCTGGCCATTCACCACCGGATTTCGCTCGGCAACTTCGTCGCGCTGTCGCTGTACGTGCGGATGATGGTCAACCCGCTGCAGCAGATCGGCAACGTCATCAACACGATGCAGCGCTCGCGCGCTTCGCTGGAGCGGATCAACGACTTGCTCGCGATGGAAGGCGATATTCGCGAATCGGAGACGGCGCGGCCGCACAACCTGGACCGGGCGGCGATCGAGATCGACGGCCTGACGTTCTATTACCCGGATACGGACCGGCCGGCGCTGAGCGACATCCGGCTGCGCGTCGAGCCCGGCAAGACGCTCGGCATTCTCGGCAAGACCGGCAGCGGCAAGACGACGCTCGTGAAGCTGCTGCTCCGGGTGTACGATCCGCCGGCGGGCACCATCCGCATCGGCGGCGAGGATATCCGCGAGCTGACGCTGGAGAGCCTGCGCGACCAGATCGCCTACGTGCCGCAGGAAGGCTTCCTGTTCAGCACGACGATCCGCGACAACATCGCCTTCTACCGCCGCGATTCGGCTCTCGACAAGGTCGAGGCCGCGGCGAAGCAGGCGCAAATTTACCGCAGCATCACGGAGTTTCCCGACGGCTTCGAGACGAAGCTGGGCGAGCGCGGCGTGACGCTGTCCGGGGGGCAGCGCCAGCGCACCAGCCTGGCCCGCGGCTTGATCAAGCGCTCGCCGATTCTGATTCTGGACGACAGCGTCAGCGCCGTCGACGCGGTGACGGAGAAGAGCATCATCGATACGATCCGCGCCGAACGCCGGAACAAGACGACGATCGTCATCGCCCATCGGATCAGCGCCCTGAAGCACGCCGACGAGATCGTCGTGCTGGACGAGGGGCGGATCATCCAGAGGGGGACGCACGAGGAACTGCTGGCTCAGGCCGGATTGTACGCGACCCTTCACGCCATTCAAGAGGAGGGGGGCTACGACGATGAAGGCCTCGAAGCGCTCTAATTCCGCCTTCCGCTCCTTGTTTTCCTATACGAAGCCGCATCTGGGGACGTTCCTGCTCGTGCTCGTCTGCACGCTGCTCGCCATCTCGGCGGACCTGGCCCAGCCTTATCTCGTCAAGATCGCCATCGACGACAACATCCGGATCGGCAAGAACGACTACCGTTCGCTGCTGGTCATCTGCGCGATCTACCTCGGCTTGTCGGTCGGCAGCTTCGTGTTCACGTACTTGCAGAACAACTTGCTGCAGTACGCCGGGCAGAGCATTATCGCCCGCATCCGCAAGGACCTGTTCACGCACATCACCAAGCTGTCGATGTCGTTCTTCGACCGGATGCCGAGCGGCAGCCTGATCACGAACGTGTCCAGCGACACGGAGACGCTCAACCAGTTTTTCTCGCAGGTGCTGCTCAGCGTCGTCCGCGACGGTCTGACGCTTGTCTCGATCATCGTGATCATGTTCCAGCTGGACGTGCGGCTGACGCTGTACTGCCTCATTTTGCTGCCGATCATCGCCCTGATCGCCATCGGCTTCCGCTCGTACATGCGCAAGACGTACCAGGCGTCGCGGACGGCGCTGTCGCGGCTCATCGCCTTCGTGGCGGAGAACTTGGCGGGCATGAGCCTGATCCAGGCGTTCCACCAGGAAGCGGAGCAGCAGAACCGGTTCACCGACCGCAACCGGATATACCTGCGCGCCAACCTGCGGGAGATTCGCACCAACGTGCTGTTCAACCGCTCGTTCGACATGCTGAGCAGCCTGTCGGTCGCCTTCGTCACGTGGCTCGGCGGCGTCGCCGTGTTCGACTCGGCGATCGAGTTCGGCGTTCTGTACGCTTTTATCACGTATATCCGGCAGTTCTTCCAGCCGATCAGCACGATTACGCAGCAGTGGAACACGCTGCAGTCGACGATCGTCTCGGTGGGCCGGATCTGGAACCTGTTCTCGATCAAGCCGGAAGTTCAGGACCCGCCGGCGCCGCGGGACGGGGAGCTGGAACGGGTGAAGGGCAAGGTCGACTTCAACCATATCCGGTTCGGGTACGCGGAGGACATTCCCGTGCTGCACGATCTCGATCTGCATATCCGGCCGGGGGAGATGATCGGCATCGTCGGGACGACGGGCGCCGGCAAGAGCTCCCTGATCAGCTTGCTGTGCCGGTTCTACGACGTCTGGCAAGGTAGCGTCAAGATCGACGATATCGACGTTCGCGAGATCTCGCAGGAGAAGCTGCACCGGCTCGTCGGCCTCGTGCAGCAGGAGCCGTACCTGTACTCCGGCAGCATCGTCGACAACGTGCGAATGTTCGACGAGTCGATCTCCCGCGAGGACGTCGTTCGCGCGTGCAAGTTCGTCGGCGCCGACGCGCTCATCGGGCGGATGAAGGACGGGTACGACACGATGCTGTCGGAACGGGGCAGCGGGCTGTCGGCGGGCGAGAAGCAGCTCATCTCGTTCGCCCGCATCATCGTGTTCCAGCCGAAAATTCTCATTCTCGACGAGGCGACCGCCAACCTGGACTCGTACACGGAGCAGCTCATTCAGCGGGCGCTCCACGTCGTGTCCGAGAACCGGACGACGCTCGTCATCGCGCATCGGCTGTCGACGGTCATGCAGGCCGACCGCATCATCGTGATGAGCGGCGGCCGCATCGTCGAGCAAGGCACCCACGCGCAGCTGCTCGACCAGCACGGCTACTACGAGCAGTTGTACCGCCATTCGCGGGGGCTGGTCGAGCTCGGGGCGGGGTAAGAGCCGAGTTCGCGCGCGCCGCCGTTCTTGAAGGATCTTCATATCGGGACGAGAGCGCCATCTCGTCTCTCTTGTTTTTTTGGGGCCTGTACCCTTTCCTCTGCCTGTGTCATACGATATCGTATGCACCCGATTGATCTTCCAAGCAAAAGGCGGGGATGGAGGATGGAGAACGGCAAGCTGGCCGCTCCCACAGGCCTGACCTATAAAATCGAAGAGGACACGATCGTTCTGACCTGGAATCCGGTCGAAAGCGAAGGTCTGATCGGCTATCGCGTCTATGTGGACGGAGAGCTTCAGAATGCGGAGCCGGTAACGGCTGCCGAATACAAGCTCGGCGGCTTGGCGCGGGGGAACACGTACACGGCGGAAGTGTCCGCCGTCTATCAATCCGCGATGGGCGACACGCTCGCCGTCTCGCTGGCCGGCCGGATCGAGGACTTCCGTGCGGCCGGCGGGCCCGGCTCCGTCCGGCTTCGCTGGGCCGCCGTTTCTGCGGGCGGCGAGGCGGTTGCGTATGCCGTGTACGTGAACGGCGCGCAGGCGAACGCGGAACCGATCTCGCAGAGCGAATATGAAGTGACGGGGCTCAAGTACGGTGCCGAGTACCGCTTCGAGGTGAAGGCGTTCGACTCCGGAGGCCGTCCGGTCGCCGCGTCCGATGCGGTGACGGGAAGCCCGTCGCACTATCTGGCCGAGCTCGAACGCTGGGGAATTCGGAACGACGGCTCCGATCCGGCCGGCACGACGGACGGGCTCGGCCGCATGCTCCGGTGGGCGCAGGAGCAGCAGATCCGCGCGATTTATTTGCCGTCCGGCACCTATACCGTCAGCAAGGAGGGCCGGATCGATCTGTACGCGAACCTGCTGTGGGAGCTTCCCGAGGATGCGACGATCCGGAAGGAGACGAACGGCAAGGAAGCGTATACGGTCTTGTCCGTCGGGTACGGAGCGGACAACGTTACGGTCAAGGGCGGCTGGTACCGAGGGGACCGGGAGACGCACGACTACTCCGGCAAGGACCATCCTTACTCCGCGGGGACGCACGAGAGCGGCTGCGGCATCTCGATCGAAGGAGCGTGCAACGTGACGGTGGAGGGCGTGAAGGCGACGCACTTCACCGGCGACGGTCTGATCGTCCGCGGGGCCGGCCAGCTGGGATCGGACCTGTATGCGGATCATTTCGAATCCGGCGGTTTGAACGATGCGGGCGCACCGGTGGCCGACGCCGGCAAAATTCGCACGCGGAAGACGTATCCGCTGACGCAGCCGCAGTTCGTCGACCAGGGCTGCTTCGAGCTGTCCAACTGGCGCAACGCTTCGGCGTTCGAAATTTATTTCTACGACGATCGTCAGGTTTTCCTCTCCCGAACGGCAGCGAAGGAGAGAAGCCGCATCGACATTCCGGCGGGCGCGACGCAGATGCGGATCGTCATCGGCCAGCCGAGCGCGGCGGGGGTGTACGGAGAGTACTGGCAGCGGCGTCCGGCGGACGACACAACGGTCAGAAATTCAGAGTTCGCCTACAACCGCCGCCAGGGGATTACGATCGGCGGCGGCAACCGTTCGCTCATCGAGAACAACCGCATTCACGATAACGGCGGAGTCGACCCGATGGCGGGCATCGACGTTGAAGGCGGTTATGCGGAGAACGGCTTCTGGAACAGCGACATTACGATTCGCGGCAACGAGCTGTGGAACAACGGCCGCTACGACATTATTCTGTACGACGGCCGGGGGGCGACGGTCGAGGGCAACCGCCTGGCGTCGAAGGGCGCGATCGGCCTGGCGGTCGCGGCCGGCTTCTCGGGCGGGGCCGTCATTTCGAACAACCGCTTCGACGGGACGCGGATCGTCGCCTATCACGACGCCGAGCTGCGGAACAACAAGATGAACGACTCGTACACGACGTTCGAAGGGCCGAACCTCGTCATCGACGGGTTGGACATCACGAACGGGACGTTGAACACGTCCGCTAAGACCGACGGCGCCATTCAGGTGTCCAACGTGACGATCGCCATCACCGACAACACGAAGGAGGCGGGGCTGAACGTCTTCGGCGCCGGGGCGGCCGTCTTCCGGAACGTGACGATCACGGGAACTTCGAAGCTTCGCTCCTTCGTCGGGGGGTCCGCGGCGGCGAATACGTTCGACCGTCTTCGGGTGCTCGGCTACCATCCGACATACGGTTTGTCCTTGCCCGCCGGGACGTATACGGACTGTGAATTCGTCGCGGCGGAAGGAGGGCAGATGGGCTTCGTCGGCATCAGTCTGCCGGCCCGGTACGTGTTCGAACGGACGCGGTTCCAGACGAATTCGTCGGGCGGTCCGGGCGTGGTCGTGCAGAAGGAGGGGGCCGACGTCGTCATTCGGGATTCGCAGTTTGACCTGCTGGGCAACAGCCAGGCGGTGTCGGTGCAGCAGGCGGCCCGCTTCGTCTTCGAACGCAACGTCGTCAACGCGCTGAAGATCACCAGTCCCGCGACGGAACTGATCCGGATCAACGATTATTGGAGCCGCCTGGAAGATTGCGATGTGCTGGACGTCACGATCTCCGACAACGTCATCAACGCCGCCGGTCCGGCCATCGGCATCCAGACCGTCTATGCCGGCGCGCAGGCTCCTTCCTATACGGTGAAGAACAATACGCTGAACAACGCGGTATTGTCGTTGAAGGCGAACGACTCGGCAAGCGGCAATATTGTTCGGTCTTGATGGAGTAGGGAGAAGGTGGCGAATCTTGCGCAGCGCTCGCGCTTTTCCGAGCCAAAGACATCCGCTTCCGACCGGTTCGGCCCGGAATTCGACATCCAACGTTTTACAAAAGATAAAAACTTGCTATAATAGGCGTGTGTACCTATATAACGAACGGAACCGGCGGAGGAGGAGTCTGATATGATTCGGAAACGTTTCGCCCGAATCGCGATTCTGGCCATCGTACTCAGCTTGTCGTTATTTCCGGCTTCCGCTTTCGCTTCTTCCAGCCATGCTTCCGGTTCCGGGGCGGCCGATTCATCGTTCTTCGCTTCGATTACGAGCAAGATCGCGTGGCTGTTCACCGGCAAGTCCGGCGGCGGAAGCAAGGAAGGGCAGAAGAACCACGACAACGGCGGCGGGCACTCCAGCAGCGGAAACTCTGGCGGCGGGCACTCCAGCGGAGGACATTCCAGCGGAGGGAACTCCGGCGGAGGACATTCCGGCGGCAAGGGGGACGACTGCGACGACTGGACGGACGGCGGGTTTTGGGATTGGTTGAACGGAGGCGACTGCGGCGACTGGTGGGACGATATTCAGCATGACTCTTATAGCCTCTGGAAGAAATACTATTGTTATTGAGCGGTTTTTTCCGCGGGCTGGCTGATGCCGGCCTTTTTTGTATGATGAACGAACGAGAACGAGGGCGTCAGCCGGAAAGCGAGGAATGAGGTTGAGGAGATGGAATTGGGTCCGGACGGGGCTGGGGATCGTTCTGCTGGTTGCCCTGTTGGGGCCGATGCGCGCTTACGGCGATACGAGCGGCGGCTCGACCGCCGGCCCCTATGTCATCGAGCCGGATCAGTGGGGAATCTATAACGACGGGACGCATGCCCGCGAGACGACGGAAGGAATCAACCAAGCTTTGGCCTGGGCCGGCAAAGAAGGCATCAAAGAGACGTTCCTTCCCGGAGGCACCTATCTGATCGATAAGGACAGCCGGATCAACATGGTGTCCGACATGACCTTCGAGCTTGCTTCCGACGCCGTATTGCAGAAGGAGACGAACGGCAAGGAACGGTACGAATTGCTCTACATCGGCAAGGACGTCGACAACGTCACCCTCAAAGGAGGGACGTACAAAGGGGATAAGGATACCCACGATTATTCCCGGAAGGATAATCCGTACAGTCCGGGGACGCATGAAGGCGGATACGGAATTTTGCTGGAGGGAGCTTCCAACGTCACCGTCGACGGGGTGAAGGCGGTCGGCTTCACCGGAGACGGGATGATGATTCAAGGCGTGGGCACCCTGATCACGGACTACTACGAGAGCGGCTTCGAATCGGGGGCGATCGACGCCCAAGGGAAGAAGATCAAGGACAGCACGAAGATTCGCACTTCGAAAGCGTTGAATTTCACGAATCCAATCTTCCGGACGGAGAACGTGTTCGAATTGTCCAATATGATGCATCTGCCGAACAGTTTCGAAGTCGACTTTTACAAGGCCAACGGCGCTTTTCTGAAGAAAGTGCAAGCCAAGACGAGGGATCAGATCGCCATTCCGGAAGGCGCCGACCACTTCTACCTGGTGTTCAATCAAGCGTCGGCCAAGGGCGCCTACTTCGAATATTGGAATCGTACGGTCAGCAAGAACGTTGTGGTGCGAAATTCCGAATTCGCCTTTAACCGCCGGCAGGGAATTACGGTCGGCGGAGCGGACAACGTGCAGATTACGAACAGCGTCTTCCACGATATGAAAGGGACGGCTCCCCAATCCGGAATCGATGTGGAAGGCGGATTCGAGGTCAACGGCTTCCTCAACCGCAATGTGACGATTAAAGACAACGACTTCTACAACAACGCGGCTTATGACGTAATTCTGTTCGACGGCAAGGGAGCGACGGTGGAAGGGAACCATCTCGGTTCCAAGGGGGTCATCGGCCTGGCCGTGTCCGATCCGTTCACGGGCGCCCGCGTGATCGACAACCATTTCGACGGCAGCCGTCTTGTCGCGGAACATGACGCCGTCTTCAGCGGCAATACGATGAACGGCGCCTACACGACGATCTCGGGACCGAACGTGAAGATAGACGGCATGAAGTTCGTGGACTCCACCCTGTCCGTCAGCGCGAAAGTTCCGTTCGGCGTGGACATCTCGAACGTAACGATCGACGTCAGCCACAACGTCGACTCCGGCTTCACAATTTGGGGGCAGCCGATACGAGTCCGCAATCTGACGATCAGCGGCGAATCTTCGCTTCGCTCGATAACGGGCGGCTCCTCGGGCGGAAGCATCTTCGAGAACGTCAGCGTCGTGGGCTACAACGCGAATTACGGACTAACCTTGCCTCCCGGAACGTATACGGGATGCCGATTCGAGGCGGGAGAGAGCGGGCAGTTCGGTCCCATCTCCTTGACGCAGAAAGGCAAATACGTCTTCGACGGCTGTTCCTTCACAACGAACGCCGCTTCCGCCGCCGCTCTCGTCGCCGATCAGCCGGATCTGGATTTGACGATCAAAAATTCCGCCTTCGAACTGAAGGGCAACACGCAAGCGGTGCAAGTTCAGTCGGCCAAGAGCTTCGTTCTGGAGAACAACACGATCACGGCCGAGCATTTGACTTCGACCAAGACGGAACTGGTCAAGATCGGCGACTACTGGAAGCGGAATGAGAAGTACGCCGTACAGAAGGCCGTGATCACGGGCAATACGATCAAGACGAATCTGGCGGCGGTGGGCATCTCCACGATCTATGCCGGCAAGGGCGCCCCGGTGTATTCGATCGTGAAGAACATCCTGATCAAAGCCAGGATGGAGACCAAGTCCAACGATTATCGGGGCTTGAATCAACTGCAAAGTTAGCCGGGACTTTCCGGTCGGTTCGCCGACGCCAAGGTGATGACGGTAAGCTCGGGCCTGCACAGGAAGCGGTAGGGATAGGAGGACATTCCTATCCCTCTGTTCGTATAGAGGTACATTTCGTCGCGGATGGCGTACAAGCCTTCCGGATACCGCCGAGCCAGGTCGGGGAGGATGAGCGGGCCGACGACGGGCAGCCGGATCTGACCGCCGTGGCTGTGCCCCGACAATTGCAAGTTGACGCGGTAAGCGGCCGCATAGTCGGAGATGTCGGGCTCGTGAGCCAGGAACAGGGTGAAGGGGGCGGGAGAGCCGTCGGCCGCTTCCCGAAGGGCCGTCTCGAGGTTCGGACGGCCTTCCAGCGCATCGTCGAGGCCGGCGATTCGCAGCCGTTCTCCGCCGCGTTCAATCGTGGCGGAGCGGTTGCCGAGCAGCGTGAAGCCGCTCTGCGTCAGCACGCGCTCCACGTCGCCGGCTCCCGCCGTATAATCGTGATTGCCCAGAACGGCCCACTTCCCGAGAGGAGCGTCCAGTTCGGACAGCAGGCGGATGCTGGCCGAAGCGGCCGGCCGGACCTGCTTGTGGAAGAGGTCGCCCGTGAAGCAGACCAGATCCGGCTTGAGCCCGCGAATGCGCTCGACCAATAGGGCCAGACGGCGGACGCCGAAATGGAAGTCCAGATGCACGTCGCTGAACTGAACGATGCGCGTGCCGTGAAAGGCGGAGGGAAGCGACCGGTAAGGAAGCGTATGCCGCGTGGTCTCGATCCAGCGAGGCTCCAGCCAGCGGGAGTATCCGTATCCGGCTGCCGGCGCGGCGAGCAGTCCGGCCAGCCATCTTCCGCCAAGCTTCAGGAATGTGCGGCGGCTAATGGGTCGAGTCGGCTCCATGAGGAACCCTCCTTTGCTAGCACGCATTATAGCAAATGATCGCTATAAAGAACAAACCATCAGGCGGAAAGAAAACTGAAACGTTGACATGTTCTTTATAAAGAACTACAATAGATACTGTTCTTTATAACGATCACTTCATAAGGCAAGTAGGTGAAGGCTTGGAAGAGAATGTGATCCCGAATCGTCGCAAGCCGGACGAGCCACCCGCAAGAGAGATCAATCTGAGAGAATGGTATGACATTCTTCGCAGGCGTTGGTGGATCGCCGTTATTAGCATCCTCGTTTTTGCCGTAGCAGGCGGGCTGTACAGCACTCGTCCCGAAACTCCCCTTTATTCGGCTACCACCCGCATCGTCGTCAAGACGGACAGCAACGAATTGCTCGGCACCCTGAAGGCGTTCGTTCGCGAGCCTGTCGTGATGGGCAAGGTGCGCGACGAATTGCAGCTATCCCGTTCGGTCGACTTCCTGAGAGGCCAAATCAGCGTAAGCAGCGTGGACGGCTCGCTCATTACGCTCGTCACGGCGGTCGATCCCGATCCCGACTTGGCGGTCAAGATCGCGAATGCCACCGTGGAAGCCTACGCTGAGCAAGTGGGCACGGTCTTTCCCGGCGCCGGGGTTCAAATTCTGACCGAGGCGGCCCCGAGCGATCGGCCGACTCCCATCAATCCTCCCAGCAACCGCGCTTTTATCATAGGCATTTTCGCCGGAATCGCCGTCGGCGTCGGGCTCATCTTCCTGGCGGACTCGCTGGACGATTCGATACGCACGAGGCGTGACGTCGAACGGGAGCTGGACACCGTTCTGCTCGGCCAGGTGACGCAATTCGCAAGCAAAGAATGGACCGGCCGAGGCGCGCGCAAGCCGATGCAGAAAAGAGGCGAACCTACCATTGCGAACTAAAGAGAAACGGCTCGGCAAATCTTTTATCAACGGTTGCCTGGCCTCGTACCGTCATCCGTTCTCGACGACCGCCGAGCAATACCGGGAGATTCGGAATCATATCGGATTCGCCGCGGGAGGCCGCTATCGGTCCATCGCCGTCACGTCTCCGTCGGAAGGGGACGGCAAGTCGACCGCGGCCGTCAACCTGGCGGTCAGCTTGACGCAGCGGGGGGACCGGGTTCTTCTCGTGGACGCCAACCTGCGCAAGCCGGTGCTGCATCAACTGTTCGAGGCGTCCCTGTCGCCGGGAATGTCGGATGTGCTGGTCGGACAAAGTTCGCTCGCCGACGCCGTTCAAGCGACGGGCATCGAGCGACTCGCTCTCTTGTCCGGAGGTTCGCTCCTCCACGCGGCTTCGGACATGATCGATTCCCGGGCGGCGGAGGAACTTCTGAATGAGGCCGGCGAATCGTTCGACGTCGTGGTCCTGGATTGCCCCGCCGTCCTGGAATCTCCCGACGCGTGCGCGCTTGCGGGCAAATGCGACGGCGCCGTTCTGGTGATCACCGGAGGGCGTACCCATAAGAACAAGGCTTTGCAATCCAAGAGATTGCTGGAATTCGGCAAGGCTAACGTGCTAGGTGTTATTCTGAACCGCAACCGGAAGATCTACTTCTGAGCCGAATAGTATTGTGGATTCGTTCTTTATAGAGAACAATTTTATTTTTATAAAGAACGGTCGGTCAATCGGGTTCGTGTCAAAAGCCAGATCCATTGGGGTGGTGTAGCGCGTGAGCTATAAACAGAGGCTTGCCTTGCTAATCGGAATCGATTCACTGATTGTCCTGTCGGCGATCTTCATCGGCCGCGCTCTCGTTCTCGTCCCGTTGGAGCCGTATGCTCCGACCCTGGTCGTTACGGCTCTCGCCCTGCTCGCAAGCCACCATCTGCTTGCCGTGCAGTACAAGCTGTACAAGAGGGCGTGGGAGTATGCGAGCGTGGGAGAACTGATCTCCATTACGAAGGCGGTGACGTTCTCGGTTGCAGCCGCCGGTCTCGTTCAGCTGATCGTCTATCAGGAAGTGTATATCCGGCTGCTCGCCGTCACCTGGATGCTTCATATTCTGTGCATCGGCGGGTCGAGGTTCTGCTGGCGGATTGCGAGAAGCTTCCTGTTCGCGAAGCCGGAGAGCAGGCACCTGAAGAGAACGCTGATCGTCGGAGCCGGCGCGGCCGGGACGATGGTGGCGAGACAATTGCTGCTCATGGACCATTCCGAGAAGGAACTGCTGCCGATCGCGTTCGTGGACGACAATCCCGCCAAGATGAACTTGAGCGTGATGGGCATCCCCGTTGTCGGGAATACGGCCTCGATCGAGAGAATTGCGGAGGAGCTCTCCATCGATTATATCGTCATCGCGATTCCTTCGCTCAACAAGAATCAGTTGAAGAAGATCTACGAAGAATGCGCGAAGACGAAAGCGAAGACGCAGATCATGCCGATGCTCGAGCATATCGCGACGGGAAAAGTCATGGTCAGCCGATTCCGGGACGTTCAGGTGGAAGATCTGCTGGGGCGCGAGCCGGTCGAGCTGGATCTGGAGAGCATCTCCGGGTACGTAACGGACAAGGTCGTGCTCGTCACCGGAGCGGGCGGTTCGATCGGTTCGGAAGTGTGCCGCCAAGTCTCGAGGTTCCGCCCCCGCAAGCTGGTGCTGCTGGGACACGGGGAGAACAGCATCTACTCCATCGAGATCGAACTGAAGGCGGCGTTCCGCGATTCCGGCATCCAGTTCTACACGGAGATCGCCGATCTGCAGGACGAGAAGAAGATCAACGCGATCATGGAAGAGCATCGCCCCGACGTCGTCTACCATGCCGCCGCCCATAAGCACGTGCCGCTGATGCAGCGCAACCCCGAAGAAGCGGTCAAAAACAACGTGATCGGCACGCTCAACGCCGCCCGGGCGGCCGATCGCGCCAAGGTCGGCATCTTCGTCATGATCTCCACCGACAAGGCGGTCAATCCGACCAGCGTCATGGGCGCGACCAAGCGAATCGCGGAGATGATTATTCAGCATCTGGACCGCCATTCCTCGACGAAGTTCGTCGCCGTCCGGTTCGGCAACGTGCTCGGGAGCCGCGGCAGCGTCATTCCGCTGTTCCGGAAGCAGATCGAAATGGGAGGGCCGGTGACGGTCACGCACCCGGACATGGTCCGTTACTTCATGACGATTCCGGAAGCTTCAAGGCTTGTCATTCAGGCGGGGGCCCTGGCGCGGGGAGGCGAGATCTTCGTTCTGGACATGGGGGAACCGGTCAAGATCGTGGATCTGGCGAAGAACGTCATTCGAATGTCCGGCTTTTCCGTCGAAGAGATCGGCATCGTGTTTACCGGCATGCGCCCCGGCGAGAAGCTCTACGAGGAGCTGCTGAAGGAGAACGAGGTGCATGACATTCAGGTCTATCCGAAAATCTACATCGGCAAGTCGACCGAGGTCGACTTCCGCCGCATCGAGCGGTTGCTCGAAGTGTACCAGGGTCTGTCGGTGATCGAACTGCGCCAGGTGCTGCTCGACCTGGCCAACAATCGTCCGGAACAGGCGGCTTTGTCGCCGGTCTCGGTCTAGAAGGAGAGGGGAAGCCGTACATGCCGGGCAAAGTGCTCTTCTGCGCGACGGTGGATTACCACTTCCGCTCCTTCCATCTGCCTGTCATGGAGTGGTTCAAGGAGCAGGGGTGGGACGTCCACGTCGCGGCCAAGGGAGAGCTTGCGCTTCCCTTCGTCGACCGCAAGTTCAACGTTCCCTTCGAACGATCGCCGCTGCGCCTGGCCAACCTGAAGGCTTACCGCCAATTGCGGTCGATTATGCGGGAGAACGCGTATGATCTCGTTCACTGCCATACGCCGATGGGAGGGGTCATTGCCCGGCTGGCGGCGAGAAGATTCCGGAACAAGGGCACGACGGTCATCTACACCGCTCACGGGTTTCATTTCTGCAAGGGAGCGCCGTTGTCCCATTGGCTGATCTATTACCCGGTCGAGAAGACGCTGGCGCGATGGACGGATTGTCTCATCACCATTAACGATGAGGACCACCGCCTCGCCGTGCGGCGCCGGTTCAAGGCCGGGCGCATCGCCCATGTCCACGGAGTCGGGGTCGACATGGAACGGTTCCGCCCGCTCTCTTCCTCCGAGAAGGCGCTGCGCCGCCGGGCGTACGGTTACGGCCGCGACGACTTCCTCCTGTTCTACGCGGCCGAGTTCAACGCCAACAAAAATCATCGCCTTCTGATCGAAGCGATGGCCCGGATCCAAGCGCGTGTTCCGAACATGAGGCTGCTTCTGGCGGGAAGAGGAGATCTCCAGGAGGAATGCAGAAGCCTGGCGCTTGCGCTCGGTGTCGAGCGGATGATCGATTTCCTCGGGTACCGGGACGACATCGCCCGACTGCTGCCGATGTGCGATATTGCCGTATCGGGCAGTCTGCGGGAAGGGCTTCCGGTCAATATTCTGGAAGCGATGGCTTGCGGGCTGCCCGTTGTGGCCGTGCGCAACAGGGGCCACGCGGAGCTTGTCGCGGACGGGTCGAACGGTTATTTGATCGAGCCGGGGGACGCGGAGCGGTTCGCTTCGCGCATGGCGGAATTGGCGAATTCGGAATCGCTCCGACAGGCCATGGGAATGAGGAGCCGGGAGCGCGTCGGGACTTATGCGCTGCCGCGCGTCATGAGCGAACTGAGCGAACTGTATGCCGGTTATATGGAATCCAGGAGAAGCGAGGCGGATGATTGGCGGTGGACGGCCCCATAAGAGTGCTGCATGCAGTCGTCAACATGAACCGAGGCGGCGCCGAGACGCTGCTGATGAACTTGTACCGGAACCTCAACCGCGCCGAAGTGCAGTTCGACTTCCTGACGTCCAGACCGGGCGTGTTCGACGAGGAAATCGCCGCGATGGGCGGCGTCGTCCATCGCATTCCGTACGTCACGGACCTAGGACATCGCGCTTATGTCCGGGAGCTTCGGCGGTTCTTCGAACGCCACAGCCAATACCGCATCGTTCACGCTCACATGGACAAGATGAGCGGGGCCGTGCTGGCGGCCGCGAAGAAGAGCGGCGTCCCGGTGCGAATCGCCCACAGCCACAATACGATGAGCGAAGGCGGCGTCGCGGCCCGGTTGTACAAATGGGCGGTCGGCCGGCAAATCTCCTCCTCCGCGACGGAGCGGGTCGCCTGTTCCCGCGCGGCCGCCCGGTGGCTGTTCGGGAGCAGAGCCGCGGAAGCGGCGATTATGCGGAACGGAATCGAAGGCGGCCGCTTCGCCTTCGATCCGCTCGTCCGGGAGCAGGTCCGGCGGGAGCTCGGGATCGCCGAAACGACGTTCGTCGTCGGCCATGTCGGGCGATTCCTCCGCCAGAAGAATCACGCCTACCTGATCGAACGGTTCGCCGAACTGCAGGCGCAAGTCGCGGACAGCGCGCTCGTGCTGGCGGGAGACGGGCCGCTGCGTCCGGACATCGAACGGAAGGCGCGGGAGCTTGGGCTCGGGGACAAAGTGCGCTTCCTCGGCGTCCGCGGCGATGTCGACCGCCTGATGCAGAGCTTCGACGCCTTCGTGTTCCCGTCGTTTCACGAGGGCCTTCCGGTCACCCTTGTCGAAGCCCAGGCGGCGGGGCTGCCCTGCATCGTCTCCGATGCGGTGACGGAGGAAGCGGACCTGGGCCTCGGCCTGGTCGCGTTCTTCCCGCTGAAATCGCCGGCGGAATGGGTGCGGCGGATGAAGGCGGCGGCGGAGCGGAGAAGCGACCGAACGATTCCGGCCGACGGATTGGGGCGAAGAGGGTACGACATCGCCGAGACCGCCAGGTGGGCCGAGCAATATTACCGGGCGCGAACGAGGTGACGCATGAGAACGTTAACGGTGTTTACCCCGACCTACAACCGGGCCTACTGTCTTCATCTGGTCTATGAGAGCCTTGTTCGCCAAACGAGCCGGGACTTCGAATGGCTCGTGATCGATGACGGTTCCACCGATCAAACGGAAGAACTCGTCGCCCGCTGGATAAGCGAAAACCGGATTCCGATCCGTTACTACCGCCAGGAAAACCAGGGCATGCACGGCGCCCATAACGCGGCGTACGAGAGAATCGAGACGGAACTGAACGTATGCATCGACTCCGACGACTATATGCCGGACGACGCCGTCGAGAAGATTGTGACGTTCTGGAAGATGTACGGGAGCGGCCGCGTGTGCGGAATCGCCGGTCTGGACAGCTACACGGACGGAACGATCGTCGGGACGAGCTTCCCGGACGGCCTGCGCGTTTCGACGCTGTACGATCTTTACCACAAGCACGGAGTGACGGGGGACAAGAAGCTGGTTTATCGCTCGGAGCTGACGCGCCGGTACCCGTACCCGCTTTTCGAAGGGGAGAAGTACGTCGGTCTGGCGTACAAATACCATATGCTGGACCGCGAGTACCCGCTGCTGCTGCTCAACGAAGTGCTCTGCCGGGTCGAATATTTGCCCGACGGTTCGACCCGCAACATGCTGAAGCAGTATCGGAACAATCCCCGCGGGTTCGCCTTCTACCGCAAGCAATTGATGCAGCTGCCGTTCGCCAGCCGAACATTCAAGTTCCGGCAAGCCGTCCATTATGTGACCAGCTGTCTGTTGTCCCGGAACGGCCGCTGGTTACAGGAGACGCCCGCCAAGCTTCTGACGCTGCTGGCCTGGATTCCGGGCTTTCTGCTGTATTTGTTTATTCTCCGGAAAACATCGAACGGTAACGGCTGAAGGGTGCGGAACATGACGATCATCTGGCTTACGTTGCTCGCGGTCTATCTGCTCGCTTTTTTCGCCCGGTACTTCTCCGTGCCGGACCCGCTCGGTCCCGCGCTTGTCCGGCCCAACCGGCTGCTGGCCTTCGGCGTCGCCGCCGTCCTGATCGTCGTGGCGGGGCTCAGGAACAACATCGGCGACACGTTCTTCTATATGCATGCCTACGAAGTCAACGATTTCAGCTGGCACGCCATTCTGCAGCAGAAGGATATCGGCTTCAGCATTTTCGAGAAGATGCTGAAGAGCTACACCGACGATCCGCAGGCGCTCGTCTTCCTGATCGCGCTCATAACCGATCTGTTCCTGGTGCTGGCGCTGTACCGCTATTCCCGCCTGTTCGAGGTGGCCGTCTACCTGTTCATCACTTCCGGAGCGTTCATCGTGTCGATGAACGGCATGCGGCAGTATTTGGCGGCGGCCATTCTGTTCTGGGCGACCCGGTACTTGCTGCGGAACGACTGGAAACGGTACATGCTGATCGTGCTGCTTGCGGCCGTCTTCCACCAGAGCGCCCTGATCATGATTCCGATCTACTTCCTCGTCCGCAGGAAAGCCTGGACGCGCTCGTCGTTTCTGTTGCTGGCCGTCGCCATTCTCATCGTGCTCGGCTTCAACCAGTTCCAGGGATTGCTGTTCGCCGCGCTGCAGGACACTTCTTACGGCGTCTACCAGGACTTCCAGGAGGGCGGGGCCAATATTCTTCGCGTCATCTTCTATGTGATTCCGCTGGTCGTCGCCTATATCGGGAGAGACAGGCTTCGGGAGCTGAACCCCCAAATCGACGTGTTCGTGAATATGTCGCTGATCGGCGCGGCGCTCATGATCATTGCGACGCAGAACTGGATCTTCGCGCGAATGGCGATCTACTTCTCGTTGTACCAGATCGTTCTCGTCTCGTGGACGATCCTGGTCTTCCGGCGCAAGGACCAGAAGCTGATTTACCTTCTGCTGTCCGCCGTCTATCTGGCTTATTTTTTCTACGAGAACGTCATTACGCTGAACATTCAGTATCGCAGCGACTACATCACCTGGTTCAGATAAGGGGGGGAGACGCATGGCGGATTCGGATCAAATTCCCCGCATCGTCCATTACTGCTGGTTCGGCCGCGGACCGAAGCCCGGCAACATCCGGCGGTACATGCGGAGCTGGGAGAAGCACCTGCGGGGATATACGATCATCGAGTGGAACGAGGACAACTTCGACGTCGGCGTCAACCGCTACGTGAAGGAAGCTTACGAGGCCAAGAAATATGCGTTCGTCAGCGATTACGCGCGGCTGCACGCGCTCTATCGTTACGGCGGCATCTATCTGGACACCGATGTCGAAGTGATCAAGCCGCTCGATCGATTTCTGAAGCATGAAGCGTTCTCGGGATTCGAGGACGAGACGTTCCTGCAGTCGGGCACGATGGGAGCCAGGCCGGGGCATCCGTGGATCAAGGAGCTGCTGGACGACTACGACCGCCGCAGCTTCCTTCGTCCCGACGGGTCCTGCGACACGACGACGAATACGGCCGTCATCAGCCGGATTTGCGCGGGACACGGCTTGCGGCTGGACGGACAGCTTCAGACGCTGGCGAACGGGGTCGTCTTCTATCCGCGCTCCTACTTCAGCCCGTACGATTATATCAACGGCGGCGACTATCGGACCGCCGACAGTCATACGATCCATCATTTCGCGCAGTCCTGGCTGCCGCTGCACGTCAGGCTGCGGGGCCGGGTGAAGCGGGCGGCGAGCCGCATCGTCGGGCCGGGCAACATCTCCCGGCTGCGCAAGCTGCTCCAAAGCGGAGGGGATGCGCATGAAAAGAACGTTTGATCTCGCCGTGGCGCTGCCGCTGCTGATCGTCTCCCTTCCGATTCTGCTCGTGACGGCGGCGTTGGTGCGGGTGAGGCTCGGCTCTCCGGTCTTGTTCAGGCAGCAGCGTCCCGGTCTGCACGGCAAGCCCTTCTACTTGTACAAGTTCCGGTCGATGACGGACGAGCGGGACGAGAGCGGGCGCCTGCTGCCCGATCATGTCCGCCTGACCCCGTTCGGGCAGAAGCTGCGGAAATTCAGCCTCGACGAGCTGCCGCAGCTGTGGAACGTCGTCAAGGGGGACCTCAGCCTGGTCGGCCCGCGCCCGCTGCTCATGGAATATCTGCCGCTATACACGCCGGAGCAGGCGAGAAGGCATCTGGTCAAGCCGGGCATTACGGGCTGGGCACAGGTGAACGGCAGGAATGCGATCTCCTGGGAAGAGAAGTTCGAACTGGATGTTTGGTACGTGGATCACCGCAGCTTCCGGCTGGATCTGAAAATATTATGGCTTACCGTGAAAAAAGTGGTACGATCAGAGGGAGTGGCCAACGGTCAGCATGCGACGATGCCGGTATTCCGGGGATCGGCCGACCGGCAGCGAGAGATCGGAGGATGAACGGATGCAGCAGCAGGGACGGATTTATTTGTCGGCGCCCCATATGAGCGGCAAGGAACAGGATTATATCAGGCAGGCGTTCGAGTCGAACTGGGTGGCGCCGCTCGGTCCGAACGTGGATGCATTCGAGGCGGAGATCGCCGCCTATGCCGGGGTCGCCGGCGCGGTCGCTCTCAGCTCGGGAACGGCGGCCATTCATCTCGCGCTGGAACTGTTGGGAGTCGGGCCCGGGGATCGCGTCTTCTGTTCGACGCTAACGTTCGTCGCCAGCGCGAATCCGATTCTCTATCAAGGGGCGGAGCCTGTCTTTATCGATTCGGAGCCGGATACGTGGAATATGTCGCCGGAGGCGCTGCGGCGGGCACTGGAGGATGCGGACCGCTTAGGCCGGCTGCCGAAGGCGGTCATCGTCGTCCATCTGTACGGGCAGAGCGCCAAGATGGAAGAGATCCGGGCGGCGTGCGCCCGCTACGACATCCCGATCGTCGAGGACGCCGCCGAATCGCTCGGGTCCACCTACCGGGGCGTTCCTACCGGCTCCATGGGCCGATTCGGCATTTATTCTTTTAACGGCAACAAGATTATTACGACTTCGGGCGGGGGCATGCTGGTCTCCAACGACGAGCAGGCCTTGAGGAAGGCGCGCTTCCTGGCGACGCAAGCCCGCGACCCGGCGCTTCATTATCAGCACAGCGTCATGGGCTACAACTATCGGATGAGCAACCTGCTGGCCGGCGTCGGAAGGGCGCAGCTGGAAGTGCTGAACGAACGCGTCGAGGCCCGCCGGGCCATCTTCGAAACTTACCGCGCGGCACTTGCAGGGCGGCGCGGCATCCGCTTCATGCCCGAGCTTCCCGGCACGCGCTCCAACCGGTGGCTGACCGCCCTGCTCATCGACCCGGCGGAGACGGGGCTTCGCATTCCGGCTCTGGTCGAAGCGTTGCAGGCGCACAACATCGAAGCCCGGCCGGTATGGAAGCCGCTGCATCTGCAGCCGTTGTTCGCCGAAGCGCTCTATTATCCCCACGAGGGCGGGACAAGCTGCTCGGATCGCCTGTTCGAAGAAGGCGTCTGTCTGCCGTCCGGCACGGGCATGAGCGCCGCCGATCAGGCGAAGGTCATCTCCGTCGTTCAGGAGGCGCTTGCGTCCTCCCTGGCAAACGTGTAGGCGGCGTCCGCCGCACCGCTTCGCCGCATCCGCTTCGCCGCATCCGCCGCAGCCCGCCGCCGAGACGCCGAGACGCCGAGACGCCGCGGCCCGCGCCGCGCCGCGGGCGGGTTGCCGCAGCCCGTCCGCCTCGCGCCGGGGGCCGGCGGGCCTACAAATAGCGCTCTCCGGCGGCGCGCCGCCGAACGATCCGCGCCGGCGTTCCATAGGCCACGCTGTATCCCTCGATGTTCGACAGCACCGTCGCTCCCGCTCCGATCACCGTGTGTTCGCCGATCGACACGGAATGAATGACGCGGGCCCCGATCGAGACGACGCTGCAGGCGCCGATCCGCACGTTGCCGCCGGTGGCCGCATGCGGGGCGAGCGTCGCGAAGTCTTCCATGCGGCTGTCATGGTCCAGGGAAGACAGGGTGTAGAGAACGCAGTGCCGGCCGACGACCGCGTCGCTGCCGACGACCGCGCCGGCCATCACGACGCTGCCTGCGCCGATGACCGCTCCCCTTGCGACGGATGCGCGGGGGTGGACGGCGCTGACGAACCGGCAGTCGGGCCGCACGGCGCGGATCGACTGTTCCGCCCGCGCCCTTCGCCAATTGTCCCCGATCGCGATCGTCACGCCGGTAATGCCGTCGTCGCGGGCCAGATAGCTTTCGTCTCCGAGAATCTCATACCCGTACACCTTCGTTCCGGCCGGCTGGTAGCCGTCCAGCAAGCCGACGATGCGGCCGACGCCGGCTTGCTCGATGACATCGATCACAGCCTTGGCATGCCCTCCCGCTCCGTACACGACAATGTTTTCCTCTGTGGTCATGAAACCCCTCCGTACGCGTCGATTGTTCTCAATTAAGAATAAACCGCAGAGCGGCGCCGTCCCGAGAGCGCTTCCCGTATTCCCAAGGCGATGCGACCGCGAGCCGGACAATTGACAAGGTTTCCGCGGGAATGGTACGCTATAGTTGTTCGTTAAAAAGAACGGCGAACCACAAGATGCTTCCCAAGCGCAGTGCGAAGGAGTCGTTCCATGAGTCAGGCATTCGCTCTTCAACTGCAGGGGCTGTCCACCGAGATGCAACTGCTGCTTGCGTTGACCGGAGCCCGCAATCGGGCCGATTCGGCGGCCGTTCCCGACCGTCTGTTTGAGGAGACGGACTGGAACGTATTCGTCGATCTCGCGACACATCACCGGGTGCATCCTTATCTCTATTATAAACTGAAAGACACGGAGGAGAAGCGGGTTCCGCCGGTTGTCTTCCGATATTTTCAGGACGAATACCGCCGGAATACGTTTCAGATGCTCCGCTTGGGCGGCGAGATGCGGACGGTCGACAGGCTTCTCGCTGAGAACGGCGTCCGGGCGCTCCACCTGAAGGGGCCCGCTCTGGCGGAGGACCTGTACGGAGACGTCTCGCTTCGCACCTCCTGCGACCTCGATCTGCTGATCCCGATCTCCGACTTGAAGAAGGCGGAACACCTGCTTGCCTCTCAAGGCTTTGTGAAGGACGAATACATACATTCCATCCTGGGCGACTGGAAGTGGCGGCACCACCACTTGACCTTCCATCATGCGGCCACGGGGATCAAGGTGGAGCTGCATTGGCGGCTTCACCCCGCCCCTTCGGGAGAGCCGAGCTTCGACGAATTGTGGGCGCGCGCCAGAACCAGTTCACTCGGCAGCCAGCCGATCCGCTGCCTGGGCCGCGAAGACTTGTTCCAATTCCTTGTGGCGCACGGCGCGAGGCACGGCTGGTCCCGCCTTCGCTGGCTGCTCGACATCAAGCAGTGGCTGCTCCGGCCCGGTGACGCTTCCCTGCTGCGCTCCCTGCTGCGCAAGCACGGCTACTACCAGGTCGGCGGGCAAGCGCTGGCGCTGGCCGCGGGCCTGCTCGGCGCCCGCGTGCCCGAAGGACTGCGGGAGATGGCCGAAGCGAAGAGAGCGCGCGAGCTGGCGCAAGCCGCCATGTTCTATCTGGAGCGAACCGTCAACCTGCACAGTCCCCCCGTTCCGGAAGACGTCGACCGCTATCACAAGCGCTACCTCTTCGCCCTGATGTCGCCCGGGCACAAGCTGCGGTTCGTGGCCAGCTTCCTGTACCCGTACCCGGAGGACGCCGAGACGCTTCCTTTGCCGAAGGCGCTGCACGTTCTTTATTTTCCGTTGCGTCCGGTTCTGTGGGCATGGAGAAAGGCGGTGCAAGGCAGGCCGTGAAGAAGATCCTGATCGCCTCCTACGATATGGAGGTCGGCGGCGTCGAACGAAGCCTGGCGGGGATGCTCGACAGCTTCGATTACGCCCGCCACTCGGTCGATCTCATGCTGTTCCGGCATCGAGGCGACTTTATGGGTTTGCTGAACGAACGGGCGAACCTGCTGCCGGAGCATCCTTCCTATGCGACATTCCGCCAATCCGTGGGCGAGATTTGGCGAAGCGGGCGCTGGGCGATCGGGGCGGGAAGAGCGTTGTCCAAGCTGCACGCGGACGTGATCGGCCGGAGAAGAGGATTCGCCGAGCCGGGCTACTATCAGATGCAGCTGATGTGGCGGTACACGCTGCCCTTCCTTCCGAAGGCGCGGGGATTCTACGATGCGGCGATCAGCTACTTGTGGCCGCACGACTTTGTCGCGGAAAAGGTGAACGCCCGCCGGAAGATCGCCTGGGTGCATACGGATTATTCGACGATCGACACGTCCCGGAAGCTGGACCTGGCCGTATGGCGCAAGTTCGACTTCATCGTCGCGGTGTCCGAAGCTTGCAAGGAAGCGTTCCTGGCCAAGTACGGCGAGCTAAGGGAGAAGGTCGTCGTCATCGAGAACATCGTTTCGCCCGCAGCCATCCGCAAGCTGTCCGTGGAAGGGGCGGACAACAACCCGATGGAGGCGGACAGCCGCTTCAAGCTCGTCACGGTGGCTCGGCTGTCGCACGCGAAGGGGATCGACAACGCCGTCCGGGCGATGAAGATCCTCCGGGACAGAGGCCTGGAGCGGATCGCCTGGTACGTTGTCGGATACGGGGGCGACGAGCCCGCCATCCGGCGGCTGATTGCGGAATACGGGCTGCAGGACCGCTTCATTCTGCTGGGCAAGAAGACGAACCCCTATCCGTATATTCGCGCCGGCGATCTCTATGTTCAGCCGTCCCGCTATGAAGGCAAGGCGGTGACGGTGACGGAAGCGCAGGTGCTGGGCAAGCCGGTGCTGATCACCCGTTATGCGACGGCGGCGAGCCAGGTGACGAACGGGGTCGACGGGTGGATGGCCGAGCTGTCCCCGGAAGGGATCGCCGACGGCATTGAACGGCTGTACGGCGATGCCGCCCTGCGAAGCGAGCTCTCGGACAACTGCCTTCGAACCGACTACAGCGGCCGCGAAGGGCTGGAGAAGCTCTACGCCTGTCTGGCGGACGAGCGGAGCGGGGGGGCGGCATGAGCGTCAAAGTGAGCGTCATCGTCCCCGTCTACAACGCCGAGCCGTTCCTTGAGGCTTGCCTCGAATCGTTAGCGGCCCAAACGTTGCGGGAGTGCGAATGGATCTTCGTGGACGACGGTTCGACGGACGGAAGCGGCGCCCTGCTCGACCGGCTGCAGGCGACGGACCCGCGCATGCGGGTGGTGCACCAGCCGAATCAGGGCGTCAGCATGGCCCGCAACAAAGGGTTGTCGCTGGCCGCCGGCGAGTACATCGGCTTCGTGGATGCCGACGACACGGTGGCGCCCGACCTGTTCGAGCGGCTGTACGCGGCCGCAACGGAGCACGGCTGCGACGCGGTCGCGTCCAACTTCGTCAGCGAGATGGGCCCGCACCGGGTGGAGACCAGGTATCCGTTCCCCTCCGGAGTTCCTCTGAACCGGGCGTTCATTGTGGACGAGGTGCTGCCCTATTTTCTGAAATCGGACGACTTCAACACGGTCTGCACCAAGCTGTTCCGGGCCGAGACCATCCGCGCCGGCGGCATCGAGTTCCCGAAGAACGTCGCTTTGGGAGAGGACGGGCTGTTCAACATGGAGTTTTTCAGCCGCGCCCGCTCGCTGCTCTATCTGGACTGTTCCGGCTACTTATACAAGGAGAGGGCGGGCAGCGCCACTCGCAATCTGAAGGAGAAAGACTACTTCGGCAGAGCGTTCGAAGTGTATGCCTCCGATCCGCCGGAAGCGTACAAGCGCTTCGTCTCCGAAGCGGAGAGGCGAAGGCTGAAGGCGATTCGGCTGATCCATACCGTACTGTCGCTCGTTCATGTCTACTTCGCGCCTTCCGGGGACATGGGGGCCTGGGAGCGGTACCGGCAAGTTCGCCGCGCGATTCGCCATCCGGCCGTGCGCGAGTCGCTGCCCAGCTACCGCGAGGAGCGGTACGCCGGGTTGGGGGCTTACCAGCGTCTGATGTTCAGCCTGCTCGGCTTTCGATCGGCGGCCGGTCTGTACGCGCTGGCCTTATACAGCAGGATCAGAAACAAGTAGATGGGAGAATCGCGGGATGAACATATTGATGTTCGCGCACGGCGGCAGCCTGAACAGGGGCTGCGAAGCGATCGTTCGCTCCTCCGCCGCCATGATCAAGGAGAGGCTGAAGGGCTCGAAAGTCTGTCTCGCCTCCGGAAGGCCGGAGACGGACCGGATCATTGACGAGCTGGACGAAATTTACGACGGGTCCGACAGCCGGATCGCGCCTTATTCGTTCGGCTGGTTCATGTCCGCGCTGAGACTGAAGCTGTTCAAGGACGAATCTTACGCCCTGGGGCATATTCACCGCAAAATCATCGATCGGATCCGCGCCGCGGACGTCTGCCTGTCGATCGGCGGGGACAACTACTGCTACGGGGAGCAGCCGGGCTGGTACGAAATCGACCGCCGCGTGAAAGCCCACGGCAAGAAGCTCGTCCTGTGGGGATGCTCGATCGGCGAGGAGGACATGTCCCCCCGCAAGCTGGAGGACCTTCGGCAGTTCGACCTCATTCTGGCGCGGGAAACGTTGACGTACCAGATGCTGCTGGACAAGGGCCTGCATAACGTCAAGCTGTGCGCCGACCCCGCCTTCACGATGGGGCGGGAAGAGCTGCCGCTGCCGGGCGGCTGGCAGGAAGGCAACACGATCGGCCTCAACTTCAGCCCGCTCGTCTGGAAGCGCAACATGGCTTCGCGGAAGGCGGTGCGGGAGCTGATGGAGCACATCTTGCGGTCCTCGGACATGACCATCGCGCTGACGCCCCATGTGATCGAGGAAGGCAACAACGATTACGAGATGTTGCGCAACTACTATGAAGAATTCAAGCATACGGGCAGGGTCCTCCTTCTTCCCGACAACCTGACGGCGATGCAGTACAAAGGCTACATCGCCAGAATGCGCTTCTTCATCGGAGCCCGCACGCATGCGACCATCGCCGCCTATTCGAGCCGCGTTCCCACGCTGGTGCTCGGGTACAGCGTCAAGTCGCGGGGGATCGCCAAGGACCTGTTCGGCGAGGAAAAGCTCGTTCTCGGCCTCGAGGACATCTCCGACGGGAACAAGCTGAAGCGCAAATACGACGAGATGACGGCGGAGGAAGCGGAAGTTCGCTCCAGGCTGGAACAGGCGATTCCGCGCATTCAGCGCATGTCCTACCAGGCCGCCGTTCATCTCGGCGAATTGGCAGGACGCTCATGAAGAAGAGGCTGCTGTTCATCATCCCGAGCCTGTCTTCGGGAGGCGGCGAGCGAAGCCTGGTCAATCTGCTCAACCATCTGGATTATTCGGCGTACGAGGTCGACCTGTTCCTGCTGAGCCGGGAAGGGCTCTTTGAACGGTATTTGCCGGCCGAGGTGAACGTTCTGCCGCTTCCCGAACCGTACCGACTGTTCTCGCTTCCCCTGCTCCGTTCGCTGGCCCGGCTCGCCGCCCGGGGCCGCATCCGCCTGGCCTGCAACCGCCTCCTGTATAGCGTACGGCACCGGTTCCGGCGCAATGCGGCGGTCCGCGAGCAATACAACTGGAAGTACTTGTCCGCCGCATTGCCCCGGTTCGGCGGGCGCTACGACGCGGCGATCGGATATTTGGAGAAGACGTCGACATACATATGCGTGGACAAAGCGGACGCCGGCAAGAAGATCGGCTGGATCCACATCGACTACGACAAGATGGGCATGGACGCGGCCTTCGACCGCGACTACTTCCGGCGTCTCGACCGGATCGTCACGGTGTCGGAGGAGTGCGCGGCCGTGCTGCACAACCGCTTCCCCGAATTCCGGCCGAAGATCGGCGTGATCTACAACATCGTCTCGCCGGCTTTGATCCGGCGCCTGGCCGACGAGGACGTCTCCGAAGGGCCGGCGAAGCAGGCGGGCGAAGTCGTCATTGTGTCCATCGGCAGACTGCATCCCCAGAAAAACTTCGAGCTGGCCGTGGAAGCCTGCCGGGAGCTGGTCGAGCGCGGCCACAACGTGCGATGGAACGTGATCGGGGAAGGGGACGAGCGGGAGCGTCTGACGAGGCTGATCGCGGCCAACGGGCTTGCGGACCGGTTCCGTCTGCTGGGCTTGCGGGCGAATCCGTATCCGTACTTGCGCCAGGCCGACATATACGTCCAGACTTCGAGATACGAGGGCAAATCGATCGCGATCGACGAAGCCAAGATCATGGGCAAGCCGATCGTCGTGACCAACTTCAGCACGGCCAAGGATCAGATCAGGGACGGCTGCGAGGGGCTCGTCGTCGAGATGAACGCCCGGGCCGTCGCGGCAGGCGTGGAGCGGCTCATCGTCGACGAACGGCTGCGGCTTGAGCTGTGCCGCAACTTGTCGGCGCTCCGGCTCGGGACGGAGCAGGAGATCGAGAAGCTGTACCGGCTGTTGGACGGCTGACGGCAACGGCTGCGGCAGGAGGGCGATGATGAAAACTCGATTGCTGTTCGTCATGAACAATCTGACCTGCGGCGGAGCGGAGAAAGCGCTGGTCTCGCTGCTTCAGACCCTGGACTATTCCCGTTACGAAGCGGATCTGCTGCTGTTCAAGCATGAGGGGCTGTTTATGAACCAGCTGCCCGGGCAAGTCAACCTGCTCGCCGCCCCGCCGCTGTATCCGCTGTTCGATATGTCCGCCCGGAAGGCGCTTAAGCTCGCGCTCCGCAGAGGGAAGCCGCTGCTGGCCGTCTCCCGTCTACTGGCCGGCTCGGTCTACCGCAGGCCGGAAAGCCCCGCGGTGCGCGAGCAGCGGGCGTGGAAGTACGTGTCGCGGGCGTTGCCCCGCCTGGACAAGACGTACGACGCGGCGATCGGATTTCTGGAGAAAAGTCCGGTCTACTTCGTGGTCGACAAGGTGAAGGCGTCCCGCAAGCTGGGGTACGTGCACAACGATTACGACCGGCTGGGGATGGACCCGGCTCTCGACGATCCGTTCTTTCGCCGGCTGGACGCGATTGTGACGGTGTCCGACGAATGCGGGAACGTGCTGAGGAACCGATTTCCGGCGTACGCGGACAAAGTCCGGGTCGTTCGCAACATCGTGTCGCCCCGGGTCATCCGGGCGATGGCGGAGGAGCGTCCCGACTGGGGTGGACGCGAGGCCGGCGCCCGCTACCGGCTGGTGACCGTCGGCCGGCTCGTGAAGCAGAAGGGCATCGACCTCGCCTTGGAGGCGTGCAAGCATCTCGTGGACGGCGGGCTCGACGTCCGCTGGTTCGTGCTCGGCGAAGGGGAAGAGCGGCCCGAACTGGAGCGGGCCATTCGCCGCCTGGGAATGGAAGACCGCTTCATTCTGCTCGGGCAGCGCGAGAATCCTTACCCATACGTGAAACAAGCGGACCTCTACGTACAGCCCTCCCGCTTCGAGGGCAAGCCGATCGCCGTCGACGAAGCGAAGATCCTGCTGAAGCCGATCGTGCTCACGAATTTCTCGACCGCCCGGGACCAGATTCAATCGGGCAGCAACGGCGTCATTGTGGAGATGAACGCCAGGGCGCTGGGCGAAGGCATTCGGCGTCTGCTTCAGGACGAGCCGCTGAGAGCCGCCTTCGCGAACCGGTTGGCCGAAGAGAACCTGGGGACGGAGTCCGAGATCGAGAAGCTGTATGAACTGTTCTGATTCGAAGCCCGACAACCGATCCGTCCGCCTTCGGCCGGCGATTACGGTTGCGGCTGACGATTGCGGAAGCGGAGGGAGAAATCAGGATGCTGTATGGGCTTATGGCCGCTTTGCTGCTCGTCGTCGCGGTCTTTGCGGCCGTCGACCTCGTTCCGATGGCGAGAGCTTGGACGGGCCGCATCCATATCGGAAGGTACGCCGCCGTCGAACGATGGGCGGAGGCGATTGTCCGCAAGGGTGTCCGCTGGCTGAACAGAACCCCCAAGATCAAGGTGACGGACAACACCCGGCTGATCTTGCTGGACATGCTGAAGGGGAATTACGCGAGAAGCGCCATCCAGCACTGGCAGGAAGCCGCTCTGCTGCTCGGATTGGCGGAGCGGGTCCGCCTGGCCGGCGCGGACCCGGAGCTGCTCGCGCAGGCGGACCGGTATTTGGCGGCGACATTTGACAGCGATGGTCAATGGCGGGAGAAGCCCCGGCAGGTGGACGGCGCCATTCTCGCGTACGCGGTCATGACGTGGCCGGCGGCCGATCCGGACCGGTATCGGCCGGCGTGGGACCACGTCCGGCAGATGATCGAGCAGCACCTGGGCGATGACGGCACGGTCCTGTATCGGCAAGCGATGAAGGATTATCGTTATGTCGATACGATCGGGTTCGTATGCCCTTTTCTCGTCGTCTACGGGCTCAGGTACGGCCGCCCCGATTGCCTTCGGCTGGCGGTGAAGCAGATTCGGGAGTACGAGAAGCACGGCATGCTGCAGGAACCCTTCCTGCCGTTCCACGCTTACGACGTCCGGCGCCGCCTTCCGCTCGGCCTGTACGGGTGGGGACGCGGCCTCGGCTGGTACGCGATCGGGCTGATCGACGCCTGGGCCGCCCTGCCGGACGGGCATGAAGCGAAGGAGGAGCTGGAACGTTCGGTCGTCCGGTTCGCCCGGTCCGCGATCGCCTGCCAACAGCCGCAAGGGAATTGGAATTGGACCGCGACCCGGCCGGAAGCGCGGGCGGATTCTTCCGCCACCGCCGCGCTGGCCTGGTTCCTCGTCCAGGCGGCGAACATCGGGGAGATCGCGGCGCCGGCGACGGAGGCGGCCGGGAAGGCGATTCGCTATCTGATGTCGGTCACCAGGCGCGACGGAGCGGTCGATTTCTCGCAGGGTGACACGAAGGACATCGGCGTGTACTCGATGCTGTTCGATATTTTGCCGTTCACGCAAGGGCTCAGCATCCGGGCGGTTCATGCCTATCAACGGTTGCAGAAGGACAGAGGCCGGCCATGAGAGTCAAACATACGATCGTCAATATCATAGCCGGGATCGGCAATCAACTGATCATCACGCTGCTCAGCTTCGCCTCCCGGACGGTGTTCATTCATAGCCTGGGGGCCGAATATTTGGGGGTCAACGGCCTCTTCACCAACATCTTGGCCATTCTCTCGCTGGCGGAAGCCGGCATCGGTTCGAGCATCATGTACAGCTTGTACAAGCCGGTCGCGGACCACGACGTCGAGAAGATCAAACGGCTGATGCGGCTCTACAAGTATGCCTATCTGGCGATTGCGGCCGTGGTGGCCGCGCTCGGCCTGTCGCTGCTCCCGTTCCTGGACCTGTTCGTGAAGAACACGGACGTGCCGAACATTACGGCCATCTATTTGATTTTTTTGCTCAACACCGTAACCCCCTACTTCTTCTCGTACAAAAACGCGTTCCTCAACGTCAACCAGAAGGGGTATATCGTCACCGTAGCGTTCACGATTTCTTCGGTCGTCTCCTCTTGTCTGAAGATCGCCATCCTCTACACCTCCCGGAATTACCTGCTGTTCCTGGCCGTGGACAGCGCGCTGACGGTGACGACGGCCGCGGCGCTGACCATGATCGCGAACCGGAAGTATCCGTACTTGCGCGAGAAGGCAAGCGGCAAGCTGGATCGGGAGACCAAGGGCGGCATCGTCAAAAATGTGAAGGCCATCGTCCTGCAGAACATCGGCAGTTATCTCGTGCTCGGAACGGAAAACATTCTGATCTCCACTTACGTCAGCGTGGCGGCGGTCGGCCTGTATTCCAACTACAAGATGCTGATCGAGATCGGCCGGACGTTTATTTATCAAGTCTTCAACAATATGTATCATAGCATCGGCAATCTGGTCTCGGTGGAAAACGAAGAGAAAGTCTACAGCATCTACAAAGTGATGCTGCTGCTCAGCTTCTGGCTCTACTCCCTGTGCGCGATCCTGTTGGAAATCCTGACGGAGCCGTTCATCCGCCTGTGGATCGGTCCGGAATACTTGATGAGCCGGGAGGTGCTCGTTCTGCTGCTGTTCATGTTCATCGAGCGGGGGATGCGGAATTCGATCGCCACGGTGAAGACGACATCGGGCATCTTCCACGAAGACCGGTTCGTGCCGCTGGGGCAAGCCGCGATCAGCTTGCTGCTCTCGTTCCTGCTGGTGAAGCACCTCGGCATCACCGGCATCTTCGCCGGTTCCCTGGCGAGCGCCGTCGCGCTTCCGTTCTGGACGACCCCGTATCTGGTCTACAAGAAAGTGTTCCGCCGTCCCGTCCGGCAGCATTACCGTCTCTATGCCGTTTATATGGCGATCGGCATGGGCGCCTATGAAGCGGCGGACAAGCTGAGCGGCTTCGTCCCTGCAGGCGGATTCGTCTCCCTGGCCGAGAAGGCGGGCGTCGTCGTGGCCGTCGTCTGCGGCATTTACTGGCTGTTGTTTTTCCGGACGCAAGAGTACGCTTATCTGGCGGGGGTCGTCCGCATGGTCGCCGGGAAGCTTGCCGGCAGAGCCGGAAGGAACAAAGATCAGCAAGCGGAGGTGCAACCCGGATGGCGGTCCTAATTACCGGCGGAGCCGGCTACATCGGCAGTCACGCCTGCGTGGAATTTCTGGAGTCCGGCTACGATATCGTTGTCGTGGACAACCTGGCCAACAGCAAGCGGGAAGCTTTGAGGCGCGTGGAGGAAATCACGGGCCGCGCGTTTCCGTTCTATCCGGTCGATCTGTTGAACCGGGAAGAGTTGGAGAAGGTATTCGCCCGCCACGAGATCGAGGCGGTCATTCATTTCGCCGGGCTGAAAGCGGTCGGAGAATCGGTTCGCCTTCCGCTCTCCTACTACTCGACGAACATCGTCGGTTCGCTGACGCTCTGCGAGACGATGCGGAAGTTCGGCGTCTTCAAGCTGGTGTTCAGCTCTTCCGCGACCGTCTACGGCTCCGCCGAACGAATGCCGATCCACGAGGGATTCCCGGTCGGAGCGAGCAATCCGTACGGGCGAACCAAGCTGATGATCGAGCAGATCCTGATGGATCTGGCCGCTTCCGACCGGAGATGGGGCATCTCGATCCTCCGGTACTTCAACCCGATCGGGGCCCATTCCAGCGGCCGGATCGGCGAAGATCCGAACGGCGTTCCCAACAATCTGCTGCCCTACGTGTCGCAGGTGGCGATCGGAAATCTGGAGAAGCTGCACATTTTCGGCAACGACTATCCGACAAAGGACGGAACCGGCGTCAGAGATTACATTCACGTCGTCGATTTGGCCCAAGGCCATGTCCAGGCGCTGCAGCGCATCATGACCCGGTCGGGGACGGACGTCTACAATTTGGGGACCGGCAACGGATTCAGCGTGCTGGAAGTCGTCGCCGCCTTCGAGAAGGCCAGCGGCCGGCGCATCGCCTATACGTTCGCTCCCCGAAGGGCGGGAGACAGCGCCATCTGCTATGCGGACACGACCAAGGCGAACGAAGAGCTGGGGTGGCGAGCGATTCGCGGACTGCAGGAGATGTGCGAGGACATGTGGCGGTGGCAGCTCGCGAATCCGTTCGGCTACGAGGGGGAGTAGACGTCCGGAATCGCCCGGCGGCCGACAGGAGGGCTGCCGTTTCGAGTCGTTCTCCGCAAAAAAATAAAATAATGGCCTCAAATAACAAAATTCGACAACCATTTTCCGAATTCATAGTATATAATAAAAATGATTTCCATAAGTGGCGACGATGAAATGCGTTTATTATCTGGGCACCTTTAAACGCACGGAGTCAGTGGTGCAACCGGCCGATTCCAGTAAATCGGAGGTTTACGATCTATGAGACGGGAACATGCTTCGAATGAAGAGCGGTTGGACCCGCAATGGGTGTCGCTTATTCTCGAGGCAAGAAGCATGGGAATGTCGATCGAAGACATTCGCAAGGCATTGGCCGACCTGCAAGAGGCGGAGAAGATCGTATGGAAGACCGCAGCCGAATCCGTTGTTTGAAGCCGACCGTATCGTTGCCGTCATGACTTTTGATTTTTCCACTTGTTGAACTCCAGGAACTCCCTGAATTGCTCGATGCTTACCCCTGACTCCATCGCTTCTTTGATCAGGCGCGTCCATTCGGCATCCAGGGAGTTCTTGGCGGAATCATCCGGCACCTCTTCCGAATGGAGAATTTCCTCGACCGTAATCCCCAGCACCGCTCCCACCTTCTCCAGAAACTGGATCGACGGATTTCGCTGAATTCCACGCTCGATCGAACTTAAATAAGATTTGGCGACCGCAGCCTTCTCCGAGAGTTCGGAGAGAGAGAGGTTCTTCTTCTTGCGAAGCATCTGGATTCGTTCTCCGATCATGATTTTCCCTCCGTTATTGCTGATTGCTCGCCAGCCGCTTGAACAAGCTGTTGCCGTCAGCCAACAAATGTTCGTACGTACCTCTCTCGACAACCGTGCCGCTGTCGATGACGACGATCTGGTCGGCATTGCGTACGGTCGATAAGCGATGCGCGACAACGATAATCGTCATGGCGCCTTTCAGCCGCTCCAGCGACTCCAATATCTTGCGTTCGTTCTCGGTGTCCAGCGCGCTGGTCGCTTCGTCGAGCACGAGAATCGACGGACGGCGAATGATCGCTCTCGCCAGCACGATGCGCTGCCGCTCTCCGCCGGACAGACGAACGCCCCTCTCGCCGATGATCGTGTCGAGCCCTTGCGGAAGCTTGCGGACGAACTCGTCCGAAGAGGCGAACCTGAGCGCTTCCCATAAGCGTTCCTCCGTGGCGTCGGGATTGATCATCAACAGATTGTCCCGGATGCTCGCATGGTACAGGAACGGGTCCTGCGCCACGTAGCCGATCGAACGGCGGTAGGCGAGCAAGTTGTCGCTTCGAATCGGGCGCCCGTCGACGAGAAGCTGCCCGGACTCCGCCTTGATCAGGCCCATGACGAGATCGATGAGCGTGCTCTTGCCCGCTCCGGAAGGACCGACGATGGCCGTCATCCGATTCGCGGGAATGTGCAAATTCACTGCCTTCAAAGCGTACGGCTGGTCCGAATGATACCGGAAGAACACGTCCCGGCATTCGATGCCTTCCGTGACGACAAGCGGCTGCAACCGATCGTCCGCGTCCAGAATTCCCTGCTCCGACCATGCCCGGCACTCGTCGTTCATCTTCTGAATGGCGAGAAACGCCGGGATGGCCGCGGCCATCTGCTCCAGATTCGATTGCAGACCCGTAAATCTCGGCCACAGACGAGCGAAGAGCAAGATTACAATTAGTATACCATGACTTTGTGTACGAAAAAAATGATAAGAGACGAAGACGAAACATGCAATAAGCAAAGAGGACGACATTTGGTACAGGAATTGCGATTTCATCTTCAGGCGGACGTAATCCAGCTGTTCTCGCATCGTGCCGTACGTGAGCGACTGCAGCCATTGAAGCCAGGAACGTTCCAAGGTGTTGCTCTTGATATCCTTGAAGCCGTGAAGCTGGTCCGAGATTCCCGTCAAATACTCTTGGGCGAGCCGGGAGGTGCGGCTTCCCAACTCCCGCGACTTCCGGATATATTGGCGCGACAGAAGGGCGAGCAGCGCTCCGAAGCACAGAATCAGCAAGGTCATGCCGGGAGAGATCCAGAAGGCCGCGACTATCTGAACGAGCGTAAACAGAAGCGAAGTAATGAAGGTCAGGAACAGATTGATCCCGCCCATGACGCGCGCCAGCTCCGTGGTGAGGAGATGAACGAGCTCGGAGGTGCGCTTGCGCAAGTAGAAGCTCCATTGCACTTGCAGCAAGGCTCTGTACGTATCGTATCTCAGCTTGCGGCTGAAGTTCTGTTGAATGGCGACGTTGCGGATGCTGATCGCCCGGGTCAGGGCGTTTTGAAGGGCGACGATCGCCAGGTAGACGAGGAGAAGGACGAGTATGGCGCTGGACTGGGGCAGCCGCCCCAGAACGCTCAGGAATGCCAGGCGGCCAAGGGAACTTTGGTCGAAGGAGAGGAGGCCCGCGACGCCGAGCATCGGAAGCAGCAGCAGAAGCCCTGCGCTCTCGAGTAAGCTGTTCACGACCATGCCGATAATGTTGACGTAGAGCTGCAAACCGGTATGGCGATGGAGCTGTCTGATGTAGTAAATGATCGATTTCATTCGTGGCTCCTTGTGACCTTCGCGAATTTCTCGACAACGGTAAATCGGTTCATTTCCTCAGCGCCCGTAATATAGGAGAGGCCGCTGCGCAGCCAGGCGTGGGCGACAAGCGTTCCGTTCTCTTCCCTGGCGATGCCGAGGTAGAGCGTGCAGTCGATGCGGCGCCTCGCCAGCATCTTCAGTCCGGCGATCGCCCGGACGAGGCATTTGCTGTCCCAGGGCGTATATCGGCTCATTATGTTGACTGCGCTGGAGATTCGCTTGACGGTCGCGGCCGCCTCCGGACGCGAATGCCCCTCGGCAGACTCCGCCGCCTTCAGACCCAATTGCGGCGCGATGGCAGCGAACGGAAACAACAGAAGAAGCCGGGCCCACCCCAGATAGAAAAAAGCCTCGATAAACAGAAGGGCATCTCTTCGTTCGAGCTTGAAGAAGAGACGAAGCCTGCCGATGCGGTTCATGTCGCGGGTGAACGGCGAATCAAGCCCTCGTTCAGCAGATTGCCGAGGAACGAGCAGACTTGCTCCCGGCACAGTTCCGGTTCCACTTCGTATTGCTCCAGAAGCTGGTTCACGAGCCGTTCCAACGTGATGGGCGAAGCGAGCAGCTCCCATATCCGCCCGCCCACTTCTCCGAGATTGTAGTACTTTCCCTTCTGGACGCTGAGCATGACCTTCTCCCCGTCCATATCGCTCACAAGGTGTCCTTCGGATTGCACGAACGTTTCGTTCGGCGCCCACGGCAACGTTGTTTTATTCATCGCGGTTCACTCCTTGATCGATTGCTTCCAGCATGCGGTCGGCCGACTCGTGCGCGGAAAAGGCCGTCGTCGAGCGTCCGATCCGATAGACGCCGATGCGGTTGACGAACCGGGCGAGCGTGCCGAAGTGCCAGTCCATCAGACCGGCCCGGGTTACGTAGAAGTTGCGGTACGTATGATGGAACAGCACATAGTACCGCTCCAGCACGGGGATCGGCGCGATGAACGGTTCGCCCTTCGCCTTGACCAGTTCGAACACGCCGGCGAGAGGAAGAGATTCCCGCTGGAAATAGTCGTGTGCGGGAACGGCGAACTTCGTCTCGCGGTTGTAGATGGGCCTCCCGTCCCGGCGGGTCATGCCGAGCTCGTTCATGCTGTCCTGCCACAGCTTCTGCTGGGGGTAGGAAGGAACGGCAACGGGAGTTTGGCCCGAGAACACGATCGGGATGACGTCGTCGCTCAGCAGACGGTAGCCCCGGCTTAACAGAACGGACGAGAGCGTCGACTTGCCGGTGCCCGAATGGCCCACGATGACATAAGCTTTGCCGCCGATTTCGACGCAGCTTCCATGCAGGGGCAGCGTTCTCCTCTGCAGCAGAATGAGTCCCATCCCTGTGCCGAGGATGTACAGGCGCAGCCGTTCCTCGTCGCCGCCCGGCAGCGGGCACACCCGCAAGGTGCGGCCGCCCTCCGCCGAGAAGAGGCCTACCTCGGGAATGCGGAACAGAACGTTCGCGCCCTGCATGACGAAGATATCGTCGCGTGCGGCGCTCCGCCTCCATGTCTCTTCCAGAGAAGCTCGTACGATTTCCACTTCGCAGCCCGCCCGATCGCACTCGAACAGTTCCGGGAGAGCGAATTCGCTCCGAATGCGAAGTCCGAACGCCTCGTACAGATAAGGACCCGTCATTGAGGTCAATCGGATTCACTCCATAGGGTCAAGATAAAAACATATTCGTCCCCGGAGGGAGGACGAATATGTTCGCGGGCCTAGCTGTCGCCGGGATTGCGCGGAAGGGTCGGATCGAACCTCACCGGATCGTCAGGGTCCGGTTGGAAACTGTCCGGCTTGCCCGTTCCCGGGCCCGCTGCCGTCAGGTTCACGTCCAGCACTTCCAGCGACGGCTGCTTCCAAGCTTGTTTGGCCGCCATGGTATCACCTCCTTTCCCAGGTTCGTTCCATGAACCGGCAGAAGATCAGGCCCCGCATCAGCAGTCTGAAGTCGTCGTCGAAGATCAGTTCGGCCCGAGGGTTGTCCCGAATGAGGGCCAGCGAGCGTTCGAGACGCCCGGTATCGAGATATTCCCGGGCATAAGGCCCTTCGATCATCCGGTGAAGCTCCCCGATGAATTCCGGCCAGCGCGGCAGCATCCGGTGAACGCCGTCGGCTCCCTGAACGCCCCGAACCCTCCGGTTGAACCGGACTTTGTTCGGCAGATAGCCGGCTGTGGAACGCCGAATCAATCGCCGGTCCACTCCGTCGCGAACGAATTGGTCGTCCGGAAGAGACAGGCAGAAGCGGATCACCCGCAGATCGTTCGTCGGGTCCCGCCCCCACACCCGGTTCCGGAGAGACAGCCGCGTCTGGCTCGCGCCGTTGATGCCCCAATAGAACAACCGGCGGTAAAGATCGGCCCGCACGTCGTACGCGTTGCGAAGCGGCGATCCCCACCGGCTGAGCCCGTACTGCCGCAGACGCTCCGCGACCCCGCTGCGCCGCGAGAACTCGGGGCGAATGAGGGCGGGGGGCTCGGAGTCGGCGCCGGGAACCAGCCGAGCGGCGATGCCGGGAAAAGCCTTCATGGCGACGAGGCCGAGAACGTTCCCTTTGCGGGCGCCGTGGTTCGCGCAGAACAGCCAATATTCCCGGGCGAACCTGAGCCAGCGGAACCTGCGGATCAGCCGGGATTGGTAGTCGAGCGCCGGCCCCCAGGAGACGGACCAGTTGCCGCGCTGGCCGTTCAGCAGAACGCCGATTCCCGACCGGCCCGCTTCCTCGAAGATGCCCTTGATCCAGAACGAATTCTCGAAGTACTTGTACGGCATCTCCAGCAAGTCGAGCCAATCGTCGACCTCCGTCAGCGGGCTCTTGTCCGGGAAGCTCAAGTAGCGGGGCTCCAGATTGCCTACATAGTCGACGATCTGCCGAATGAACGGACGCTCGTCCGCCATCCGGTTGGCCGCCGCCGTGAAGTCTTCGAAGCCATCCAACGGAACATAGCTGAACGTGTGCAGCCGCTTGTTGTCGCTTCGCAGCAAGCGCGCCGCGAAGCTGGCGACGGAACTTGAATCCAGGCCGCCGCTAAGCTGCGACCCGACTTGAAGGCGGGTGCGGGAACAAGCGGAGACGGCGGTGGAGAACACGTCGCGGAACGCTTCCTCGTAGGCTTCGTCGGACTTCAGCCGCAGCGCGCCGGCGTTCGGGACGATCTCGCAATATTGCGCAAACCGAAGCTTCCCGTCGGCGACGACAAAGGAATGTGAGGGCGGCACCTGATCGATCCCCAGGTAGACGGTCGAATGGCAGTCGGTCGCATCGACCGTCGTCGGAATGGCCAAATAATCCGCAATCCACTGCTCGTTGGGCCGCTTCTCGACGCCGGGAAGGGCGAGCAGCGGGCCGATCGTCGTGCAGAAGGAGATTCGTCCGTCCGAGCGGTGATAGTACAACGTACGGCTTCCGGAGAAGTCGCGGGCGCCGAACAGGAGGCGGCTTCGCTCATCCCACAGCAGAAAGGCGAAATCTCCGATCAGATGCCGCGGAGCCTCCCGGCCCCAACGCTCGTAGGCCAGCAGAATCAACAGGCTGTCGGGGAGGGAAGAGCGGTCTTCCTTGGCGACGCCCAGCGACTCGAACAGTTCCGGCCGGTTGTCGAGGATGGCGTCCGCGGTAATCGCCAGTCCCCGCACGGGATCGTAATAAGGAAGCTCTTCGGACACCGATTCGGGAGTGATCCACTGGGCATGGCATCCGAGGAAGAGCCGATCCGTCTGCCAGGAGCGTGCGGCGTCGGCAGGATAGCGTCGGAGAGCTTCCATCATTCGCGGGCCGGACTTCCGGTCGAGAGGTTCCTCCGCCAATTGGAGGATGCCGGCAATGGCGCTCATTCGCTCCCTCCATCTCTTGCGGCGATCAGATGACGTTCTCTCGAAAGAACGAAACAAACGGCGGCTCTGGAAAAAAATCGGCTGAATTGTTCTCAATAACGAACATAGCAACAGATTAGCATTACATCCGAACGGTTGTCAATATTTTGCGTGAATCCGCAGCGGGGGGACGAAGGGACGGGAGCGAAGACGGCTTTTGTCCCTTCGGCTTGTTCGTGGAAAAGGGCGCTGCGCGAGCGGCGGCGGGCTTATCCGACCCACTCCCGGCGGAGCGTGAACAGGTCGCGCAGCTCCTCGGTCGACAGCTCGGTGATCCAGTTCTCGGAACCGGAAATGACGTTGTCGCTCAGCTGCTGCTTGTTCTCCAGCATCTCGTCGATCCGCTCCTCCAGCGTGCCGAGCGAGATGAACTTGTGCACCTGCACGTCGCGGGTTTGGCCCATCCGGTACGCGCGGTCGGTGGCCTGGTTCTCGACGGCGGGGTTCCACCAGCGGTCGAAGTGGAACACATGGTTGGCGGCGGTCAGGTTCAGGCCGACGCCGCCGGCCTTCAGCGACAGGACGAAGACGCCGGGCCGAGGCTCGTCCGCCGGCGGGGTCTGCGCCTGGAACTGCTCGATCATGCGGTCGCGCGCCGTCTTGGAAGTGCTGCCGCTCAGGTACAGAACGGGCTCCTCCAGTTCCTGCGCGAGCACGGCCTGCAGCATCTGCCCCATGCCCACGAATTGGGTGAAGATGAGGCAGCGCTCGCCTTCGTTCCGCACCTCCCGCACCATCTCGAGCAGCCGCTCCAGCTTGGAGGAACGGGAGACGAGCGCGGCGACGGCTTCCGGCGCGAGGCGGCCGCCCTCGTCCGGCTCGAACGCCGGCGCCTCCTTCTCCAGCAGCGCGGGGTGGTCGCACAGCTGCTTGAGCCGGGTCAACGCGGCGAGAATGGCGCCGCGGCGCTGCATGCCGTCGAGCGTCTTCAGCCGTTCCAGCAGGTCGCTTACCGTCTGCTCGTAGATCGCGCCTTGCTCGGCCGTCAGGTTCACGAACGTCTTCATCTCGTTCTTGTCGGGAAGGTCGAGCTGGATCGCCGGGTCCTTCTTCTTGCGGCGCAGCAGGAACGGCGCCGCCAGCCGCTTCAGATCGGCGGTGCGGCGCTCGTCGCGGTCCCGCTCGATCGCATTCGCGAACCGCTCCTGGAACGCCCGGGCGCTGCCGAGATAACCGGGATTGATGAAGTCGTAGATCGACCATAGTTCCGCCAGCCGATTTTCGATCGGGGTGCCGGTCAGCGCGATCCGGTGCCGGGCGCGGAAGCTGCGAACGGCGGCGGACTGCTTCGTCTGCGCATTCTTGATGTTCTGGGCCTCGTCGAGACAGACGACATCCCAGGAGAACCCGGCGAGCGTCTCCTGATCGAGCGCAGCCGTCGCGTACGACGTGAGCACGACGTCCGCGCCGCGGCATTGCTCGGCGAATGCGTCGCCGGACAAGCGCTTGCCGCCGTAATGAAGGCGCACGCGCAGCGACGGGGCGAAGCGGGCGAGCTCCTTCTGCCAGTTGCCCAGCACGGAGGTCGGGCAGACGATCAGGGCGGGGGCGAGGCCGTCCGGGCCCGCGCTCTCGCGGCGGTGCAGCAGGTAGGCGATGAGCTGCACCGTCTTGCCGAGGCCCATGTCGTCCGCCAGACAGGCGCCGAGGCCGAAGCGGCCGAGGAAGGCGAGCCAGGAGAAGCCTTCCCGCTGATAGTTCCGCAGCTCGGCGCGCAGGCCGGCCGGCGCTTCCAGCCGGGGCCGTTCCGCCTGCTGCCCGAGCTGGCCGATCAGCTGCGCCAGATGCTCGTTCAGCTCGACCTCGATGCGCACGCGGGCCGCCCGGTCCTCCGCCGTCCCGGCGTCTCCGTCCCCGGCCTCGCCAGCGTCGCCGCTCTCGCCCAGCAAGTGCAGCTGAAGCACATCCTGGAAGGTTAGCCCCCGCGACCGGTCGACGCCGTCCATCGCGCGGCGGATTTGCTTGAGCAGCGCCGGGTCGAGGGCGATCCATTGCCCGCGGAAGCGGACGAGCCGCGCGTTGCGGGCGGCCAGCGCCAGAAATTCGGCCTCGGTCAGGTCGGCGTCGCCGATCGCCACGCGCCAGTCGAAGTCGACGATCGCGTCGAGGCCGAACAGCGAGCGCCCCGACCGGGATTCCGGTCCGGAGCGGATCTTGGCGCGCAGCCGGGGCTTCTTCCGGCTCGCGGCTTCCCACCACGCCGGCAGCAGCACCTGCCATCCGGCGTCGAGCAGGCGGCGGCTGTCGGCGCTCAGGAACCGCCAGGCCGCCTCGTCGTCGAGCGGCGCGCCGAGCACGTCGCCGCGCTCGCCCGCGAGCAGTGCCGGCGGCAGCAACGCCCGCAGCCGCTCGAGCCAGCCGGCCGACCGCTCTTGCACGAACGGCGTCCACGCCGCCGGCCACGTCCCGTGCGCCGTGCCGTCGGCGTCCAGCCGGACCGGGAAGACGGCGGCCGCATCCTGCTTGTCCTGCAGCACGAGCCGCAAGCGCCATTCCGGCTCCGCGCCCGCTTCCGCATCCGGCCGCTCCGCTTCCGGCTCCCCGTCCGGTCCGCCGCCCGGCTCGAGCAGTTGCAGCACGGGCCGGAACGGCGCGGCGTCCGCCTTCCAGCCGATCGCCATCAGCCACGCTTGCGAATCCATTCCGCTCGCGGCTTCCGCGTTCGGCGCGAACAGCGCGGGGAATTCCCGGCGCAAATCCGCGGCCGCCTCTTCCGTCCCGTAATGGCGGCGGAATACCGCGGCGGAGAACGCGGCGCAAAGACCGGCGGCCAGCGCATCGCCGCCGTCCGCGCCGGCAAGCCGCGAACGCGCCGGCTCCTCCAGCCGCTCCTCGTCCCACGTCCACTTCAGTTCTCCGCTGCGGTAGGCGCCGAGACTCGGCGCGAACGCCTTCGCCTCCAGGCAAGCGGCCAATGCGGGAGCCAGCTCGAGCAAGCGGGCGGCGTCCTCCGACCATTCCCAATCGATATGGCGAAGCAGCCGGGGAGCGGCGAAGAAGGGGATGACCTGCTCCGCCGGCAGCACGACCGCCTCGATGTCGCGCACGGATTGGACGGCCAGCTCCGTGCCGTAAAACGATTCCTCGTGCCAGGCGAACAACAGCTGCTTCAGGTGAAGGCCGGACACGTATTCGTCTTCGTTCATCGTGGCGTAGATCAGCGCGTCCCCGTAATCGCTCAGCGCGACGTGAACGCGCAATTTCGGTCCCAGGCTCATGACAACAGTTTTCCTTTCCGCAATTCTTCTTGCAGCGCCCGCAGCCGGCTGTTCCGCGCGGAGAACGAGGAGAAGAACGCCTCCCAGCGATCCTCCCGCTTCAGCTTCTGATAGAGCTTCTGCAGCCGCTTCAGCAATCTTACCGCTTCCTTGTAGCTGTGCCGGTTCCTCTCCAGAACGCGGCGTTCGACAGCCTGGTGGTAAAAGGGCAGCAGCAGCTCCGGCGCCTCCTTCTCCACCGGCCGAAGGTCCGAAACGCGGTAATCAAGCGGTTCGGCGGCCGAGCAGAGCTGAAGGTCGATCCATTCCCGCCATTTCCCGTGTTCCCTCAGCTTCTCTTCGTAGAGCGTCTGCGTCCAGGGAAGCATGTCCGCGAGCAGTTCCCACATTCTCGCTTCGGCGCCCGGCACGTGGGGAATCGCCTTTTCCCAATATCCGAAATACTGCCGCAGAGCGTCTCCGCGGCGATTGGCGAGCAGCGGGCCGACCGCTTCCAGCCAGCCGGTCAGCTTGTCCCACGCTTCGGCGTCCGCGAGTTCCCATAGATAATACAGCAGTTCGTCGGAATCGAGCGAACGCCGCTCCTTAGCGGCCTCCTGAAGGAAATGCATCGCCGCCGGATCGTCGCCGAGATAGAAGCTCATCCGGCATTGCGCCCGCAGCCACGGCTGCCTCTGCAGCGAGGAGCCGAGCTGTTCCCCGGCCTCCTTGAGCCGCTCGAGTTCCCCGGCGACGGCGGACAAATCCTTCAGATGAGGGGCGATCCAGTTCATCCAGACGAGGTAGTAGCAATCCGCAAAATATGGCTCCGAGTCGTCATCCGTCAGCATCCTCCGGCGCAGGTAGCCGACCGTCTCGTCAATCTGCTTCCACGCTTCGGGATCGTCCCCGAGCGGCAGGCCGGCTTCGAATTCCGCGACGATGAGCTTCTGCACTTCGGCGAGCGCAAGCTCCGTATAGTAGGGGAAGTAGTATCCGCCGAAGCTGCGGCTCTCGTTCACGTACGGCCTTGTGAGCTTGCTCATCAGGAACAGCAGCGCATGCAGCCGGAACCGTTGTTCCGTAACCGGCGGAAGCGCCGGCCTGCGGGAGTGGAAAGTTTGGAGCACCCGATGAACGTAGGCGGGATTGCGCGTGAAGTCGTCGTGGCGCCTTGCTTTGCGCTGGAACCATTCCTGCCACTCCTCGATGCTCATCCGGGAAAGTTGCTCCGCGGTCTCCTCGCCCGCCGCTTCAGACGCCAGTCCGGGCGCTTCCGGAGCGAAGGCGTTGCGCCGCTTCAACGGGAACGTCTGCCGGCCGGCGACCATCCGGGCGTTGGCCAATTGCTGAACGGGACGCCCTTTGAGTTCGGCGAACGCCAGCAGCACGGCGGCCATATGCTTGCAATACCCGACGACCGGGCAATCGCAGCGGCTCGCCGCGAAGAAATCGAGGTCGATCGCCACCGAATACGGCTGCGTTCCCATCACGGCGGCGTCGATGCGCCGCGAATCCGGCATGCCGAACTTGCGCACGCGGCCCTGCTTGTAATATTGGAAGCCGCGCTTCATCGCCAGATCGTCGAAATGCTCGGCGACGTCCTCGATGAGCTGCGTCCATTGTTCGTCGGTCATCCATTCTGTCGGTGCCATTGCGCTTTTTTGGCCTCCAGGAAGGAGAGTTGGTTTCGGCTTATTATATCATACGTTCCCCGCCCCGGAACGACGGCGCGGCGTTCGGACGCAAAGAAATCTTCGCATGGGGGCCAGTGCGCCGGCGAAGGATCGCCTGATGCGATGTTTTTCATCGCATGGGGCCAGTGCGCCGGCGAAGGATCGCCTGATGCGATGTTTTTCATCGCATGGGGGCTGGTCCTGCGAAGGCCGTATGAGTGTGAGGGCGGACGGGTGGGAGCGCGTTCCGGGAGCAGGATTGTCTCGACAGGAAGCGAATACGTTACAGGCGCTGCCGGCTGCCAAGGGCAAAACCGGTCCGCATGCAACCGAGAAACGGAAAAATCATGGACTCTGACATGGATGTCAGGGTTTATGCTAAAAGCGCCGGGGCGAGGAGGGATAGGGAATGAGGATCGGGGAACTGTCCAAGGCGACGGGCGTCAGCGTCCGTTCGCTCCGCTATTTCGAGCAAAAAGGGCTGCTGGCGGCTTCCAGGCTGCAAAGCGGCTATCGGGAATACCCCAAGCTGGCGGTCGAACAGGTAGCACGATACGACTGTACTTGTCGCTCGGACTGAGCACCGACCAGATCGCCGGCTTCCTGCATTGCGTCTTGAAAAACAAAGAGGCGTTCTGCGAGGAGGTGCTGCCGGTTTACGAGCGCAAGCTGGAGGAGATCGACCGGCAAATCGGGCAGTTGGCCGCCATCCGGTCCAATTTGTTCGACCGCATCGCCGCCATCCGGGAAGAACGGGGCGAACGGGAAGGAGGAATGGCGCATGAGTCTGACGGTCATTGAAAAGGAAAACGAACTCGCGTCGCTGCTGGAAGCGGACGTGGCGGTGCTCGAATTCAGCGTGCCCATCGCTGCGCGCCGTGCCGAGCGCTGCAGCCGATGCTGGAGCAACTCGCCGGCGAGTACGCGGGCTCGGTCCGCTTCGGACAGGTCGACGCCGACGAGTCGCCGGAACTGGCCGCGCAGTTCCAGGTGATGGGCCTGCCGACCGTCATCGTCTTCAAAAACGGCGAACCGATGGACAAACTGTTGGGCTTGCGGCCGATGGAAGCGTACCGCCTCGTCATCGACCGCAGCCTGCAAGCGTAGCGCGGAAGCGGCCCGCCGAATCCGGCGCCCCTCCTCGTTCTCCGCGCCGAACAGGCCGCCGTCCCCTCCGCCGCGATGGCAATGACGAGCCGCATCCAGTTCGCAGCCTGCGGACTTGCCGGGCGCTGCCCCCCGCTTACTTGCGAGCTGGCGGGGCGGCGCGAAGCCGGCTCCAGGCCGACAACTGCCGCTCCAGCCGCTCGACGAGCGCGTCGACCTGGTGAAGGAGAGGCTCGGCATCCGGCTGCGGCAGCTCGCCGAAGCGGCGGATTTCTTCCTCCGTCGGCAGGGCGGCCGCCGGATCGGCGGACAGCATCGCCGCCAGCTTCGCTTCGACGGCGCGGGCAACGTCCGCCTCCGGCGGCAAGGCGGCAACCGCCGCTTCGCCCGGGCCGGCCGCCCCCCCGCCCGCGTCCGCCGCAACGCTCGGCAGCTGCACATCGGCTGCCCCCGTCGCACCGGCGTTCGCCGGGCCGCCCCCGCCTGCCGGGGCGCCGCCCGCCGCCCCAGGCGCCAGAGCCGCCGCCTCGCCTTCCCACTCTGCCCGCTCCGCCTGTTCCTGCTCCGCAGACGCTCCGCGCTCGGCCTGCTCCGCCCGTTCCCGTTCCGCGCGCTCGCGCTCCGCCCGCTCCCGCTCCGCCGCTTCCGCCGCGGCCCGCGCCTTCTCCGCCTCGCGGCGGGCCCGCTCCTTGCGGTTGTGCTCGTACGTCGACCACGTTTCCAACAGTTCGTAGCCGTTCTTGTAGAGCAGCTTGTCCTTCACGCCGGCGGAGATCGATTCGTCCTTGAACAGCTTCGCGATCCGCTTGATGTCGGGGACGGGCGTCTCGTCCCGGGCGAAGATAAGCGCCAGCGGATCGCGGTATTCCATCGGCAAGTCTTTCAGCGGCAGCAATTGTTCCTCCGTCAGCCGATCCTTGCGGATTTGCGTCCCCGCGACGACCAGCTTCCGGACCGCGTCGCCAAACTTCAGCAGCTCCAGCTTGTTTTTGATATAGCTTTCCGGCTTGCCCAGCTTGCTCGACAGAAATTTCACAGAGCTGGCGAACCGCTCGTCGTGGAGCAGCTTATGGAACGATTCGGCCTCCTCGATCGGCGAGAACCCTTCGCGCGTCAAATTTTCCGCCATTTGCTCCAGGTAGATGTCCAGCTCGCTGCCCGCTTCCGACACGATGCAGGGGATCGTCGCCAGCCCGAGGCGCCGGCAGGCGAGGTAGCGCCGGTTGCCGTACACGATCTTGTACCGGCCGCCCTCCGTCTTCCGCACCTTAATCGGCGACAGCAGCCCGAGCTCGCCGATGCTGGCCATCAGTTCCTGCAGCGCCTCTTCGTCGAACCGGTACCGCGGCTGCTCCTTGTCCTCGTCGATGAGATCGATTCGGATTTCGACCATTTCCATAAGCCGTTCTCCCATCTTTTTCATAAAATCTTCCCCTTCGATTATATCGCGTGGAGCCGGGGGTGGGAACTTGAACGCGTGAAGCCGGGGTGGAAACTTGGCCGCGCGGAGCCGGGGGCGGGAACTGGGCTCTTGACCGGCGGAATTGGACCGCGAGGGGAGAGGCCGCTATAATCAAAGCAAGAGAAAGGGGAGGGACGGATGAGCAAGCCGTTTCGGTTCGGGTTTGTGTTGGGACGGTTCCAGCAGCTGCACATCGGCCATGAGCGGATTATCGGGATGGGCCGGACGATGTGCGACCGCTTGCTGGTGCTGGTCGGTTCGGCCCAGCTTCAGGGGACGCCGCGCAATCCGTTTCCGGTCGAACTGAGGATGCGGATGCTGCGGGAGGTGTGCCATGGCGAGGTGGCGGTGCGGCCTCTCGAAGACTATACGAACGAGGACGATCACAGCTACGCCTGGGGGCGATATTTGCTGGAGGCGGCGCGAAGCGTCGGCCGGGAACAGGGCTGGGGCAACCCGGACCTGATGATCACCGGCAACGACGAGGAGCGGGAGCGATGGTTCCCGCCGGAGGAGCTGGCCGGACTGGGACGGCTGATCGTGCCGCGGGCCTGGATTCCCATTCGCGCCACCGACTTGCGGCAGGCTCTGCTGGCGGGGGACAGGCCGCTGTGGGAGCGGTACGTCAATCCCCGGCTGCATTCGTATTACGAGGAGCTGCGCTCGCGGCTGCTGGCGATCGGGGAAGCGCGGAACGGCGGTGCGGACGGGCAGGCATAAAGCGGCCGGGATACGGGCATGCTGAATGGTGATTTTTTGCTTGTGCCAAAATGGAGGTTTGGAGGATTTCCATGCAAACAGGAACAGTGAAATGGTTCAACGCGGAGAAGGGCTTCGGCTTCATCGAAGTGGAAGGCGGCAACGACGTATTCGTCCATTACAGCGCGATCGTCGGCGAAGGCTTCAAGACGCTGGACGAAGGTCAGCGCGTGGAGTTTGACGTGGTGCAGGGCGCTCGCGGCCCGCAGGCCGAGAACGTCGTCAAGCTGTAAAGCCGCTTCCGGGCGGGCTCCGGCTTATTGGCCGGGGCTTTTTCTTGTTTTTGGGCACACTACGGGGGAAAGGGGTTGAAACCATGTATTCACGGAAAAAAACGGTCGAGGAACTGCCGCAAGCGGAGACGGCGATCTGGCAATGCACGAACGACGACTGCATCGGCTGGATGCGCGACGACTTCTCGTTCGATGCGGTTCCCACCTGCCGCTTGTGCGCCTCCCCGATGATCAGCGCCACGCGGGTTCTGCCCGCACTGGTCAACACGACCAAGGCGCGGAAAGTCTGACGCCTCTTGCCCTCAACCGACGCCCGCCGGTTTTGCGATCCGGCGGGTTTTTCCTTTTTTGGCGCGCCTAGCCAAGCCAGGCACAGTTAGCCGGTGAAAGTCCGGTCGAGGTAAGAGCCAAGTCGCCTCGTAGCTGACGGGCAGTTGGTGGAGAAATCCTAAGGCTGAAGCCCCGTGACAAAGTAAC
>Ga0207789_1000071_pt1 | contig 104535 bp, 97 predicted proteins | sample HigsolmetaGSP12D_FD_184840 | JGI IMG/M metagenome (GOLD analysis project Ga0207789, IMG submission 184840) | High solid enriched microbial communities from the Joint BioEnergy Institute, USA - SP1-2-D (SPAdes) | ecosystem: Engineered > Bioreactor > SSF (Solid state fermentation) > Aerobic >... | reverse complement strand
CACCAGCATCGTCGAGGGCATCAACAACACCATCAAGGTCATCAAGCGCCGCGCGTATGGCTACCGCGACCAGGAATACTTCTTCCTGAAAATCCGTGCCGCCTTCCCCGGTAATGCTCGATGAACCAAAAAAAAGCCGTCTCCGACATGGAGTCGGAAACGGCTCGGACTGCTGCGGCAAATGCTGGGTAGGCGCTGGCGCGTCGGGAGGTGGCTGGGCCCGAAGGCCAGGGCCGCCTTACTCGTCAGCCTTGATCCCTTCGGCGCGGATCAGGTCGCCCCACTTCTTCGCGTCTTGGCGAATCAGCGCTTCGAACTCCTTGGGCGAGGTGGGAGACAGTTCCACGCCTGTGGTTGCGGCGTAGTTTTTCAGCTCCTCCGAAGCCAACACCTTGCGCACGGCGGCGTTCAGCGCTTCCACTTTCTCGGCCGGCGTATTCCTAGGCGCAAACACGCCGTACCAGTTGTTGGCATAGACGTTGGGGATGCCGAGTTCGTCGAAGGTCGGCACGTCGGGCAGCAAGGGCGAGCGCTTGGGCGCGGCGATGGCGAGCGGCCGCGCCTTGCCGGCCTGGATGTTGGACATCAGGCCGGAGATGTCGCCAATGAAGCCATCCACTTGTCCGCCGATGGTGTCGGTGATGGCGGGTGCGGCACCCTTGTACGGCACGTGCAGGATGTTGCCCTTGGTGGACAGCTTCAACTGTGCGATGGCCATGTGCGGCATGCTGCCGATGCCGGACGAGCCCATGGTGACGCCTTTGGGCGTCTTGGCGCGCTCGACGAATTCCTTGGCTGTCTTGGCGGGATGGTTAGGCCCCACGATCAAGACTTCGGGCGTGGAGATCAGGAGGGAGATCGGGGCGAAATCCTTGACCGGATCGTAGATCAGCTTGGGATAGAGCGCGGGATTGATGGAGATTGCGCCTACTGAGCTGAGGAAAAGCGTTTGGCCATCGGGGCGCGAGCGCGCCACATGGTTGGCAGCGATGGCGCCGTTTCCGCCGGGCTTGTTTTCGACGACCACGGTTTGCTTGAGTTCTTTCTCCAGTTGCGTGGCCACTACCCGTGCGAGCGAGTCGGCGGGGCCGCCGGCCGGGAACGCGACGACGAGGCTCGTGACGGATTGGGCATGCGCGCCCAGGGCCGCCATGCCCAGCACTGCCGCGGCGAGCGGGCGAAGGATGAGGGGGGAGCGAAGGTTCGACATGTGTACTCCTTTTATGGTTTTGACTGTCCGCCGCGCAGGCGTTCAGCCTCCAGGTGCGCCTTGCGTGTTGACGAAGAGCGAATAAACGGAAGTGCAGGACGCCATGAACAGGCGGTTACGGTGCTTGCCTCCGAAACAAAGGTTGGCGCAGCGCTCGGGTAGGGCGATGCGACCCAAGAGTTCTCCTTGGGGCGAGAACACGCGCACGCCGTCGAGTTCGGGCGTGCCCATGCCCCAGCCGCACCAGAGGTTGCCGTGTATGTCCACGCGGAAACCGTCGGGCGTGCCGTCGGCTGCATCGAATAGGACGCGCTGGTTGCCCAGACGCCGGCCGTCGTCCGAAACGTCGAATACCAGGACGTTGCGAGGGCGCGAGCGCGACTCGATCACGTACAGGTGTTTCTCGTCTGGAGAGAAGGCCAGGCCGTTGGGACCGTTGACCGTGTCGCACACGAGTGAGAGTTCGCCGCTGACTGGGTCGATGCGATAGATCGCGGCAGGCAATTCCTGCTCGGCCTTTTCGCCTTGGTAGTAGCCGACGATGCCGAAGGGCGGGTCCGTGAACCAAATCGAGCCGTCGGACTTGACGACGACGTCGTTCGGGGAGTTCAGCCGCTTGCCTTGGTAGCGATCGGCCAAGACCGTGATGCGGCCGTCGTACTCGGTGCGGGTCACTCTCCTTCCCAGGTGTTCGCAGGTGACGAGGCGGCCCTGGCGATCCCGCGTATTGCCGTTGGCGTAGCCGGACACCGGGCGCCATACGTGAGTCTGGCCTGTCACCTCGTCCCAGCGCATGATGCGGTCGTTCGGGATGTCGCTCCACAACAGATAGCGGCCGTCGCCGAACCAGACCGGTCCTTCGGCCCAGCGGCAGCCCGTGGCGATGCGTTCGACCGCCGCCAGCGGAAGCACTAGGTGCTCGAAGCGCGGGTCCAGCGCGATGACGGCCGGGTCGGGATAGCGGACGGGGGGGTTAGTCGCAGCGTGCACTCATGCCTCCATCGACCACGATTTCCGTGGCGGTGATGAACCTGGCCTCGTTCGAAGCCAGGAAGAGGGCGGCGTTGGCTGTGTCCAGCCCGTCGCCCATGAATGGCAGCGGGATGCGGGCCTGCCGCTGCGCGAGCAATTTTTCGACGTCGCCGCCGGCGCGTTGGCCGGCCAGGCGGGCTTCGACCATGGGCGTGTGCATCTGGCCGGGAATGACGGTGTTGCAGCGGATGTTTTTCTTGGCGTACTCCAGCGCCACGACCCGCGACAGCTGGATGACGCCTGCCTTGGCGCTCGAGTAGCCCACTTGGGGCGAACCGGTCCAACGTATGCCCGAAGTGGAAGAGATGTTAACGATCGCGCCGCCGCCTTGTTCTTCCATCAACGGGATGACGTGCTTGCAGCAAAGATAGACGCTCTTGAGGTTGAAGTCGATCTGCGCGTCCCAGGTTTCTTCATCCAGGTCCACCGGCCCGCCCTTGCGCGAGCCGCCCACATTGTTGACCAGGATGTCCACGCCGCCATAAGTGTCCACGCAAGCTCGCACCATGTCGCGGATCTCGTCGGACGACGTGACGTCGGCGCGCCAGATGGAGATTTCGCCTCCGATCTCGCGGACGCGCGCGACAGTTTCTTCCATTGCGGCGAGGTCGCGGTCCACCGCGAACACGCGGGCGCCCTCCTGCGCAAAACGGTAAGCGATGGCGCGCCCATTGCCCCAGCCCGGGCCGACGCTGCCTGCGCCGGTCACGATGGCCACTTTGCCTTCCAGTCGACCTGTCATGTCTCGTCTCTCGTCGTTTTCTTACAAGGAAATGGGAATCAACTGCCGAACTCGATGGTGCTGCCGTCCGGGGGCGGAATGTCGAAGGCGTTGATCGTCATCGAGATTAGCGTGTAGTAGCCCGCCATCCCGACCAGGTCCACGACGCCGTCGGTGCCCAGCACCTCAACCGCTTCGGCATAAAGCGCATCCGAAACCTGGCGGGTTTCCACCAGTTCGCGCACGAAGCGGTAGACCAGCGATTCATCGCGCTCGCGAAACTCGGGGGTCTGACCCTTGCGGATGCGTTCTGCCACGTCGGCCTCGATGCCGGCCTTCAGCGCGATGGGGTGATGGGCCCACCATTCGTAGGGCGCGCGCCAGAGCGCCGCCATGGTGAGTATGGCCAGTTCCGACAAGCGGGGCGGCAGGCTCGAGTCGTAGCGGCAGTATTGGCCGAGGGCCTGAGCGTGTTCGGCCAGGCCGGGCCGGTGCAGCCAGATGGCCAGCGGGCCGCGCACCGTTCCGCGCGGTCCACTGGCGATGGCCTCGTAGACGCGGCGCTGATGGTCGGTCAGATGCCCGGGGTCAGGCGGGTTCAGTCGGGGCATGGTCGGGTCTCCTGTTCGTCGCGCGGGCGGTCTCAGTCCGCGAATCGGTAGAGTTGGTGCGGGTTGTCCACGAGAATCCGCTGTCGTACCAGCGGGTCTGGACATAAGCGCAGAAAGGTGTTGAGCAGCTCGCCATCGTCAGGCATCTCGCCGCGCACGTTGGGGTGCGGCCAGTCCGTGCCCCACAGCAACCGCTCGGACATGGCCTCGAGCAGCGCCGCAACCAGGGGCTCGCCGTCGCTGAACGGGCGCACGCCGCTGCTCGAGGTGCGATCGATGCCGGAAATCTTGACCCAGGCGCGGGGGTGGTCGCGCAGCGCCAGCACCGCTTGGAACTCCTCGCTGCTGGGGCCGGCGGCGGCAGCCACGCGGCCCATGTGGTCGAGCACGAAGGGCACCGGAAGCGTCCTGAGCTTGGGCAGCAGCCCGCCGAGCGACGCCTGGTCTGAATGGATGCAGACGTGCCAGCCAAAGGGAGCGATGCGCGGCACGATGGCCGAGAGCTCCTCCCAACCCGCATTGGCCAGGTGAGAGACGAAGTTGAAACGCACGCCGCGCACGCCGAGGCGGTCGAGCTCGGCGATGCGCGCTTCGTCCGTATCCGCGTCCAGCAGCACCACGGCGCGATAGCGGCCGGCCCCGCGCCGCAGGGCGTCCAGCGTGACGGAAAGGTCCGTGCCGTGGCAGCCGGGGTGCACGATGACGCCGCGTTCGAAACCCAGCTTACGGTGCAGCGCGAGCAACTGCTCGAACGGCGCGTCGGGCGGGGTGTAAGGCCGGTCCGCCGCATACGGGAATATCGCCGCCGGGCCGAACACGTGGAAATGGGTGTCGCACGCCTTTGCCGGCAGGGCTTGGCCAGGAGGCGTGATTTCGCTCAAGGGAGGGGCACAGTCGTACATGACGAAGTCGGAGCTGACGGAATCTCGCATCATGCGGAACCGCGGCCTGCCTAGCAATGCGTCCGCGTTGACTTCTGATATAGAAAAAACGTATACCATTGCGCCATGGACCTCCGCCAAATCCGCTACTTCATCATGGTGTGCGAGATGCGCAGCCTCTCCCGCGCGGGAGACGTGCTGGGCGTTTCGCAGCCCTCGCTCAGCCGGCAGATCCAATTGCTGGAGGCGGAGCTGCGCCATCATCTGCTGCGGCGCACGGGCCGGGGCGTGGAGCCGACCGAGGCCGGCCTGCGGTTCCTGGAGCACGCCAAGGCGATCGATGCTTTGGCCGCGCACGCCAAGAAAGACATGCATGCGTTCCGGTCGCCGGCCCAGGATAAGGTGCGGCTCGGGATGCCGCATCGCGTGGCGCGAAGAATGGCGCCGCACATCGTGCAGGCTTTCCGCAGGATGCATCCCAACGCGGCCTTGACGCTGGCCGAAGGGCTGAGTTCGGAAATGAATGAATGGCTGGTCAAGGAGCGGGTCGACTTGGCGCTGATCTACGATCCGCCCGCTTCTTCCTTGGTTCGGTATGAGTCCATCTACCGCGAGGACTTGGTGCTCGCCTATGGCAAGGGATGCCGTCCTGTCCCCCCGCCGATCGTGCGGGCGCGCGACCTAGGACAATACCCGCTGGTGCTGCCGAGCGCGCCCAACACCATACGCGCGCTCGTGGATCGCACTTGCCGGGAGGTCAACGTCACCCTGAACATCGTCGCGGAAGTCGACGTAGTCCACACCATCCTCGAAACCATGACCGAGGAAAGCATGTTCACCATCATTCCGCGCTCGGCGCTGGGCGACATGCAGGGGCAGGACTACCTGACTTTCTCCGCCATTGCGGAACCGACCATCATGAACAACCTCACGCTGGCGACGCTGGCGGGCGGGCCGCTGCCGCCCCTGGTCGAGGCGACGGCCCGCATCATCCGGGAGCTCGACATCGCGAAGCTGTTCGCGTGATCGAGCCCGGGCGCATTACAAGGCTTCGGCCGGCCCGAAGAACTCATATCGCGCCTGCGATTCGGGCACCGCGAGTTCTTTCAGGTACTGCTTGACGTTGCGCATGAACGGCTTGGGCCCGAGGAAATACACGTCGATGTCCCGCTCCCGGGGCAGCCACTGGGCGAGTCGCTCCTTGCTCAAATACCCGACGGCATCGGGCTTGGGCGCCGCGTCGCTGTGTTGGTCGTAGCAATAGAAGCGCTTGAGCTGCGGGAACTGCACGATTGTCTTCTCGATGTAGTCCCGGAAAGCATGGACCGCGTGGTTGCGCGCGCAGTGAATGAAATGGATGGGGCGCGACGAGTGCAGGGCGGCCTGGAGCATGGCCAGCGTTGGCGTGATGCCGACCCCGCCGCTGATCAGGACCAGGGGTTTGTCGCTTTCCTGCAGCGTGAAGTTGCCGGCAGGCGGATATAGCGCCAGGACGTCGCCTTCCCGGACGCGGTCGTGCAAATGGTTGGACACGATGCCGTTGGGTTGGCGTTTGACGCTGATGCGGTATTCGACGCCGTTGGGTGCGGCGGAAAGCGAGTAATTGCGGCGGTATTCGGCGCCGTCGATCAGGATTTTCAGGCCGATGTACTGGCCGGGTTGATAGTCCCGCAGCGGGCCGCCGTCGACGGGAACGAGATAGAACGACGTGATTTCCGCGCTCTCGCGCTCCTTGCGGGCGACGCGGAAGTCGCGCGTGCCGCGCCAGCCGCCGGGCGCGCTCTCCTGCGCGGCATAGTACTGTTCTTCGGCGTCGATCAGCAGCGAGGCGAGTTGCTGATAGGCCGCGCCCCAGGCCGCAATCACCTCGTCGGTGGCTACTTCCGGGCCGAGCACTTCCCGGATCGCGCGCAGCAGGCAGGTGCCCACGATGGGATAATGCTCAGGCTGGATGTGCAGGCCGACGTGCTTGTTGACGATGCGGCCCACCAGCCCTTTGAGGGGCGTGAGGTCGTCGATGTGACGCGCATACGCCAAGACGCTGTTGGCCAGCGCGCGGGGTTGATCGCCGCTGGCCTGGTGGGCCTGGTTGAACAGCGGCCGAACCTCCGGGTATTCCGCCAGCATCAGCCGGTAGAAATGGGTGGTCAATGCCTCGCCGCCGGCTTCCAGCAGCGGTACGGTTGCCTTGACGATGGCTCGGTGTTGAGCGGACAGCATATGATCTCCTGCGAGAGCGGCTGCATGAATGGGCAGCCTTCAACCCAGGTATTTCAAGATGCGTGCCAGCCCAGGAATCCAGCACGCACGCGGTTTCTGGGTGGCGTGAGTCATAATGACCTGAGGTAAATTGGTGTCTTTTTGACATAGAGGTAGTCAAAATAACTGCGAATGCCTTGCTCGGTGCCCTCGTGCCGCTGGTGGACGATTTGGCGCGCGACCTGGCCGAAGGCGAGCGCTACCGGCGCTTGCTGAAGGCCGTGCGCACCCTGGTTCCGTGCGACGCTGCCGCGCTGCTCCGGCTGGACGGAGATTGGTTGGTGCCGCTGGCGGTGGACGGGCTCAGCAGCGACACGCTTGGCCGACGCTTCAAGGTCGACGAGCACCCCCGTTTACAGCTGCTGCTCGAAGCCGAAGGCCCGAGGCGGTTTCCGGCGGGAAGCCGCTTGCCCGATCCCTACGATGGACTGGTCGAGGGCATGGAGGGCGAGCAACTGGAAGTGCACGACTGCCTAGGGTGTGTGCTGCGGGTAGGCGAGCGCCCGTGGGGGTTGCTGACGCTGGACGCGCTGGAGGCCGAGCGTTTCGCGCCGCACGACCTCGACATCCTGCAGGCCTTCGCGAGCTTGGCCGCGGCGACGGTGAGCGTCGCCGACCGCATGGAGCAGCTGGCCTCGCGCGCGAGCCAGGAATACCAGCGCGCGGAAATCTATCGCGCCGCGGTCGAGACGGCGCCGCGCCGGCTGCTCGGGCAAAGCGCGGTCCTGCGTAAGTTGCTCGACGAAGTGCGCACCGTGGGCGCCAGCGACCTGACGGTGCTGGTCACCGGCGAGACCGGCGTCGGAAAGGAGCTGGTCGCGCAAGCGCTGCACGCGGCCTCGCCGCGCGCGGACAAACCGCTCGTGACGATCAATTGCGCCGCCTTGCCCGACTCCCTGGTAGAAAGCGAGCTCTTCGGGCACGTCAAGGGAGCTTTCTCCGGCGCGGTCAACGATCGGCGGGGCAAGTTCGAATTGGCCGATGGCGGGACGCTGCTGCTCGACGAAGTGGGCGAACTGCCCTTGCTGGTCCAGGCCAAGCTGCTGCGGGTGCTACAAAGCGGCCAATTGCAGCGCGTGGGTTCCGACCGGGAACATCGCGTCGACGTGCGGCTGATCGCTGCCACCAACCGCGACCTGGCCGAAGAGGTCCGAAAGGGAAGGTTCCGCGCCGACCTCTATCACCGCTTGAGCGTATACCCCTTGCGCGTCCCGCCGTTGCGGGAACGCGGGCGCGACGTCCTGCTGCTGAGCGGCGCCTTCCTCGAAGAAAACCGTTCGCGCCTGGGCCTTCGCAATTTGCGCCTGTCTGCCGATGCGCAGGCAGCCCTGTTGGCGTACGATTGGCCGGGCAATGTACGCGAACTCGAGCACCTGATCAGCCGCAGTGCATTGAAGGCCATGGCGAAGCAGGCCAAGCGCCCCTCCATACTGACGCTGAGCGCTGCCGACCTTGGGTTAGAGCCGCGCCAGGAGATGCCGCCTGTGCCCGCGCAGGAAACCCGTCGCGCAGACTCCTCCCCTGTGCCCCCGCGGCCGCTGCGGGAAGCGGTCGACGACTACCAGCGCAGCCTGATCGCCGCGGCGCTGGCGCGACACAATAACAACTGGGCGGCCGCAGCGCGCGAGCTGGGGGTGGACCGGGCCAATCTGGCGCGGCTTGCGGCGAGGTTGGGGCTGCGGCAGACGACTTCTGGGCAGTGACGATCCCCCTGCACAACGAATACGGAATGGTGCGTTAGGTGGCGTGTACGCAAAGGAGGGGTTATATGGATTTGCAGGGGCTGAGGACGTTCGTTGCTTGCGTCGAGGAGAAAAACCTAAGCCGCTGCGCAGAGAAGTTGAACGTTGTTGCATCGGCCGTCAGTAAGCGGCTGGCGGAACTCGAGCGCGAATACGGTGTGACACTGCTGCGAAGGACGGGGCGTGGCGTCGAGCCCACGGCGGCGGGCCAGGCACTGTATCGTCACGCGACGTCGCTCTTGGGCGCGGTTCGTCAGATGGAGCGTACGTTGGCAAGCTTTCGCGGGGACGGCGAGTCGCATATTCGGATTGCAGCGTGCAGGTCGGTCGTGCTCCAGTATTTGCCCCGCGTGATTAGCGATCTGAGACGTGCATGTCCCGACTACCGAGTCGACATTGTAGAAGCTTCCAGCGTCGAGACCCCGGCGTTGGTTGCTCAAGGGGAAGCGGAAATCGGTATGTATCACGCGCCATTCCCGCCTCCGGGGCTGCGTTGCGTCGAACATTGCCGCGAACGGGTCGTTTTGGTCGTGCCGACGGGGCATCCACTGGCACAGCGTGGTTCCGTGAAATTCTTCGATACGCTGGACTACGATTACGTGGGTTACTTCCCACGTCACGACCTAGCTAGTTTCCAAAGACTGATCGGGGAAAGCCTGCCCAAGCCGATCAATGTCAGTGCGCAGGTTTCGAACCCGGAGGCGCGCTGTATGCTCGTGCGGGAAGGCTTGGGGCTGGCGCTGATGGCCGAAGGCCTCGCGCGCACTTATGCTGCCAGGACGGGGGTGGAAGTAGTCATGCTGGAAGATGATTGGGCAGACCGCCGGATTTGGCTGGTGTGCGGCGATCCTGCGGCGCTGCCTGAGGGTGCGCGCCATCTATTCGAGCCCGCATCGGCATGACGGCTTTCTGCCGATGCGGGCCCGGGATCAGCCCCGCTTGAGCAGCAGCCCGCCGTCGACGGGAAGTAGGACGCCGGTGATATAACGGGCTTCGTCCGACGCCAGGAACAGTGCAGCATTGGCGACGTCCATAGCAGTGCCCATATGCCCCATGGGCACTAAGGCGTCTCGCTCCCGGCGAATCACGTCGCGCGGCACCCCGGTCTCCTCGGCGCGTCGTTCGATGGCCATGGGCGTGTCGATTAGGCCGGGCAGGATGGCGTTGGCTCGCACCCCGTGCTTGGCGTTTTCGAACGCGATGTGCTGGGTGAGCGTATTTACCGCGCCTTTGCTTGTCTTGTAAGCGACCGTCGGGCGACCCGATAGCGAGGATGTGGACGACACGTTAATGATGCAGCCAGATTTCTGTGCCACCATTTGCGGCAGGGCATGTTTGCACATGAGGAACATGCCCATTAAGTTGGCACCCATGATGCGGTGCCACGATTCAAGCGTCAGCTCCGCAGTCTTGGCGTCCCCCTTGGAAAATCCCACGTTGTTGTGCAGGATGTCTAGTCGCCCCCATTTTTCTACGCAGGTCTGAATGACTTCGCGGCAGTCTTCTTCTTTAGTGATGTCGGCGATAGCTACGTCCACCGTAGTCCCAAATCGACGGACCGAAGAAAGTGTTTCCCCGACCCAGTCTCGGTTAATGTCAACCAAGAGGAGCGTCGCGCCTTCTTGCGCGAAGCGCTCTGCCGTGGCGCGCCCGTTGCCGAGAGTCGTGCCCGGGCGCTGACCCGCTCCGACGATGATGGCGATCTTGCCAGCAAGTCGTTGACCATTCGTCATTTGTCGTTTTTCCATTAAGAAGCGTTACTAATATTGCCGTCGAGAATGACCTGACTCCAACGCGCTTGTTCGGCTTGCCGAAAGATGCGTGCATCCTCCGGTGTGCCTGTCGCGACCTTCATTCCGTCGGACGCAACGCGCGCTTTATATTGAGGATCGTTGGCAGCTTTATTGAGCGCGGTGTTCAGGATTTTTATGATCTCGGGGGGCGTACCGGCCGGTGCGAGGATGGCGTACCATACTTCTGCCGAATATCCTGGCACGAGTTCTGCGATGGTTGGTATGCCCGGGTAGGCGGGTGTGCGTTCGCGGGACGTGAGCGCCACGGCAACCAGCGCCTTTTCTTCCACGAACTTGGCGACACCGCCGGCAGTAGCGAACACAAAGTCCAGGCGCCCGCCGATCAGGTCTGTATAGGCCTGGGCCGCTCCCTTGTACGGAACGTGGGTCAGATTGACGCCGGCCTTCATCTTGAACAGCTCTGCCGCCAAGTGAACCGCGGAACCATTTCCGGAGGAACCGTAAGTCAGTTTGCCGGGGTTTTCTTTGGCGTAGCGGATGACTGCATCGAGAGTCTTGAATCGACTTTTCGGGTGCGTGACCAGCACATTCGGGCCGACGCAAATCAACCCGACGTCAGTGAAATCGCGGTCGGTATCGTAGGGAAGGTCTTTGACGAGGGTGTGGTTGATTGCTATCGCAGTTGTGGTCAACAGCAGCGTATAGCCGTCCGGTTTAGCCTTGGCCACGATATTGGTGCCGATGACGGTCCCGCCTCCGGGACGGTTGTCGATCACGATGGATTGGCTTAGTTCATTGGCCATGGCTGCGGCGAGGGAGCGACCGACGACATCCGTGCCGCCGCCCGGAGTGAACGGCACGACCAGACGTATCGGGCGGTTGGGAAAATCTGGGGCGCTGGCCGCTCGGACGAGGCTGCCCGGCAACACACCGGAGGCGGCAATCCCCAGCATGCGCAGGATGTCTCGCCGGCTGATCGACGGGAGTGTCATGGGTATCTCCTATGTATGTCGTTCTAGTGCAGCCATCATAGGAAGGGGCTTTGCCCCCGAGTTGAAAATCTGGAATGGAAACGGTTCCCAGATTTCATCTCGGAGCAGGGGTGTACGCGTCGCCTGAGCGCGTGGCGCGCTATTTGCTGCGTAGCGGAGTCGGCAGGGAACGTATGCTCGAGCAGAGGTAGGTCCCTTCGATTGGCTCTGGCTTCTGGCATTGGTATCGTAGTCAAGGGAAGCGCAACGCCACCGGCCGGTTTCTTGTCTGAGTTACGCAACGCCGTTGGACGACGGCTCACGTTCGGCATTTATCTTGCGGGGAGATCAGCATGGAAAGCGTCACCACCGATCCGTTGCGCTGCATTTTGCTCGCCACGGACTTGAGCGCGCGATGTGACCGCGCGCTGGACAGAGCCGTCCAGCTGGCCCAAGAGCACGGCGCGAAACTGGTTGCCGTGTGCGTCATCGAGAACTCCCTGGGCGATGTGCTTACCGCCCGGCGCAGTCAAGTTGTGGACCGTAAGGCGGCTGAACACCGGCTTCGTGCCACGCTCGGCGAGGTCGATTTGCCGGTTGAGCTGGTGCTGGAACCGGGGCATGCGGTGGAGGTGATCCGTAAGACTGCGGCGGCGCATCTATGCGATATGATCGTCACCGGCGTTTCCCGCGAGGAAACCCTGGGGCGCCTGCTTCTGGGCACCACGGTCGAGAAGCTGGCGCGGGAGGTTTCGCTGCCCATACTGGTCGTGCGCGAGCGCCCCCATCATCCTTATCGCAACATGCTGGTGGCGGTCGATTTTTCGGAGGGGTCGCGCCACGCGCTGCATGCGGCTTTGTCTATGTTTCCAGATGCCCGTCCGGTGCTGTACCACGCATTCGTGACGCACCAGGCGCATGCGGACGCCGCTGCCGTCCAGCTGGCGCGCCAGGCGGCCGAAAAAGAGGCCGCGGCGTTCGCGATGCAGGGCGCTATTGCGAACCGCCCCGATATCGAGTGGAAGATCGAGCACGGCTTGGCGGAAGAAATCGTGCCCGACCACGTGGCGCGCCATCCCTGCGAATTGATGGTTGTCGGCACCCATGGACGCACGGGCATCCTGCGGACGGCGATCGGTAGCGTGGCGGAGAAGCTGATCCAGCACACTCCCTGCGACGTGCTGATCGTGCGCCAGCCCACGCCGTCGGCTTGAGGGCCGAGGCTTAGGTCGCCTGGCGGCCGTAGACGCTGGGCGGCACGCCGGCCCAGCGGCGGAAGGCCCGGGCAAAGATTTTTTCCGAACCGTAGCCTACCTGCTCTGCGACGTCGGCCAGGCGCACCGGCCCGAGTCGCAGTCGCTCCGCTGCCCGTTCCATGCGCCGCGCGGTGAGATAGGCGATGGGCGAGATGCCTACGAGTTCCCGGAAGCGCGCGCTGAAGCGAGACCGGGACATGCAGACTTCGTCGGCCAGGCCGGGCACGGACCAGGGTTTCTCCGGCCAGCGGTGCATCAGCATGATGGCATGGGCGATCTTCGGGTCGGACAGGCCACGCAGCCAGTTTGGCTCCGTGTCGCGATGCCGCAGCAGGTACGCACGCAGGACGTGGACCATCAATAAATCGCCCATGCGCGCGGCCGAGAGTTTCCAGCCTGGCTGCCGGTTCAGGCTTTCGTTGATGAAGAGTTCCATGGTCGGTGCGAGGCACGAGGCCAGGTTCACGTCGTCCTCCCGCAGGTGGATGATGGCGGGGAGGAAGCGCAGCAGGGAGTTTTGCGCCACCGGCCCGTAGTCCACGATGGTGGTGAAGAGCTCCGTCGCGGGGCCTGTGTCGCCATGGGTGAAAACCAGGGGTTTCTCCCCGCGCTCGCGCATGCCGTATTCGGCGAGCACGTGGGCGAAGGGCGTGGGCGGAAGGTTTGGGGAGGAAGCAATGACATGGCCGCCGCCGCGCGGCAGCAGCACGAGTTCGCCGGGTTCGATGCGCACGGGCGCCATGCCGTGCAGTTGTATCCAGTATGGGGCGCCGCGCGCGATGCGGAACGTGGCGCCTTTCAGGCCGGTGGACTCGAGCGACCAGGGAGGATGCAGGGTGAAGCGTCCCGTCGTGGCGCTTTCGGCCCGGCATCCCGACAGGACTTCGCTCAACACATCCACGCCATTTCTCCTCCGGGCAGCACTGCCCCGATTTTATGCGCCGGCGTCCTGATGAGACGAATTGCGGCCTAATGAAGCGTTATTGGGGTGGAGGGATGCGAGTTTTCCAGGAAGAATCTGCGCACTTCGGCGATCCTGATCGTCACCGCGCGGCCGTGCACGACGTCCCGCCCGGTGCGAACCGGGGTGGCAACGCCTTTTGTTCATAGGTGCTCCATGATTCCTGTTTTCCGCGCGTTCCTGCTGGCCCTGGGCGGGCTGTCGGCGTCCGCTTCCGTGGTTCATGCGCAGTCGGCAGACTTTCCATCCAAACCCATCACGATCGTGGTCGGCTATCCGGCCGGCGGCGGGCCGGACATCGGGGCCCGGATGCTAGGGGAAAAACTGGCGGCCCGGATGGGCCAACCTGTCATCGTAGAGAATCGTCCCGGCGTCAGCGGGATGATTGGCGCAAGTTCGGTGGCGCGCGCACCCGCCGACGGCTACACCCTGCTGTTCGCGCCCAACACCTTCCTGATCGCGCCGCACGTGTTGCCTAAAGGCACCAACGTCCGGCTCGACGTGCTGGAGGATTTCACGCCGGTCGTGGCGCCGTCCAAGGGCGCCATGGTACTGGTCGCGCATCCTTCGCTGGGGGTGCGGAACGCGAAGGAACTGGTTGCGTTGCTCAAGAAACAGCCCGGCCTCGCGTACGCGACCCCGGGCAGCGGTTCGCCCATGCACATCGCGGGCGAGTTGTTCAAGAAGTCGGCCGGCGTAGACATGCTGCACGTGCCCTACAAAGGGGTGGCGCCGGCCATCGCGGACGTACTCGGCGGCCACGTCAAGATCACCTATGCCAGCATCGGGGTAGTCGCACAGCACGTCGCTGCCGGCCGCCTCGTGGCGCTCGGCATGGCGGAGAAAGAACGTTCCCCGTTGATGCCGGAGCTTCCCACCCTGGCGGAGCAGGGGTACCCGAATACGGCGACCGGCGCCTGGTATGGGGTGTTCGCGCCCAAGGGCACGCCGCCGGCGGTAGTCGAGAAGCTGAACAGCGAGTTCAACGCCGCGCTGCGCCTGCCGGACGTGGCAGCCAAGCTCAAGCAGCAATGGGAAGTGCCGCTCGGCGGCTCGCCGGAGGACTTGGCTCGCATGGCCCGGGCCGAGTACGACAACTACGGCAAGATCGTCAAAGAGTTCAACATTTCGGCCGATTGAGCGCATGAACCCTGCGACTGCGAAGCGGCCCAACATCCTGCTGATCATGACTGACCAGCAGCGGGCCGATCACCTGGGGTGCTACGGCAACCCCATCCTGCGTACTCCGAACATCGATGGCCTGGCGCGCCAGGGCGTGCGCGCCAGCCGGTTCTACGGGGCCAGCCCAACGTGCATGTCCAACCGCGCCACGCTGATGACCGGCCGCATGCCGTCGCTGCACGGGGTGCTCCACAACGGCATCCCGCTTTCGCGAGAGGACACGACTTTCGTCGAATTGCTGCGGGACGCGGGCTATGCGACCGCGCTCATCGGCAAATCGCATTTGCAGAACTTCGGCTACAACAACCCGCCCATACGGAGTTGGGAAAACCTCAATGGTGGCGTGCCGCCATCGGACGCGCTCAAAGACGCCCGCAAGCACCACCGGCGCGGTCGCGAGTACGACAACGAATGGACGCCATATTGGAAGGCAGACGCATCGTTTCACGTGCAAACGCCCTTCTACGGCTTCGACGAGGTGCGGCTGTGCACGCTCCACGGCGACCGCGTTCAAGGCGATTATGCGCGCTGGCTCGCGCAGCGGCATCCCGATCCCGACAACCTGCGCGGACGGGAGCATGCCATTCCCGACCCGCGTTACAGCGCGCCCCAGGCATGGCGCACGCGGATGCCGGTGGAGCTGTATCCGTCGACCTATGTGGCCGAGCAGGCGTGTGAGTGGCTGGAATCGCACGTTCATCGGGCGGGGGGCGATGCGCCGTTCTTTATCCAGTGTTCGTTCCCGGACCCCCATCATCCCTTTACTCCGCCGGGCAAGTATTGGGACATGTACGATCCGGCGGGCATACCGCTACCGCCTTCATTCCACCAGAAGCGCATGCCTGCGCTGCTGCAGGCCGTCCACGACCGCACCCGCGCGGGCGGCTCACGCGAGGCTTATGTGCCGTTTGCGCTCAGCGAGCGCGAATGCCGCGAGATCACGGCCCTGACCTACGGCTCCATTTCGCTGATCGACGACTGCGTCGGGCGGATACTCGCGCAGCTGGACCGGCTCGGGCTGCGCGAGAACACGGTCATCGTGGTGACGTCGGACCACGGCGAGATGATGGGCGACCATGGCATTGCGCTCAAGGGCGTCATGCACTACCAGGGCGTGACACGCGTTCCCTTCATTTGGAGCGACCCCGCGCTGCCCGCGCAGCGGCGGGGCGCGGTGCTGGGGTCCTTGGCCGGGACAATAGACCTGGCGCAGACCATGCTCGCCCGCGTAGGCGTGGCACCTTTCAACGGCATCCAGGGCGTGAACCTGCTGCCCTCGATCCGCGGTGAGGCGCAGACAGAGCCGGAGCGTGCCGGAATCGTCGTCGAGAGCGAGCCGCTGCAATACGCCTTTGGCCGCCCGCGGCGCTTCAAGGTCCGGACGCTGTTCACCGAGCGCCATCGATTGACGCTCTCGGACGATCCGGCCGTGTGCGAGTTCTACGATCTCCAGGACGATCCGCACGAGGTCGAGGACCTGTGGAATGATCCCGCCGCGAGGCCGGTGCGCGACCAGTTGATAAGCATGCTGGCCGTGGAGATGATCCGCCTCTCCGAAAGCTCGCCGCTGCCCAGCGCGCAAGCTTGAGCCAACGGGGCCTGGGCGGCGTTCAGGACAGGTCGAAACGGAACAGGTTCGTGTAACGGACCGTCGAGCCGGGAGCCGCCTTGCAGTACAGGCCTAGGCAGTCGAAGCGCGCCGGCGGGCCTGCGCTCGGCGATGCAGGTGGCGAGAGGGTCCGTTGGCCCGGCTTGAAACGAGCCAGCGTTACGTGCGGACGGAAGGGACGGGTTTCCACCGGCAGCGCCATGCCCCCGAGGATGCGCTGCGTGCTGCGGACAAGTTCGCGCAGCGCCTCTGTCAGCGCGTACTCCGCCACCGCGACACGTGGTCGCTCCGGCGTCGGCCAGATCGCCAGCGACGAGAAGGAGAGGTCGGGTTGACGACGCGCCAAAGGGTGCAACGCCTCGCGCAGGCGCGCTTCGTGATCTTCGGTCAAGGTGCCCAGGAAAGCGAGGGTCAGGTGCAGGTCGGCTGGGTGTAGGCGCGCCGGTTCGGGAAAGGCAAGGGCCAGCCCGGCAAGGCGCTTGCGCGTTGCCGGATCGGGACCGAGCGCGATGAAACACCGCAAGCGGCTGGGAGCGGCGCGACCGGGCATGGCGGTTGATGACATCGGGAACTCCTGCTGCAGTGCGCAATGCGTCGGCGTTGCGTCCGTTCTTAGGATACCGCGGGTGTGTGGCTCGCCTGTGTGCCCGGGGCCAAGGCGTCGCGCAGACATATCAGCTTTGACGCCGGGGCGATAGCTGCCGCCGGTCGCGCTGCGTATGCTGGCAGCCTCCGAGGCGAGTTGCCCGATTTCTCCTGGATGCGCCATGACGTGTTTATCTGGTGTCCGAGTGCTGGATCTCAGCCGCGTGTTCTCCGGCCCGTGGGCGGCGCAGATGTTGGCCGATTTTGGCGCAGACGTCATCAAGGTCGAACGGCCGGGCCGCGGCGACGACGTGCGCCAGCAAGGGCTGCGGGTCAAGGATGCGCAAGGCCGCGAGACAAAGGAGACCTCCTCCTACCTCGCCATGAACCGCGGCAAGCGTTCCATCACGGTCGATCTCTCGCACCCTGAAGGCCAGGCGCTGATCCGCGACCTGGCCCGGCACAGCGATATCCTCATCGAAAACTTCAAGGCCGGAGACCTCGCCCGCTATGGGCTGGACTACGAGTCGCTGTCGGCCGCGAATCCCCGGCTCATCTATTGCTCCATCAGTGGGTTTGGGCAGACCGGTCCATACCGCCACCTGCCAGGCTACGACCCGATCTTCCAGTCGATGAGCGGCCTGATGAGCATCACCGGTCATCCGGACGGCGAGCCGCTGCGCGTGGGGTACTCGGTCGGCGACATCACGGCGGGGTTTTATGCGGTGGCGGCGGTGCTGGCGGCTTTGCGGCACCGCGACGTGGTGTCCGGGCAGGGGCAGTATATCGACCTGGCCCTGCTCGATGCGCAGGTGGCCGCCGTTTCCCACGTTGCCATGATGTACCTGGTTTCGGGCGAGCAGCCGCCTCGCCTGGGCAATGCGTCGCCCATTACCTGCCCGTGGCAGTCCTTCGATTGTTCGGACGGCCAGATCGTCGTGGCCGTGGGCAACGACACGCAGTTCGCCGCGTTCTGCCGGGTATTGGGCATGCCGGAGCTCGCCGAGGACGAGCGTTTCTCCACCAACCGGATGCGCGCGAAGAACCAGTCGGAGCTCGTTCCCATGCTGGCGGCAGAGCTCGCCAAGCGCCCGGTCGCGCATTGGCAGGCGGCGTTCCAGGAGGTGGGGGTGCCGAGCGGGCCGATCAACGGTTTCGCGGAGGTCTTCGCCGATCCCCAGATCCAGCATCGCCAGATGCTCATGCACCTGCCGCACGACGAGATCGGCAGCGTGCCCCAGGTCGCGAACCCAGTGCGGTTTTCGGCCACACCTATCCAGTACCATCGGGCACCGCCGCTGCTGGGCCAGCATACCGACGAAGTGCTGACCGAGGTGCTCGGCCTGGACCAGGCAACCCTGGAGCGGCTGCGCCGCGACAAGGTCATTTGAGCGATGCCGGCGCTATTGTCCCGCATTCGCGTCCTGGACCTGAGCCGGGTGTTCGCGGGTCCGTTCGCGAGCCAGATGCTGGCTGATTTTGGGGCGGACGTCATCAAGGTCGAGCGTCCGCGCGTGGGGGACGAAACCCGGTACCACGGCGAGCGCGTGCGCGACGGGGAGGGGCGGGAGACGGACGTCACGGCAGCCTTCGCGTCCATGAACCGGGGCAAGCGTTCGGTCACGGTCGACATCTCGCGTCCGGAAGGGCAAGACATCATCCGGGCCTTGGCTGCGCGCAGCGACGTGCTCATCGAAAACTTCAAGGCAGGCGAGCTGGCGCGCTACGGCTTGGACTATGCATCGCTGCAGGCCGTCAACCCGCGGCTGATCTATTGCTCGATTACCGGCTTCGGTCAGACCGGGCCGCGCAGTGGCGAGCCAGGCTACGACCTCGTTTTCCAGGCCATGAGCGGCGTCATGAGCATTACCGGGCATCCGGATGGCGAACCGGGCGCAGGTCCGTTGCGGGTGGGGTATTCCGTTTCCGACATCACGGCCAGTTACCACGCAGTCGTGGCGATACTCGGCGCGCTCTATGCCCGGGAAGCCGGCGTTTGTTCCGGCCAGCACATCGACGTTGCATTGCTGGACACGCAGATCGCGGCTGCCTCGCACGTTGCGATGCAGTATTTGCTGACGGGCGTCCAGCCTGCGCGCCTGGGGTCTGGTTCGCATTTCATGGCGCCCTACCAGGTGTTCCAGTGCAGCGACCATCCGCTCGTCATCCTTTGCGGCAACGACGCGCAGTTCCGCAGCCTGGCCAAGGCACTGGGGCGGGAGGATCTTGCGGCGGACCTGCGCTGCGCGACGAATCCGCAGCGCCTGCGGCACCGCGAGTGGCTCGCGCAGGAGATCCAAGCCCTGGTCGGCACCCGCCCGCGGGCGGAATGGCTGGAGGTGTTCCGTGGCGCGGGGGTGCCCTGCGCGCCGATCTACGATTTCGCACAGGCTTTCGACGACCCGCAGGTGCGGCACCGGAATCTCGTCATGTCCATGCCCTTCGGGCCGACGGGCTCCTTGCCCATGATCGCCAATCCCCTGCGCTTTTCCGGGACGTCGCCGGTGTACGAGCGGCCGCCCCCGGGGCTCGGTGAGCACACGGAGGAGGTGTGTACGAATCTGCTGGGAATGCCGCCCGAACGAATCGCCGCGTTGCGGCGGGAAGGAATCGTGTAGGCCAGGATAAGACATGACGACGCCTTTTTCACTCGTGGCCCAGGATCCGGATCTTGCCGCTTTTCGGGACAGCGCGAATGACTTTCTCGGCGCTGTGGATCAGCGCATGCGCACGCGTTCGCTGCAGGATCATCCCGCCGGTTTCGACCGGGGGTATTGGCGCGAGCTCGCGGAGCAGGGCTGGTTCTCCATCTTCGTGCCCGAGGCGGACGGCGGCTTGGGCCTGGGACTGCGGGAGGCCTGTGCGATCGCCGACCAGGCGGGCTATCACCTGTTGCCAGAGCCCTTTGTCGATGCGGGGGTCCAGCCCGTGCTGCTCTTGGCGCAGCTACCGGCGAGCGCCTTGCGCGGGCGTCTCATCGAGGGCATGCAGTCGGGTGAAATTGTCGCGGGCGTGGCGTGGCAGGAGCGTGCCGGCCAGACTGAGCCCGAGTTGCTCGCCGTCGAGGCGGTGCGGGAGGGCGGGCAGTGGCGGCTGCGGGGACGCAAGCGCTTCGTGCAGCCGGCGGCCGGTGCCGACGGCTGGTTGGTGTGGTGCCGGTTCGAAGGGGAGGAGGCCGTGCTGTGGCTGCCCGCGGAGGCGCTCGAGGGGCGCATCGAGTCCCGCTGCAGCGTGGATGGCAGCAGGCAGTGCGACTTCGACCTGGACGTGCGCGTGCCGGACGGCGAGGGCGCGGTGTTGGCGGCAGGGGAGGTAGCGCGGGCCGCCTTGCAGCGGGCGAACGATGCGGCGCGCATCGTGCAGGCCGCGGAGCTCGCGGGCATTGCGCGCCGGGCCTTCGAGATGACCCGCCAGTATTTGTGCGACCGCGAGCAATTTGGCAAGCCCATTGGCAGTTTCCAGGCGTTGCAGCACCGGCTGGTGGACGGTTGGATGCAGGTGGAGTTGGCGGTGGCGTGCCTGCGTGACGTCCTCAAGCACGTCGATGTACAGGCCGATCCGACCTCGCTGGCTGCCGCGGCGAGTCGCGCACAGTCTCGATGCGTCTACGCTGCCACCGAAATGTGCCGGATGGCGATCCAGATGCACGGGGCGATCGGCACCACCTTCGAATACGACATCGGCCTGTATTTCCGCCGCGCCATGACGCTTTCCGCGCGGCTGGGCAATGCGGCGGCGCATCGGCGCAGGTTCGCGTCGCTCAATACGGTGGAGGCCGAGCCGCCGCCACCCGACCCGAGCAAATATGAGCGTTTTCCCAACGACCTGGATTGGGAGGCGATGCCAGAGGCGGAGTTCCGGGCCATGGTGCGCGCGCTGTTTGCGCGCTACTACCCGGATGATCGTCGCCACATGCCTTATCGGCAGACCTGGGCCCAGACCCGGGATTGGTACATGACGCTCAGCCGGTTGGGCTGGCTGGCGCCCGCGTGGCCGAAAGAATACGGCGGCATGGGCCTGCCCCCTGACAAGCTGATCGCGTACATCGAGGAGAGCGAAGCCTGGGGCATCGCCCGCCCGCCCGACCAAGGCATCAACATGGTCGGCCCTATCCTCATGCGATTCGGCACCGAGGAGCAGCGCGCGCGTTACCTGCCCAAGATCCTCTCCGGCGAGCACGTCTGGACGCAGGGTTATTCGGAGCCCAACGCCGGCTCGGACCTTGCCGCGCTGCGCACGGAAGCCGTGCTCGACGGCGACTACTTCATCGTCAACGGGCAAAAGACGTGGACCACCTGGGGGGCGGACGGCACGCACATGTTCATGCTGGTTCGCACCGACAAGACAGTGAAGAAGCAGGCGGGCATCAGTTTCCTGTTGGTGGATCTCAAGACGCCCGGCATTACGATCCGCCCCATCCGCAATATCGCTGACGAGCAGGAGTTCTGCGAGGTGTTCTTCGACAATGTCAGGGTGCCGCGCGAGAATTTGGTGGGCGAGCTGAACCAGGGCTGGACGATCGCCAAGGCCCTGCTCGGCTACGAACGGCTGTTCACCGGAAGCCCGAAGCACAGCCGGCATACCCTGACCCAGGTGGAGAAGCTGGCGCGCCAGCGGGGCCTGTTCGACGACCCCCTGTTCGCGGAGCGCTTCACTGCCCTGCAGCTCGATACGCTGGACCTGGCGGCGGCCTATGCTGGCTTTGCCGAGCTCGCCAAACGGGGCGAGCCCATTCCGCCATCCATTTCCATGCTTAAGGTCTGGTCCACGGAAACGTACGAGCGCCTCGCGCTATTGCTGATCGAGGCGGCGGACGAGTATGGCGGCATGCGGCACCACGTCGCGACCGACGAGGTGGACCTGCACGTCGTGGCACCGCTGTTCAATGCATTGGGTGCCAAGATATTCGCGGGCAGCAACGAGATCCAGCGCAACATCCTGGCCAAGTCCGTGCTCGAGCTGCCCTAGCCCGGATAGGGAGCGTCGGCCTCGCACCGGCGCGACCGGCAGTGACGCAAATTGCGATATCGTTCGGACGGCGCTTCCTCGCCACGCATTGCGGTCCGGGGTGGTGCCGGCCGTCCATCGGGGCGACGCCCTATGTCCGTTTCATCTTGACGTCACGCATCCATGATTCGTTTCTCGGCCAATTTATCCCTGTTGTTTCGCGAAGTGCCGGAACTCGAGCGGCCGGCGGCCGCCCGGCGCGCGGGCTTCGATGCCGTCGAAGTCCAGTTCCCCTACGGCCAGCCGCTCGAAAGCTGGCATCGTGCCTTGTCCGAAGCGGGGGTGGAGATGGTCCTGTTCAACGTTCCGGCAGGCGATTTCATGGAGGGCGGTCAGGGACTGGCGGGTGTGCCGGGAAGGGAGGCGGCGTTCCGCGCGGCGGTCGCGGAGGCTGCGTCTTGGGCCCGGGTGTTGCGACCGCGCCTGATCAATGTGCTCGCCGGATGCCCGGTCGGGCACGAACGCGAACGCTGCCTGGACACCATGGCCGCGAACCTCGCCCATGCGGCGCTGGTCATGGGCGACATGGGCGTCGCGGTGGCGGTCGAAGCCCTCAATACCGTGGACAGGCCCGGCTACCTGGTGGACGGGACCCAGGCCGCGCTGGACGTCATCGACCGCGCGGGGCATCCGAACCTGTGCATCCAGTACGACATTTATCACATGCAGGTCATGGAAGGGGACCTGGTCCACACCCTGCGCACGCACTGGCCGCGCATCGGCCACATCCAGTTCGCCGACAATCCCGGCCGCCATGAGCCGGGAACCGGCGAGATTCATTTCGACAACGTTTTTGCCGAGATCGAGCGCTTGCCTTACGAGGGGTTCGTGGGGGCGGAGTATGTGCCGTCACGGCGTACCGAGGAAACACTGGACTGGTTGAAGCGCAACTGAGCGGTGAGTGCCCCGGGCAGCGTGAACGGCATGCGTGCCAGGCCGATCGCCTCCCCGACAAGGATGATGCCGGGGCTGCCCATGCCGGCTTCGCGTGCCACTACGGCAAGGTACCCGAGCTGCGTCAGCTTCCGCACCTCGCGGGGAGTTGATGCCCATTGCACTACGGCGGCGGGGGTTGAGGCGGGCAAGTGCTCGAGCAGGCTCGCAACGGTCTCCTCGATGCGCTGCATGCCCATGTAGATGACCAACGTGGTGCGGCTGCGTGCCAGTGCCTCCCAGTTGGGCGGTTCGCCGTGCTGCGTGTGCGCCGTCACGAAGCTCACGCCATGACAGTGCCCACGGTGCGTGAGGGAAACGCCGAGCGCGGCGGCTGCCGCGAGCCCCGAGCTGATGCCGTTCACCAGTTCCACTTCGATGCCCGCCGCCTCGAGGAAAGCGATCTCTTCGCCGGCCCGGCCGAACAATAGTGCCTCCCCGCCTTTGACGCGCACCACGTTCTGGCCTTGCCGCGCATAGCGGCGCATCAACCTCTGGATGAAGTCCTGCGGGGTCGAGCGGCAGCCGCCGCGCTTGCCCACGCGCACCACGCGCGCCCGCGGCGCCAATTCGGCGATGTCGGGCGCCACTAGGTCATCGACCAGCAGCACGTCGGCTTGCGCCAGTACGCGTACTGCCTTGCGCGTCAAGAGTTCCATGTCTCCCGGGCCGGCGCCCATGAGCGTGACACGTCCTTGGTTCATGGCCTCTACCTCCGTCTCATTCATGCCGGCAACCGGGATTCGCTGCACATGCGGGTCAATTCCGGGACGCACGCGCCGCACACGGTGCCGCAGCCTAGTGCAGCCTTGAGGCCCGCGACGTCCGCGCCTTGGGCGATGGCGGTTTCGATGGCCGATGCCTTGATTCCGGTGCATTGGCAAACCGTGCGGTCGCGCGTTGCCGGCAACGAGGCGGGAGTGAATACGCGCAAGCGCGAGCCTTCCCAGCGGACGCCGGCCACAAGGCGCTCCAGCAAGGCATCGGCCTGACCGACTTCGCCAGCGAGTAGGAAGGCGCGCAGGCGGTCTCCATGCCAACGCACACTCTTGTAGATGCCTCTTTGCCGATCCCGGTATTCCAGGACATCCGGCGCGGCAATCATTTCCAGCGCCTCGCCCAGTGCTCGCAGCCACGCTTGGTCAGGCTCGGCCATCGCCGCACTCAGGGTCAGGACCGTGCGGTGCGCATCGCCTCGCAGCCCAAGGGCGCCGAAGCCGCAGGCGGCCAGCATGGGTTGCAGCGTCGCCCGGCGATCGATGGCATCGGCCTGGCCGTCGACTTCCACGGCGGCGCGCACTCGCCAATTCAATGCCATCTTTTCGATGCGTATCGCGCTATGCTTGAGCTCGGGCTGAAGCGAGCGCCGATCCACCGCGGCGTTGCAGACTTCGTTGATGCCGCCGCTGCCCAGGAACTGGCCGTTCCAATGCATCGCAGCGAACACAGTGCCGGGGGTGAGGTCGTCGCTCAGTCTCAACGGCAGGACCAGTGTCCCGTCGCGACTCTCGACCCGCACCAGATCGCCGGCCGCGAGGCCGCGCCGCCGCGCATCGTCGGGGTGCATGTCCAGGCTGGGTTCCGGCGCATGCGCGAACGCCTGGGCGATGCGCCCTGTGCGGCTCATGCCGTGCCACTGGTCGCGCAGCCGCCCCGTTATCAGGTGAAACGGATGTCGTGCGGTGGTGGGCGAGGCCACGGGCCGGTAGGTCACGGCTTGGAAGCGGGCGCGTCCCGACTCCGTTGCGTAGCAACCGTCGGTGTAGCGCCGGGCCTGGCCTCGCTTGCTGTGCTCGGGGAAGGGCCATTGCTGCGGGCCCAGGGCTTGCAGCACCTCATAGCTCAGCCCGCCGATGTCGTGGTCGCGGCCTTTCGTCAGCGCCCGATGTTCGTCGAAGATCTCTCTCGGTGTCTCGTACGGAAAGAGGTCGGGTGCCTGGGGCTTGACCAGGCGCTGCAGCCGCCGTCCGATTTCCGTCGCGATGCGCCAGTCGGGCAGCGCGTTCCCCGGCGGGGGCACGGCCGCGCGCACGCGCGAGATGCGGCGCTCTGAGTTCGTGACGGTTCCCTCCTTTTCCCCCCAGGTTGCGGCAGGCAGCAGTACGTCGGCGAAGGCGACGGTGTCGGTGTCGGCAAAAGCTTCCTGTACGACGACAAGCTCAGCTTGCCGCAGCGCCTGGCGGACGGCTTCGATGCGCGGGAGGGAATGCGCCGGGTTGGTGCAGGCGATCCAGACAGCCTTGACCTTGCCCTCGGCCAAGGCATCGAACATGTCCACGGCGGCTAGGCCGGGGCGGTCCGATAGCGCATCGACTTTCCAGAAGGCGGCCACTTCCGCGCGATGCGCGTCATTGTCGATGTCTCGGTGCGCGGCCAGCATGGTGGCCATGCCGCCAACTTCGCGGCCGCCCATGGCATTGGGCTGGCCGGTGAGCGAGAAGGGGCCTGCGCCGGGGCGGCCGATCTGCCCCGTGGCCAAGTGCAGGTTGATCAGCGCCAGGTTCTTGTCCGTGCCGTGGCTGGACTGGTTCAGGCCCATGCAATAGAGGGAGAGTGCGGCAGGGCTGCGGGCGAACCACTCGGCAGCTTGGCACAGGTCGCTTTCGGAGATCCCGCATAGCGCGGCCGCCGCGGCCGGCGTCATGTCGCGCACCATGTGTTTGACCGCCTCGAAGCCTTCGGTGTGCTGCGCGATGTGGGTGTGGTCCAGCCATCCTTCCCAGATCACGTGGTGGAGCATGCCGTTGAACAGCGCGACGTCCGTGCCGGGCTGGATTTGCGGGACGCGCGTCACGCCTACCGCGGTATTGATGATCATGGGCCAGATCGAGCAGATGAAGATGGCCCAGATCGCCGCCAGGTTAGCCGACTTGAACAACAACAGCCCGAGTGGCAGCCAGGCCAGGGGCGAGACCGGGCGCAGCAGGCTGATGAGCGGCGAGGCCACGGCGTTGACGGCCGCGAAGCGCCCGATGACAAAGCCGGCGGGAATGCCGATCAGGGCCGCCAGCCCGAAGCCGATGGCCACGCGCTGCAGGGACGAGAGCAGGTTCCAGCCTATGCCCCGGTCGTTCGGGCCGTTGTCGTAGAAAGGCTCCGAAAACAGTTCGAGGGCTGCCTGACCCGTCGCCCCGGGCGACGGAATCTCCGGAATGGCGTTGGCGATCAATTGCCAGCCGAGTATGAGGAGCGCGAAGCCGAAGCACGGTCCGGCTATTGCCTTGACGAAGGTTTCCCAGAGCGCGCGCCAGTCCACGCGCGCGAGCAGCGGCTCGCGGCGCCGGCGCGGCGCGTGCGGTATTGGGATAGCGCTGCGCGAAATCGGCGGTCGTGCCCAGCACTTTTTCCGGATGGCCGGGCCAGATTGCCTGGCTGGTGGTCGCCGTAAAGCCGATTTCGTCCATGATGGCGCGTGCGTTCCATGGTTCGCCCACGCAGAACCCGTCCATGTTCCCGACCCGCATGTTGGCCACCATCTGGGGCGGCGGTACCGTGATGACCTTGGCGTCGCGCATGGGGTGGATGCCGTAGGCCCCCAGCCAGTAATACAGCCACATGGCATGGGTGCCCGTGGGAAAGGTCTGGGCGAAGGTGTATTCGCCCTTGGCGGCTTTCATGAACTTAGCGAGCGATTCGCCATCGCGTACGCCCTTGGCCTTGAGTTTGTTGGAAATCGTGATGGCCTGGCCGTTTTGGTTCAGGCTCATCAGCACCGCCATGTCTTTGCGCGGCCCGCCTATGCCGAGCTGCACGCCATAGATGAGGCCGTACAGCACGTGCGCGAAGTCCAGCTCGCCGTTGATGAGCTTGTCCCGCACGCCTGGCCACGAAGCTTCTTTGACGGGTGTGATCTTGACGCCGTACTTCTTGTCCAGGCCGAGCACGGCCGCCATGACGACCGAGGCGCAGTCGGTAAGCGGAATGAAGCCGATCTTGACTTCCGGCTTTTCGGGCGCGTCCGATCCGGCCGCCCAGGCGCCGGCCCGCACCATGGGATCGACCAGGCTCATGATGCCGGCCGCCGCGCCGGCGCCCAGCAGCCTGCGGCGTCCCGCATCGGGGGCACCCGAGGAAGGAGTCGCGACCGGCGAACAGTCGGTCGAGGTATTCAGTTTCATCCGGCGCTCCAGGCGAAAAAAAAGCGTCCCGCTCGATGAGGCGAAGCCTTCATCGTCGCGGAACGCCGTTGTTCCCATTACTCGTCATGTTGCCGGCCGCCTTCGGCTGGCAGTGATCTCAAAGCAATAGGTGTGCCATTGCGTACCAGGCCGCCCGCGGTTGCCGGCTTTTCCTTATGGAGCAAGGGGTTGGGCGCGACCTGCGTTGGCGGGCCGGCGGTGCCGTGCCGATGCTGCGCCCCAGGCTGTGCGCCCAACATTGTGCATCGCACCAGCAGGGTGCTTGGCGTCATAAAAAATTGAGCCGTCTTGCGGGATTACCGTTGTGCAGGCGCGGTAAACTGCTGCCTATGCGTATACACCCCGACTCCGCGGCCTTCGTCTTTCTCCTCGCAGCGTTGTCCGCGTTGCCGGCGCTATCGACCGACATGGGTTTGCCGGCGCTTGCCGCCATCGGTCGGGACCTCGAAGTGCCTCCCGCCAGCGTTGCCTTGACGTTGAGTCTGTTCCTGGCGGGCTTTGCCATCGCGCCGCTGGCCTATGGCCCGCTGGCGGACCGCTACGGCCGGCGTCCCATTTTGCTGTTCGGCGGTGTGATTTACTCCTTGGCAAGCGCTGCCTGCGCACTCTCGCCCAACCTTGAGTCGCTCCTGGCATTCCGCATTCTCCAAGGTGTGGGAGCGGGAGCCGGTTCGGTGATGGCGCTGACTATCGTGCGGGACCTCTTTCACGGCCCGGTGGCGCGCGCCCGGTTGTCGTACGTCGCCAGCATGCGCATCGTGGCGCCGATGATCGCCCCGACGCTGGGCAGTTGGGTGATGTATTTCGCGGGATGGCGTTCGATCTACGGGACGATGGCCCTGGCGGGCGTGGCCAGCACCGTCTTGGTTTACCTCGGCATGTCGGAGACCCGGCCCGCCGGGACAATTGCCGAGCAGCCGACGCTGGCCGGGCTGGCGCGCACCTATGCCCGCGTCTTGCGCAATCCCGTCTGCCTCGGAAACACACTGGTCAATGCATTGACCTTCGGTTGCCAGTTCGCCTACATCACCGGTTCGCCGCTCTTGATGATGCAGCTGCTGGGCATGTCCCCGCAGGCCTTCGGCATCGTGTTCGCGATGACCGCCTTCGGCATCATGGCCGCTTCGCTCATCAACGGTCGCTTGAACGCGCGAGGCATCCGGCCACACAAGCTGTTGTGGACGGGCTTGGGGTTGTCGAGCTCGACCAGCGTGCTGATCGCCATCCTCGGGTTTACCGACAGCTTGTCGGCCTGGACGCTGGTGCCACTGCTGATGGTCAACACCTTCTCGTTCGGCATGATCGCGCCGAACGCCTCGCACGCTGCGGTGGAACCCCTGCCCGAAGTGGCTGGGGCGGCGTCGGCCGTCGTGAGCTGTGTCATGATGGCCGTGGGGGCGTTTACCGGCTCCCTGGTGACCTTCCTCTACGACGCCCATGGCGCGCGGGCCATCACGGGCATCATGGTGGCATGTACGCTGTCCGCCCTGGCCGTGTATGCATTCTGGGTGCGTCGCCTGCCGGCCTCCGCACCCAAGCACGCCTGATCAGCGAAGGACGAATCCCCCGACCTTCCCGTTGTCCTGCAGGTTCAGCGTGCCGAGCAGGTCATCGCCGCCGTCTGCGAAGGTGATCTTCCACAACGAGAGCTCGTACGCCTGTTGACGATAGTCGCCCAGGCGCTGCACTTGGTAGCCGCCATGCAGGCGCGGTGCGAGCTGTGCGGCCACCGCATCGAATTGCGAGCGGTCCAGCTTGGCAAAATCTTCGCTGCCTGCGGCGACGAACTCCTGGTAGTTCTTCGCTTCGATGGCGTTCAGCAGCGTCTTGATGACTTGCGTCTCGGTCTCGACGTCGGCCGCCAGCGCCGGTGAGGCGTGCAGGGCAGCGGCGAGCGTCAAGCCCAGTAGTGCGTTGCGCGTAAATTTCATGGGAGCTCCGGAAGTGAGGGGGCTGGCGGCCGGGCCGCGGCAATGCTGCGCAGGCAGGCTTCCGGGCCGCCCTGGACGATGGTGGCGCTGCAGGCCAGCATCAGGTTCAGGGCGAGCCCGAAATCTTCGACCCGGTAGCCCCGGTCGTCCAAGGGCCCGCCGTCCGGGCCCCGATGCGTGGCGAGCCGTTCGGCGAGCGGGCGGGCGTCTTCTAGGTAAGCCCAGACCGGTTTGCCGCAGGCGGCGGCATAGCCCACTTCGAAAGCGGTGCCCGAATCGGGCTCGTGACCGCGGAAGGGGGCCAGGTTGGCCATCACGACGTCCGCCTCGCGCAGCAGCGTGATGTTGGCGCGATAAATCGCCCGGGCAGCTTCGGCGCCGGCGGCCGGTGGCACCGAGGCGTCGAGCGGGAAAAGGCCTTCGAAACCATGGCGGGCGCAGAGCGCCTTGAGCCGCTCGCCGTGCGCCCGCGCGTCGGGCCGGAAGACGTCCGGCCCGGCAAGGTAAATCTTCATGCGGGGGGCCGGGGGGCCTCAGGACAGCGCGCCGGCGTCGGCCAGCAACTGCTTGAGTTCGCCGGTCTCGTGCAGTTCGGACATGATGTCCGAGCCGCCGATGAACTCGCCCTTGATGTAGAGCTGGGGAATGGTCGGCCAGTTCGAATATTCCTTGATGCCTTGCCGCACCTCGTCGTCTTCCAGCACGTTGACGGTGGTGACGCGGCGCACGCCGTTGGCCTTCAATAACTGGATGGCGCGACCGGAAAAGCCGCATTGCGGGAACTGGGCCGTGCCCTTCATGAACAGGACGACGGGGTTCTCGGTGACGGTCCGCCGGATGAAATCTTGCACGTCGCTCATAGCGATCCTCGTACGGGGTAAACGTTGATATCTCGATTATAGGGAGCCGCCGGAGATCCGCTCGATGCCGGCCAGGTCGCGCCGGCTCTCGACATGTCGGAAGCCCGCAGCCCGCAGCAAGTCGCGGACCTGGCCTGCCTGGTCCCAGCCGTGCTCCATCCACAGCGCGCCGCCGGGCTTCAGCCAGGCCGGGGCACCGCGGGCGATGTCGCGCAGGGCCTGGAGCCCGTCGGCGTGATCGGTCAGCGCCATGTCCGGCTCGTGGCGCAGGTCGCCTTGCGACAGGTGTGGGTCGCCGGCCGCTATGTACGGCGGATTGGACACGATGACGTCGTAGATGGGCGCGGCGGCGCTCTCGTTCAAGGCTTCGTACCAACTGCCTTCGAGCAGGGCGACGCGGGCGCCGAGCCGGCGGGCGTTGCCGGCGGCGACGGCCAGCGCTTCCGGACTCAAGTCGGTCGCGTCGACCTGGGCGTCGGGCCGCGCCAGGGCCAACGAAACGGCGATGGCGCCGCTGCCCGTGCCGAGGTCCAACAGGCGGGGCGAGGGAATCTCCCGCACGTGCGCCAGCGCTGTTTCCACCAGCAATTCCGTCTCGGGGCGGGGAATCAGCACCGCGGGCGAGACGTGGAAGAGGTGACCCATGAACTCCCGCTCGCCAAGCAGGTAGGCCATGGGTTCGCCGTCGCGGCGACGCGCCGCCCAATCTTCGAAGCGGGCTACGCCCGCTTCGGGCAGCGGTTCGTCGTCGTGGGCGATGAGCCACGCGCGATTGACGCCGAGGGCGCGCTCGAGCAGCATCCGGGCCTCGAGCAGCGGCAGCCCGCAGCCCGCAATTAGGTCACGCGCGTAGGCAGCCATGCCGTTCAGTCGTCGCCCAGGGCCGCCAGGAGCTCGGCCTGGTGTTCCGAGGTCAAGGCCGAAATCAATTCGTCCAGGTCGCCGTCCAGAACGTTCTGCAGCTTGTACAGGGTCAGGTTGATGCGGTGGTCGGTCACCCGCCCCTGCGGAAAGTTGTAGGTGCGGATGCGCTCGGAACGGTCCCCGGATCCGACGAGGCTCTTGCGGTGGGCGGCTTCCTTCGCCTGCCGTTCGCGCTGCTCCTTGTCTTTGATGCGGGCGGCGAGCACTTTCATCGCCTTGTCGCGATTGCGGTGCTGCGACCGGTCGTCCTGGCATTCGACTACGATCCCCGTGGGAAGATGGGTAATGCGGACGGCCGAATCCGTCTTGTTGATGTGCTGGCCGCCTGCTCCGCTGGCGCGGAACGTGTCGATGCGCAAATCGGCAGGATTGATTTCGACCTCGCCGATCTCATCGGCTTCGGGCATGATGGCTACCGTGCAGGCCGACGTATGGATGCGTCCCTGCGTTTCCGTCGCCGGCACCCGTTGGACGCGGTGGCCGCCCGACTCGAACTTCAGCTTCCCGTAGGCGCCATCGCCCGCGATGCGCGCAATGACTTCCTTGTATCCGCCGAGCTCGGATTCGCTCATCGACATGATTTCCACCTGCCAGCGGTTGCGCTCCGCATAGCGCGTATACATGCGCAGCAGGTCGCCGGCGAACAGCGCGCTCTCGTCCCCGCCGGTGCCGGCGCGGATTTCGAGGAAGAGGCTGCGGTTGTCATCGGGGTCCCGCGGCAGCAGCAGGATCCGCAGCTGGCTTTCGAGTTCGTCGAGCCGGGCCCTGCCGGCGCGCAGCTCTTCCTCCGCCATTGCCTTCATGTCGGGATCGTCCAGCATCTCGAGGGCGGCCTGGATGTCCGCTTCCGTTCCCTCATACTGCCTGAAACCGTTGGCCACGGGCTCGATTTCCGCCCGCTCCCGCGAAAGCTTGCGGAAGGTGTCCATATCGCTTGCGGTGTCGGGGTCCGCGAGCAACGCGTCCAGTTCGGCGAGGCGTCGAGTCAATTGCTCGAGCCGGGCTCGCATCGATGCTTTCATGTCAGATATTCCAGGGCACCACCCACCGCGAGGCGCGCGCATCGGCTCGACGGGGCGCGGGACATTCGCGGCCCGGCCGGCCCCCGAATGCCGCACCTTCAGACGGGCGCGCGACGCGCGTAGGGGGTGCGTTCAACTTTTTCGCGACGCAAACAGGCGCGGCAGCCAGGCCAGCAACTGTTGCCTGTCGGCGCCTTCGCTATGGTTGAGGGCGTGCAGCGGGCCATGCAGGTACTTCTGCGTCAGCCCGTGCGCCAATTGTTCCAGGACTTGCTCCGGCGCCTCGCCCCGGGCGAGCGCCTTGCGCGCACGCTCGAGCTCGGCCTGGCGCATGGCGTCTGCGGCGTGATGAAGATCGCGGATCACCGGCACGATGGAGCGCGTCTCCAGCCAGTGCATGAAGTTCTGCACCCGCGTTTCGATGATGGCCTCGGCCTGCACCACCGCCGTCTTGCGGGCGTCCGACGCGTTCTGGACCAGGTGGGAGAGATCGTCGACCGAATACAGGTACACGTCGTTCAGGCGCCCGACTTCCGGCTCGATGTCACGCGGCACGGCGAGGTCGATCATCACCATCGGGCGGCGACGGCGCACCTTGGTGGCGCGCTCTACCATGCCCAGGCCCAGAATGGGCAGGGAGCTGGCGGTGCTGGAAACCACCACGTCGAAATCTGCCAGTTTCTCCGGCAGCTCCGACAAGCGCATCGCGCCGGCGGAAAACTTCGATGCCAAGGCCTCGGCCCGCTCCACCGTGCGATTGGCCACCGCCATCTTCTTGGGATGGCGCGCTGCCAGGTGGGTGGCACAGAGCTCGATCATCTCGCCGGCGCCGATGAACAGCACGTTGACCTGGGAAAGGTCGCCGAACACCCGCTCGGCCAACCGGGTGGCGGCGGCCGCCATCGACACCGATTGCGCGCCGATGGCCGTCTGCGACCGGACCTCCTTGGCCACCGCGAACGTGCGCTGGAACAATTGATGCAGCAGCGTGCCCATCGCGCCCGCCTCTTCGGCGGCACGCACGGCGTCCTTCATTTGCCCCAGGATTTGCGGTTCGCCCAGCACCATCGAATCCAACCCGCTCGCCACGCGGAACGCATGCCGCACCGCATCGTGATGCATGTGCTTGTACAAATGCGGCTGGAGCGCCTGGCTGTCGAACTGGCGGTACTCGGCCAGCCAGGCCGGCAAATGCTCGGCCACGCCCGGTTCGGCCGCACAGTAGATCTCGGTGCGATTACAGGTGGAAAGAATGGCGGCTTCGCGTACCGCCCCGCCGAACGCCGACCGCAGCCCCGCCAAGGCTGGGCGTACCAGCTCCAGCGGCAACGATACCCGCTCCCGCACCGAGACCGGGGCGGAAACGTGGTTCAGGCCGAAAGTAAGGACGTCGACGGACATGGGCGGGGAAAAAGCCCTGGATGAGAAGGACCACTCGACATTATAAGGGGTCGGCCAGGGGTGGGGCGCCCCGGGGGCGACGCCCGTCCGGATGCCCGCTCGCCCGTGGGCTTTGCCAAGACGGGGAAAAATATGTAATAATCCGCGTTCTTTACGGGACATGCTTTACGCAAACCCGTGAAGTTCTTCGTTGCAGCGCTCGTTGTAACGTGGGCCTGGTAGCTCAGTTGGTAGAGCAGCGGATTGAAAATCCGCGTGTCGGTGGTTCGATTCCGCCCCAGGCCACCAGATTCCATGCCCAGCTCTTGCAGCTGGGCATTTTCATTTCTGCAGTCCGCCACACGACGCGGGATCCGGCGCTGTTCTGCGCATGCCAGGCAGGCGCAAAGTGGCGTGCAGGACTCGTCTGGCTCGAATTCCTTTTTCCCCTGGTTTCCCAAACCCAGCGCCAACTTCTTCGCGGGGGCTTGCAGGCGGGCTCTTGGCAAGTGGCTGTGCAGTGCGTCGCCGCCATCGGTCGTGCGTCGAGATCTAAAGCATCGCGCTCAGCATGCGTCGGCCGCCCAGCAATTCCGGCAGCAGGACTTCCACCATTTGGTCCAGCGTGTAGCGATTGACCGATGCCACCAGGCTCATTGCTGCCACGGTGCGGCCCGCTTGGTCGTAGACCGGGATGGCGATGGAGCGTACGCCTATTTCAAGTTCCTCGTCGCTGGTGGCATAGCCCAGGCGCCGTGCTTCATCCAGTAGTGCAAGTAGTTCCGGGATCTCGGTGCGAGTTCGGGGCGTGAGCGCGCGGCGCGGCATCCTGCCCAGCAATTGCTTGAGGTCGTCCGCGCCAAGCGCCGCCATCAATACCCGGCCCGTCGCGGCGCAGTGCGCGGGTAGGCGAGACCCCATGCCCAGGCCATGCGACAGGCTGCGGCGCGTGGCGGCACGCGCGACGAACACCACTTCACCGCCATCGAGCACCGCCAGCGAGCTCGATTCCTTGGTTCGCTCGCTGATGGTCTCCAGCACCGGCTGCGCCAGCTTGGGCAGGGGGCTGGACGTGACATAGGCGTGCCCTAGCCGGAGCGCCCGCGGCGTCAACCGGAAATTCCGGCCATCGCTTTCCACGTAGCCGAGCCGTTGCAGCGTCAAGAGCGAGCGGCGGGCCGTGGCGCGCGGATGGCCCGTGATCTCGGCGGCCTCGCTCAGCGTGAGCGGGCCCGAGCGAATGCCGAACGCCTCGATGATGGCCAGGCCTTTTTCCAGGCCGGCGACGTATTCCTTGTCTTCCTTGGTACGGGTATCGCGCGGGGTCGTGATCATGGGATAAGAAAATCGCGAGCGTTCGTTTTGCGAACATTATAGCCGTTTTTGTTGATGTGTGTTCATATGCGAACTAATCTTCGCTTTGCGACTTTATGTTCGGATGAGAAACGGCGTTCCGTTCGCATTTCCCATAGAGGAGGGATCAAGGATGAGACAAACTACATCGATGGCCTGTGCCGCGTTAGCGGCATGGGCGGTTTTCTGTGGCGTGGCACACGCTGAATCGGGTGAATTCCCGAACCGTCCCGTGCGCATCGTGGTTCCGTACTCGGCAGGCGGCACGGCCGACGTGTTGCCCCGGATCATCGGCGAGAAGCTCAGTGCGATGTGGGGGCAGCCCGTCATCATCGAGAACCGGCCAGGCGCCGGCGGCAACATCGGTGCCGCCCTCGTGGCCAAGGCCGCGCCGGACGGGTATACGTTGGTGTCGACGCCCCCCGCGCCGCTGGTCATTAATCAATACCTGTACAAGAGCCTGCAGTTCGATCCCGAGCGCTTCGCGCCCGTAGCCGTGCTGGCGCGCGTGCCGAACGTGCTTGCGGTGAAGAACGATCTGCCCGTGAAATCAGCCCAGGAGTTCATCGACTACGCGCGCAAGAACAATGGCCAGGTGACCGTGGCCACGCAGGGCAACGGCACCACGTCGCACCTGACGGGCGCACTGGTCGCTTCCCAGGCGAACCTGAACTTCGTGTTCGTTCCCTATGGGGGAACCGCACCGGCGCTCGCCGACCTGATGGGCGGCCAGGTCGATGCGTTCTTCGACAACATCAGCTCGACCTTTCGCCAGCACGAGGCGGGCAAGGTCCGCATCCTGGCCGTCACCAGCGCGCAGCGCAGCCCGCTCTTGCCCAAGATACCCACCCTGGCCGAATCCGGTCTCTCCGGCTTCGACGTCAGCACCTGGTTCGGCGTGGTCGCGCCGGCGGGCACGCCAGACGACGTGGTGAACAAGCTCAATGCCTCCATTGCCCAAGTCCTGCAGATGCCCGACGTCAAGCAGAAGTTCATCGAGCAAGGCGCGGAGGTGGGTGGCGACACGCCAGCGCAGATGGCCGATTTCATGAAGGCCGAGCGCATCAAGTGGAAGAAGGCCATCGACACGGCCGAGGTCACCATTAACTGATTTTTGCAACAACAAGGAAGTCCATGAGCCACAGCGAGACTCACGACCCCCGGCGGACCTGGGAGGACGGCTTGACCCGGGTGCCTTATTGGCTCTATCGCGACCGGGATGTCTACGATGCCGAGCAAAAGCGGGTGTTCCAGGGACCGACCTGGAACTACTTGTGCCTGGAGGCGGAGATTGCCGAACCGGGGGCATACCGCACCACCTTCGTCGGCGAGATGCCGGTCATCGTCACGCGGGACGAGGAAGGCGAATTACAGGCCTTCGAGAATCGCTGCGCCCACCGCGGTGCCTTGATCGCGATCGATGACGGCGGCAAGACGCGTGATTTCGCCTGTGTCTACCATGCGTGGCGCTACGACCTGCAGGGTAACCTGCGGGGAGTGGCGTTCCAGCAGGGCGTGAACGGAAAGGGCGGCATGCCCCCGGGGTTCCGGATGGAGGAGCATCACCCGCGCAAGTTGCGTACCGCCAGCGTGGCCGGCTTGGTGTTCGGCAGCCTGGACGAGGACGTGCCGCCCATCGAAGAGTACCTCGGCGACGAAATCCTAGAGCGCATCGAGCGCGTGCTGTGCAAGCCGGTGGAAATCATCGGTCGTTTCAAGCAGACCATTCCGAACAACTGGAAGCTGTATATGGAGAACGTCAAGGACTCCTACCATGCCAGCTTGCTGCACGTGTTCTTCACCACCTTCAATATCAACCGGCTGTCGCAGAAGGGCGGCGTGATCGTGAGCGAGACCGGTGCCCACCACGTCAGCTATTCCAAGCTCTCGCACCAGCCGCAGCCCAACACCGAGTACAGCACGGAGAAACTGCGTTCCAACAAGGAGGGCTACGCGCTGGCCGACCCGAGCATGCTGGACGGCTGCGATGAGTTCGGCGACGGCGTGACCCTGCAGATCCTATCGGTATTCCCCGGCTTTGTATTGGCGCAGATCCAGAACACGATCGCGGTTCGCCAGATCCTGCCGGCGGGCATAGACAAGACCGTGCTGAACTGGACGTATCTCGGATTCGCAGACGACACGCCGGAGCTGCGGCGCATGCGCCTGAAGCAGTCCAACCTGACCGGTCCGGCCGGCTTCGTCTCCATGGAGGACGGTGCGGTGGGCGGCTTCGTGCAGCGCGGCATCATGGGTGCCGATCATGAGCAGGCAGTGCTCGAGATGGGCGGCGACGGCATCGAAACGCAAGACAATCGCACCACGGAAGCGTCGGTGCGCGGGTTCTGGAACGCCTATCGCGGCTACATGGAGATCTGAAGCATGGCGGAGTTTTCGCAAGAACGGCTAGGCAATCTCAATGCCGCCTATGTACGCTGCATCGACAACGACGAAGTCGAGGCATGGCCGGCATTTTTCGAGGAGCGCTGCCTGTACGTGGTCACTACCGCGGATAACTACGCTGCCGGCATGCAGGCGGGCATGATTTATGCCGACACGCGCGCCATGCTGCAGGACCGGGTTTCGGCACTGCGCGAGGCCAATGTCTATGAACGCCACCGCTACCGCCACATCGTGGGTCTGCCTTGCGTGCTGGGCACCGAAGATGGTGCGGCGCGGGTGGAGACTCCGTTCCTGGTGGTGCGCATCATGCGCGACGGCCAGACCGAGGTGTTCGCTTCCGGGCGCTATTTGGACCGCGTGGTGGAAGGTGTCGACGGGCAGTTGAAGTTCGCCGAGCGCATCGTGGTCTGCGATAGCCAGAACATCGATACCCTGCTGGCGATACCTTTATGACGGCCGGCCGCAAGCGCATCGCGATCGCACTGGGCGATGCCAATGGCATCGGCCCGGAGATCGCCGTCAAGGCGGCTTTCGCCCTGCGGGACGAGCCGGTCGACTGCGTGCTGGTGGGCGACGGGTTCGTATTGCAAGAGCTGCTGGTCCGCCATGCCCCCGGCATGTCGCTCACCGCGTTCGTGCCGGGTGTCCAGCGCCATCCGGATCAATTGCTGTGGGCCAACGTGGCGGCATTACCGCCATCGGAATACGTTCCGGGCGAAGTACGCGCCGCGGCGGGCGCCGCCATGGTGGCCTATGTGCGCGAGGCGGTGCGGCTGGCGCGGTCCGGTGCGGTCGACGCCGTGGTCGGCTGTCCGCACTCGGAAACTTCCGTGGCACGGGCGGGTATTCCATTCTCGGGCTACCCGGGCCTGATCGCGCAGTTGACCGGCGCCTCGCCCGACAGGGTCTTCCTGGTACTGGTCTCTCCGGAGCTGAAGATCGGCCATGTGACCTTGCACGAATCTGTGCGGACGGCGTTGGGCAGGCTGGATACCCAACTGGTCGTGGATGCGGCGTTGGCCACCATCGAGGGCGCGCGCATGATCGGCATCCACCGGCCGCGGCTGGGCGTCTTCGGCATTAATCCGCACGCGGGCGAGAATGGCCTGTTCGGCGACGAGGACCAGGCGATTACCGAACCAGCCGTGGCGCGCCTGCGCGCAATGGGGCTGGACGTGGACGGCCCGCAGGGCGCCGACCTGATGCTGGCGCAGCGCCGCCACGACGTCTATCTCGCCATGTTCCACGACCAGGGCCACATTCCGGTCAAGCTGCTGAGTCCGCGGCAAGCCAGTGCGCTGTCCGTGGGCGGAGGCGTCTGTTTCAGCAGCGTGGGGCACGGTTGCGCCTTCGACATCGCGGGCCGGGGCACGGCCGACGCATCCGCCGTGCTGCGCACCGTGCGCCTGCTGGCGGGCCTCTAGTTCTATCGACCCGGCAGGGCCGGGATGGAATCCATGCAATACACCATACGCATCGACCAGCGAGACATCGAATTCACTTGCGATGCCGGGCAGAGCGTGCTGGACGGCGCGTTGGCCGCAGGCTACGAGATCCCGTATTCCTGCCGTACTGGCATTTGCGGTAGCTGCCGGGGCAAGATCGTGGCGGGCGAAACCCGGGGGGGCTCGGGAGAAGGGGTGCTCGGTGAAGATGAGAGGCGCGAGGGCGCAGTCCTGCTGTGCCAGGCCCGGCCCTGTTCTGACCTGGACGTGGCCGTGCGCGACATCGAGCGCCGCGATCCGGCCGCCAGCAAGACGGTAGCGGCCAAGGTCTATCGCATGACCCGAGCCGCCCCCGACGTGACGGTGCTGCAGCTGCGCTTTCCGGCTGGCACCCGGGTGCGCTTCAAGGCGGGCCAGTACCTGCACGTACGGATGGCAGATGGCACGATACGGCATTTTTCGATGGCCAACCCACCCCAGCATAACGACGGCGTGGAGTTGCACATCCGCCATGTGCCCGGCGGCAAGTTCTCGACCTACCTGATGGATGCGGTACAGGTCGGACAGGTCCTGGACGTATCCCTGCCTTTCGGCGACTTTTACCTGCGCGACTCGAGCCAGCAGGCGGTGCTGGTCGCCAGCGGTACGGGTTTCGCTCCCATCAAATCCATGGTGGAGGATGCCATTAAGCGCAAGCTCGAGCGGCCCATGACGCTGTACTGGGGCGCGCGCCGGGAGGAAGACTTGTACATGGCGGAATTGCCGCGCAAGTGGGCCGGCAAGCATGACTGGTTCCGTTTCGTTCCTGTGTTGTCCGACTGCCCCGAGGGCAGCGGCTGGCAAGGTCGCGAGGGGTTCGTCCACCAGGCGGTGCTGGACGATTTCGCTTCGCTGGCAGATTGCGAGGTCTATGCCTGCGGGTCGCCAGCGATGATTAGCGCGGCGCGGCAGAGCTTCGTGGCCGAGCGGGGACTGGCCTCGGATCGCTTTTATTGCGATGCATTCGTTCCGATGGCCCCACAGGAGGGGACGTCTACGGCTGTTGAAGCCGTGGAGGATTGAGAACCGGAAGGTTTGGAATGGACGTGCCGTAACGAGGACGCTGTCCCGGCAGCAAGGTCGTGAGGTTGACGCAAAAATTGGAGATGCCGAAGAACGTTCCCGGGGCGCGCTTTATCCTTCCTGCCATCAGGCTGGCAAGCTCTTCCAGTTGGCATCAGCATGCCCCTGAGGCGCGAGGCTCTTGGTTGGCGTGGCGGCTTCTGCTTGGATCCAGCGCATGACTTCGAGAACTTCTGGTCTCGGTTCTCTCTCGGCCTGGATTAACCAGTAAGCGTAGTGGCTCGTCCCGGGGCCGGTTTTCGGGGTGCCAAGAACCCGCAGGCGGCCATCGGCCAACATGGGCGACAACAGCGGCAACCTTCCGAGCGCGATACCATGGCCGGCCATGGCGGCATAAATGAGCTGATCGTATTGATTGAAGCGAAGAATAGCCTTGGGTCGCACCCCTTCCCATCCCTGGCTTGCCAGCCATTCGCCCCATTGAAGCCAGGGCCGGTATGGCCCATCGAATTCCAGCAAGACTTGCCTCTTCAGGCAGTCTGCCTAGCTGATTCCCGTCAGGCCGAGCAGTGGGTTGGCTACCGGTGCCACGGCTTCGTCAAAGAGACGAATGGCGTTTTCTGGGGCGGCTTCCGGGGCACCGTACCGGATGGCCAGATCGATGCCTTCCGCCTTCAGGTCTGCGATCCGGGTATTTGCCGAAAGGCGGATCTCGATATTGGGATTTTCCTGCAAGAAGCTGCTTAGGCGCGGAATGAGCCACAGGCCCGTCACGCCAATCGTGGATGTCACCGTCACCGTTTGGCGACCGATCGATTCCATCAGTTCGCCGACGACATTCTGCAACTGCTGAACGGCGCTATCGGCACTACGGAACAGTCGCTCCCCTTCGGGCGTAAAGGCGATCGACCGGTGCCCGCGGACCAGCAGCTTGCAGCCCAAGGCCGTTTCCAGTCCGTGAATCTGCCGGCTTACCGCTAATTGGGTGAGACAGAGATCCCGGGCGGCCAAAGTGATGCTCATGCGGCGGCCGACCGCCACAAAGCCGCGTATCAGGTCGAGGGAAGGAAGGCGAACGAGCGAGCGTGACATTCCTTTTTCTCATGCGAATGCGACGGAGATTTCGTTTGATGACGCCCCATCGGCTGAGTTTAATCCGATGGAATCGCCAGGAACGTATGTCGAAGCGGAATGCGAAACGCAAAGGGGGAGTGATGGGGTCGGAACTTCCGGGCAGGAGCAGCGCAAGAAGTCTCTGGCCCATCGTGGTCGGCGGCGGCCTGATCATGGGGCTAGCCCTCGGCGTGCGCCATGCGCAGGGAATTTTTCTCATTCCGATTACCATGGATCACGGTTGGTCACGGGAAGCGTTCGGTCTTGCCATCGCCATCCAAAACCTGGTCTGGGGCATTAGCCAGCCATTTACCGGCATGATCGCCGATCGTTTCGGGTCCCGACGCGTCATGGTCGGCGGATTGCTGTGCTATGGCGCCGGGCTTTTGCTGATGTCGAAGGCGGCGACGCCCTTGGCCTTCACGCTATCGGCCGGGTTCTGCGTGGGCGTCGCGTTGTCGGGAACGTCGTTTGGCGTGGTCTACGGCGCGATTAGCCGGTTGACTCCCGACGAAGGGCCCGTCCGATGAAGGGCCTTCCCCGATCGCGAGGGCGTCGCCCGCCGCCCTCGCGTAGCGTTCGCTCAGTTCCTGAGGAAATCCAGCAGGTCTTGGTTGAATCGCTCCTTGTGGGTGTCTGTCAGGCCGTGGGGCGCGCCGGGGTAGACGATCAGTTTCGCGCCTTTGATCTGCGCGGCCGACGCTTTTCCAGATATGTCGAAGGGCACGATCTGGTCGTCGTCGCCGTGGATCACCAACGTGGGCACGTCGATTTTCTTCAGGTCTTCGCGGAAATCCGTGGCGGAGAAGGCCGCGATGGAGTCGTAGGTGTTCTTGTGGCCGGCCTGCATGCCTTGCGCCCACCAGCTTTGGACCAGGCCTTGCGAAACCTTGGCGCCGGGCCGGTTGAAGCCGTAGAACGGCCCGGACGCGAGGTCCAGGTAAAGCTGTGAGCGATTCTCTAGCGAGGCCTTGCGCAGGCCGTCGAAAACTTCCAGCGGCACGCCATTCGGATTGTCGGCCGTGCGCAGCATCAACGGCGGTACGGCGCTGACCAGTACGGCTTTCTTGATCCGGCTGGTGCCGTGGCGGCCAATGTAGCGTGCCACCTCTCCGCCGCCCGTGGAAAACCCGACTGCGGTGACGTCTTTCAGGTTAAGCGCGGTGATCACGGCGGCAAGGTCATCGGCGTAGTGGTCCATGTCGTTGCCGTTCCAAGGCTGGCTGGAGCGCCCATGGCCACGCCGGTCATGGGCGATCACCCGAAAGCCGTGGTCGGCCAGGAAGATCATCTGCGACTCCCAGCTGTCCGAACTGAGCGGCCATCCGTGGCTGAAAGTCACGACTGGGCCATTCTTCGGACCCCAGTCTTTGTAGTACAGGCGCGTGCCGTCTGCCGTGACGACGTAATTGCCCTCAACTGTGGCGCGCGCGGCGATTTGCGCGGGGGTGGCAGGCTCGGCGGCGTGCGCGAGCGTGCCGGTTTGCAGGAAAGTCGCCAGCAGGCCGGCGGCAATGGCGCGGGTAGTCGTGTTCATGTCAGTAGCTCCTAGTACGTAGAGGAGAAGGGTTTGCGATTGGGAGCTGCGTGATAGCGGTCCCGGTGAGACGCATTTTGCGCAACTCGCCAAGACTTTTGGTTTAATGAAGTACAGAAAACTTGATCAGGAGTACTGGCGTGGCGGACCGGCTTGCAGCATTGATGGCGCATTTCCCCGTCAGCGCGCAGGTGTTCAATACCGGCGCGCTATGCGGCCTCAACACGGTGGAAGACGATGGCGCGCGCGGACAGTTGCACCTGGTGCGGAGTGGCTCGGTGGAGGTGCGCTACCGTTCGGAGTCGCTGCATGTGAATCACCCGAGCCTGCTGCTGTTTCCCCGCCCCCTCAGGCATCAATTCATCACCGACCCAACGCGCGGTGCGGACATGGTCTGCGCAAACCTCTCTTTCGAAGGAGGTGCCGGTAATCCGGTCGCGTCCGCATTGCCGGACGTGATCTGCCTGCGGCTGGACGAGATTGAAGGTGCTGAACCGGCCCTGGCGTTGTTGTTCGAGGAAGCCTTTCAAGACCGGTGCGGCCGCGTTGCGCTGATCGAGCGCCTGTTCGAGGTGGTCATGATCCAAGTACTGCGCCGGCTAATGGAGGACGGCGCAGTGCAGGGCGGCCTGTTGTCCGGCCTGTCGCATCCGCGCCTACGCCACGCGCTGGTATCGATGCACGAGGCGCCTGCGCGGGAGTGGACTTTGGACGAACTGGCGGGTGCCGCCGGCATGTCCCGGAGCGCATTCGCCACGGCTTTCCGCGAGACAGTCGGCGTTACGCCAGGGAAGTATTTGCAAGCTTGGCGCGTAAGCCTGGCGCAGAAGGCGTTACGCCGGGGCCGTCCCTTGAAGATCATTGCCGCCGAGGTGGGATACGGCAGCGAAGCCGCGCTATCTCGTGCGTTCAAGGCGCATTCGGGGATGTCACCCCGGGAATGGAGCGCTGCGCGCGCCGACGAAGTGCACGGAGGAGTTGGAACAGGGGCAGCTTAGCCCTCGCCCAACAAGGTCTCCATGATGGTTTCCCGGTTGATCGGAAGGCGGCGGATTCGTTGGCCCAGAGCGCGCGCCACGGCATTGGCCACGGCTGCCACCGTGGGCCCGACCGAGGCTTCGCCGACCCCTACGGCAGGATCGTACGGCGATCCTGTCCAGGAGATCTGTACGGGCGGGATGTCGGAAAAACGCAGGATCGGATAGTCCCTCCAGCTGCGGGCGCTGACGGCGCCGTCTTCGAAAGGGAGCTTCTCCCGGCTAAAGCTCAGCGCCTGGATGATGCCTCCCTCGATCTGGTTCTCCGCGCCATCAGGGTTCACGGTCAAGCCGGCATCTGCGGCGCACCAGATCTGGTCCACGCGGACGTCTTCTTCCACGGTGACTTCGGCCACGATGGCGACGTAGGCGGCGATGTTCTTGTAGCGGGCGAATCCGAGGCCCTTGGCGGAGCCGGTGCCGATCTCGGTGGGTCGTCCGAACCAGTCGCTCATGCGGCAGACTTCCTCTATCACCTTGCGGGCACGGTCATCGGCAAGCAGGTCGAGGCGGTAGCGGGCGGGATCCACGCCTGCGTGTTCGGCCAGCTCATCGATGAAGGATTCGATGGCGAACACGTTGGCCCAGGTGCCCAGTCCGCGCAGGGACGAGGTGCGTACGGTGGTAAGCGGAATCATGTGATGTGTCAGCTCGAAATGTCCGAGCTGGTACATCGGCACCGAGTTGCGCGTGGCGCCGCCGCCGCGCTCATGGGGGAGGTCGTCGATCGGTTTGAGCGGTGGCGCGCCTTCGATCGCCGATGCCCCGAGTAGGTTGCTGTTTCCGTTCAGGCCGGGACGCTGGACGTGGGGCGGGCTCCAGATTTCGGTGCGCCAGTTGAGCGGCCGGTTCTGTTTGTCCAGGTCGGCGCTCAATCGCATCACCATCGCCGGGCTGATGGGGGCCGAGCTGAACTCATCTTCCCGGTTCCACAGCACACGGATCGTCTTGCCGGGCCGCCGCATGGCGATGAAGGCGGCGTCGAACGCGGCGTCGTCCGCGGTATTGTGACCGTATGCGCCAGCGCCCTGGGCGTGGATGACGGTCACCTGCTCCGGCGACAGGTCCAGGGTAATCGCCAGCCACTCGCGCAGTACCGCAGGCCCCTGCGTGTGGGACCAGACGGTCAGTTTTCCGTCGGCGAACACGGCATAGGCGCACGAGGGGCCTATCGAGCCATACGTGAGGCAGGGACGGCTGTATTCTGCACTGATCGTGTGGGCCACGTTATCCGCGTCTGGCTTGCCCGTGGCGTGGACGCGTCGGATGGCTTCCTGGGACTTGAGCCACGCGATCGAGCCGAAGTCTGAGGGCAGGGACTCTCCTCCCTCCCACGTCACGGCGGTCTCGGCACGCTTGCTTGCGTGATAGACGGCGGACTCCGAGGTGCCCAGGATGGCGAGGAAGTCCTTGTCCCGCAGCAGTTCGATGGGTTGGCCGGCCGCGCGAGCGAGCGCGCGTTCATCGATGGATACGATGTGGCGTCCCCTGCGCTGTTGGCGGACGACACGCGCATGCAGCATGTCGGGAAAGTGCAGGTCGTGGATGAAGCCGCCGCCACTGAGCTTGGCCGGAAGGTCCAGGCGGGGCATCTTGTGGCCTACCCAGCGAAAGGTTTCCGGCTCTTTCGGGCGGGCCTCCCCGCTGTAAGCCCGGTCCAGCGACACCTCGTCACGCAGGGACCAGTAGCTGAGTCCGGTGGGGTGGCCGCCACGAACAATGGTCCCGTCCGAGATCGAAAGGTCTGCCTCCGGGCATCCCAGTCGTGCGGCGGCAGCCTGGATGAACAGGCGACGCACGTCGGCACAGGCCAGGCGCAGCGAAGCGCCTCCGACCGAAACCGAGTAGCTGCCTGCGGTGAAGCCTTCGTCCGGGCAGCTGTCGGTCTGGCCCGCGACCAGGTCGATCTGGTCGGGATGCAGGTCCAGTTCTTCGGCCGCAATCTGTCGCAGCGCGGTAAGGATGCCTTGGCCGATCTCGACCTTGCCCGACCGCACGGTGGCGCGGCCCGGGTGCGAAAAATCGACCCATTGATTCAGCCGCGGATTGTCGACCAGGCTCTTGGGTAGCGATGGTGTCATCATGTGGACTTGCGCATGATCGCAGCGGCTTTCTCGACTGCCCGGATGACGCGGTTGTGCACGCCACAGCGGCATAGATGGGGATCGAGCGCCTCGATGATGGCGCTGCGATCAGGGGCGGGGCATCGTTTCAACAACGCAACCGAGCTCATGATGAGGCCCGACGTGCAGTAGCCGCACTGGGCCGCTTGCTCCTCGATGAACGCGGTTTGAACCGGATGGGGTGAGCCATCCTGGACAAGCCCTTCGATCGTCTGGACAGCCTTCCCCGCCAGCGTGCCGATCTCGCGCGAGCAGGCGTACACGGGTTGGTCGTCAACGAGGACCATGCACGCGCCGCACTGCTCTTCGCCGCAGCCAAAGCGTGCCCCCTTTAGCTGGAATTCGTTGCGCAGCACGAACAGCAGCGGCGTGCTGGGATCCGCCATGGTCGTGACGGGCTTGCCATTAAGCTCGAATTCGATCGTTGGTTTCATGCTTGTCGACCCCGGGCGGCTACGCGGGGCCTAGGGTTTCGCCTGTGCGCCCGCAGCCTGGACCAGGGGCCACCATTTGTCGATTTCCGCCTGGTGGAATCGGGCGAGGTATTCGGGGGTGCGCTCCTGCGCCGAGCCCACTTCATAGCCTTGGCCCTCCAGCTGCTTGCGGATTGCCGGATCTTCCAGGGCCTTGCTGACGGCGGCATTGAGCGTCTTGATCACTGGTGCCGGGGTATCCTTGGGCGCCCAGATAGCCTGCCACGGCGCGATATGGAGACCGGGAACACCGGCCTCGTCTATCGTCGGGACCTCAGGTGCCGAGGTCATGCGCTTGTCTGACAGTACCGCCAGGATCTTGGCATGGCCAGACCGCATGAAGGGAAGGGCGAGGATGGGATCGAGGATCGCGAAATCGACGACGCCGCTGACCAGGTCTTTCGCGACGGGCGCGTTGCCGGCGTAAGGAATGAGCTCGAACTCGGTTTGCGTCTTGTTTTTCAGCAGGATGCCGCCGAGGTGGGAGGGCGACCCCGAGCCCGCGGTGCCCATGCTCGCCTTGCCCGGGTTGTTCCGCAGCCACTGGAGCAGGCCTTGCATGTTGTCCACGGGGAGGTTGGCGCGCGTGGCGATGACCCATGGGGTGCTGGATATGAAGGAGACGGGGCTGAAATCCTTGACCACGTCATAGGGGACTTTCATCGTCGCCGGGCTGATGACGTGCGTTGCCAAGGACGAATAGATCAAGGTATACCCATCCGGCGCGGCGCGCGCGACACGGCCCACGCCAATCACGCCCGAGGCGCCGGCGACATTCTCGACGATCACGGATTGGCCCAGCGGCACCCGCATTCCTTGGGCAACGAGGCGGCCTACGGTGTCCATCGTGCCGCCCGGCGGCGTTGGGACAACCAAGGTGACAGGTCGATTGGGGTAGTTCTGCGCCCAGGTGTGCGCGGCGGGGAGAGAAGACAGCGCCAAAAGTACAAAGCCGCAGAGATGGGCAAGGGAGGGTCGTCCGAACACGGTTGTCTCCAAGATTCTTAGAATTCTTGATTTAAATGTGCGGCCGGCAGCGGCGATGCTGAGCATTCGCACGGCGCGGCGACTCTTTACGGGCCACCCGGGGGATGGTGGTACCGAACCTCTAATTCTAGCGGAGCATAAAATGAGGCCGGCGGCGATTTTTCGGTATCGCGATGACCACACGGAATCAATCTGGGCCGCCGCAGTGACAGCCTGACGGCCTATTTCCCGACGTGGGGCGGCGTAGGGAGGCCCCTCCGGCAGGCACCTCAACCGTTTTCCTAAAACGACGCTTTCCACCGCCATGCATCCCAAGATGACGCTACAACAACTCCGCGATCTCATGGCCGTGGTCGAACATGGCGGTTTTCGCGCCGCCGCCCGGGCGCTGCATGTGTCGCAAGGCGGGCTGACGAAAAGCCTGGCCCGGTTCGAAAAGGATCATGGGGTGTCGCTGATCGAGCGGCATGCCAAGGGCGTCATCCTGACCCCACAGGGAGAGGAATTCGTCCGCTACGCACGATCTGTTTTGTTCGAAGCCAACCGGACAGAGGAATGGCTGCGGCGGGTCCGTGAGCCGCGAGCCCCATGCGTCCGGCTCGGAGTGTCCATCGAGCCGACGCTGAAATTCGTCCCCGCCGTGCTCGCCGATTTTCGGCGAGTCCAGCCGGACGTGACGCTGAAACTCAAACAGAGCGTGGCAACCGAGCTGGTCGCGGGCGTACGGGACAATCGACTGGAGTCCGCGGTGACGAGGATTCCACTGCACTTCGACGCTTCGGACATGCACGTCGACGTGCTGATCGAAACCGAGTCGGTGGTGGTGGGGCGGAGCAATCACCCGCTGGCGAGCGCCACCGAGCTGAGCGAGCTTGTGAACTGCGACTGGGTGATCTTGGGAGAGCAGGACTTGCCCGGCGCGCACGACGAAACCATCTGGGAACTGTTCCAGGAACAATCCCTGGGTGCTCCTCGCATCGCCGCCGTGACCGATTCGCTGTTCGGCGTGCTTTCCATGCTCATCGAGTCGGACTGCCTGGCACGATTGCCGCGCAGCGTGGTACGGCATCCGTTGGCGCAGGGCCTGTTGACGGCGCTGCCGTTGAAGCGGCCCGTGCGCCGCTATTCCATCGCGCTCGTCCACAAGGCGAGCCAGCAGCTCACGCCGGAAGCCCGGACGCTGGCGGCCATGCTGGCTTCATTCGCGCGGTTGACCCGTTCGACCTGACGGGGCCGGTTGCGCCTGGACGGGCGGGACCCACGCCTAGCCGTCTAGTTCGACCCGAGCGAATCGGCCTTTGGCCAGGTCCTCTCCGTAGTATTCAACCTGCATCTCCCCGGCTCCGAACTCTACCGCGGAAACCGACCCCGGCGGTCCGTTTTCCCCGAGGGGCTCGAACACGAACAGGTCTCCGCTCCAGTGGCGGAGCGGGTGCCGTACGTGGGCCGGCCCCAGGATGAGCTCCAACTCGCCCGTGCCTTCGTTGCGTTGCACCGTCGCCTCGCCGTAGTACGCGTTGGCGTAGCGGCCCGTGTAGTTTTCCAGGGGCTGCGGCGGCGCCGGCGAGTCGGGCGGCGTTTGGCCGGCCAGCCGACCGAGCGGCGTGTAGGGGCTGTGCATGTTGGCCTGCATGGCGGCGAGCCAGTCGGTGCTCGATGTTTCGCCCAGGGCGCGTTCGCCGAAGGTCAGGGCAATGGCTTCGGCCAGGCCGCGTGGTTGGGCATTGGTGAGCACGGTGATGCCCAGTTTTTCCTCCGGCCAGAGAATGAAGGCCGTGTGCGCCCCCATCAAGAATGCTCCGGAGTGCGACACGCTGGCGTGCCCATGAGGGTCCGGGCCGGCGTTGAAGCCATAGCCATAGTTGCTTCCCGGTTGCGCGGTCATGGCGGCCTGCAGGGCGTGGGTGCTGAGATGCTGTCGGCCTTGCCACTTGCCCTGGGCCAGTACCAGCGTCATCCATTTGGCCAGGTCGGCGACGCTGGAGCTGACACCGCCGGCAGGCGATTGTGCGTCCGGCTGGCGCGGGGGATCCTGCACGGCGTAGCGCGCCGGCGATGCGCCATAGCTGTCGTAACTCAGGCCGACTTGCACGTGGCCCCATGCCCGGTTGTCGCGTGCCGAGAAATCCGCAAAGCGCGAGCTCGTGCGGGTCAGCGGAACCACCTCCCCGTGAGCAGGCGTACGCCGATTGAGATCCACCGTTCGTCCCGCGTCCCGCCGTGGCCGTACGTGGCGTCGAGCTGGATGCGGTTGGCAACCAGCCAATAGCGAAAGCCCACATGGAAATATGGCCGGTCCGCGCCTTGGCCGAAGGTTTCCGCGATCATCCAAGTGGTCTCGGTGACGCGGAACTCGGTGCCTAGCGACCAGGTCGCGCGGTTGCGCCGCGTCTCACCTTCCCGGATCCAGCCGAGGTTGGCATGGACGGCCGCGGCATCGTCGCGAAAGGAAAAACTGATCGGTACATAGGCGTACCAGTCCCGCGGGCTGCCGTCTGCCCTGCGATGGCGGCCGATGCCTGCGACCAAACCCATGCCCCAGCCGTTGACATCCACCGGCTTGATATTGGTCTTCACCTGGGCGACGAGGTCGGTGCTGAGAATCGAGTCATTCTCGCGCGTGCGGCCGCCGCCCAGCGTCACTTCCAGGTTACCGGTGATGTTGCAGGCAGGCATGAGCCAAGTTTCGCGGTTATCGCGGTTGAGTTGGACCCAACCTTCGAACTGGCACGTCTTGGGTTCGATGAGGCCTGCATCGTCCGTAATCATCGGTCGGGTGGCATGGACCTCGAAGGCGAAGAGTCCAATAGCGACGGCCCAGAGCGCGGATGCCCTGAGGCCGATGCGCATGCTGCGCGGAATGAGACGAGACTGCATTGGCGCCCCCCGAGCTGCCGTTTACCCCGCGCCGGCCGCGGCGGAGGGCGTGTCGTTATGGTGATGCCGCGCGGCTCCCGCTAGGTGGCATCGGCTTCCAAGAGCCGATGGCCGAGCCGCGGCCCGGTCCTCCGGAGACTCCCTTTCGTCCAAGCATTCGTGCACACGGTTGAGCTTGAGGAAAGCCGCGCGCTGTTCATGGCGTGGGCGAACAGGGTCTCCTGCCGGTGATCCTTGTGGAGGTGCGACGGCCGGAGGTCTCGGGGATACGGTGCGGGCGGAATCTTAGGGGTTGTGCGGACTTTTTTCCACTAGGACGAGTGGTGTGCAGATGCCCGTGGTGCGGAGCTGATGGATTAAAGCGTGACGCGAAGGAAGTGCTGCCGAGTTATTAACTCAGCTTAGGAGCACACGCGACGGATGATGTGGGTTGAGCCGATCGCAAAGGGCAGGAATGATGTCCGCTACAGAAAATCGCGGTAGAACCTGAAGACTTCCTCGATCCGCTCCGCAGCAGGAGGGTTCCGGAAAATCCCGCGCCGGCTGCCGCTTATGCCCTGCCGTTGCAGGCCGACCAGCATCTCGGCGTGTTTGACCCAGCAGCTCAGCGAGTCCAGGATGGGGGCGCCATCCACGCTGGTGACGCCATTCGTTAGCAGTAACGCGCAAAGCGGGACTTCGCCGGGGATGATCACGTCTGCGCCGCGTTCGATTTCGCGGCGCGCCGCCGCCAGGAAGCGTTCGATCAGGGGTGCCGGGTCGCCGTAGGCCCGCAGGACGTCATGAAAGCGGAATCCCACGTCGGAGATGCCGCACAATCTCTCCTGCAGCCCGTAGCGACGCACGTTGTCGGCGACCAGCTCACCGAGTTCCTGGACGAACACCAAGAACGAGAATTTCGCGCCGAGCAGGCAAGCCGTCAGCATCGCCGATTCCCCGTAGCCGACCACGGGTATGGTGAGTAGCGAGCGCAATTCACGCAGTGCGGTATCCGGCAAGGTGCTGATGGCGAAGGCATCATAGCCTTCGCGCTGGGCCTCTAGGCCGGCTTGGATGACTTGCAATCCGTGCAGGGCCTGCAAGCCGTAGTGACGGATGTCGGTGCCGGGGTATTCCGATTGGTACGTCCCCGGCCGCATGCCATGAAGGACGATTTCCGTGCCGGGCGAGGCTACGCGTTGCAAGTGCTCTGCCAGTGCGTCTTTGTAGGGACCAAGATCGTCGAGGACCGTGAGGCTCTGATGCCAAATGCGCAAGCTCATGGGGGGCTCCGTTCGAGGCGCTCGTGTTATCCGGTGCGGCCGCTAAGTTCGCGTCATGGTAAGGGAAGAGTGGGGAAGACGGAAGCTCCCCGCCGTGCGCTCTCCACCATGCATGGCTGTCCCAAGGTGGTCCGCATGGACTCGTTTACGGATGCATGCCCATTCCCGCATCGGCCAGCGTTCGCCCCAGCTTTGCCGCTTCGGCGTTCAGCATGGCCACAACTTCCTCCCTCCGTTTTCCTTGTAGCCGGTTGTTGAGCGCAACGATGCTCAGGGCGGCATAGTGGCTGCCCAATAAGGTCGGAATGACGACGCCTATGCCCGTCACTTCGGGCAGGATCTGCCCTTCGTTGAGCGCGTAGCCAAGTTTGGAGGCCCGCTCCACCATGCTATTGAGCAACGATTCCGTCAGGTTGCCGTATTGGTTGAGGCGGTGTCGGTTCTTCCGGATGACATCATTGCGCTCGGCCTCAGGCATGGCCACGAGCAGCGCTAGGCCGCCCGCGGTGCTGCCTAGCGGGCGACGTTCGCCGACCATCTGCGTCAGCACCCGGATGGGGTAGCTCCCGTCTGCGCGCTCAATGACTACGCTGTCGATGCCGCTGCGGGTGGTTAGAAAGACTGTGTCGCCAGTTATGCGGGCCAGACGATTCAGCACTGGGCTGCACAACTCCCGTAACGTGAAGTGGCAGTTGGCCGCAAGGCCCAGTTCGTAGGCAAGCATGCCGAGAAAGTACTCGCGCTTTGGTCCGCGCTGCATCAATAAGCCGTGTTCCGCCAAGCAAGCGAGTATGCGGTGCGCCGTGGGCGGTTTGAGTCCTGTTTCCCGTGCGATCTCCGCCAGAGTGATCCCCGCCGTATTGCGGGACGCCACTTTTTTCAGGATTTGAATCGTGCGCTCAATGCTTTGGGTGCCTTTGGGCGAGCTCTTAATTTCCATATTGTGGATTCATATTGACATCAAAACTGTGGCGCAAACAAACTGGTCTGCGTACTCGAGTATCAGTCGCTTAATTTTGTATTCCATATTGTGGACTGAGTCAGTCAGCGAATCTAGCCACTCAAAATTCAGCTGCATCCAAGGAGACCGATATGGCGCAAAAGCTGAACTACGCTCATTACGACGTCGTGGTTCTGGGGGGTGGGGCTGCCGGCGTGGCTGCCGCCGCCGCGGCCGGCAAGAATGGCCGCAAGACGCTCATCGTCGAAGCTAATCCCATGCTGGGTGGCGAGCTGCTTAGCGGAATGTCTTTAGATGGCGTGCTCAATGCACGTGGCGAGTATGTGGTCGGTGGGATTTCGGACGAACTGTTCGAGGAGTGCAGGCAGATGAACGGCTTCATCGGGCCCGTCCACGACTATCGGCTCATTTGCTACGTATGCGTCGACCCCGAAGTCATGAAGATCGCGATCATGCGCGTGCTGTCGCGGTATGGGGTGACATGCTGGATCAATTCGTTTGCCGAGGACGTCGTGGCCAAAGACGGTGTCGTCACGGGCCTAGTGGTTCTCAACAAGAGCGGGCGCACCCTGGTGACGGCCGATCATTTTCTGGATTGTTCGGGCGACGGCGATCTTGCGGTGCAGGCTGGGGCGCCGTTCGAGCTGAGCGACGCCAGCGGAGATCTGCAGCCAGTGTCTTTGATGTTCCGCGTGGCCAATGTCGATAGTGGGGCACTGCTGCGGTTCGCGCGTGAGCATCCTGACTCTCTTGCACTCGGCGAAAGTGATTACATTCGGGGCGATAAAACGGATGAGCAGTTAGTCGACTTGCTCGTCAAGCAAGGCCAGCCCTCCCTATTTTTCAAAAGTGAAGGCCCGTTCCTGGGAGACGCCATTCGCCGTGGGGATTTGCCGCCGACTGCACTGATCATGATTCAGCCGACCTCGGAGGCGCGCAAGGAAGTGTGCGTGAATGCGACGCGCGTGGGCGGCAACATTGATGGCACTGATACTGCAGCACTGAGCGCCACGGTCGGAACGCTGATGGAGCAGGTCTGGCAAACCTACGGTTTCGTCAAGCGCTGCCTGCCCGGTTTCGAGAACTCCGTGTTCTCCGGGCTGGCTCCCAGGGTGGGCGTCCGAGAGACTCGCCGCATCATGGGGGACTACCTCTTGACCAAAGAGGACGTGGTTTCGGGCCGCAAGCACCCAGACACAGTCGTTGCCAAGGGGGCGCAGCACGTCGACATCCATCAATCGGGAACGACCCAGATTCGCATCCCCATCGCCAACGGTGGCTCTTACGACATTCCGTTCGGGTGCTTGCTTCCCAAGGGATTGAAGAATGTCATGGTGGCGGGCCGGTGCTTGTCTGCGACGCGCGAAGGCATGGGCACGGCGCGAACCATGGGGCCGTGCATGGCCATGGGGCAGGCCGTTGGCACCGCTGCAGCAATGTGCGCCGAACGAGGCGACCCCGATCCGCGCCAGCTCCCGGTCAAGGCGCTGCAGGAACGCTTGCGGGCGCAGGGTGCGGTCATCGACGGCGTGTACTAAACGATAAGTTGCCAGGTTGGGCTTCCTGACTTGCGCCGGGTGCCCTGGCCGTCGCACAGACAACGAGGAAGGAGACAAATCATGAATCGATCCCTTGCCGCGTTTTCCCTAGTTTTCTTGAACATTCCACTTTCCGCCTGGTCTGGTCCTTATCCTGAGCGCCCCATCAAGATGATTGTCCCGTTCGCGGCTGGCGCATCAAGTGACATGTTGGCGCGAACCGTAGCCGATGGACTGGGCTCGCGCCTGGGACAGCCCGTGGTGGTGGAAAATCGCGCCGGGGCGGGAGGAAACATCGGCGCCGATGCGGTGGCCAAGGCGGCTCCGGATGGGTACACGCTAGGTATCGGCTCGATCGGAACGCATGCCACTAACAGCCTGATCTACGCTTCCATGCCATACGACACCGTGAAAGACTTCGCCCCGGTTACGCTCGTGGCGTCGGTGTCTCTGGTGCTGGTCGTGCACCCGTCCGTCTCTGCCAAGGATGTCGGCGAACTCATCGCATATTTGAAGAAACAGCCGGGCAAGGTGAGCTATGCGTCGGGAGGCGTCGGGGCGTCACAGCACTTGGCGGGCGAGCTGTTCAAGTATCTCGCCAAGGTTGACATGGTCCATGTGCCATACAAGGGAAGTGCGGGCTCGGTTCCAGATCTGATCAGCGGCCGGGTGCCCATTATGTTCGCAGACCTGCCGTTGGTCTTGCCCTATATCCAGAACGGTGCGTTGCGCGCGCTTGCCGTGGGCGATCGCGAACGCAGCCCTGTCTTGCCAGCGGTGCCGACCGTGGCGGAATCGGGATTGCCCGATTACCAAGCCAACGCTTGGTACGGCATGTTCACGCCGGCCGGTACGCCTGGAGACATCGTGGCGAGATTGCATCGGGAGACGGCAGATATCCTGAAGCAGCCCGAGGTTAGGAAGCGGCTGATTGCGCAGGGGGCGAACCCTGACGGCATGCCGCCCGATGCTTTCCGGACGTTCCAGCGTAAGGAGATTGATCGCTGGCGCACGGTTGTGCAGGCTGCCAAGATCAAGACGGATTAAAACCTGACGGGAGCGCGGGACGCCCATTGCACTCCCAGTCCCGTTTTCGAGTTGGCGTGGTTGCCTTTGTGGCTTCTCAACGGGCCGACGTCTGTCCTCTTGGTAGCGTCCATCGTGCCTTTTCGAGATGCAAATGCATCGTGATTCTCGCCACTGTGTCGCAGAAAATGCTCTATCTTCGGCGAAAATGCTATATGATCAGCCGGCCTTCGACGCTGCACCGGACATGCCGAGCCTTCGGCTGTGTTTCGCGTCTCTCGCCGGCCCCCGGCTGGCGTTCAAACTCGGATCGGACGGTGCCCTGACGACTTTTTAGCCGATCCCTCATCGGGACTCGCGGGTGAACCTGGCGCATGGTGGATCCGATCAGCATCATCCTGGTGACGATTTTTTCCGCGGTCATGAGTTTGGCCGTGCTGGGGTCGCTGCTGCGCACGGGAATCCCCGGCGTACGACGGTGGTTCGCCGCGAGCATCCTCGCCGTGTTGGCATTGGTCCTGTACGCCTTGCAGGGCCATGCCCCCCCTTGGTTGACGGTCGTTGGCGCCAATGTGGCGCTATCGGGCGCCGGCATGGTCATCCTGCAGGGGTGCCGCCAGTTTTTTGGCGGTGCGCCTTCATCCTCGAAGCCTGAATATGTGGCGTGGCTGGTGCTGTGCGTAGGGCTGCTTTATTGGACCTACGTCGAGCCGGACATCGCCACGCGCATCGTGCTGGTTTCTGCGTTCCACGCATACGTTTACGGCATGATCGGGTGGGTAGTGTTCCGGGCCCGGCCGCGAGCCCGCCGGCAGTATGCCTATCGGTTCGTGTCCATCGGTGCTTTTCTCGGCGCGGCGGGACACGTGGGGCGGGGGTTGATTTATGGCGCCGGCGTGGCGCCGGAGGCCGATCTGCTGCAGGCGACCCTCGTCATCATGCAGTCGACGCTGGTCAGCGTGGTTTTTCTCGCATGGGCGATCCTCACGCTGCCGTGGCTGTCGATCGGAATGGTGTTGTTGGCGCACGACCGGCTGGCAGAGAGGCTGGAGCGGCTCGCCAGCCTCGATGAGCTGACCGGCCTGCTCATCAGGCGGGCCTTCATGGCGCAGGCGGAAGCGGCCGTGAAAACGGCGGCCCGTACAGGACGTCCATTGGCGTTGGCGCTGGTCGATCTCGACCATTTCAAGCGCATCAATGACCAGTACGGCCACGCCCGGGGCGACGAAGTCCTCGCCCGTTTCGCCAAGACAGTGACGGCCAACCTGCGCGCCGGCGACGTGTTCGGCCGCTTGGGCGGAGAGGAGTTCGCCTTGCTTTGCCCCGATACGTCGGCCTCCGATGCCTTGATCCTGCTCAATCGCTTGCGCACTCTGGTCGCGCAGGCCGAAAACACTGAGGAGCAGGGGGGGCTTGTGGTGACGTTCAGCGCCGGCGTCGACCAGTACCGGGCAGGTGACTCGCTGCCGCACCTGATGGGCCGGGCGGACGCGGCCTTGTACCGGGCCAAGGCGTTGGGCCGCGACCGCATCGTGATCGCTTCCTCCCGGGAACCGGCCTCGCCGGAGCCCGCACCCGGGCTCGCCGGCGGCCAAGCTGCCTAGCGCGAGCGGCTCAGCGGGCCGATGACGGCAGGGGCGCCCCCGGATAGAGTTTCCGCAAGACTTGCAGGCAGGCGTCCTCTAGCACGCCGGCAAGCTCGGCCTCGGCTTCGCCTGGTTCTTCCGCTTCGCGCGCGCGGTCCAGGATGCGTAGCAGTGAGCCGCTTCGCACATGGACCACGGCTTCCACTTCTTCCCGCCAGAAAGCCGGGGCTTCGCCTTGCACGTAATTGCCGCGTCCGCGACCGAAGTGGATGACGGCGAGATATCGCAAGAGGTCCGCGGTCGCCAGCGCGATGAGGAAATCGTTCGTCAGCCGCGCCTTGGCCCGGTCTTGGCCCTTGACCTTGTTGATGCCCCAGGCCGCTCCCGCGAACGTGGCGGCCCCCACGACGGCGCCGACCAGCATGCCGCCGCCCAGCGTCAATCCTCCGGCGAGAAGGTCCGCGGACGCACCGGTGGCGGCGCCGGAGGCGATGGCGCCGAGCAGGCCCGCCTGTTTCACATTGACCGGTTCGGTGAAGGCGAAGTTTTCGCGCAGCCGCTGGTTGAGTTGCTCGGCGGCACTGCCCTGCAGCCCGTGCAGCGAGAGCAGCTTGGCCGTCGTTTCACTGCCCATGCGCGTCAGGCGCGCCGTGAGCGCCTGCATGGCTTCCTCGCGCGCGGCGTCCGATACCGCGCGGCCCAGGCCTAACGTGCCGAGCGCGTTCTGGATGCGAGAGCCCTCTTTCACGGGTTCGGCATCGCGCGCCGCTGCGATGATTTGCCGGGCAAGCAGCGCCATCGAGGCACGGAAACGGTCCAGGTTGCGTTTTTCCCAGGCCGCGACAAGGCGCGCATAGCCAGGTTGGCTCTCGGCCGGAAGACATGTCCGCACGGCGTCGAACAGCGCCCGTTCGTGCACCCAGCTGCGTGCGAAGGCGTCGAGCGGCACGACTTCGCGCACGATGCCGTAGGGCTGGACGTGGCGCGCCCAGCGGGCGATGTCCTCTTGCTCCTGCGCGGCCGGGCGCGGCGCGCCCATCTGGTTGAGCAGCACGACGACGGGCTTGTCCAGCCATTGCAGAATGCGCATTTCCGGGGCCACGTAGCCGGCGTCCTGGGGGTCTTCGGATGCGTTGACCAAGTAGAGCACCACGTCGGCGTTGTCCCGGGCTGCTTGCAGGGCACGTTGGCTGAGCCAGAATGCACGGTCGCTGACGCGGTCCCAGACTTCGGTCAGGAACCAACCCAGCGGATTTCCCGCCAGCTCCAGCCGCTTGGCCAGCCGGGCCGAATCGCCGAAGCCGGGCGTATCCCACAGGTAGAGGGTATCGCCCTCCTCGTCCGCGAGCAGCAGGTGGGCGTCCGCTGTCTGCGTCACGTGCGCGGCGTCGCGTACTTCGCCCACGTCTGCACCTAACAAGGTGCGGGCGAGCGTGGTCTTGCCGACGTTGGTGTGGGAAACGAGGCAGAGCTGGATGCGGACGGGATGATCAGGCATCGGTCGGGGAAAGAAGCAGGTCGACGAAGGTGACCGGCACTTGGTGCAGGTCGCCAAAATCCTGCCACAGGCGCTTGCGCTCTTGGATGCGGCGCGCCGCATCCGGCTGGGCGGCCAGACGGGCGGCATAGGCGGACTGGTCGACGAGCAGCACGACCTTGCCCGGGAGCGCCTGTTTCAGGGAATCGAGGAATGCTCCATGGTTCTCGGCCTCAGGCGTCGCGGCCAGGTTGACGAGGGCCGCGGTGAGCGTGGCCGCTTCGCCTGGGGAGGTTGGCAGTGTGGTGTCATCCGCATCGGAGCCGTACTCCCGGGTGGGCATGATCGAGGCTTGCGCGGTTTCTCCGAGCAGGGAGCGCGCCACGGCCTGCAACGCGTCGCTGCGGCGGGCGTCGACGGCAAAGCTGTACGGGATCACCCGCAAGCGCAATGGCGTCGGGCTCAGCGCGCCCAACAGCTTGCGATAGTAAGGAAGGCCGAGGTCGAGCGGAAAGTTCCGGCGAAGGTGCCGTACCCGCCAGTGTGCGGCCACCGCCAACAGCAGCCGGGGAATGATCACCACGACCGCGAGCAGCGCGGCGTACAGGTGTACCCAGCGTGCGCCGGCCGGGGTACCTCCGTCCGTCCCGAACCGCAGGGCCGCGATCTCGTCCGGCGAGAACCCGGGTAACTGGAGCAACCATGCTGCGGGGGCGAACAGCACGCGCAGAATCGCATGCACCTGCCCGGCATCGAGAAAGGTGCTTTCCCACCCGACCCGGTATTCGACGATGAGGCCGCGCACGTAGAGCGACGATGCGACGCCCAGGCCGAACAGCGCTGCGGACAAGTGAAGTGCCCGCCGGATGCGGGCGAGGTCGAGCGGCGCGGCCAGGCGCCGCCAGTCGGCAGAGAAACGGACAAGTGCCGCAGCCATCGCCGGCGGATGCCGTTGCCTGCGCATCCAGATTTCGGATAGCCGGGAGGCAGCTGACGGTAGGCGGCGCAGCCCACGCAGAGGCAGAAGCGCGGAGGCGAAAAGGAGTACGTACATCAACACGTTCCAACCTATCACCCCCAGTAGGGGGAGTGAGAGCAGGTCCATGCGATGGGGATTGGCGATGCGCTCGGTGAGGGCGCCCGCCAGCAATGCCACCATTGGCACGATCCATCCCGCGAGCCGCATGAGGCGCGGTGGACGCCGCATGGCACCGACGCTAGGCATGCGCTTTTCCAGGGCATCTAGTAGCAGGGCGGCCCGCGCGCCTAGAAAGGAGTCGGCGGCGCTGTGCCCGGTATCGCGGGGCCGTTTCAAGGCGCCCATGTTGCGGGCGCTGAGGCTGGCTTGGCGGAGTTCTTCAGCGCGAAGTAGTTGGTGGTTGTGGTCGGTGGCTTCAATGGCATGGGCCAGAACCACGTCCCTGGCCGCTCGCTCGTCCATCGGCATCCTGGTCGGTTCTTCTGCCAATAGACTATATAGGAATTGCGAGTCGCCGTTGCGCCAAGCCCGTGGCCCGGCTCAGCGGGCGTGACTGGACGGCATGACGTAGTGCGCCGGCCGTTGCGTCTCGGCCAGGGAGGCCCGCAGGGCCGCATAACCCTCATCGATGCGCATGAGCCTCGTCGTGCGGGCGGATTCGTCGGTCCATCGGCCCTGCAGCGCGCTTTGCCGTTCGAGTCGATAGATCAAGTAGGCGTGCGGAAGTATTGCATCATCGCCTGCGAGCTCGAAGCCCGCCAAGGCATGCCTGCGTCGCAATGCCTCCCTTCCGGCGGGACTGCGCCCCAGGTCGGCAAGGTGCGCCGCCAGGCGCATGCGCAAGCTGTCCGGCAAGCCCTTGCGGACCACCGCCAGCGCCGCAGGAAGCGGTTCGGACTGCCACAGAACCGTAATGCGCGCAGCCTCATTGGGAAACCGTTCCTGGAAGCGTGCCAGTTCCGTGCCCGTCGTGATGCCTACGTCGACCTCGCCGTTGGCGACTGCCAGCATATTGGTCTGCGGGCCGCCCGGGACCTCGGCGGTGAAGAATGCCTCCATGCGTAGACCGCGCGGCAAGAATAGCTGCGACTGGGGAATCAGGTAGCCCGACAGAGAACGGCTTTCTCCGCGCGCCAGCTTCCAGCGTCCAGGCTGCCGCAGCATATGCTCGAGCGTGGCGGGCGCTGCGCCGCGCCGGGCGACGAGCACGGTGCGATGGCGCGAGGAGTCGGCGGGGAGGGCGCGGGCGATGACCGTCATGCCGTGGTGCGCGACGGTATCGACGACCATGCTTCCCGACAGGACGGCCAGGTCGATGCCGCCCTGCCGCAGGGTTTGCATCATGGCATCGTAGGACGTGGGCGCGACGAGCCGCGTTGGCGTGCCTACGGCCGCGGTCAGGCCCTCGGCGAATGGGGTCCAGGCATTGCGGATCTCCAACGGGCTTTCGACGGGCAGGACGCCGATGCGGATCAGGGGCTCGGCGCAGACGCCCATCGCCGTTGCCATCCATGCCATGGCCAACGCGATGCGTGCCGGGAACGCCGGGCGGCGCCAACCCGATAGCCGCGGCAGGAGAAAGAAGACGCTCATTGGGAAGCCTGACTCCCGGGATCAGATTATGGACCTTTTTTGGCACCTTTTTAACGGTATATTGGATTCTTTTTTTGAGTCCATTGCAAGAAGCGTCACAATATTCTCTCTGAACCTGCCCGACCATTTATGCCCGAGCCCGTGCGTGAGTCCGCTTCCGGCGATCCGGTGTTGGAACTGTTGCTGTCGCGCCTGCGGCTGCACGACGCCGTCACCACCCCGTACTACATTCAATTGCAACGGCAGATTCAGGCCTTGATCGATGCGGGCGAGTTGCGGCCCGGGAGCGGGCTGCCCTCTGAACGCGTGTTGGCGCAGGCGCTCAATATCAGCCGCACGACGGTCAAGCGGTGCTACGACGCGCTGCGTGAGGCGCAGACACTCGCAAGCTCCCAGGGCAGGGGGGGCACGGTGGTCAAGGCCGCGCCGCGGGTCTCGCCGGCGATGCAGCGCCTGCGTGGATTCACGGAAGAAATGCGGGAGCTCGGGCTCGAGCCTTCAACCCGGGTGCTGGAGTGTGCCGTGGTCCAGGACCGTACGGTGGCGTCCATTTTCGGCAGGGTATCGAACGCCGAATTCTTCAAGCTCGTGCGGGTGCGGCTGGCCGACGGCGTGCCGATGTCGCGCGAAGTGGCGTGGTACGACCTGGCAGTGGCACCCGCCTTGGCCGGTTGGGACGGGCAGGGATCCGCCTACGCGTACCTGCACGAGCACTGCGGCATCGAGCTGGCGTGGGCGGACCAGTCGGTCGAGGCGGTGCTCAGCTCAGCGGAAGAGGCCGGCGTCTTCGGCTTTGCCGAGCCGTCCCCGTGCCTGCTGCTCAAGCGCCGTTCGCATTCCGTGGACAACGTGCTCGTCGAGTATGTGGAAGGGACGTTCCGCGGCGACGCCTATGCGTATCGCCTCAGGCTGCAGGTTTGAGCCATGCATCGAGCTCTTCCCTGCGAGGCAGGGAAGAAAGTATGCCTGGTCGGGCAATGGACAGCGCGGCGCAGACATTGCCCATCCTTAGGGCGGCCGTCATGGGTTCACCGCGTCCCAAGGCCAGGCATAGCCCGGCGCTGAATGCATCGCCCGCGCCTATCGTCTTTACCGGCTCGACGGCCAGCGGCGGGGCGAGGTGCATCGTGCCGTCCCGGTGGCAGGCAAGGCTACCCTGGGCACCTAGCGTAACGACCAGCCAGCGGCCTGGCCAGTTGCGCCATAGCGCGGGAAGTGCCGCGGCGATTTCACGCGAACGCGTGTGGCTTTCATCGGATAAGCCTGCCTGGAGCAGGCATTGCGCTTCACTTTCATTGACGACCAGCACATCGGCGCAGTCTAGGAAGCCGGGTGGCACGGACTGCCATGGGGAAGGGTTGAGGACAGTCGTTGCGCCCCGCGAACGGGCCATTTCCAGCGTGAAGCGTACGGTATGGGGTGGAATTTCCCATTGTGCATACACCAGGGAGGCGGCAGCAATGGCCGGTTCTGCCCCGGCGACCTCGCGGGGGCTGAGGGCTGCGTTGGCGCCGCCGTGCACGACGATCTGGTTGATGCCGGCGGCGTCGATGAATCCCGCGCCGTGGCCCGAGGGCATGGCTAGCCGGTGGACATAGCGCTGATGCAACCCCTCTTGCTGCAGCTGCAGCAGCAGCGAATCGGCCGGCGCGTCGTTTCCCACGGCGAGGATGAGATCGACGGCTGCGCCCAGGCGATGGCAGCCGACCGCGACGCTCAATCCTTTGCCTGCAGGCTCCGACGAAAACGCCGCGGCCTGCAGCGTCTCGCCGCGACGTGGCAGCCGTTCCACGCGCCAGCAGCAGGCCTGCATGAAGCTTCCGAGTACCGCGATGCGAGGGGATGCGTCGCTCATGTCGTGATCCATACGTAGCGCGCGAACCGGTTTCAAGCGCTCGCCTTCCCGGAGGCCTGGGGCCGTTTCTTGCGACATGGTAATGCGCCTTTCGCGCGCCCTTTCCCATGAAACGGCCACCGACGCCAATTACCGCCTTGCCGGATAGTAACCCTTGGGCGGCTTCAAGACCTGCTTGCTCACCTAGACTGAAGCAACTCAATCTAGGAGGTGCACTCATGACGACATTCTTGGTTTTCGGCGGCGTGCTGGTGGCGATCGTGGGCTTTATCTACCTGCTGGTCAAGGTGTCCATGCTTTTCAACCGCGGCGACAAAGATAGTCACAAACCTGCGGCACAAGCGAGCAACCAGCGGGATTGAAAGAAGCGTCGAGGCGAAGTCATCCACCGCCGAGCATCAGTCCGCGAACACGTCGAAGATGAGCGTGCGCAGCCACTGGTTCGACGGTTCGCGGTGAAACTTGGCGTGCCAGAATAAATTGATGCTGATCCTGGGCAGGGCCACCGGGTGGCTTACCGCCTTGAGGCTGAACGGCTTTAGGCATTCCGCGGCATAGCGTTCCGGGACTGTGGCGATCATGTCGGTCGATTGCAGGATGTGGCCGACCGCCACGAAATGCGGGACCGTGAGCCGGATGTTGCGTTCGATCCCTTTTTTCCTCATGAAGTCATCGACCAGTCCGTGCCCGGTGCCGGCCGACACCGCCACCACGTGGTCGGCCTTGCAGAAGGCCTCTAGTGTCAGCTTGCGGCCGTCGAGCGGATGGCCGCGCCGGAACATGCACACGTATTGCTGGGTGAACAACCGCCGCTGGAAAAAACCGGTCTTGAGCTGCGGCAATAGGCCGATGGCTAGGTCCACGTGCCCCAATTCCATCTCGTCTCGCAAGTTGACGGCCGTATTGCGCACGGTGTTGATCGAGATGCCCGGCGCCAGGCGTGCGGTGCGCTCTATCAGTCGTGGCAGGAAGTAGATTTCGCCGATGTCGGTCATCCCTATGGTGAAGGTACGTTTGCTGGTGGCCGGGTCGAAGGTGCTACGGAAGTTGAGCGTGTCGCGAATGGCACCGAGCGCATCGGCGATGGGCCCGGCCAGCTGGCGCGCATATGGCGTCGGTTCCATGCCGCGCGTGGTGCGTAGGAAAAGGTCGTCCCCCAGCAATTTTCGGAGTCGGTTCAGGGCGTTGCTGACTGCAGGCTGCGTCAGCCCGAGCTTTTCGGCAGCGGCGGAGACCTTGCGCTCCATGAGCAACTGATGGAAGACCACGAGCAGGTTGAGGTCGATGTCTTTCAGTTCCATGGTCCGCACCATTCATGGCAGTGATTATTAATATTCACTGCATTCTATATATAAACGAGCGCTTGCTTCCTATACTCGTCCCGTCGAGAACGACTATGCCAAAGACGGAGACACGTCGCCATCAGGAAGGAGGCAAGCATGGGGGTTACAACTGTCTTCCCTCGCGAACTCGAATGGATAGACAGCGGCTCCAGCCGCATCCCGTTCTGGGCCTATACCGACGAATCGCTTTACAAGAAAGAGCTGGAGCGCTTTTTTTATTCCGGGCACTGGAACTACGTAGGACTCGAGGCCGAAGTCCCCAACCCCGGTGACTTCAAGCGCACGGCAATCGGCGAACGGTCCGTCATCATGACCCGCGCCGAAGATGGGGCCATCCACGTGATCGAAAACGTTTGCGCGCATCGCGGCGTGCAGTTCATGAGGGAGCGCAGCGGCAACCGCAAGGAGCTCGTGTGTCCCTACCACCAGTGGAGCTACACGCTGGCGGGCGACCTGCAGGGCGTGCCTTTCCGGCGGGGCGTCAAACAGGGCGGGAGGGTCAACGGCGGCATGCCGGCGGATTTCCAGACCTCGGACCACAACTTGAACAAGCTCAAGGTCGCGACGCGCGGCGGCGTGGTATTCGCTTCCTTCGACCACGACGTCCCGTCCTTCGAGGAATTCCTCGGGCCCGTGATCCTGGGCTATTTCGACCGCCTGTTCAACGGACGCAAGCTCAAGCTGCTGGGATACAACCGACAGCGCATTCCTGGCAACTGGAAGTTGATGCAGGAGAACATCAAGGATCCCTATCACCCGGGCCTGCTTCACACCTGGTTCGTTACCTACGGGCTATGGCGGGCGGACAACAAGTCCGAGTTGAAGATGGACGAGCAGTTCCGGCACGCGGCAATGATTTCCACGCGCGGCTCGGAACGCGTGAAGTCCGAGGTCACGGCCGGCGTCACGAGCTTCAAGGAATCGATGGAAATCAACGACAAGCGCCTGCTCGACATCGTGCATGAACCCTGGTGGGGAGAGCCGACCGCCGTGATGATGACCATCTTCCCGAGCCTCATCATTCAGCAGCAAGTCAACAGCGTTTCGACCCGGCACATACAGCCCAATGGACACGGCTCATTCGATTTCGTGTGGACCCATTTCGCGTTCGAGGATGACACGCCGGAGATGATCCAGCGGCGGCTCCTGCAGGCCAACTTGTTCGGCCCGGCCGGGTTCGTCTCGGCCGACGACGGCGAGGTGGTCGAGTTCTCGCAGCGGGGCTTCGAGCAGAAACCCTATCACCGGGCGCTCGCAGAGTTGGGTGGCAGGGGGGTCGAGAATACCGATCACATGGTCACGGAAACATTGATCCGCGGCATGTACGACTACTGGCGCCGGGTCATGGGGTTCGCGCCTGATCGGTAACGGATGGAGACAGGCACGCTCGATGGTCTGCCACCGATGCCAGGCGGCCCGATGCAGTGGAGGAATGCAATGGAAACGACGGATGCGTTGCTGGACGTAGCTAGGCTACATGCCGACTATGCTGCCGTGCTGGACACGGGGCGTTGGAACGAGTGGCCGGAATTTTTCCTGGACGAATGCGAATACAAGATCCAACCGCGGGAAAACTTTGACCGGGGACTGCCCCTCGCGACGCTTTACCTCGTCAGCAAGGCGATGCTGAAGGATCGGGTATACGGCATTACCGAGACACTGTTCCATGATCCATACTATCAGCGTCATGTGTGCGGACTTCCGCGCATCCTTAAGCATGTTGGCGACGTGCTGGAGGTCGAGGCGAACTACGCCGTGTTCCGGACGAAGCCGACGGGGGAATCGACGGTTTTCAACGTGGGGCGCTACATCGATCGCATCCGCCGAACAACAGGCGGCTTGAAGTTCGAGTCGCGGACTTGCGTCTTCGATACCGAGTTGATTCCCAATTCTTTGATTTATCCAATTTGAGGTGCTTATGGCTGATTGGATCGACGTGGCCGCCATCGACGACCTTCCCGAGGAAGAAGTGATCGGTGTGCAGGTGGCGGGCAAGGACGTGGCACTCTATAACGTGGAGGGCGAGTATTACGCCACCGATAATTTCTGTACGCACGGGCGGGCGCGCCTGTGTGACGGCTACCTGGAAGGATATGAAATCGAATGCCCCTTGCACCAGGGCAAGTTTGACGTGCGCAGCGGCAAGGCCCTGTGTGCGCCGCTGACTGAGGATGTCAAGACGTATCCGCTCAAGGTAGAGGGTGGGCGGATTTGGCTGCAGCTCGGCTAGCCGTCGTAGAACGCTACAAGAACATATAAGAACGAGGCACGCGCCGTGCCGTGCCGGCGACAGGAGACGAACATGCGCGAACCCGATCCCGACGGCCGTCCGCTGCGGGCCTATAAAGATCCATCGTACAAGCCTCTGTGCAAATCCTTGGCCGAAGTGCGCGCCAACATCGATCGGCTGGACGACGAAATCGTGGCCTTGCTCGCGCAGCGGGCGATGTACGTGAAGGATGCGGCCCGGTTCAAGAAGGACGCTTTCCAGGTAAGTGCGCCGGCTCGCCAGGCGGAGGTGTTTGCCAAGGTGCGCGCCTTGGCCACTCGTCACAACCGGGGCTTCGAAGGATTGGAGGACGTCGTCGAGGCGGCCTACCGGGCACTGGTCGCGGCATTCATCGCCGCCGAGCAGCAATATCACGACGACATGACCAGCACGGAGGATGGAGATGCGTAAAACATGGAGAGCCGTTGCGGTGAGCGGGCTGGCGGCCGCGGCCTGCCTATTGCCCGCCATGGCCCAGTCGCAAGCCTGGCCAGCGCAGCCGCTGAAGGTCATCGTGCCTTTCGGGCCCGGCTCCAGCCCGGACCAGGTCGCGAGGGTCGTAGGGGACAAGCTGGGGGTGTTGCTTGGCCAGGCTGTCGTAGTAGAGAATCGTCCCGGCGCGAGCGGCAACATCGGCACGAACGCCATCGCCAAAGCCGTACCCGACGGGTACACCTTCGGCGTCTCGATCACCGGACCGTTGGTCAACAACACCGTTTTGTTCGACTCGCTGCCTTACGATCCGGCCAAGGATTTATCACCGCTCACCTTGGCGGTGCATCAACCGAATGTGCTGGTCGTCCCTGCTTCTTCCGGCATCGGCAGCGTCGCGCAATTGCTCGAAGCGCTCAAGAAGGACTCGAACCGCTTCAACTTTCCCTCCACCGGCGCCGGGACGGTTTCTCACCTGTCGGTGGAGCTGATGCTGCAACGGATCGGAGCCTCTGCCGTCCACGCGCCCTACCCGTCTTCTCCCGCAGCGCTCACCTCGCTGCTGTCCGGCGACACCCAGTTCGCCGCGCTGCCGCCCATTGCCGTCATGCCCATGGTCAGGGACGGCAGGCTCAAGGCGCTGGCCGTCACCTCATCCAAGCGTTCGGCGCTGCTTCCCGATATCCCGACGCTGGGCGAAGCCGGCGTGCCGGGCATAGAGGGGTCGGCCTGGATAGGCTTTGTTGCGCCGGCCAAGGTTCCCGCAGAGATCCAGAAGAGACTCTCCGACGCGCTCATCGCGGCGCTCAAAGACCCGGACGTTGCGAGGAAGCTCCAAGCGCAATACATGGAGCCGGCCGCCACGACGCCGCAGGCGTTCCGGCGCTACATGGACGACGAACTCCAGCGGTGGGCGCCGCTCATCAAGAAGCTGGGATTGAAAGGGCAGTAAGGTCCGCTAGCCGCCAGGCCTGCCCCGAAGGCGCAGCCAGCTTGATCCGGGCGGGGCGCGGCGCATTCGTCGCCGGCCCGTCTTCATCAATAGCGTGCGTTAATCCAGCTTGACGTTGGCCTTGCGCACGACTGCGCCCCACATCGCGCGGTCGGCCTCGATGAAGGCGGCGAATTCCTCCGGGGTATTGCCTTTTAGCTCGCCGCCATAGGAACGCCACTTCGCTTCGAGCTCGGGCGATTGCGCGGCCTTGCGCATTGCTTCGCTCAGCTTTTCGACGATCTCCTTCGGTGTGCCGGCGGGCGCCAGCAAGCCTTGCCAGGCAATGGGCTCGAAATCCGAAATGCCCGATTCCGCGAACGTGGGCACGTCCGGAAAAGTGGGGTGCCGCTGTTTTCCAGTGATCGCCAGCAATTTCAGCTTGCCCGCGCGTATGTTGCCGGCCGCGGCGGGCAGGCCGTCGAACATCAACTGTATCTGCCCGGCCAGGAGGTCCGCGTACGGGCTGTTGCTGTTGTAGGGCACCAGGTTGAGTTTGACGTCGGCACTAAAGCCGAACCATACGCCGGACAGGTGGGAGTAGCTGCCCGGCCCCTGGCTCGCGACGTGGACTGCATCCGGGCTGGATTTCAGGAGGTTCAGGAGTTCCGTTAGGTTCTTGGCCGGCAGCTTGGGCGTCGCGATGAGGCCGGTGTTCAGGATCCCCAGCAGGCTGACGGGCGTGAAATCCTTGGCTGCGTCGAAGGGCAGCTTGGAGTAGAGGTGGGGCAACACCGATAGCGTGCTGGTGGTGCCGATGTAGAGGGAATAGCCGTCGGGCGTGGCGCGGGCAGCGGCCTCCGTGCCGATGATGCCCGACGCGCCCGGCCGGTTATCCACAAAGACGGTTTGCCCGAGGATCTTGGTCAGTTCTGCAGCGATTTCGCGGGCGTTGGCGTCGGGGCCGGTGCCGGCGGCAAACGGCGCAATGATGCGTACGGCGCGGGAGGGGTAGGTCTCGGCATGTGCCTGTGGCGCCGCGAGCCCGAACCCAAGGGCGGAGAGTGCGACGAGACTGCGGACGAGAGCGTTCATAGAAGTCTCCAAAGTCTTGGGTAGAAACCTATTTTTTTATGTTCGTATTATCAAATTACAAGAATAATAGTACATTAGATACCATAAAATGAAGAAGTATCAATAGAATTATTTCTTTGAGAGAAAATTTGCATGGAAATGAGGCATGGCGGTCCTGAGCATGCGCTGTCCGGCGCTGCTTCGTCCGACTCCGTCGCCGATGTCGCCATCGTCGGCTATGGGCCTGTGGGAGCAATGTTGGGCAACCTGTTGGGGCTGGCGGGCTTGTCCGTACTGGTGTTCGACAAAGACCCGACCATCTATCCGTTGCCCCGGGCCATACATTTCGATGGCGAGGTCATGCGCATCTTCCAGAGCGCCGGCTTAAAGGATGCGGTGTCGGCCGTTGCCCGGCCGGGCACTCAGGGCATGCATTTCGTCAATGCGGAAGGGCGCACGCTGCTGATACGAGGCGGGACCGCGGAGCTCGGTCCGCATGGCTGCGCCAACAACTACTATTTCCATCAGCCCGAGCTCGAACGCGTGCTGCGCGACGGCGTGGCGAGGTTTTCCAATGTGAAGGTCTGTCTCGGCTGCGAGGTCACCGAGCTGACGGAAGGGCCCGACTGGGTGGAGGTGGCATACCGTGGCAGCGGGGGCTCGCGGTTGGGCGTGGTGCGGGCGCGCTATGTCATTGGATGCGACGGTGCCCGGTCGACGGTGCGCAAGGCCATGGGCACCCGGATGGAAGACCTCGGGCTCCATCAGCCCTGGCTGGTGTTCGACGCAATCCTGAAGGACGAAAACCTGCCCCTGCCGGGGCACACTGTCCAGTACTGCGACCCAGCGCGGCCCATGACGTACTGCAATGTGGTCGGCCCCCGGCGGCGTTGGGAGATCATGGTCATGCCGGGCGACGACCCGGCCGAGCTCGTCCGCGCGGAAACGATCTGGCGGTTGGTCGCGCGCTGGATCAAGCCTGAGCAGGCCGAGCTCGAGCGCGCCGTGGTGTACACCTTCCACTCGGTGCTGGCGCACGGATGGCGCAAGGGACGGCTGTTGCTGGCGGGAGATGCAGCCCACCAGACCCCGCCCTTCCTCGGGCAAGGCATGTGCGCTGGCATGCGGGACGTCGCGAATCTTGCGTGGAAGCTCGAGGCGGTGTTGCGCGGCCGAGCCGCGGCTGATCTTCTGGACAGCTATGAGTCCGAGCGCGCGCCGCATGTGCGGGCGTTCGTCGAGTTGGCCGTGCGGCTCGGCGCCATTATCCAGATCACCGATCCAGAAGCCGCACGCGAGCGCGACCGGCGCTTCGAGGCAGGGGGGCCGGAAATATTCGAGTTTCCGTCCCCGCGTCTGGGGCCAGGGCTCCAGGGGGCTGAGCCACCGCCGGCGGGGCTGCCGTTTCCGCAGCCGCGGCTTGAAGATGGGCGATGGCTGGATGAAGTGTTGGGCAATCGCTTGGCGGTCATCGGCGTGCCGGATGTGATACACGGCGTTGGGGAGGACGCCCAGCATCGCTGGAAAAGCCTGGATGCCGTGGTGCTCGACCGTCCGGACCGTACACTAGCAGACTGGCTCGATGCTCATCGTGCGCGGGCCATGGTGCTTCGCCCCGATCGCTACGTGATGGGGGTGGCTCAAACTTCCGATGAACTCGAGCGCATCACGGCCCGACTCCCCGCGGCCGGGGTGACACTGCCCCAATGACGCATGGAAGAAAAATCCGCCACCAGCCTGGAGCGCATGCTCCGGGTGCTGGATCTCTTTGACGAAGACAACCTGACCCGCTCCGCCGAAGAGATCGCTTCGCTGCTGGACGTATCCCTGCCCACCGGGTATCGCTACGTCAAGACGCTCGTGGAATCGGGGTTGTTGCAACGCGCGGCGGACTCCCGTTATGCCTTGGGGCCGCGGATCGTGGTGCTGGACTACTACATCCGCCGGGCAGATCCGCTGTTGAGAGTGGCGATTCCGTACATGGTCGACCTGGTTGAGCGGACGGGGTTCGATTGCGTGACCTCAGCCTGGTTCGGCTCGCAGATCCTCGACACGCATCGAGAGATGGGCAAGGCGCCGGCCACGCTCGCTTACGGGCGCGGACGGCCTCGCCCGCTATTTAGCGGCGGAGCGCCCAAGGTCATCCTGGCCTCGTTCCCTCCCGCGCAATTGCGCAGACTCTTCGACGCCCATCGCGACGAGATCGCGCGAGTCGGACTTCCCACCGAGTGGCCCGCTTTCCGCAAGTATTACGCCGCCATCCGGCGCGCGGGGCACTACGTCTCGCGGGGGGAGTTGGAGCCCCAGCTGGCCGCCGTTGCTGCGCCGGTTCCCAAGGCCGACGGGGGCGTGTGGGGCGCGTTGTCCGTCGTAATCGACATGCCGCGCCTGGAAGTGGTGGACGTGCCTCGCGTAGTGCAGCTGGTCAAGCAGGCAGCTGGCCGGATTGCGGAAGAGCTCGCGGCGGGATAGCCCGCCGCGGTAAGTGCGGTGAGGCCCACGCCCTCAGGCCGTTTGCCGGACCGGCCGCGTACGCGCGGTTGAAGCAGGGCGGCTCAGTCCGGAGTCAGCCGCGTGTTGCTGGGCTGACGCTTCTCGATGCTCCATTTGAGCAGGGCGGCGCACCGATAGACGCCATGCGCGAACTTGCCATAGGGCAGCGTGAGGAAAAGCGCCATCACCACGCCCAGGTGGATCGCCAGCAAGAAGCCCATGGCTCCGGTGTCGCGCGCGGCGAGCAGTACGAGGCCAGTCAGGCTGGTCAGGAACAGCAGGCAAATGAAGCCGCGGTCCATCGGGCGCTGGTCGGGGTCGCCGTGCAGCGGGTGGCGACGCAGGTTCAGCCACAAGAGGCCGGCCGGGCCGACCAACAGGCCGATGCCACCGACGATGCCGAGCAGCACGGGCAGGCTGGTCCACGGATACGGCGCAGGCAACCCCAGGGCGTAGTGATAGACGGTAGCCACGCACGTGGCGGCGAAGCACAGCATGAACCCGTAGAAAGTGAAATGGTGGAAGCGGCGGCGCGCGAGGGTGAACGCGTCGTCTTCCTCATTGCAGCCTTTGCCGTGGCCACCGTCCAGGTACTTCAGGCGCAAGGCGTCGTGCGCCGCTTCGGCTACCGCCGGAGCCGTGGCCGCCCCCGGCGACACGTTGCGCCAGAACCGGGCCACCCCTGCGCCGAGCGCGATGATGGCGAAGACGAAAACGGCGCCGAATAGCGTCACCAGCAGGTTGTGGGGGAAGATGGCGTAGAAATTGCCCGCGAGCGGCTCGTGCCAGAGCCCGCCGTTCATGGCGACGGCCAGCACCAGGAAGAGCGATAGCGCAAAGGCGGTCGCCAGCGCCACGGTGATGCCGTTGTGGCGGTATAGCCGGCCCAGGAAGCCCGGCCAGGCGTAATCGCCGTACGTCTGCACCCTGACCTTGGCCATGGCGCGCGGCACGTTGACGGCGAACTCGTTCGGCGGTGCATATTGGCATGCGTGCAGGCATGCGCCGCAGTTGTGGCATAAGTTGGCCAGGTAATGCACGTCGGCCTTCCCGAACTCCAGCCGACGCATCATGGCGGGGAACGTCGCGCAGAACCCTTCACAGTAGCGGCAGGCGTTGCATATCTGCAGGACGCGGGCCGCTTCGTTTTCGTCCGCGGTTAGCGCGGACGAACCGGGATGCGCGGCGGCGTCGGTGCGCCACTGTACGGGTGCGGCCTGCATGCCGGATGCCAGGGTTTGCGCATCGCGCGCGAGGTCCTCGAGCTGCTTCAAAGTTGTGCTCCGTGAGTGCGTTTCAATGCGGCTTCGGCGGCGCGCGTGCCGGCGATGCGGCCGAAGGCCGTACCGATGGACATGCCGACGCCGGCCGTATAGCCCTTGCCCAGCACGTTGCCGGACATCATTTCCCCGGCGCAGAACAGATTGGGGCTGGGGCGCCCGCCGAAATGCACGGCGGCGTTTTCATCAACCTTGGTGCCCAGGTAGGTGAAGGTGATGCCGGGGCGCAGCGGATAGGCGAAATAGGGCGGCGTGTCGATCGGTCGCGCCCAGTGGGTCTTGGCGGGCGTGATGCCTTCCGTATGGCAGTCGTCCATGATGGTATGGTCGAAATTCCCGACGCGGCAGGCCGCATTGAATTCCTGCACCGTCCGCACGAGGGCTGCTTCGTCCAAGCCCGTCTGGCGCGCCAGTTCGGGCAGGCTGTCGGCCTTGACGCCGGGAAACACCGGCGGCATGAATCGCCCGACCGCCTTGGCATCGATGATGGAATACGCGATCTGCCCAGGCTGGAATGCCACCAGCCTGCCCCATATTGCGTAGCGTTTGGGCCAGAAGTCCTCGCCCTCGTCGTAGAAGCGCTGTGCCTCGCGGTTGACGACGATGCCAAGCGAGACGCAGTCGATGCGGGTGCAGATGCCTCCGTCGTAGAGCGGTGCCCGGGCGTCGATGGCGACGCAATGCGACTGGGTCGGATCGCCGATCATGTCGGCGCCGGCCTCGATCATGAACTTCAGCAGGGTACCCTGGTTGTAGCGCGTGCCCCGGATCAGGAAATTGTCCGCGGGCCATTCGCCCCGTTCGTTCTGGCCCCAGACTTCGCGCAGCCACTGCAGGTTCGACTCGAAGCCGCCGCACGCCATCACACAGGCCCGCGCGGGAATGCGTTCGTTTTCGGTCAACGCCGCGACGAATCGGTCGCCGTCGAGCTCGAGTGCGTGCACCGGCGTGTTGTAGCGGATGTGTACGCCCAGGCGCTCGGCGCTGCGGTAATAGGCGTTGACGAGCGCCCGGCCCCCGCCCATGAAGAAGGCATTGGTGCGGGCGATGTGCAGCGTGCCTGACAGCGCCGGCTGGAAATTCACGCCGTGCTTGCGCATCCAGCCCCGGCAGGTGGAGGTGTGCCGGATGACCATGCGGGCGAGTTTTTCGTCAGTGATGCCGCCCGTGACCTTGAGCAGGTCTTGCCAGAACTCTTCTTCAGGGTAGCTGTCGACCAGCACGTCTTCCGGGCCGTCGTGCATGCAGCGCAGGTTGCGCGTGTGCTGCGAGTTGCCTCCGCGCCATTCCCTCGGGGCGGCTTCCAGCAACATGACGCTGGCGCCGGCTTCGCGGGCCATCAAGGCAGCACATAGAGCGGCGTTGCCGCCGCCGATTACCAGGACATCGATCATTCCGCCTTCCTATCAGTGTGTGCGCCACTGTAAGGCGAACGGAGACGGGCACGCTAGGCAGTGGCCCGGCAACGGGTATTCACGAATCGTGAATGGGGCGCGCTATCGTGTCCGTCATGGTTGCAGCCGGTAGTGCCGCGCTAGGTCGGCACGGCCGCATTCCCGAAGGCCGCCCGCGGCTCAGTGGTGTCACCGCGGGCTTGGCGGTGGTCAGGCCTCAGCCAGCTGCCGAAATAGCGACGACCCCACGCGCAGTTGCGGCGCACCGTCTGCCGTTTCCATTTCGATCTCGACCAGGTCGCGGCCGTGATTCACCGGAACCTGTATCGTCATCCTGGCCCGGTCGTCGCTGTCGGGTAGCAGGAGCTGCGTGTTGTTCCAGAGCAGGTATCCAGGGAGGTCCGGCAGCTCGCCCAGGATGACGACGTCGTTTTCGAAGACGCGCGCCAGGGAGTCGGGCGATTCGTTGACCAGCTGCCAGCGCGTGCCCAGGCGGGCCTGCCAGGCGTCGGGCAGCGGCGCCTCGCGGGGAGGCAGGCGTTGGCCGATGGGCATGGACGAGCGGTAGTGTCCGTATCCAGCCGTCGTGCGTTGGATGAGGTACAGCTTATCGTCGACGGTTTGCCATCGATAGCTGCTTTGCGGCACGGCATCGTTCCACCACCAGCCGTCCGTGCGCAGGGTCAGCCCTTGGGCGAGAGGCTGCCAGGCACCGTTCCCCCACTGCAGGATGTCGATGGCGCCGGCTTCCGTGGCCTGTACTTTGATCGGTGCCTCGTGGTTGGCGTAGATGCCGGCGAGGCTTCCGGCATCTACGGATTCTGATACGGCCGGCGGTATGCCGACAAGCGCGGGTGGCACCGAAGGAATGGCGCGCACCGCCGCCAAGGCGCGCAGCAGCACGCCTTCCGCGATGCGCAGCGCCCCGTAGGCGGGGCCCGAGCCGGCGATCATCAGTGCCATATGGTGATCGGGCAGCACGAAGAATTCGCTCGAAAACAGGAAGGTGCCGCCGTTCTTCTGCCAAGCCTTGACGCCTACGGCCTCGAGGCCGGGATGATGCGTCGCGTCCCAGCCGAGGCCCCAGCGCCATTCGGGGCACGGATTGATGCGCAGGTTCTTGGTTTGGTCCGTGCCCATCTCCAGGATGGCCTCGCGAGAGACCAGGCGCCTGCCTTGGTGGACACCTAGGTTCAGGAACATTGCCGCGAGGCGCATCATGTCGCCGGGCGTGGAGGCGAGCCCGCCGGTGGCGTAGGCCGACACGAATTCCTGGGGCATGCGCTCGCCTTTATAGACCGCATGTACGTAGCTGCCTTCGGGGAAGGGCTGGACCGGATAGGCCGAGTTGCGCATGCCCAGGGGCTCGAGAATCTCGCGTTGCACGAACTCCGCAAAGGGCAGCCCGGAGACTTCGGCGACCAGGTTTTCCACCATGGTGAAGCCGTCGTTGCAATAGACCGCCAGCTCTCCGGGCAGGTGCTTGAGATGGAAGTGGGCCAGGCCTTCCAGCGTGTCGCGTGCGTAACCTTCGATCGGACCGAACGCGAAAATGTTGCGCCAGTTGGTGCCCGGCAGCCCCGAGGTGTGGCTGATGAGGTGGCGCACCGTGATCCGATCGAATTCCGGCGAAAGCATGCGGTAGTCGGGCAGGTACCGCACGATGGGCGCATCCAGTTCCAACATGCCCCGATCGCAAAGCATCATCGCGGCGAGCGCGCCTACCACCTTGCTGACCGAGCCGATGTTGAAGCGGGTATCCACGGTGGCGGGCTTCTGCCCTTCGGGGTCTGCAATCCCGAAGGCCTCTTGCCAGATGACGCCCTCGCTCGTCAGTAATGCGACCGAGACCGCGCTGGCCTCCCCGCTTTGCAGGACTTGCCCGATGGCGCCGCGGCCCCATTGGATGGCTTCGGCCAGATTGTCGGCAGTGGGGAGTGGGTCGCCGCTGCCTCCGCAGCCGGACAGGATGTGAAGCAGCGCGCCTGCCCCGGCCAGCTGCATCACCTGCCGCCGCCGCGGCGATCGTAGCGCAGGGCGGGCGTCAAAGCTTTCGAAGGGGTGCCCAGGAGGAGGGCAATCTGGATTCGAGGAGCGCGCGCGCATCACCATTGTCCTCACGGATGGGAATATCGTGCGCCGATTCTATCCACGGCACATCCGCATCTCCATCATGTTTGGGCCATCGGCCCAGCTTTGCCAAGCGAACGGCTGCGAGGCCTTGTGGTGCGCGATCAACAGCGAATGCGAGCGCTTAGTTCGCGTGGGGTGTGCCGTGGCGCGCAGGCGACGCCTGCGCGGCCCGGCCTTCGCGAAGTCGCAGGCCTAGGGTTCGCAAAGCCTGGCCCCGGGCCACTGTCCGTCTCGCGCCAGTGAGCGCATGAGGTCGGTGAGGACGACCCGGGCGGCGAGGGCGGCGGGCGAGAGTTCGTCGTCCGAGACGCTGGTGACGACGTTGCGGCGATGCAGGTAGGGGTCGTCGAGCGGATAGAGGCAGAGTTCGTCGTGCAGGCGGCCCGCCGCCACGCCGGGTTGGATCGTCGCGATCTCTTGGGCAAGGACAATGTCCATCAGCGTGGTCAGGCCGTCGATTTCCAGCGTGATGGCCGGTTCGACCCCGGCCCGGTCGAAGGCGGCATCCACGAGGATGCGCAGGCCGTGGTTCTTGCTGGGCATGGCCAGCGGAAGGCGAGCGGCTTCGGCCACGGTCATGGGCTGCGCGGGCTGGCGGTCAGGCACGACGCCGGGGCGGGCCACGACGAACAGCTTTTCGTCGAGCAGCGGCATGACGCTCCAATGACGCCCGCTCTCTGTCTGGAAGAGGACGGCCAGGTCCAGCAACCGGGCATTGAGCATGCTGGCAAGATGGCCGGAGAGGCTTTCTACCAGGTGCAGCCGCACGTCGGGGTAGCGTTCCTGCATGGCGGCAACGAAAGGGCGCGCCAGGAGCGAAGCCGTAGACGGGGCGAAGCCTACGCTCACCGCTCCGGAGAGCCGCGCTTCACGCGCCGCGACCGCGGCCTGGTCGGCGTGTCGCAGTGCCATCTGTGCTTGGCGCCAGAATGCCAGTCCTGCATCGGTGGGTATGACGCCGGTGGCGGTGCGCTGCAGGAGCCGCGTCGCGAGCTCCCCTTCCAGGCGGCTGATCTGCTGGCTGAGGGCGGACGGCACCAGTCCCAGTTCGCGGGCGGCCCGTCCTATGCTGCCCAATTCGACGACCCGGACGAAGTAGCGGAGTTGGCGGAGTTCCATGAGCCTAAGGGCGAAACGGTGCGGTCGTTGCGCCGCGTCGGCCCGGCACGACGAGCTTGTTTTCAGTGATACGCAGGCATCGTAGCAACAAACGGCCGTGGCCGGGGAGGGTGGGTGCCGTATGTCTTATATAAGATATAAGACAGTTGCGCCGGTTTCCCGCTGGTCCTACAATCCCCGCCGTATCGCCCTTAATCCCTCCAAACCGGGACACCTTCAATGCTTGAATCCTACCGTCAACACGTCGCCGAGCGTGCCGCGCTTGGCATTCCTCCGCTGCCGCTTTCGGCCCAACAAACCGCTGACCTGATCGAGCTGCTCAAGAACCCGCCCAAGGGTGAAGAGCAGGCGCTCCTCGATCTGTTGACCAACCGCGTCCCGGCGGGCGTGGACGATGCCGCCAAGGTCAAGGCTTCGTACCTGGCTGCCGTCGCCCTGGGCAAGGAAGTCTGTCCGCTCATCGATCGCGCCAAGGCCACGGAACTGCTCGGCACCATGCTGGGGGGCTACAACATCAGCGCGCTGATCGAACTGCTGGACGATCCCCAGGTTGGGGGCATCGCTGCCGACGGCCTGAAGAAAACCCTGTTGATGTTCGACGCCTTCCACGACGTCAAGGAAAAGGCCGACCAGGGCAATGCCAACGCCAAGGCCGTGCTGCAAAGCTGGGCCGAGGCCGAGTGGTTCACCAGCCGTCCGGAAGTCCCGGAAAGCCTGACGATCACCGTGTTCAAGGTGCCCGGCGAGACCAATACCGACGACCTCTCTCCCGCCCCTGACGCGTGGAGCCGCCCCGACATCCCGCTGCACGCCCTGGCCATGCTCAAGAACCCGCGCCCGGGCATCGAGCCGGATGAGCCGGGCAAGGTTGGCCCGATCAAGCAGCTGATGGCCCTGAAGGAAAAAGGCCACCTGGTCGCTTATGTGGGCGACGTGGTGGGTACCGGTTCCTCGCGTAAGTCGGCCACGAACTCCGTGCTGTGGTGGACGGGGGAAGACATTCCCTTCGTCCCGAACAAGCGTTTCGGCGGCGTCTGCCTGGGCGGGAAGATCGCCCCGATCTTCTACAACACGATGGAAGACGCGGGCGCACTGCCGATCGAATTGGACGTCTCCAAGATGGAGATGGGCGACGTCATCGAGCTGCGCCCCTATGAGGGCAAGGCCCTCAAGAACGGCGAAGTCATCGCCGAGTTCGAGCTCAAGTCCGAAGTCTTGCTCGACGAAGTGCGCGCCGGCGGCCGCATTCCCCTGATCATCGGCCGCGGCCTGACCGCCAAGGCGCGCGAAGCGCTGGGCCTGCCGCCTTCCACGCTGTTCCGCCTGCCCAAGAACCCGGCCGACACCGGCAAGGGCTATACGCTGGCCCAGAAGATCGTCGGCCGTGCTTGCGGCCTGCCGGAAGGCAAGGGCATCCGCCCGGGTACCTATTGCGAGCCGCGCATGACCTCGGTGGGCAGCCAGGACACCACCGGCCCCATGACGCGCGACGAGCTCAAGGACCTGGCCTGCCTGGGCTTCTCGGCTGACCTGGTGATGCAGTCGTTCTGCCACACCGCCGCCTATCCCAAGCCCGTGGACGTCAAGACCCACCATACGCTGCCCGCCTTCATCAGCACCCGGGGAGGCATCTCGCTGCGTCCCGGCGACGGCGTGATCCACTCCTGGCTGAACCGCATGCTGCTGCCCGATACCGTGGGCACCGGCGGCGACTCGCACACCCGCTTCCCCATCGGCATCAGCTTCCCGGCCGGTTCGGGCCTGGTCGCCTTCGCCGCTGCCACCGGCGTCATGCCGCTCGACATGCCGGAATCGGTGCTCGTCCGCTTCAAGGGCAAGCTGCAGCCCGGCGTCACCCTGCGTGACCTGGTCAACGCCATTCCGTACTACGCCATCAAGCAAGGCTTGCTGACGGTGGAGAAGAAGGGCAAGAAGAACATCTTCTCGGGCCGCATCCTCGAGATCGAAGGCCTGCCCGACCTGAAGGTGGAACAGGCATTCGAACTGTCCGACGCTTCGGCCGAACGTTCGGCCGCCGGCTGCACGGTGCGCCTGAACAAGGAGCCGATCATCGAATACATCAACAGCAACATCACGCTGCTGAAGTGGATGATCGCCAACGGCTACCAGGACGCCCGGTCCATCGCCCGCCGCATCAAGGCGATGGAAGCCTGGCTGGCCGATCCGAAGCTGCTGGAGCCGGATGCGGATGCGGAATACGCCGCCGTGATCGAGATCGACCTGGCCGATGTGACCGAACCGTTGGTCGCCTGCCCGAACGATCCGGACGACGTCAAGCCGCTGTCGGAAGTCGCCGGCGCCAAGATCGACGAAGTGTTCATCGGCAGCTGCATGACCAACATCGGGCACTTCCGCGCAGCCTCCAAGCTGCTGGAAGGCAAGCGCGACATCCCGGTCAAGCTGTGGGTCGCGCCTCCCACCAAGATGGACCAGAAGCAACTGACCGAAGAAGGCCACTACGGCGTGCTCGGCACGGCCGGGGCCCGCATGGAAATGCCGGGCTGCTCGCTGTGCATGGGTAACCAGGCACAGGTGCGCGAAGGCGCGACCGTCATGTCGACCAGCACGCGGAACTTCCCCAACCGTCTGGGCAAGAACACCAACGTGTACCTGGGCTCGGCGGAACTGGCCGCCATTTGCTCGCGCCTGGGCCGTATCCCGACCAAGGAAGAGTACATGGCAGAAGCCGGTGTCCTGGCCGACCACGAGAAGTCGATCTATCGCTACATGAACTTCGACCAGATCGAAGATTTCAAGGCGGTTGCCGACTCGGTCAGCGTCTGACCGGGAATGGCGAAAGGGCGGCCTGCATGGCCCGCCCGGCAGCGCTGACGAAACCCCTGGCCGCATGGCCGGGGGTTTTTTTTGCTCGCTTGGACCTTGAACTCGGCGGGAGCGCGGTTCCATATCGTCTCAATATATGAGAAATTGCATTGACGCTGCGCGCGTCAGCGACGATAGTTCGACCACACAATCACAAGTCGATCGGGAAGACATCATGGAATTGGGTGCATCGCTGCATCATCTGCATTTGACTTCGCCGGATCCACAGCGGCTGGCGGATTTCTATGCCCGTACGCACGGCCTGCAGACCGTTGCCAAGGGTGAGTGCTGGGTGTGTGCGGCACCGGGGCGCACGCTGGTGTTGTCCGCCGGTCCGGCCAATGCATTGGCCTACGCGGCTTTCGGCTTTGCCGACGCGGATCGCTGGCAGGCCTTCCGCGCCAAGGCGCAGGGGCGGGCGACGGAGCCGGTGCCCGCGTTGCCGGTTGCGTGCGAGGATGCGCTCGCGGCGCGCGATCCCGACGGCAACCTGGTCGTGTTCATGTTGCGCCCGGGCGTGCCGGCAGGCGTGCCTGCCCGCGATGAATTGCCTGCCGCGCACCTGCAACATTTCGCGCTGCGCACCACGGATCCGGCGGCCATGCTGGCGTTCTATGAAGGCGAACTGGGCTTTACGCTCTCCGACCGTGTGCAGGATGGCGAGGGCACGCTGCGTGCATGTTTTTTGCGCACCGAACATCTCCACCATGCGCTGGCGCTGTTCCGTGCCCCCAAGCCGGGCTTCGATCACCAGTCGTTCGAAACCACGGGTTGGAACGAGATGAAGACGTGGGGCGATCACATGGCGGCGGTCAAGGAGACCATTGTCTGGGGCATCGGCCGCCACGGCCCGGGCGATGACGTGTTCTTCATGGTGCGTGATCCCGATGGCAACCTGGCCGAGATCTCGGCGGAGATCGAGGTGTGCGCGCCAGACCGGCCAGTGGGCATCTGGCCCCACGAGGAGCGCACGCTGAACGTGTGGGGCAAGGCGATCATGCGGGATTGAGGCGCGCATGTCCGCCCGCCTGCTGCGCATCCTCGCTTCCTTCGATCTGAGCCGGCCGGTGCGTAAGCCGGCGGAGCTCATGGCCGAGCTCGGCGTGTCGCGCGCGAGCATTTACCGCGACTTGAAAGCCTTGGAGGAGGCGGGCCTGCTCGAACGGGTGGCCGACAGGGGATATGCGCTCGGTCCGCTGATCGTGGAGCTGGATCGCCAGATTCGCTTGGCGGACCCGCTGCTGCAGGCATCCGGATCGCTGCTGCGCAAGCTCGCCGTCGATACGGGAGGGGTCGTGCTGCTGTGCCGGGTGCACGGCGACAAGGTCCTGTGCATCCACCAGGAGGCGCCGGCCGAGCCGGTTAGCCAGGTGAGTTACGAGCGCGGTCGCGCCATGCCGCTATACCGGGGCGCGACTTCGAAAGTCATTCTGGCACACCTGCCACGCGTGGAGTTGGAGCGCCTCTGGCGGCGGGACCGCGCCGCGATCGTCGAGGCGGGCTTTCCTGCGAATTTTTCCGGTTTCCTGGCCGAACTGGAGCCCTTGAGGGAGGCCAAGGCCTGCGTCACGCACAGTGAAGTGGATCCGGGGATGGCGGGGCTTGCCGTCGCCTTGCTCGATGGCACGCGCGTGCTCGGGAGCCTCAGCGTCGTCATACCCGTCGCCAAGTTGCCGGCAGGACGCCGCAACGCGGTGCTCTCCAAAGTGTTTTCTGCCGCCTCGTCCATCGAATCCGCCCTGGAGAACGAACGCCTCCGGGCTCGAAGCAAACGATAGGAATCATGCACGCATCTTCTCATTATCCGGTCATCGTCCTCGGTGCCGGCCCGACTGGCTTGACGCTTGCGAATCTACTCGGGGTGTATGGCGTACGCACGCTGCTGCTCGAGCGCAACGCCTCCACGGTGGACGAACCGCGCGCCGTGTCGATCGACGACGAAAGCCTGCGTACCGCGCAGGCCGCCGGGCTGATCGACGAGATTCTTCCTACCATCGTGCAAGGCTACGGCGTGCACTATTACTCCTGGTCGGGACGGCAGTTCGCGCGCATCGAGCCCCAATCGACGGAGTATGGCTACCCCAAGCGAAATGCGTTCAGGCAGCCCGTGCTGGCCAGGCAGCTATGTGCCGGGCTGCAGCGCTTCCCGCACGTGGACGCGTTGTTTCGGCACGAATTGCGGCAGTTCACGCAGGAGCAGGACAAGGTCGTGCTCGACGTCGAGCACGACGGCAAGCGCGTCGTGCTGAGCTGCGATTGGCTGGTCGCGTGCGACGGCGGCCGCAGCGGCGTGCGCGAGCAGCTTGGCATCGCCATGTCGGGCAATACCTTCGCCGAGAAGTGGCTGATCGTCGACATGCTGGATCGCACTGCGCCGTTCCGCCACACTCGCACCTACTGCGATCCGGTCCGTCCCGCGATACGCTTGCCCGGCCCGAACGGCACGGTGCGGTACGAGTTCATGCTCAAGGAAGGCGAGGCGCCCGAGTATGTACTCGATGAACAGCGCTTCCGCGCCTGGATCCGCGAACGGGAGCCTCTCGACGCTGAACTGCCCATCGCGCGCAAGGTGGTTTACACCTTCCATGCCCGGCTGGCGGAACGTTGGCGGCAGGGGCGAGTCTTGCTCGCGGGGGACGCGGCGCACCTGACGCCGCCGTTCGCGGGGCAGGGGATGAACAGTGGGATCCGTGACGTCACCAATCTCGCGTGGAAGCTGCAGGAAGTCGTGCATGGGAGGCTGGGCGCCGAGCTTCTCGACACCTATGAGGCCGAGCGCAAGCCGCACGCATGGGCGCTGATCAAGATGGCGTTGCTGATCGGGCGCTACATGCAGCCGAAATCCTTGCTCGGCGCCATGGCCGCGCAATGGGCGCTGAAGGCCTGCAGTCTTTATCCGCCGGCCCGGCACTACGTGCTGCAATTGAAGTTCAAGCCCAAGCCGCGCTTTGGCGAGGGCTTTTTCGTGCCCTGCCAGGCGCCCGATGCGGCGGTCAAGGCCGGTCAGTTGTTGCCGCAGCCCAAGGTGGAGCTACCCGGGGGACGCCGGCAATTGCTGGATGAAATACTGGGGCCTGGCTTTGCCTACGTGGGGTGGGTAGGGCAACCGCTTGCGCCGGAGGTCGAGTCGTTGGTTGCCGCGTTCGGCATGCGGCGGGTCGAGATCGTTCCGGCGCAGGATGATTTCCCTTGGCCGCTGCCGCCTGCTGAGGCCGGGCGCCTGCTCGTGCGCGATTGCGAGGGCGTGCTGCAGAAGGTGTTGGCCGAAGCGGGCGCGGACGCCTTGCTAGTGCGGCCCGACCGCTACGTCTTGGCGTTCCTGTCGCGTCGGGTGCAGGGCGATGTCGCGCGATTGAGGGAGCTGTTCCGCCGGCACGGCGCAAAGATCGGATAAGCCTGGTCCGGTCGCCGCCGCGGGCGACCGGATCGCCCGCGTCAATCTCCGAACCGGTAGCCGATGTTGGTCAACAGCAGGGTGTCGGATTTCTTCACGCCGGGTTGCGGATTGCTCAGGTAGCGATTGGAGATCGTTACCTTCAGTTCGATTTTCTTCGTGATGGACGTCGTCAGGCCGGCGTCGAACTGGATGCGGTATTCGCCCCCGTCGCTCAAGTTGGGGTAGATGGCCAACCGCTGGTGCAGCGACGTGGTGTCGGAGATCATATGCGTGGATTCTTCGCCCAGCAGCCACTCCGTCGAGTTGCGGGTTTCGGAGGTGAAACGCTCATGGTTGTAAGTCAGGCCTGAGAACACGTCGAACACCGTTTTCTCGGTCTTGACGAAGTGGTGGCCGAGGCCTACCGCCGCCACGCCCCGGAAATCGAGTTCCTGCAGCTTGTCGTGCTCGATGTCGAGCGAGCCGAAACCGAAAATGCGATCGGTGACGTCACGGTCGTACTTCCCACCCAAGCGCAGCAGATTCGCGGTCTCGGAGCGGTCTCCGTTCTCTTTCTTCGTCCCGTAAAGGGCGGTGAGGGCGAAATTGAGCCGATCGCGCTCGGTCGCGCGTCCGGCGTTGGCCCCGAGGTTGATCGAAGTCGAGTCGGTGTTGCCCGATGCGACGCTGGCTCCAGCGCTGACCGAGCCACGCCATTGACCGTCCGGCTTCAGCGGCGCCTGGGCCCAAGCTGGGGCGGAGAGTAGGAGGGCGACGGGAATGAAGCGCTTGGCGTGGAGCAGCAAAGTTTTCTCCTTATATGACGGGCCGCAAGAGAGCCTGCGGCGGTTGCTTGAATGATGGATTGCCATCTGGGTGTGGCGGAGCGCACGGCCGGCTGGCGGCCAGGGTCCGGCAGAGGGTGCGTCGGGGACGCAGGGGCCGCGGGCACCGGACATCGTGCACGCGTGGGCGGGGCGCCGCAGCGGGGCGTGCCCTCGGGCGCCGGGGCGCCCAGACTGAACCATAACACTGCGCGTGGGGTTGACACCAACGTAGAATGGCGCCATTGCGCTTTGCGGATACGCTCGTTTCCATGGACGTCATTACTTCGGCCTGGGCCCGGTTCACCGCCTGGTTTCATGCATCCGACACGCCCGGCCAGCTCATACTGACCGTGGTGGTGTTGGCGTGCGCGACGCTCGCCACCCGCGCTGCTGTTCGCTACTACCGCGACAAAGGCTCGGGTTCCAAGGGCGAGCGGCGCACGGGCTACTTGACCGTGCGCAACGCCATCGCCATCGTCACGCTGCTCCTGCTGCTCTTCATCTGGGGCGGCCAACTCCGCCATTTCGCGTTGTCGGTCGCCGCGCTGGCGGCGGCCGTGGCGATCGCCAGCAAGGAGTACGTGATGAGCGCCCTCGGGTCGCTGATGCGCGCGACGCAGCGCACCTATTCGGTCGGCGACATCATCGAGATCAATGGCATGAAGGGCGAAGTGCTGACCATCGACCTGTTCACCACCACGCTTCTGGAGCAGGCGTCGTCAGGCTTGGTGACTGGGCGCGTCTGCCGTTTCCCCAACATGCTGTTGCTGCTCAATCCCGTGCGGATGATTTCCGCGATGGGCACGTTCGTCCTGGAAACCGTACGGGTGCCGATGGAGCCGAGCGACGATATCCCCGCCGCGCAAGCGCGGTTGCTGAAAGCCGGGCGCGCGGTGTGCGAACCGTGGCTGCAGCAGGCCAACATGCACTTTCGTCACATCGAGGGTGCGTATTTGATTGCGTTGCCCGATAGCGAGCCGCTGGTCGTCATCGAACCGGTCGATCCCAAGCGGCTCGACATCGTGCTCCGCTTTCCTTGCCCCAGCAATGAGCGCCTCAGCACCCGGCAGCAGATCCTGGGCCATTATTACCGCCAGCTCAGGGAGGAGGCTGCGAACGGTTGAGGCGGCGCTGTACACTGGCGCCACTATCGTCGCTCATGCCATGACTTCAGCTTCGTCCAACCACGCAGACATCGTCGTAGTCGGCACCGGCATCGCCGGCTTGGCCACGGCACTTGCGCTTGCCCGCCAGGGGCTGGGCGTGGCCCTGGTGGGGCCGCGCGCGCCGCTGCCCCCGCTCGAGCCCGATCGCTTCGACCCGCGCGTCTACGCCATCTCGCCCGCGAGCCGACAGCTGTTGGCGGAATTGGGCATCTGGGATGCCCTGCCGGCCAATCGCATCGCCGGCGTGCGGGCGATGGAAATCTTCGGCGACCGGCCCGCATGGGGCAGGCGCCCCGGAAGGTTGGGCTTGTCTGCCTGGCAGGCTGGCAGCGACTACCTCGCATGGATCATGGAGTCGCGCGAGATCGAGCGTGTGCTGCGCCAGGCGGTGCAGTGGTCCGGGATACGTTGGGTGGCAGAGGCTTTCACCGGGGCCGAGCGTGGTCCCGACCGGTCCGGCTGGACGCTGCAGACGGCGGGGGGCACGACGCTGCATGCCCGCTTGGCGGTGGCGGCTGACGGCGCCGACTCGCGCCTGCGCGCGGCCGCGGGGTTGACGGTCGAGCGTTTCGATTACGGCGCGACCGGAGTGGTTGTACATTTGACGTCGGCGTTGCCGCACCAGGAGTGCGCCTGCCAGTGGTTCACGCCCGACGGCGTGTTGGCCCTGTTGCCCATGCCGGACACCGACGACGGGCACCAGGTGTCCATGGTCTGGTCCATGCCCCGCGCCCAGGCCGACGCCTTGCTGGCGCTGCCCGAGGAGGATCGGGCCGCGACGCTCGAGGCGCGCTTGGCCGCCGCCACGCGCGGGCGATTGGGCGACTTGCGGGTGCGCGGCACCATGCACGGCTTCCCGCTGGCGCTGCAGCGTTGCCCGCAGTTGGCGCACGAGGGCGTGGCGCTCGTGGGCGATGCCGCGCACGTGGTGCATCCATTGGCGGGGCAGGGGTTGAACCTCGGGCTGGGCGACGTGCAGGCACTCGTCCGGGTCCTCGGCGGGCGCGAACCGTTCCGGCAGGTGGATGATCCGCGTTTGCTGCGCCGATACGAACGGGCCCGGGCCGAGCCCCTATTGGCCATGAGGACGGTGACCGACGGTTTGTTTCACCTGTTTGGCTCGCAGCCAGCCCCGGTGGCTTGGCTGAGGAATGCCGGACTGGACTTGGTGGACCGCATGCCCTTGCTCAAGCGCATGCTGGTCAACGGTGCCTCGGGCGCGTGAGCGCACGGGCAGGCAGGGGCGGGCTGCGTTGTGCGCCCGAACCGACGAGCATGAAGAACGGCGTGTGCCCTTCCGGCGCGCGCCTGCAAGGAGAACGCATGAAACGTACGCTGACATCCATCCTGGTGGCCGCCGCCTTGGTGCTGCCGGCTGCCGCGGCCTGGGCGCAAGCGACTTCGTCCAAGAGTGCAGGGACGTCCGAAGAGGTCGTCAAGCAGCGGTTCCTGCAGAGGTTCGGCGAAGTCGGCGTGGAGGGGGTTTCGCGTACGCCTTACGGCCTGTATGAGGTGCGCATCGGGGCGGAACTGGTTTATACCGACGAGAAGGTCAGTTTCGTCCTCGATGGCAGCCTGATCGATGCGGCCACCAAGCGGAACATCACGCGCGAGCGCAAGGAGCAGTTGCTGGCCGTGAAATTCGATGAACTGCCCCTGAACCTCGCGATCAAGCAGGTTCGAGGCAATGGCTCCCGGCGCATCGCCCTCTTCGAGGATCCGAACTGCGGCTATTGCAAACAGCTCCGCCGCTCGATGGAAGGCATCGATAACCTCACCATCTATACCTTCCTGTATCCCATCCTGTCGCCGGATTCGCTGACCAAATCGACGGCCGTATGGTGCTCGGCGGATCGCGGCAAGGCCTGGGATGATTGGATGCTGCGCGGCAAGGCCCCGCAGGCCAAGTCGTGCGATGCACCCATGCAGGAGCTCTTGGCGCTAGGCAAGAAACTCCGGGTGACGGGTACGCCCACCATTATCTTCGGGGACGATACGCGCGTCGGCGGCGCGATCCCTGCGGATCGCCTCCGCCAGCGGCTCGACGCCATGGGCAAGGCGGGTTGAGCGCCTCGGGCGGCGCCGCCGTGTGATGGCGTGCCGCCGGAGCGGAATCAGCGTGCCGGGGCGGGCACGCCTTCACCCTTGGGCCACAGCACCCACAGCCGGCTCGGCTGCTTCATGCGGCCGGCCATCTCCCCGGCCTCGTCGCCGAATCCCCAGAACACATCCACCCGGGCTGGCCCCTTGATCGCGGCGCCGGTGTCTTGTGCCAGCGCCGCGACGTTCAGCGGTTGCTTGGAATTGGGCTGGGTCGTAGAGAGAAACACCGGGGTGCCCAAGGGCACGATGGACGGATCCACCGCCAGTGAGCGCAGGGGAGTCAGGGGCAGGCCCATGGCGCCTTTCGGGCCCTCTGACGGGTCGAGCACGGCCTCTTCGCGGAAGAACACCACGGCGGGGTTGGCGTTGAGCATTTCTTTCACCCGTCCGGGGTTCTTGCGCGCCCAGGCGCGTATGCCTTGCATCGAAGCCTGGCTCATGGTCAGCTCGCCCCGGTCGATGAGCCATTTCCCGATGGAGACGTACGGATGGCCGTTGTGATCGGCATAGGCGAGCCGTATGGTGCTGCCCTGGCCCGGGCCGGTGTCGAGCACGGCGCGGCCGGTGCCTTGCACCTGTAGGAAAAAAGCATCGATCGGGTCGTTGACCCAGACGATGGCCGGCGGCTGCCGTTCGGGCCGCTCGATCTCGCTGCGGGTGTCGTACGGCACGACGCGCTTGCCGTCGAGTTTGCCGCGAATGCGCTTGCCGGCGAGCTCGGGGTAGAGCGAGCCCAGGTCGATGGTCAGCAGGTCGGCGGGCACGGAATAGAGCGGCCATTGATAGTCGCCGCCTCGTTCGCGGGACGCGTGGACCAGCGGTTCGTAATAGCTGGTGGCCAAGCCCGTGGCCTGTTCTCCATTGGGGTCACGCACGGACCACGGCTGCAGCCAATGCTCGAGAAAGGCGCGCACGGCATCTGCCGTCGGCGCAGGCGGCAGTTCGCGCGCGGCGGCGCAGGTCTGCTGCCACGCGTAGGGGTCGGCCATCTGCGGCGCGCTGGTGGAGGCAGGGCGGCCGGTGCGAAGAATGATGGAGCGGCAATTGGCGAGAAAGGGACGCCACAGCTTTTCCACCGGGTCGGTTTTCCAGCCCGGCAATTGTTGCCAGCTCGCCTTGGCAAAGTGCTTGCTGCTTTGCACCGGCGGAAGATGCGCGGGCCGCGGCACCGGCGGTGGCAGCGGGCGGGCGCTTTCCGGGGCGGGGGATGGTGCGGCGACCGGCGGTGGTGCCACCGGTGCTTGCGGGGCCTCGCGCGCGGCTTCCTGGGGGGCTGGCGGGGCGTGCGTCGGCTGCACGCATCCCCCCAGGGCGGCGCTCACCGCGAGCGCCGCCGCAGTGGGGAATAGGGGACAATGCAGGTTTCTCGCAAAGAACTCGCGAAAGGACATTATGTGGCTGCTCCTGCTTGAAGCGTTCCTGGCGCTTTGCTTACTGGTGTTCATCGTGGCCTGGACCATGTGGCCGAAAAGGCGTTCCTCTGCCGGCGCCAGCGGGCGTCCGTCGGAAGAAGGGCCGGTCGGGCAAGACGAGGATCCCGCCGCCGCCCGCTCCGTGGCCGCTCATGCTTGCGAACGCCGCACTGGGGCCCCGGCGGACAAGGAACCGGGGCGTACCGGGACGGAATGAGGAACCCGGGTATTAATGCAAGGTGCGGGGCATGGCGAGAACGAACTCGGGGATTTCTACTTCGAACGGCATGCCATTTTCGCCTACGCAATGATAGGTGCCGCGCATGGTGCCTACGGGGGTCGGCAGCGGGCAGCCGCTCGTGTATTCGAAGCTTTCCCCGGGCTTGAGCAGAGGCTGCTGGCCGACGACCCCTAGGCCCCTGACTTCCTGCTGCTGCTGGTTGCCGTCGGTGATGATCCAATGGCGGCTGATGAGTTGAGCAGGTTCGGTCCCCGTATTGGTGATTCGGATGGTGTACGCAAACACGTATTGCCGCCGTGCCGGGTCCGATTGCTCGGGAAGGTAGCGAGGCTGTACGGTGACCGTAAATTCGTGAGATTTCATGCGTGCGCCATAGGGGGAGGTGACAAGCTTCTACAATGAGGTACATCGGGCCGGGCCCGAGCCGCGTGGGGCAGTCCCGCGGCGGCTGCCCGGCGCACTGCTCCTGTGAATGGAATATCTTATGCCAGCCTTTACCACTTCCGGGCCTGATTCCACACGTATCGCCCCCAGCATTCTATCCGCCGATTTCTCCCGCCTGGGGGAAGAGGTGCGCAATGTGGTGGCCGCTGGTGCGGATTGGATACATTTCGACGTGATGGACAATCACTATGTTCCCAACCTGACCATCGGCCCCATGGTGTGCGAGGCCATCCGTCCGCACGTCAACGTGCCCATCGACGTGCACCTGATGGTCGAGCCCGTGGACGCCCTCATTCCGTTGTTCGCCAAGGCCGGTGCGGACATCATTACCTTCCATCCGGAAGCGTCGCGCCACGTGGATCGCACCTTGGGCCTGATCCGCGACCAGGGTTGCCAGGCCGGGCTGGTGTTCAATCCGGCAACGCCGCTGGACTGGATGGACTACGTCATGGACAAGCTCGACCTCGTGCTGCTGATGTCGGTCAACCCGGGGTTCGGCGGCCAGAGCTTCCTGCCTTCGGCGCTGGATAAATTGCGCCACGCGCGAACCAAGATCGAGCGCTATCGCGCAGATACGGGGCGCGAGATCCTGCTGGAGGTCGACGGCGGCGTGAAGGTCGACAACATCGCCGCCATCCGCGCGGCGGGTGCGGACACCTTCGTGGCCGGCTCGGCCATTTTCGGCAAGCCCGACTACGCGGCGGTCATCAAGGAAATGCGCGCGCAGATCGCCAGCGCCGGGACGGCTCGCGCCTAGTTTGACACATTCGCATCATGCAGGAGCCGGGAATGTCTTTCCGTGCCGTACTGATCGACCTCGACGGCACGCTCGTCGATTCCGTACCTGATCTCGCCAGGGCTGCCAACGCCATGCGGGTGGAGTTCGGCTTGCCTCCGCTGCCGGAGGAGGTCATCGCGACTTTCGTGGGCAAGGGCATGGAGAACCTCGTGCATCGCGCGCTGTCGGGCAGCCTGGAGGGACGGGTGGAAGCAGGGCGCCTGCAGGAAGGGCTGCGGGCTTTTCGCGCCGCCTACCATGCGATCAACGGCGATCATGCGCAAGTGTTCGACGGCGTCGTCGAGGGGCTGCGGGCGATGAAGGCGCAAGGCTTGCGCCTTGCCGTGGTGACCAATAAGCCGGGCGAGTTCACGAGGCCTTTGCTCGAGCGGACCGGCCTGCTCGCCTACTTCGACGAGGTGGTCAGCGGGGATACCCTCTCGCGCAAGAAACCCGATCCTGCTCCTGTCCTGCACGCCTGTGCGTTATTAGGCGTGAGGCCGGCCGAAGCGGTGGTGGTGGGCGATTCCATGAACGATGCGGCCGCCGGGCGCGCGGCGGGGTGCCGGGTGCTGCTCGTTCCCTACGGTTACAACGAAGGGCGGGACGTGCGCGGCATCGAGTCCGATGGTATAGTTTCTTCGCTCTTGGAGGCCGCAGGCTGGATTTCGAACCCGCTTCCTCCTACACGGGCCGCGGCGGTGTCGCCGCCTGCGTTTTAAGTTCTCGTTTTAGGGTCTTCCCGCTCGTTTTATGGTCTCCACGACTCGGTCGTTCGCCCAAACCTGCGCCTGGTGGCGCTGGTGGCGTTCGTCTGCCGGGTGGTGGTGATTCTCCTCGGCCGCACGTCAGCGCACTGACCGGCCAAGCAAGCATTCTTACGAATCTCACCCCCGAGTCCCACCGGACCGTCGGGGCGTGCGTCCTCCTGCGTTCCGGATACGGTCCCTCGGCAACGCAATGTTTTCCGATATGAGGCACGCATGACTGAAGTCGAATTCCAGGCCCTGGCCGCCCAGGGATACAACCGCATTCCGCTCGTGGCGGAAACGTACGCCGATTTGGACACGCCCCTCGGCCTCTACCTGAAGCTCGCCCAGGCCGGCCCGCGCCGCGGGGCGATGAGCTGCCTGCTGGAGTCGGTGGTGGGCGGCGAGCGGTTCGGCCGGTATTCGTTCATCGGCCTGCCTGCGCGCACTTTTATTCGTGCACGAGGCAGGAACGTAGAGGTCATTACCGATGACCAAGTGGTCGAACGCCACGAGGGGGACCCGCTCGCCTTCATCGCGGAATACCAGAAGCGTTTCAAGGTTGCGCTGCGGCCGGGCATGCCGCGTTTCGTGGGCGGACTGGCGGGGTACTTTGGGCACGACATGGTGCGCCACATCGAGCCCCGGCTGGGGCCTTGCACCAAGCCGGACCCGGCCGGCATGGGCGAGCCGGTTCCCGACCTGCTGCTGCTTCTCATCGATGAGCTGGCCATCATCGATAACCTCGCGGGAAGGCTGTACCTCATGGTGTACGCGGATCCCTCGGAGCGGGAAGCCTACGCCCGCGCCCGCACCCGCCTGCTGGACTTGAGGGCCCAATTGCGCCGGCCGGCGGAAATTCCCTATAGCCAGGCCAGCATGGTGACCGAGACGCGCCGGGATTTCCGCAAGGAAGACTACCTGGCCGCGGTGCGCAAGGCCAAGGAATACATCGCCGCCGGGGATCTCATGCAAGTGCAGGTGGGGCAGGTGATCGCCAAGCCTTTCCGCGATTCACCGCTGTCGCTGTACCGGGCGCTGCGTTCGCTCAATCCTTCCCCCTATATGTACTTCTGGAATTTCGGCGATTTCCACGTCGTCGGCTCGTCGCCGGAGATCCTGGTGCGGCAGGAGTCGGTGGTCGAGCAGGGGAAACCGCGCAGCCGGGTGACCATACGCCCGCTGGCCGGCACGCGCCCGCGCGGCGGAACGCCCGAGGAGGACCGCGCCCTGGCGGAGGAGCTGCGCGCCGATCCCAAGGAAATCGCCGAGCACGTCATGCTGATCGACTTGGCGCGCAACGATGTGGGCCGAATCGCCGAAATCGGATCGGTGCAGGTCACGGATCAGCTCGCCATCGAGCGCTACTCACACGTCATGCATCTGGTATCCAACGTGACCGGCCTGCTCCGGGAAGGCATGACCTCGATGGATGTGCTGCGGGCCACGTTCCCTGCCGGAACCCTGTCGGGCGCGCCCAAGGTGCGTGCGCTGGAGATCATTGATGAGTTGGAACCCGTACGCCGCTGCATCTATGGTGGCGCAGCCGGCTACCTGAGCTACGGCGGTGAAATGGACCTGGCGATCGCCATCCGCACCGGGGTGGTCAAGAACGGCACGCTATACGTCCAGGCCGCGGCCGGCGTGGTCGCGGACTCCGATCCCGAGAAGGAATGGCTGGAGACCGAGGCCAAGGCGCGTGCGGTGTTACGTGCCGCCGAGCAGGTCCAGCTCGGTCTGGACGACCCGGTCTGACGCCCCGGGGCCTTGCGCCGCTTAGTCCACCCGGGCGCCCGATAGCCGCACCAGGTCTGCCCATTTGGCGACTTCGGCCTTGCTGAATTCGTCCAGGTCCGCTGTGGCGCCTTGTTCGATGCCCTGGGCGAGCAGCTTGGCCTGTACGCCCGGCGCGGCCAGGGCCCCCGCGGCGGCGGCACGCAGTTTCTGGAGGGCGGGCGCCGGTACGGCTTTGGGGGCGTACAGCATGAACCAGGCAACGAGGTCGAAGTCGCTGCCGGTCTGTTCTGCGATGGTCGCGACCTCGGGAGCCGCCGCGCTGCGCTTGGCAGACGAGACGCCCAGCGCGCGGAGCTTGCCGGCGCGGATGTGCGGCAGCACGGCGGTGGGGTGATAGAACATGAAGTGCACCTGGCCGGAGATCACGTCCGAGACGGCCATGTTGCCCTCCTTGTAGGGCACGTGCACCATGTCTACCCCGAGCCTGGCCTTTAGCAATTCGCCAGCGAGGTGGCCGGACGTGCCACTGCCTGCCGAGGCGAAGCTCACGCCCGGCGGTTTGCCCGCGGCCGAGGCGAGGTCGCGCAGGTTGTTGATCGGTGAATCGCCACGCACCACGAGCAGCGTGGGTGTCTGGCCCACTAACGCGATGGGCGCGAAGTCGGCGACGGGGTCGTAAGTCAGCTTGGCATACAGCGCCTTGTTGATGGCGTGGGTGCCCACCGTGCCCATCACGATGGTGTAGCCGTCTGCCGGAGCGCGCGCAACGAAGTCCGTGCCGATGGCGCCTCCCGCCCCGGCGCGGTTTTCCACGACGATGGGGTGGCCAAGTGATTTGGCCATCTCGTCGGCCATGACGCGCGCGATGATGTCGGTCGAAGTGCCCGGCCCGAAGGGCACGATCATCTTGACGGGCCGCGAAGGGAACGTATCGGCACGGACATCGCCTGCGAACGGCAATGCACACGCGGCGGCAAGCGTGCACAGCAAGACCGCGCGACGCCGCATGCGTGACGCGTTCGATTTCGGTTCCATGGATGCCATGAATCAGTCTCCTCTCCGTGTCGTCGTTCTTGTCGGGACGGGCGGACGCCGCGTGGGGCGTGAACTCGGCTCGGGTGAGGAGAGCGTACGAAAACGCTACACGCTGGAGAAATGATTAATTTTGCTGATTAGTATTGATGGCATCGATCGTGGCGGACGCTCGACGGGAGGCCCGCGCCCGATTCCCCAGGGCAGGGGCGGCAAGCTGGTGCTCGTGCGGCCAGCCCTTACTGGGCGGCGTATTGCGAGAAGTCGATCCGCGGCGCGCAGCAAAGGTCGATTTTCGTCTGCTGTAGGGTCTCGCTGAACCAGGCCCCGATTTCCGCGGCTCGCTCGCCTACGTAGGCCGGCCGTCCCGCGGTATCCAGGCGCATGCTCAGATCGTGACCGGGAATCAATAAGGTTCCCGGGCGCCGCCTCCAGATCTCCCAGATTTTTTCCAGGCTGCGGGCGCTTTCGCGCGCGTCGTCGGTATCAGCCACCGTCATGCTCAGCAGCTCGGCACGGTTCTTGGCCGCGTCCCCAGTGAACAGCACCGGGTCGTCCGAGGCGGTCAGGTAGAAAAGCAGGTGGCCCGGCGTGTGTCCTGGCGCGGCGATCGCCTGCAAGCCTGGGAGAAAAGTCTCGCCGTCCTGGATGCGGTGTACGCGCTCGGATGAACAGAGCTCGCGCACATAGAGTTCGGGAATGGGGTTGAAGCCAGGAGGCTGGGCTGCCGCCCAACTGAGCTCCGCATCGCCGATCCAGACGGTCGCCCTGGGGAACAGCGTGAAGTTGACCGCGTGGTCGTAGTGGGCGTGGGTGAGCACGACGTCGGTCACGTCGGCGGGCTCCACGCCGTGCTTGCGCAGTGCATTCAGGATGGGCTTGCGGGCACCGAATGCGCCGACGTCGACGAGAATGACATGGGGGCCGTGGCGCACGAGCGTGACTGTGCTCCAACCAAGTCCGCCATGATGAGTGGCCCGTCCAGGGTAGCCTTGGATCAGGACGTCGACGGTTGCCATGATGATTTCCTCCCGGTGTCGGCGAGCCGCCATTCTGACGGGCTGCGCCGCGTGCGGCAAGCGAGGAGGTACGGACGCGGATGCGCTGGGGCGGCTAGCCGTTCATGCAAGGCCCGCGGCGCGCATGGCAAGTTTCAGCAGCGCCGCGAGCGCGGCAAGCGCCGCCACGCCGCCGGCCCACAGCAGCACCAGCCAGGCCAGCCGCCGCCTCCAGGCGCCCGGTCCATGGTTCATCAATGGTAGCCTTCGCCTTGCCGCACTTTGCCGCGGAACACCCAATAGCCCCATGCGGTGTACATCAGCACCAGCGGAATGATGAGCAGGGTGCCGACCAGCGTGAATCCCATGCTTTGCGGCGGCGCGGCCGCTTCCCAGATCGAGATCTCAGGCGGGATGACGTTGGGCCACAGGCTGATGCCCAGGCCGCTGTAACCGAGGAACACGAGCGCCAGCGTCAACAGGAACGGTTCGGCGTGGCCGTCTCCGCGCAGGGTATGTAGTAGCCGCCATGCCACCAGCAGTACGAGCATGGGTACCGGCGAGAACCAGAGGAGATTGGGAAAGCTGAACCATCGCTCGGCGATGGCAGGGTGGGCAAGGGGCGTCCAGATGCTGATGATCCCGATGACAGCCAGGGTGAGCCAGGCCAGGCGGGATGCAATGCGCCGCATGCGTGCTTGCAGTTCCGCGTCGGTTTTCATGACCAACCAAGTCGCGCCCAACAAGGCGTAGGCGCATATCAACCCCAGGCCGGTGAAAAGCGGAAAGGGGGCGAGCCAATCGAAAGCGCCGCCTGCGTATTGCCCGTCCTGCACCGGCAGTCCGTTCAGGTAGGCGCCTAGCGTGGCTCCCTGGCAGAAGGTGGCAAGGAGCGAGCCGCCCGCGAAGGCGGCGTCCCACAGCCCGCGTTCGTGGTCATGGGCCTTGAAGCGGAACTCGAAGGCGACGCCGCGGAAGATCAGCCCGATCAGCATCAGGATGAGAGGCAGCGCCAGGGCGCTAAGGATGACCGAATAAGCGAGCGGAAAAGCGGCCAGCAGCCCCGCCCCGCCCAGGACGAGCCAGGTTTCGTTGCCGTCCCACACCGGCGCGACGGTGTTCATCATGACGTCGCGATCGTTCTTGCTGCCGAAGAAGGGAAACAGGATGCCGATGCCGAGGTCGAAGCCGTCCATCACGACGTACATCATGATCCCGAACAGAATGATCACCGCCCAGATCAGCGGCAGGTCAATGCCCATGGCGAGGCTCCTCATGCGTGCGTTCGTCTGCGCTGGTTGCTTCGTGCGCGGCCGAGAGCGGTCGCATCGGCTGCCGCTTTTCCCCCGGCCCGCCCGGCACTTGCCGCTTGTGTTCGTCGGGGGCGGGGCCTTTCGCGATCAGCCGCAGGCCGTAGGCCGTGCCGGCGCCAAACACCGCGAAATAGACCGCGATGAAGAGCAGCAGGGTGAAGGTCAGCTGACCGGCGGTGTGTTGGGGGGTGACGGCGTCGGCCGTGCGCAGCAGTCCGTGGACAGTCCAGGGCTGGCGGCCAATTTCCGTGGTGTACCAGCCGGCGAGGATCGCGACCAGGCCCGCCGGCGACATGAGCAATGCGAAACGCAGGAAAGGCCTGGACGTATATAGCCGCGACGATCGCCGCAGCAGCAGGCCCCCTATCGCGAGCGCGATCATGAGCAGGCCCAGGCCGACCATGAGGCGGAAGGTCCAGAACACGATCGTGGCGTTGGGGCGGTCTTCGGGCGGAAAGTCCTTGAGGACGGGGATTTGCCCGTCCCAAGTGTGCGTGAGGATGAGGCTACCCAGCCGCGGGATGTCCACCGCGAAACGCGTGGTCTCCGCTTCCATGTCGGGCCAGCCGAACAGCGTCAGCGGCACACCCTCCCCAGCGGGCGCGCGCTCCCAACGCCCCTCCATCGCTGCCAGCTTGGCCGGCTGGTGCTCGAGCGTATTGAGGCCGTGCAGGTCACCCAGTACCGCTTGCACGGGCGCCGCAGCCAGCAGCATCCACATCGCCATCGACAGCATGGTGCGCACGTGCGGACTGTCGCGGCCACGCAAGAGGTGCCAGGCCGCCGAGCCGCCGACCATCAGCGCCGTGGCGAGATAGGCCGCGACCACCATGTGGGCGAGGCGATAGGGAAAGGAGGGGTTGAAGATCACGGCCAGCCAATCCACCGGCACGACGCGGCCGTCGAGTATCTCGTGCCCTTGGGGCGTATGCATCCAACTGTTCGATGCCAGGATCCACGTGGCCGAAATCAGCGTGCCGAGGGCCACGGCCACCGTGGCAAGGAAGTGCAGGCCGGGGCCCACCCGTTTCAGCCCGAACAGCATCACGCCCAAGAAACCGGCTTCGAGGAAGAACGCCGTGAGCACCTCGTAAGTCAGCAAGGGGCCGGTGACGCTGCCGGCAAAGCGGGAAAAATTGCTCCAATTGGTGCCGAACTGATAGGCCATCACGATGCCCGAGACCACGCCCATCGCGAAGGCGACCGCGAATATGTTGAGCCAGAAGTGATAGAGGTCGATGTAGACCTGCCTGCGGGTCCGCAGCCAGAGGGCTTCCAGCACGGCGAGATAGCTGGCCAGGCCGATCGTGAGTGCCGGGAAAATGATATGAAAAGAGATCGTGAACCCGAATTGGATCCGCGCCAGGAGCAAGGCGTCCATGAGATAGGCCGGTCAGCAGCCGGAACCGGGGTTGCCCCCGCTCGTGCCTGGCCGGGAAACCGCGCATTCGTCGCGCATGCCAGCCTTGTCGTGGATCATTGACGACTCCCCTGTGGATGGGCCGTGGTCCGCCTCGCCCGGTCCGGGGCTCAAGCAATCGTCGTGCCGCAGCTGGCTAGGGTTAATCCCCGGGGAAGGGGCAGCGTCGTACCCGTATCCGTGGCGCGATCCGCCGCGTACGGGCATTGCACTTGCCCGGAGAAATGCAAAATTTGCGCTCGCCCGGGAGATATCTACACGGTGGGTAGGACGACCCCGGGTGTGTTGCATCCCTCGCCGGCGTGGTATGATTTTTTGCACGCTGAACCGACTGCGTTGGTTGTCCTGGCTGCAGCCGGCTTCTTCGAACCCACTTTTATTTCGACATGATCCGTACCGCTTCGACCAACGTTGCTCTGTGGTGGCGCTTCCGCTAAAGGAAGCGGCACGTCGTTGCGGTTCGAAAACTGCACCTTGCCGCCGTAACCGGTGGCAGGTCGAAAATCTCTCGCAGATCCCGGGCACGGCGGCTCCAGAACCAGGAGATTGCCAGTGCCATCAGCAGTACCTTCCCTGACCACAGCATGTCTCGACGTCCCGGGCGCGCGCTTGCGCACGGCCGACTGCGTTCGTTCCCCCAATTCCGCGCCGCGGGCGGGGGCTCTTCGCGGAGGTCGACCGACATGCTGCTAATGATCGATAACTACGATTCCTTCACCTACAACCTTGTCCAGTACTTCGGCGAGCTGGGTGCCGACGTGCGCGTTTATCGCAACGACCAGATCACGCTGGACGAGATCGAAGCGTTGGCGCCGGAACGCATTTGCATCTCCCCCGGGCCGTGCACGCCGGCCGAGGCCGGCATTTCGGTGCCCCTCATCCAAGCATACGCCGGCAAGGTTCCCATCCTGGGCGTCTGCCTCGGCCATCAATCCATCGGTGCGGCGTTTGGTGGCAAAATCGTCCGCGCGCGGCAGATCATGCACGGCAAGACGTCGGCCATCACCCATACGGGCAGCGACGTATTCCGGGGCTTGCCGTCCCCCTATACGGTCATCCGGTATCACTCGCTCGCCATCGAGCGGGACAGCCTGCCCGATTGCCTGGAGGTGACGGCGCAGACCGACGACGGCGAAATCATGGGCGTGCGTCATCGCCAGCTTCCCGTCTACGGTGTGCAGTTCCACCCCGAATCCGTTCTCAGTGAGCACGGTCACGCCCTGCTGCGCAATTTCCTGCAGTTGGACGCATGAACCAGCGGCAACGATTTTTCGAGGAGTCCAAGGTGCCCATTACCCCTACCGAAGCGCTGGTGCGTTGCATCGAACACCGCGAAATCTTCCATGACGAAATGTTGTCGCTGATGCGCATGCTGATGCGCGGGGAAATCCCGCCCGCCACGGCAGCCGCGCTCATCATGGGCCTGCGCGTCAAGAAGGAAACCATAGGCGAGATCACGGCCGCCGCCCGCGTCATGCGCGAGTTCGCCGACGGCGTGAAAGTCGCCGATCCCGACAGCCTGGTGGATTTGGCCGGCACGGGCGGCGACGGGGCGCATACGTTCAATATCTCCACGGCGGCCATGTTCGTGGCGGCAGCCGCCGGCGCCAAGGTCGCCAAGCACGGCAACCGCAGCGTATCGTCGTCGTCCGGCAGCGCCGACGTGCTGGAGGCCCTCGGCGCCAATGTCATGCTGCCGCCCGAGGCCGTGGCCGAATGCATCGAGGCCACCGGCATCGGCTTCATGTTCGCGCCGCTGCACCATTCGGCCATGAAGAACATCGCGCCCATCCGCAAGGAGCTGGCGGTGCGGACGATCTTCAATCTGCTCGGCCCGCTGACCAATCCCGCAGGCGCGGCCAACCAGCTCATGGGCGTGTTTCATCCGGACTTGGTCGGGATCCAGGTGCGGGTGCTGCAGCGGCTGGGGTCCAAGCACGTGCTGGTGGTGTACGGCAAGGACGGCATGGACGAGGCGTCCCTGGGGGCGGCCACCATGGTGGGCGAGCTGCGCGATGGCGAAATCTACGAGTACGAGATCCATCCCGAGGATTTCGGGCTGCAAATGGTGTCGAACCGCAGCCTGAAAGTGGCCACGCGCGAAGAATCCCGCGACCTGGTGCTCGAGGCCTTGTCCAACGTGCCGGGGCCGGCGCGCGACATCGTGGCCCTGAACGGCGCCCTGGCGATGTACGCCGGGAATGTCGTACCATCCGTCGCCGACGGCCTGCGCAAGGCCTTCGATCTGATCGCCAGCGGAGCCGCGCGCGCCAAGCTCGACGAGTTCGTCTCGTTCACCAAGAAGATCTCGTCGCGCTAGGCCTTCGCATCGCAAAATTTCATCGGGTGGGTCATGAGTGACATTCTCCAACGCATATTGGAAGTAAAGGCCGAAGAGGTCGCTACCGCGCGCCTCTTGCGCAGCGAGGCCGACTTGCGGCGCGAGGCCGAGGCCCGCCAGGACGTGCGCGGCTTTGCCCGGGCCATCGAGGCCAAGGTGGCCGAGGGCAAAGCCGGAGTCATTGCGGAGATCAAAAAGGCCTCGCCTTCCAAGGGGCTCTTGCGCGAGGACTTCCAGCCCGACGAAATTGCCGCGTCGTACGCCGTGCACGGGGCCGCGTGCCTTTCGGTGCTGACCGACGTCCAGTTCTTCCAGGGCTCGCCGGATTATCTGCGCCGGGCCCGCGCGGCCTGCGCGCTGCCGGTGCTGCGCAAGGACTTCATCGTCGATTCGTACCAGGTGGTCGAGGCGCGCGCGATGGGGGCCGACTGCATCCTGCTGATCGTCGCTGCATTGGCGCCGTCGCAGCTGCAGGACCTTGAAGCGCTGGCGATGGAGCTCGGCATGGACGTGCTGGTCGAAGTGCACGACCAGGAGGAGCTGGACGTCGCCCTCCAACTGCGCACGAACTTGCTCGGCATCAACAACCGCAACCTGCGCAGCTTCGAGGTCTCGCTGCAGACGACGATAGACTTGCTGCCCCGGATTCCATCCGGCAAGCGCGTCGTCACCGAAAGCGGCATCGTGGGGCCCGACGACGTGCGGCGGATGCGCGAGCACGGCGTCCACGCCTTCCTCGTCGGCGAAGCCTTCATGCGTGCCCCGGAGCCGGGCGCCGAGCTGTCGAGACTGTTCGCATGACCGGCGGCGGGTCCCTGCAGGCTGCCCCACCGCAAGGCGATCTATTTGCTGCTGCGCCGGACAACCGCCTGAGCGCGCCACTGCGTGCGCATGTGGATCGCTTGCCCGCCGCCTGGCGGTCTTTGCTGCAGGATGCGCTGGCGAGTGCATCGTTCCAGGCCTTGCAGGATTTCCTCGAGCGGCGCCGGGAACAGGGTGCCGTCATTTATCCCGCGTCGCCGTTCAGGGCGCTCGAGCTGGTGATGCCGGAGTCGGTCCGCGTCGTCATCCTCGGCCAAGATCCTTACCACGGTCCCGGCCAGGCCCAGGGCCTGGCCTTTTCCGTGCCGGACGACTGCAAGCGGCCACCCAGCCTGCGCAACATATTCAATGAGGTCGCCGCCGATTGCGGCGGGGATCCGGCGAGCTTCGGCAACGACCTGTCGCGTTGGGCCAGGCAAGGCGTGTTGCTGCTGAACACGTCGCTTACCGTGGAGGACGGCGCGCCGGCTTCGCATGCAAGGCGGGGCTGGGAGGCTTTCACCGACGCGGTCATCGCCGCCGTGGCGCGCGAGCCCGGGCCCAAGGTCTTCATGCTCTGGGGGGCGCACGCGCAGGCCAAGCAGGTGCTGTTGCCGCCCGGAAGCGGGCACCTGGTGCTGACGGCCAACCATCCCTCGCCGCTCTCGGCGCGCCGCCCGCCCGAGCCTTTCGTGGGCTGCGGGCATTTCGCCCGGGCCAACCGCTGGCTGGCCGAGCGCGGGCGCGACACGATCGCCTGGTGAGCCGGCGAGCCGCTCCTTAGCGGGCGGGGAAAGGTTCGCTCGCCGGCGTAATGACGCATTCCGTCTCCGCCGGCGCCTCCAGCTTCAGCGTGAAGCAGCGCAGCTCATCCCGGCGGAAGGCGTGTACTTGCACCACGTCGCCCGGCCGGTAACGTGCGAGCAGCTTGTCCAGATTGCCGTGCTGCACGCGGACGCCGTCGATGGCAACCAACACGTCATGCGCCGAGAGTCCCGCCCGGTGCGCCGCGCCGTGTTCATAGACGGTGGCCAGGCGCACCTCTTCGCCCTGGCGCGCCGTCTTGACTCCCAGTGAGGGGAGCGGCGAGGGCGTCTTCCATGTCAGGCGGTAACCTTGCCGCGCCAGCAGTGCCTCCAGCGGCACGTCCTCGCGCCCGTAGACGTAGCGGCGCAAAAACTCGCCGACGTCTATGCCGGTGGCTTCGCGTATCAGGCCGGGCATTGCGTCTTCGGGCACGCCCTCGGGAGCGCCGCGGTAGAAATTCCGGCCGTAGCGCGTCCAGAGCAGACGCATTACGTCGTCCAGGCTGTGGCGGCCGCGGCTCTCTTGCCGCAAGAGCAGGTCCAGCCCCAGCGCGACCAGCGATCCCTTGGTGTAGTAGCTGACGATCGCGTTGGGCGAGTTTTCATCCTGGCGGTAGTAGCGGGTCCAGGCGTCGAAGGAGCTTTCCGCGACCGATTGCTTGAAACGCCCGGGGGCCGAGTGGACCGCAGAGATCGTCTTGGCCAGCGTACGCAGGTAATCCTGCCGCGTGATGACGCCGGCGCGCAGCACGAACAAGTCGTCGTAGTAGGAGGTGAAACCTTCGAACAGCCACAGCAGCCGGGTGTGGTTCTCGCGTTCGAGGTCGTAGGGCGCGAAGGCGGCAGGCTTGATGCGCTTGACGTTCCAGGTGTGGAAGTATTCGTGGCTGACCAGGCCGAGGAAATTGCGGTAGCCGTCGCTTTGCTCGGGGCGCCCGTGCACGGGCAGGTCCGCGCGGGAGGTCATCAGCGCGGTCGAGGCGCGGTGTTCGAGTCCGCCATAGCCGTCGCCGGTGACCATGGTCATGAAGACATAGCGGTCGGTGCTGTCGAGGAACGGCGCGCGGCGCGTGCGCGGCTCGAAGAAGGCGATTTGTTTCTCGCAGATCTTGCGGATGTCGTCCGACAGTCGCTCCAGGTCGAGGTTGGGCACATTGCCGGTGAAGACCAATTCGTGGCGCGCGCCATGGGCTTCGAAGCTCGCCACTTGCGGCGTGCCCATTTCTATCGGGTGGTCGACCAGCGCGTCATAGTCCGGCGCCTGGTACATCCCGAACCCGTGGCGGGGAGCGCGGGCCGGGTGGCCGGGGGCTTCGGGCAGGCTGGTGTAGACCTTCCAGTCTTGCCGGCGGGGTGGAACCAGCTCGAGCAGGCAAGGCTTGTCTTCTTGTCCGGCGACGCGCAGGAAAACGCTGGTGCCGTTGAAGAAACCGTGGGTTTCGTCCAGGTGCGCGGCGCGTACGGAAAGGTCCCAGGCGTAGACGACGTACGTGATCTGCAAGGGGCCGCGGCAGGGCGCGGCCTGCCACGTATGTTTATCGAGCTTGTCCAGTACGACCCGGCGCCCCCCCGACCGCGCCTCGATGCGTTCGATCTGGCGGGCAAAGTCCCGGATCATGTAGCTGCCGGGAATCCATGCGGGCAGGCTGACCCGCTGTCCGGCGGGGTCGGGCTCGGGGATGGTGAGCGTGACGGTGCAACGGTGGCCGGCCAAGTCGGTCGGCTCGAGTCGATAAAGGATGGCGTCGGTCATGAGGTTCAACAGGCGGGCCGGCTGGCAGGCTCGTGGGCGGCAGCCATGCGCCGGCATCAAAGAAGAAGCGGTCGGGGCGGGTTGGAGTCCTAGTCTTGCCTTTGTCTTGCCCTTCTATGTTAGGCCAGCTGCGTCGGTCCGCGCGCCAGGTCGTCCGGTGTGTCGACGTCTCGCAGGCAGCCGGGATCACTCACCGGGATGGGCATGACCTGGCCGGCGACCAGGCGCCGGGCACCTTCGTCGCCGTCCAGCATCGCCAGGCGAGGCCCCCACCCGGGACCGAACAGGACGGGGTGGCCGCGCACGTCCCGGTAGGTGGGCGCCAGCACCGCTTGTTCGCGTCTGCCTGGCGGCAAGGCGAGCCAGGCATCGCGCAGCGTTGCGACCGTGGCGGGGTGTAGCCAGGGCATGTCGGCAGGCATGACGCACCAGGCCGGGGCGTCATCCCCGGCCGCGCGGGTGCTTTCCATTAGATGGGTGACGGCCTGGGCGAGCGTCGCGCCCATGCCTGCCGCGGATCGGTCGCAGACGATGACTTCGCAGCCAGCGCGCCCCAGCGCGTCGGCCACGGCAGGCGTCGCCGGGGACGTGGCGGCTGCGAGCCGGGGCAGGGCGGCACCGAGTGCGCGCGCCGCGGCCACGCACACGGGCTGTCCGTCGACCTGCGCCAATAGCTTGTTGGCGCTTCCGTCCGGGGAATACCGGGAGCCGCGCCCCGCCGCCAGCAAGAGTCCGATGATGACGCGTCCGCTGCTTGCTCCTTGCACCATGGCTGCGCTTCCTACATGAAACGGAAGATGGTGCGCCATGGCGTGGCGAAACTCAAGTCGCCCGCCTGTGGGCAAGGTATGCTTGCCGTCAGGACCGGCGCTGGATAGCGCCGTTTGCCGGCGCTTGCACTGGCCGGCCGTCTCCATCGCTTTTCTTGACATAGGTAGGTACGGGAGGTTGTGGTTGTGAGCGAAGCTCTGGTTCTTGTCGAGCGCCGAGGCCGCGTCGGGCTCTTGACGCTGAATCGCCCCAAGGCGCTGAATGCGTTGAACGATGCCCTGATGGATGAACTGGGGGCCGCGCTGCTTGCGTTCGATGCCGATCCGGAGATCGGCGCCATGATCATCACGGGCAGCGAAAAGGCGTTCGCCGCGGGGGCCGATATCGGCGCAATGAAGGACTGGTCCTACATGGACGTCTACGGCTCGGACTACATCACCCGCAACTGGGAGACCCTGCGCAAGATCCGCAAGCCGGTCATCGCCGCGGTAGCCGGGTATGCCCTGGGCGGCGGCTGCGAGCTCGCCATGATGTGCGACATCCTGGTCGCTGCGGACAACGCCAAGTTCGGCCAGCCCGAGATCAAGCTGGGCATCATCCCCGGGGCGGGCGGATCGCAGCGGCTGCCGCGAGCGGTCGGCAAGGCCAAGGCCATGGACCTGATCCTGACCGGGCGGATGATGGATGCGGCCGAAGCCGAGCGGGCGGGGCTGGTGTCGCGGGTAGTGGCTGCGGATCGGCTGCTCGAGGAAGCGGTGGAGATGGCGACCGTCATCGCGTCCATGTCGCTGCCTTCCGTGATGATGGCCAAGGAAGCCGTGAACCGGGCGTTTGAAACCCCGCTCTCCGAAGGGCTGCTATTCGAGCGCCGGCTGTTCCACTCCTTGTTCGGAACGGAAGACCAGAAAGAGGGAATGGAGGCTTTCCTGGCGAAGCGGCCCCCGGTGTTCAAGCATCGGTGAAAAAAATTTCTGAGTGATAAAACCGCGATACAGCGCGGTTTTCGCGTCATCCGAGGGGGCGGCAGCCCCCTTTTTAGTAGTTGTACGGAAGGGAAAACCCGGACCAAATTTGCGTGCCCGTTTTAAACCGTGCTATAGTTTCGTTCTCGACACGAACGACGCAACGCAAGAGCGAAGCGGCGGTTGCGTCGAGTGAGATGACGGCCTTGTGCCAGCAGTTACGCCAGGAGGCGGGTGCGGTGGGGTAGTCATCGAGAGAGGGAGTTTGCGGTGCCGGATGGGCACGGCGGCTTGATCGAATCGGGAAGTGAGCGCAGCGAACTGAACGATTTGACAGACGAAAAAAACTTCTTCATAATCTCGCTTCTTCGCTGATGACGCAGCGCTAAACGAAAGGCGCAGCGCCGGCGGGGAAAGAGAAGTAGGCAGTACCGTTCTTTAACAAGTTAACAGCCGATAAGTGTGGGCGCTTGGTTTGGGCGCGAGACGGCTGAGTTGGGTAAAACTGACTTGGCTGGTCGACGCAAAATGAATCA
>Ga0207789_1000070_pt1 | contig 104958 bp, 103 predicted proteins | sample HigsolmetaGSP12D_FD_184840 | JGI IMG/M metagenome (GOLD analysis project Ga0207789, IMG submission 184840) | High solid enriched microbial communities from the Joint BioEnergy Institute, USA - SP1-2-D (SPAdes) | ecosystem: Engineered > Bioreactor > SSF (Solid state fermentation) > Aerobic >... | reverse complement strand
GTAACCGTAGCGAAAATGATAGATGTGCACGACGCCGGCAAGGGGATCGCGCTCGTCGGCCTTCTGCAGGGCGCGGCGGATTTTGCGGGCGATCAGCCAGGCGGTTTTGTAGGTGACCTGAAGGATTCGGGATAGACGGGTTGCGCTGATGCCGTTGGGCTGGGCGATCAGAAACATCGCTTGAAACCATTTGGTGAGCGGAGTCGTGCTTTTCTCCAAAATCGTGCCGGCGGTGACGGAAGTCTGATGGCGGCAGGCTCGGCACTCGTAGAGGGGCAGACGGCGCGTACGAATGCGATAGAAGCTGGAACGGCCGCAAACGGGGCAGCGAAAGCCGTCCGGCCAACGGGCCTGGAACAGAGCTTCGGCGCAGGCTTCTTCGGAGTGGAACTTTCGGCAAAAAAGTTGGAAAGAGGGGGAATCCAGCATAGGGGGACCTCCCGAACATTTGTTCTGTCCTGATTTTACCAAACATATGTTCGGATTGCAAGCGATTTTGGAAAAAATATTTTCAGCCGGCGACCTCTGAGCGAAGGGGATAAGGATTTGCTCGGGGGGATCTGCGTACTGACGATTCTGACGCGAGGGGATAATGGTACCTTTTTCGGATTGAGCGTAGTCCACGTGTTTTCAACCTAAGGAAGTGTGCGGGTTAAAATCCGCGCACAAGCTTTTGACGGCAGGCGATCCTGCAACGCGGAAACGGTCTGAGGTGCGGGGATAAAGGTACGTGTTTGCGGAAACCGCAACGTATTGGCGGGACAGGCGCGATGCATAACGAACCAAGCGGATGGACATATTGAGCAAAGTTTCCAAACCCAGATCAGGGAGGACCAAGAATGGTTTCGGAGTCTCGGCACACAAAGGACAATTTAAAAGGAGCCGCGCTTACCCACGAGCAGATTTCCGATGTTTACGCGGCCGGTACGAGCGATGGTCTGGTGCAGTTGGAAGAGGGGATGGTCCACAGCGGCAGCGAAGGATACGACGGGGAAAACCGGACGGTCGATTGGGTGAACCACGCCGCGAAGGATCGGAGGAGCGATCGGACCATTGACCGCACGAACAATGCGGAAAAAGAAAGGGAATCTCGTTGATTTACGACTGCGTGATCGTGGGAGCCGGCATCGCGGGCTTGCAGGCGGCGATACAATTGGGCCGGTATACGGCATATCGTATTTTGGCCGTCGACAAAGGCACCGGTCGTTCGACCTTGTGCCGGAGCTATCATAATCTTTTGGGCTGGCCTGAAGGGATTTCCGGGGAGGAACTGAGAAGGCGGGGGCGGGATCAGGCCGGACAATACGGCGTGCAATTCGTGCAGGACGAAATCGTTCGCGCGGAAAAGCAAGCGGAGCGGTTTCTTTTGACCGGAAGTTCCGGCAACACCTATCTGGCCAAAACGTTGCTACTGTGCACCGGCGTGACCGACCGCATGCCGCCGATTCCCGGGCTGATCCCGACGCTCGGACGCACGGTGTACATCTGTCCGGATTGCGACGGATACGAAGTGCGAAACCGGAAGACGGTGGTGATCGGGGCGGGGGATGCGGGCGCCTCCATGGCGCTCACGCTGTCCGCGCGCACGTCGGATCTGCTGTACGTCAATCACGACAAGGCCGCCGTATCGCCGCAGCAAATGTCCAGGCTGCAAGCCAAAGGAATCGGCTACGAAGCCGCGGCCGTGCGCGAGGTGGCGACTTCCGGAGACGGTCTGATCGCGGGCGTGGTGCTGGAAGACGGGCGGCGAATTCCGGCGGAACGGGGGTTTGTCGCTTTTGGCGGAAACAAGGTGCATTCGGAGCTTGCTGCGCAGCTCGGCGTTCGCGTGGAAGAGAACGGCCATGTGGCGACGGATCCCCGAACGAAGATGACCTCTGTCGCCAACGTCTGGGTCGCGGGCGATCTCGGTCTGCATTCGGAACAAGTGACGGTGGCCATGGGAGAGGGCTCCCTTGCGGCGATCTGGATTCATAAGACGCTGCAGCGGTACATATGACAAAGGATTCGATATACTGAACAAAACTGGTATCTTGAGAATAATGGTAGAGTCATCGTTGATTCGATTCCTATACCTATTAAACCGGACCAGAAATTATCCATTACGCTTGAGCAAATGCTTGAGTTATATTTTTGACGTCAAAGTACGTGTTCATTTGGCAAATTGACGAATAGACAAATTGGAACTAAAATAAACCTAAATGAACGAATATGAACAATCGGAGGAGGAAACGAACCGGCATGGAAATCCGTTACGCTTCGCATCCGCATGAGGTGAAGGGATACGATACGGCCAAGCTGCGCGAGCATTTTCTGATCGACAAGCTGTTTGTGCCCGACCGGCTGGAGCTGGTCTACTCGCACATCGATCGTTTTATCGTGGGAGGGGCGTACCCGGTTCAAGAAGCCGTCGCTTTGGAAGCGGATACGCGCGAGATGGGCGCGGCGTTTTTTCTGGAGCGGAGGGAGATCGGCATCATCAATATCGGCGGCAAAGGCATCGTCACGGTCGACGGGACCGATTACGGGTTGGAGACGCGCGATTGCCTGTACATCGGCCTGGGGGCCCGGGACGTCCGATTCGCCAGCGCGTCGGCGGATCGGCCCGCGAAGTTTTACTTCAACTCGGCGCCGGCCCACAAGGCTTATCCGACCGTCAAAGCCGCGATTTCCGAGGCGTCACCGAACCATCTGGGCGCTTTGTCCGGCTCCAACGAGCGGACGATTTACCGCTACATCCATACCGGCGGGGTGCAGAGCTGCCAATTGGTCATGGGAATGACGCTGCTGAAGCCGAACAACATGTGGAACACGATGCCTTGCCATACGCACAACCGGCGCTCGGAAGTCTATTTCTATTTCGACATGCCGGAAGACGGCGTCGTGTTCCATTTGATGGGCGAGCCGAAGGAGACGCGCCACCTTGTCGTCCGCAACGAGCAGGCGGTGCTGTCGCCGAGCTGGTCGATTCACAGCGGAGTCGGCACGAGCAGCTATACGTTTATCTGGGGCATGGCCGGCGAAAATCAGACGTTCGAGGATATGGACCCGGTCGCGATGAAAGATTTGCGGTAAATTCATCACATAGCAGGGACGGCGAACTTATTGAACGCGCTCAGACGGCATGAAATGATCATGGAAACGCTGCTCGCCCAGCAGGAGGCGACGGTGCAGCAATTGAGCGAGAAGCTCCAGGTGACGGGGAAGACGATCCGGGAAGATCTGGCCAAGCTCGAAGAGAAAGGGCTGCTCGTTCGGGTGCACGGCGGCGCCCGGTTGGCGCACGGGGATCAGTTCGGGCTATTGTCGAACGCGACTCCGCTCGTCAAGCATGTGCGGGAGAAAGAGGAGATCGCGCAAGCCGCGATGGGCCTGATCCGCTCCGGCGACATCATCGCCCTCGACAACGGCAGCACGACGCTGGAAATCGCCAGGCAGCTTCCGAACGAGCCGCTCACGGTGGTGACGAACGATCTGCACATCATCGCGGAGCTGACCCGCAAGGAGCAGATTCGGCTCGTCGTGCCCGGCGGCACCCGGATGCGCAACATGCTGGTCGGTGCGGAAGGGACGGCTTTCGTGCGCTCGTTGAACATACAGAAGGCGTTCGTGTCCGCCACCGGCGTCCATCTGCAGCAAGGGCTGACGGTCTACACCGGAGAGCTGATCGATTACAAAAGAGCGCTGATCGAAGTGAGCGAGACGGTGTACGCCGTAGCCGACCATCACAAATTCGGACAATCCGCGCTTAGGACTTTCGCCGAGCTTCGTGAAGTGTCCCGCATCCTGACGGACAGCGGGCTTCCGGACGAAACGGCGGAAGCGTTCCGGCAAGCGGGAATCGACCTGTATAGGGGGAGATAGGCTTGAATTTGTTCGATTTGCGGGGAAAAGTCGCGATGGTGACCGGCGCGTCCGGCGGACTCGGCCGGGCGATGGCGATCGCCCTGGCCGAGGCGGGCGCCGACGTGGTGGCCGTCTCCTCGTCCGGCGGTGGGGATACGGCCGACGCCGTTCGCGCGCTCGGCCGGCGGGCGCATACGGTGACCGCCGACCTGAGCCGGGAGGACGGATTGCCCGAAGTGGCCGAGGCGGCAATCCGCGCTTTCGGCGCCGTTGACATTCTCGTCAACAACGCCGGGATCATCCGGCGCGTGCCCGCGGCCGACCACGGCGCCGCCGACTGGCACGCGGTGCTCGACCTGAACCTGAACGCGGTGTTTTTTCTCAGCCAGCTGATCGGCCGGTCGATGCTCGAGCGCGGCAGCGGCAAGATCATCAACATCGCGTCCGTGCTCTCGTTCCAGGGCGGCATTAACGTTCCCGGCTATACCGCCAGCAAGCATGCGATCGCCGGCCTGACGAAAGCGCTCGCCAACGAATGGGCGGGACGCGGCATTCAGGTGAACGCGATTGCGCCCGGATACATGCGCACGAACAACACGGCTGCGATCGTCGCCGACGAACAGAGGTACCGCGCGATCACCGAGCGGATCCCGACCGGGCGATGGGGCGTTCCCGAAGACATGAAAGGCCCCGTCGTGTTTCTCGCCTCTTCCGCCTCCGATTACGTGAACGGCCACGTGCTGTGTGTCGACGGCGGCTGGATGGCGCGGTAGAATGTGCGGATCGGTTATCGGACGCAAGCTGGAGGGAAACGCCTGGAGATGGATTCTGGCGTTTCCCTCTTGGCATTTTCAAGCGCCGATTACATAATAGCCTTAACGCCTTTCAAGATTCAGGGGGAAGTTGCAGCCATGCACACCGGAACCGGAACCGCGCCGGACCGCTCGGGCAGGTCCTCGATTCTGCGCCGGTTGTCCATCAAACATCGCCTGCTCGCCGCTTTTCTGATCACCTCGCTGCTGCCGGTCGCATTCGTCGCCTATTATTCCAACATGAAGTACGAAAAGTCGGTGACGAATAAAATCAGCGATTATTCCACGCAAATTCTTGACGAACTCAGCCAAAACGCGTCCAGGGAACTGGAGCAATACGAGACGCTAAGCGAAAATATTATTATCAACGCCTCGATTCAGAACGGGCTGCGCAAATTCCGCAACATGAACGACTACGAGATCAATGAACTGCAGACGCGAATCAAAGACGAACTGGGGGAGCAGTTTTTCCGCCTCAGCAATTTGGCGAACGTGGTGATATTGACCAACGACGGCAGCACCTTTTTCGATCTCGGCTACGAATTGTACCCGAACCGTCAGTTGTACGACATGATGAAAAAGACGAGCCTGTCGCCGCAAAACGCGTACTGGTCTTATCTGCGCTCCAACCGCGGAACGAATATCATCGCGCTCAGCCGCAAAATTTTCGCCGAGGACGATCTCAATCTGCAAATCGGCTGCCTGATTATTTTTATCGACGAGAAGATTTTTTCCCGCAACGTGTACCAGGACGTCAGTCTTGGTGCGGGCAGCAGCATTTATATTTCCGATTCGAGCGGGATGGTCGTCTCCTCGGTTTCTCCGGATATTCCGAAGGGGTCGAAGTTCGGCGGGAGGGAGCTGTTTGCTGCGGTGAAGGCCCAGCAGCGGGCTGGGGCGGCACGCGCCTTTCAGGTCAAACTGAACGGCTCGAATTACTTGGCCACAAGCTCATACATTCCCTCGGCGGACTGGTATTTGATCGGCCTCATACCGCACGAATACGTCGTATCGGAGCTGAGGCCGATGCGGGGCAACATCGTACTGCTTTGCCTGCTGACGCTGTTGTTGTCCGGACTTCTTTCGTTCTGGATTTATTCCAGCATCAGTTCGCCGATGCGCTCGCTTGTGCAATTCGCGAAACAGGTGCGGATGGGACGGCTGGAGACGAGCATCGCGGGCAAATACGCCGATGAAATGGACCGGCTGACCGATACCATCAACGGCATGGTGGAACAGCTGCGGATGCTCGTATACCGCGTAAGCGCCGAGCAGCAGGCCAAACGGGAAGCCGAGCTGAAAATGCTGCAGGCACAAATCAATCCGCATTTTTTGTTCAATACGCTCAACTCGTTAAAGTGGAGCGCGATGCTCGGCGGCAACGCCTCGCTGAAAGAAGGGATCGAATCTTTGTCCGAATTGCTTCGCAATACGATGCTGGTAAAGGATGAAATGATTCCGCTGGAAAAAGAAATCGACAACCTCAAACATTACGCGACGATCCAGCGCATCCGCTACGGGGACTCGTTCTCGCTCGAGTGCGCGGTAGACGAAGACGCAAGCGACTGCATCGTACCGAAATTTATTTTGCAACCGATTGTGGAAAATTCGATCTTGCACGGCGGTGGGGAAGAGCGGCGCGTCCGGATTACCGTCGCCGCGAATATAACCGAACAGGGACTGCGGATCCGGATATCCGACGACGGCAAAGGATTCGACACGGATGAGCTGAAATCACGCAAAGCGCCGCACTCCAAGCTGTCCGGCATCGGAATCGCCAACGTGGACGAACGGATCCGCATCCATTACGGGGAAAATTACGGCTTGGACATCCGCAGCGCCGTTCACCAGGGCACGGAAACGACGATCCTGCTGCCTGTGCGAAAGAAAGAGGGTGGGAACGATGTATAAAGCGCTGATAGTCGACGACGAAATGATCGTCCGCCATGCCGTCAAAACGTTGATCCGCTGGGAGGAGTGCCGCTTCGAATACGCCGGCTCCGCCGCGAACGGCCGCGCCGCGCTGCAGATGGTCGACGAGACGGGCGCCGATTTGGTCATTACCGATATCAAAATGCCGGAGATGGACGGCATCGAACTGATCAGGGCGCTGAAAGCCGGCGGCTATGACGGCGAAGTGCTGGTGCTCAGCAATTACAACGATTTCGAACTGGTGCGGGAGGCGCTTAAAATCGGAGCGCACGATTACATGCTGAAGCTGACGCTGAACACGGACAGCTTTATGCCCATTCTGGAGGAAGTCGCCGACAAGCTGGACAAGAAAAAGCGGAAACGGCCGAAACTGCCGGCGCGGCGGCAGCCCGCCCGCGCCGGCGAAATCCGCTCCGCTCTGGCGGAGATGTACCGCGAAGCTTCCGCTCCTGTGGGCGAGCTTCCGTCGGCCGCAGCGGAAAAAGCCGCTCTTCTGCTGCCGGAGGAGGAGCGCGTCATGGTGTTTCTCGTCCGCGCGGCGGAAGGACAGCCGTCTTCGCCGCAATCGGATTTGATGGAATCGTTCCAAAATTTATCCGGCGATTTGTTTGCCGGCAGCCTGTGGCGGCATGCCATGCGCACGGAGGATTCCTTTTATTTGCTGGCGGCAGCGTTTCCGCCGGACCGCGCTCCGGCGCGGGGGGACGATCTGGCCAGCCGCATGGGCAGCCTGGCGCGGATGTATTACAACGTGCGGACGGGCATCGTGTATGCCGGCCCGGCCGGCAGCGGAGCGGAGCTTGCCCGCCACATCCGGCTCGTCCGCCAGGCTGCGCCGCTGTTATTCTACCGTGCAGCCGAGCGGGGCATGGCCGCCGATGGGCCGCCGGCCGAGGAGGGGGATGCGCGCTTTGGGCAAGAGGAGCAGGCGCTGCGCGGCGAAATCGCCGGCGCGCGCAACGGATGCGCGGAGCGCTGGGCGGACGCCGCGTTGCGGCTGGTCGAAGCGGCGGCGGCCTGCCGGCTGCATCCGCACGTGCTGAAGCGCGCCCTCGGCGGCAGCCTGACGCAGCTGGCCAAAGCGCTCGCGCTGGAAGGCCGCAGCGAATGGGTCGAAGCGGCGTGGCCGAAGCGGATCGCCGCATCCGGCAGCGAAGAGGAGCTGGCGTCCGTGCTTGCGGACGCCGCGCGGCAGGCGGCCATCCTCTCCGCAAGCGAACCGAAGGCGGGAGCGATGCGGGACGAAGTCCGCCGGGCGCTTCGATATTTGGAGGACCATTACGCGGAACGGATCGCGATAGCGGATATCGCCCGCACGGTCAATTTGTCGGAAACGTATTTGTGCCAGATTTTCAAAGCCGAAACCGGAAAAAGCATCATGACCTATCTCAACGAAATACGCATGCAGCGGGCGTACGACCTGCTGGCTTCGGGCCGCTATCTGGTGAAGGAGGCCGCTTGCGAAGTGGGCATTCACGACCCGTTTTATTTCAACCGCCTGTTCAAACGCCGTTTCGGCATGCCGCCGAAAAACGTCCGGCCGCAAGCGGGAAGCGGAAAACCTGTATAATTTTATGACCGATCCGAATATCGTACAGTTTTTGGGGCGCGGACGGACGTTCTGCCGCGGAGCGCCGCCTCCATTCGATAAAATAATCCATGTCCTCCGTCGAATCGTATATGTGGCTGAAGCGGGAGCTTTTTTATAATAAATTCGCAAATACGAAACAGTCCGGTGAAACAGGCTTGTGAGGACCCCAAACACGCTGCGGAAGCGCTGTCGTCCGCCCTCGTTGTTCGAATTCCATCCTGTGAAAGGGGGACCAATTCCGGCGATCCGGGAAACGGTGGCGGCGGGGCGCGCTTCATGCGGCGGCGTGTCCGGATTTCACCGAACCACTTAGGGAGGTCATGCAGATGAAGGTTCGAAAGACGGTTCCCGCGATGCTGGCGCTGATCATGGCGTTCTCGCTTTTGGTCGGCTGCGGTTCCGGGAACCATTCCGGCACCCCGGCGAATAGCGCGGACGGCAATGCGGCGGGAGCAACCGCGTCCCAGAACGGAAACGGCGCGGAATTCGCCAATAAAGAGTTGGAAGTGGCGGTCTTTCAAGGCGGCTACGGGCGTGAATATTGGGATACGGTGGCCGAAAACTTCATGAAGGAACACCCGGGCACCAAGATCAACATCACCGCGAGTCCCAAAATTGCCGAGCTCGTGCGGCCGAAAATTGTCGCCGGCAATCCTCCGGATCTGATGTATATTGCGGGCAGCGACAATACGCCGATTCTCGACGGTTTGATCAAGGACAACGCGCTGACCGATTTGACCGACGTGTTCGAAAGCGCGGCCGAGGACGGCGGCGGACCGCTGAAGGACAAAATATTGCCGGGCGTTCTCGAATCCCGCTCCATGTCGCCCTACGGCGATGGCAAAATTTATTTGGCGCCGTTCAACTTCGGGGTCATGGGGCTCTGGTACAACAAGACGCTGTTCGACCAAAAGAACATTCCGGTTCCGAAAACGTGGGACGAACTGTTCGCCCTGAACGAGACCGCCAAAGCGAACGGCCGCGCGCTGTTTACTTACCAGGGCCTTTATCCCGGCTATCTGGAAGAAATCATCGTGCCGTCGATTTACAGCGTCGGCGGACAACAGGCGCTCGACCAATTTTACAATTACGACCCGCAGTTCTGGAAAAGCGATACGTTCAAACAGGTATGGGGATTGTTGGACAAAATCGCAAATACCGACAACATGCTGATGAAAGGTACCGTCGCCCTCAACCATACCCAGGCGCAAACGGCTTTCATGCAGGGCAAGGCGATGTTCATTCCGAACGGCACCTGGTTTGAGGACGAAATGAAAGACGCTCCGCGCGAAGACGGATTCCAGTTCGGATTTTTGGGCGTTCCCGGCTTCAAGGAAGGAGATCCGGTGAAGGCGATGACCAACGTGGAGCAAATCGTTATTCCGAAAAAAGCGAAAAATCCGGAATTGGCCAAAGCATTCCTGAAATACCTCTATACCGACGAAAGCGTCAAGCTCAATGCCGAAAAATCCAAAGCCGTCATGGCGGTCAAAGGCGCGCCGGATTTGGCGAAACCGTACATTCCGGAAACGACCTACAACGTGTACAAAGCGGTTGACAGCGGCATGGTTGCGGTCAGCGGCTCCTTCAAGTCGGTCGCCAAAGGCAGCAAATACAATCCGAGCGACGAAGTGTACAAACCGATCTCTTCGATTATGAACAAACAACTGACTTTGGATCAATATAGCGACAAGCTGTTCAAGATTTACACCGATATCAACCAGGAGCTTCAGCAGTAATCCAAATCGGCGCCGAGGACGTTCGAGGCTTGTCCGTCCGCCGGACGGGCGGCCTCCCGGATCTCGCGGGGCTCTTGGACGGAAAAGGAAGGCTGCGCTATGACGATGAAGTTGCGGCGGCGGATATTTATCGCCTGCTGCCTGCTGCCCGGTCTGGCCATTTTCGGTCTGTTCAAGGTGTATCCGACCGTGCAGGTGTTTGGAAAATCGCTTTTTTTGTGGACCGGCATCGACGATGCGCCGAAATTCGTCGGCCTGCAAAATTTTATCGATCTGTTTCACGACGACGTGTTTCTGTTATCCCTCCGCAATACGGGTTTTCTCATGCTTGCCGTGCCGGCGGTTACGCTGACCGTCGCGCTAATCAACGCGGCGATTCTGACCCGTGCCCAATTGAAGGAGCGGGCGTTTTACCGCACCGTATTTTTCTTTCCGAGCATCCTTTCCTTTGTCGTTATCGCGATATTGTGGTCGTTCATTTACCACCCCACCATCGGCTTTCTGAATTCGGGCCTGGAGCGGATCGGTCTCGGCCAATGGGCCATGTCCTGGCTGGGGGATCAGCGGACGGTGATGGGGGCGCTTGCGGTGACGATGATTTGGCAGGCGGCCGGATACTACATGGTCATGTATATGGCCGGGATCGACGGCATTTCCCCGGACCTTTATGAAGCGGCGAACATAGACGGGGCGACGGGATTTCGGCAGTTCGTTCATATCACCGTCCCGATGCTGTGGGAAATTATTCGCATCACGATCGTATTCAGCATCAACGGCGTGCTGGCGATCAGCTTTATTATTGTTTCCGTCATGACCGCCGGAGGACCCGACCGGCATTCGGAAGTGGTGATGACGTACCTGTACGGTCAGGCGTTTGCCAACTCGAACTTCGGCTACGCGATGGCCATCGGCGTCTTCGTTTTTATCGTCTCCCTGCTGCTCGCGCTGCTCAGCAACAGGCTGACCGAGAGGAGAGACGCGTGATATGAGCGAAATGGTCTACCGCGACAAGAAGGGCGGCGGAAAAGCGTCCGCACTGTTGGGGCGGACGGTGCTGCGCATCATTCTGATCGCGCAGACGCTGGCCGTCGTATATCCGCTGGTGTGGAATGTCCTTGCTTCCTTCAAGACGAACGAAGAAGTGATGGAAAGTCCGTGGACGCTTCCGTCTTCCTTGAACTGGAAAAACTACGCCGACGCCTTTACGACGGCCAAAATCGGCGATTACATGCTGAATTCCGTATTGGTTGTCGCGCTTTCGCTGCTGTTTCTGATCGTGACGTCGGTGCCGACGGCCTACGTACTGGGGCGCATGCGTTTCAAAGGCAGGAAGTTTCTTTCCAATCTGTACATGGCCGGGCTGTTCATCGGCGGCGTATACGTTATCGTTCCGCTGTTCATGGTGATGAACCACTTGCATATGCTCGACAGCCGCTTCTGGCTGAGCGCGGTGTATGCCGCCAACAGCCTGCCCTTTTCCGTCTATTTGCTGACGGGCTTTATGAAATCCATTCCGGCCGACTTTGAGGAAGCGGCGATGATCGACGGATGCGGTTATTTCGTCACGATGCTTCGCATCATGATGCCGATGACGCGGCCGGCGATTCTGACGCTGATCATCTTCGGTTTCTTCGATTTCTGGAACGAATACGTGCTGGCGCTGACCTTGATTACGACGGACGCGAAAAAGACGATACCGATCGGCCTCTCCAACCTGATGCAGATTCAGCAGTTTGCGACGGATTGGGGAGCGCTGTTTGCGGGACTCGTCATCGTGCTGATTCCGACGGTTGTCATCTACGCGCTGCTGCAGAAAAAGCTGACCGAAGGGATGATGCTGGGCGGCGTCAAGGGCTGATGCCGATGCGGCAAAGCGATCGAATGCAGAACGTTCGTGGAGGAGAGCGATTTTGGCCACGTTTCAGGTGCAAGGCGACCAGTTTCTATACAACGGGCAGCCGATCCGGCTGCTGTCCGGGGCGATGCATTATTTCCGCATCGTTCCCGAATATTGGCGGGACCGGCTGCTGAAATTGAAGGCTCTCGGGCTGAACACGGTGGAGACCTACATCCCCTGGAACGTGCACGAGCCGAAGGAAGGGCGGTTTTGCTTCGAGGGCATGGCGGACGTGTCGTCCTACATTCGGCTCGCCGGCGAGTTGGGACTTCATGTCATCGTGCGCCCGAGCCCGTATATATGCGCCGAATGGGAATTCGGCGGGTTGCCGGGATGGCTGCTGGCCGACCCCGGCATGCGGCTGCGCTGCAGCGATCCGGCGTTTCTGGCCAAAGTGGACGCCTATTACGACGTGCTGATGCCAATTTTGCAGCCGCTGCAGTGCACGCATGGCGGCCCGATCATCGCCATGCAGATCGAAAACGAATACGGCAGCTACGGCAACGACAAAAACTATTTGCGGCACTTGCGCGACGGGATGAGAAGGCGCGGCATCGACGTGCTGCTGTTTACGTCCGACGGGCCGGAGGATCACATGCTGCAGGGCGGGACGGTCGACGGGGAACTGGCGACCGTCAACTTCGGCTCCCGTGCCGGCGCGGCGTTTTCCAAACTGAGGGAGTATCGGCAAGAAGGCCCGCTCATGTGCATGGAGTTTTGGAACGGCTGGTTCGACCACTGGATGGAACCGCATCAGACGCGTCCGGCCGAAGATGCGGCGCAGACGCTGGAGGAGATGCTGCAATGCGGTGCGTCGGTGAACGTGTACATGTTTCATGGCGGCACCAACTTCGGCTTCATGAACGGAGCCAATCATATCCGCCGTTACGAGCCGACGGTCGGCAGCTACGATTACGACGCGCCGCTGGACGAAAGTGGGCAGCCGACGCCCAAATATTACGCCTTCCGGGAAGTGTTGGCCCGCTACGAACCGCTGCCGGAGCTTAGGCTGCCCGATCCGCTGCCGCGAAAAGCATACGGGGAAGTGAGGATGGACGGCGGCTACGCGGGCTTGTTCGGGCAGCTCGGGCGACTGTCGAAGCCGCTTTACTCCCCCGTGCCCTTAACGATGGAGCAGGCAGGACAGGAATACGGCTTTATATTGTACTCCACCTTCGTCACCGGTCCCCGCAGCGGCATGAAGCTTGCGCTGCAGGAGGTCCGGGACCGCGCGCTTGTATTTGCCGACGGCGTGTGCATCGGGACGGTGGAGCGCTGGGACCCGCAGGAGATTCCGCTCGAGGTGCCGGCGGAGGGCGTGAAGCTGGATATCCTTGTGGAAAATATGGGCCGCATCAATTACGGTCCGCTGCTGCGCGATTGCAAAGGCATTACCGAAGGCGTCCGTCTCGGAAACGCGTTTCTGCACGGCTGGACGATTTATCCGCTGCCGCTCGACACGCTGGATGCGCTGGCGTTTGCGCCGAATATGACGCAGCCGGACAAGCGTGCTACGCAAACGACGGAGCAGGTGGCGACCGGCGCAGGCGGAGCGTCCGCACAGCCTGAGCGCGTGGTGTCCGCCGCCGAAGAAGCGCCTTCCGGCGGTGAACCGGCCTTTTACCGCGGGACGTTCGACATTTCGGAGCGGGCCGATACGTTTCTCCGTCTTGACGGATGGACCAAGGGATGCGTGTTCCTGAACGGTTTTCATTTGGGCCGGTATTGGAACCGGGGGCCGCAGCGGACGCTGTATATTCCCGCGCCGCTGCTGCGGAACGGAGTCAATGAACTGATCGTTTTCGAACTGCACGGTACGGATCGTTTGTCCGTCACGTTGACGGATCGTGCCGATTTGGGCTGAGGGAGACGGCGGTTCGCCGCCATAGCCGGGCGCAGCCCGCCGCTTTTTCCCGCCATGAGAAGCGGCAGTACCCGATTGCCGAGGAGGGGAGGGCGCTGAAGCGGATGACAGTGAAGCGGAACCTATTCGCGTTGGCGGCGGAATCGGTCGTCATGCGGGTGAACGGAGAGCCGGTGACGCAAAAAGAATTCCAGTTTCTGATGAAGGATGAGATGAGCGCTGTGACGACCTACTTCCAGGTTAAGCACGGGGCGGATGACGGTCCGAATTACTGGACGACTTCGTTCGGAGGCGAAACCCCGCTCGACGTGCTGAAGCAGCGATCATATAAAAAAGCGGTGGAAGGGAAGGTGATGCAGGAGATCGCCCGGGAACAAGGGTTGATCCAAGACATTTCTTTCAGCCGAATTGAACGAGATTGGGAGGCCTATAACGCATCAAGAAAGCAGCGCCAAACGTTCGGCGGCATCATTTACGGCTTGGATCGGTTCAGTTTTCGGCAGTATTACAGCTATTACATGAGCCAGCTGAGGATTAAGCTGGAAAAGAAACTCGGTCAAGAAGAGCTTCGTGTAACGGATGGGGAAGTGCGCGCTTATTATGACACCCATCCCGAATTGTATCGCAGCCGTCAGGCGTATACCGTAAGCGAGCTCTACATCCCGTACGACAACGCCGGCAATACGGCGGGCAACGGCAATGCGGCCGACGCAGGCAGTGCAAGCAACCCTGATGATACAACCGGCTCCAGCGATGCAAGCGGCATCAGCAATGCCGACATGGAAGCGGCGTACCGTTTGGCGGAACAGGCCAGAAAGGAACTCGCGGGCGGAATGGATGCCGAGCAGGCGGCGCAGCGGCTTGGCCGAGGCGCCCGGGCGGGAGAACGAGTGCTGACGGCCGCCCAAACGCCGGGCAACGCACCGCCGAATGTCATGACAGCCGATCCCGTGGCCATAGCTGCGAGCAAGCTGAAGCAGGGCGAGCTGTCCGGCATTATCGACACCGGCAGCGGCTATTCGCTGATCCGGCTGTTGAAAGCGGATCCGAACGCCGCCGTTCCGCTTGAGGGAGTCGCCGCACCGATCAAAAGCAAGCTGTTGCAGCAAAAATTTGACGCTTATTTGGCGGAGCGGGTACAGACCGTGAACGTCACCATTGATGAAGACAATTATGCGAGAATTAGCGTGGACGAATGATGAACGTTCAGCCGGAAAAACCGAAGGAGTGTGAACGAATGAAACGAACGCCCCTTTCATTGCGAGTGGCCGTTGCCATGCTGGCGGCCGTCATGCTGGTCGCCTTTGCTTTTCCCTATGGGGGAGCGTACGCGCAAACGGCAAATGCGGACAGCTCGGTCCGGGCCGGCGGTTCGACGGCCGGAACAACTTATTATGTCGATTCGGAAAACGGCGATGACAGCCATAGCGGCACGAGCGAGACGGAAGCCTGGAAAACGCTGGACAAGGTCAATGCGACGATTTTTAAACCCGGCGACCGGATTTTATTCAAAGCCGGCGGAGTCTGGAACGGACAGTTGTGGCCGAAAGGATCGGGGACCGAAGACGCGCCGATCGTAATTGATAAATACGGGGACGGCGATTCGCTTCCGGTCATTAACGGAGGCGGCGTAAAACGGCCTTATCATCAGACGGGCGCGGTGATGCTGCGCAATCAGGAATATTGGGAAATCCGCCATTTGGAAGTGACCAACGACGACGATTTCGACCGGGATTTGGTGGAAACGACTTATGAAAACGGCGAACCGGCGAATATTCGCGACGGCATTCTGATCGTGCTGGATACGGACGAGGTGGCCGAGGGCGGCAGCGGTATCATGCATCACATTTATGTCAGCGATTGCTATATTCACGACGTGGACAGCCCGAACGAATGGCCGAACGAATACGGCAACGCCTCTTTTAACGGCGGCATCATATTTTATGTGATAGGATCTCTTAAGCCGAAAATGACGTTCGACGACGTACAGATTGAAAACAATACGATCCGCAACGTCGGTTTGCTGGGGATTGCCAATTTTAACTATACGACGAAGACGCCTTTCCAGGACGAAATCGGCGGCTACGGTCTTTGGCAAACGAATATTTATATAGGGCACAACTACATGCAAAATATCGGACCCGTCCGAGTCTATTTTCGGGCGGGTCTTCAGCCATATGCAAAACAGACATAGTGACGACCAGGATCGGAATGGAGGAAGCGTACGCCATGGGAATTTCGATACGGGATGCAGCACGGGTGAGGCCGTCGCAGCGCCAGTTGAACTGGCAGGAGCTGGAGTTTTACGCGTTTATTCATTTTTCGATCAATACGTTTACCGACCGCGAATGGGGATTGGGCGACGAGGATCCCGCCTTGTTCAACCCTTCGCAGCTGGATGCCGGCCAATGGGCGAGAGTGTGTAAAGAAGCGGGAATGAAAGGTTTGATTCTGACGTGCAAGCACCATGACGGCTTTTGTCTGTGGCCCAGCGCCTGGACGAAGCATTCGGTGGCGAGCAGTCCCTGGCGGGACGGGCGCGGGGATTTGGTCCGCGAAACGGCCGAAGCGTGCCGGCGGGAAGGGCTGAAATTCGGCATTTATGTCTCCCCCTGGGACCGGCATGAACCGACCTACGGCGATTCCGACGCATACAACACTTATTTTTTGAGCCAGCTGAGGGAACTGTTGACCGGTTACGGTGAACTGTTTTGCGTCTGGTTTGACGGCGCCTGCGGCGAAGGGCCGAACGGCAAGCGCCAGGTCTATGATTGGGACGCGTATTACCGGCTGATCCGTGAGCTACAGCCCGGAGCCGTCATTTCCGTTTGCGGCCCCGATGTGCGCTGGTGCGGCAACGAAGCCGGCTATACCCGGCCGTCGGAATGGAGCGTCGTGCCGGCGTCGTTGCAGGATAATGAAAAAATCCGGGAAAAATCCCAGCAAAGCGACGACCGCGAGTTCGCAAGGCGCATCAACACGCAGGACGACGATCTGGGAAGCCGGGCGGTCATAGCCGAAGCCGAGTCGCTCGTCTGGTATCCGGCCGAAGTGAACACGTCCATCCGTCCGGGCTGGTTCTATCACGCGTCGGAGGATGATCAGGTCCGTTCGGTCGATGAACTGATGGACATTTACGAGCGGGCCGTCGGCGGCAATTCGACGCTGCTGCTCAATCTGCCTCCGGACAAACGGGGGCTGCTGCATGAAACGGACGTGCGGCGGCTGCGGGAGCTCGGCGAGCGGATTCGCAAGACGTACGGTGTGAACTTGGCGGCGAATGCGCGGGCGGAGGCATCGCACGAGATGGATGAACGGCATCGCGCTTCCTGCGCCACCGACGGACGACCGGATACGTTCTGGTGTCCGCCGGAAGGCGTGGAACAAGCGGTGCTGCAAATCGTGCTGGAGCGGGAGGAAAGCTTCGACCGCGTCGTGCTGATGGAGCAAATCAGCGAAGGCCAGCGGATCGAGCGTTTCCGCCTGGAGTATATGGAAGGCGGGGAGTGGACTGCGTTCTACGAAGGCACGGTGGTCGGATACAAGCGTATATGCCGCTTTCCGCCCATCCGCGCAAAACAGATCAGGCTTGTGATCACCGAGTCGCGATGGTGCCCGACGTTGAAAAGCATCGGCCTATTCCGCAGCGCGCGCTAAACTTTCGCTTCTATTCGAACGCTTCTTCCTCGTAAACGATCCGTTGCCCCGAAGCGACGGCGGGAGCGGCCTCGATCAGCGGCGCGGCTTCGCCGGCTTCGACCATCCGGCGGATCAGCCGCGCCCGCAATTCCTCGGACACACGGCGATGGGATTCGAAGCCGGCGAGGTTGGTCAGCTCGTACGGATCGGCCGCGAGGTCGTACAGGAATTGCTCCCGGTACCGGTCGGCCGAACCCGTCCGCAAGTCACGGAACGGTATGCCGCGCATTTGGGCCCTAAGCATAGGGCTGTCCTTCGGCCTAGAGCCGGGACAGCCCTCAAAAGGTTGAAAACGCTCATTATTAACAGCCAGCCAAACTTATTCGTTGGAAATAATGACCTTCAACGCTTTGTTTTTTGCCGCGTTTTTAAAGACGTCATACGCTTGTTCGATCTGATCGAAGCTGAACCTGTGAGTCACTAATTGTTCGGGTTTCAGCTTGCCCGATTTTACCGTATTCAGAAGCATCGGCGTCGAATTGGTGCTGACGAGGCCGGTCGTGATTGTGACGTTGCGAATCCACAGCTTTTCGAGGTGAAGCTCGACGCTTTTGCCATGCACTCCGACATTCGCTATGCGTCCGCCGGCGGCGATGATTTCCTGGCAGAGTTCGAAGGTCGCGGGAATTCCGACTGCTTCAATCGCAACGTCAACGCCTTTGTTACCCGTAAGCGCCAAGATTTTCTCAACCGCTTTGCCGTCGGAAGAATTCACCGTTTTGGTCGCTCCGAATTTTTGGGCGACTTCAAGGCGGTTGTCATCCAGATCGATCATGATGATTTCCGCAGGAGAATAGAACTGGGCGGTCAACAGCGCGGCCAAGCCTACGGGGCCTCCGCCGACAATGGCTACCGTATCGCCGGGTTTGACTTGTCCGGAAAGCACACCGATTTCAAATCCGGTCGGCAATATATCGCTGAGCATAACCAGCGCTTCCTCGTCCACGCCTTCCGGAATGTGATACAAGCTGTTGTCCGCATGCGGAATGCGCACATACTCCGCCTGCGTGCCATCGATCAAGTGGCCCAGGATCCATCCGCCGTCTTCGCAATGCGCGTACAAGCCTTTTTTGCAGTTTTCGCATTTTCCGCACGACGTAATGCAGGAGATCAGCACTCTGTCCCCCGGTTTGAAATTGCTGACGGCAGATCCGACTTCTTCAACGATTCCGACACCTTCGTGCCCCAATGTCCGGCCTGCTGTTACAGCCGGAACATCCCCTTTGAGAATGTGCAAATCCGTACCGCAGATCGTTGTTTTCGTAATTTTGATAATCGCATCCGTTGGCTTCAAGAGGGACGGTTTCGGTTTCTCCACGATTTCTTTACCCTGCTGGCCGTTATAAACAAGCGCTTTCATGAGAATCCCCCTCGTTTAGAATAGAAATGAGAGTGTGCGTGCCCCTCATTCTTAATATACCCCTGTAACGAGCAGGAGACAACGAAATTTGGTCGGAGCCGCCATGCAGACTTTATGTAAATAAGGTAAAAAGCGGAAATTGAAGCAGCGGCATCTCGAAAATGCCTCGGACGAGATCAAGAACCGTTTCCGCGCGGCGTCGATCATGCGGGCGTCTTCTGCAATCCGGGCAAGCCAAGGAACGAGCCTTCAAAATCGGAGGGCATTACAAATGAGCAAGCTGGACGGCGACAAGCGCAGGAAGTCGAAAGTGCTGCCGGAGCATCACGAGCAGTACCAGAAGCGCGGAAGCGCTCTTCATCTGGCATCCCGAGCGAAGAAGAGCTGCGGATGATTCACGATTCCGTGCTGCTTCTCCATATGATGACGATGGTGCAGAGAGTGATGAGGAGGCGTAAAATTCGACCGGTGTCCTGAACGGTCTTTATTACCGCTACACCTGCTGGGGCTACGAAGAACGGTTCGGCATCGTTCGCGACGTCATGCGGGCGGAGTCGGGGAGAAATTGGCAAGGTACACTTCGGGACTGCGCCATTATGAACATAAACCCTCGCCGACCAACATAACATAACGGCCAAGCGAGGGAAAATTTGTTTTAATTCGTTGTTTTGAACCACACTCCGCCGGTGCCATCGTAATTTCGCCCGAAGGCCAAAAGTGGGTTCACATCGTCCGTCTTTACTTGGAAGACTGTTGGCTGTCAGTGATGATTCCGATGATTGGATAGCCCATTTCCAAGAAGGGCCGAATCAATTGATGCAGTACCTCGGACAATCCGCTCTTGAAACCTGAAAGGATTGTGCTTTATCGGATTGGGAAGTTTTCCCAAGGCCATTTGTTCTTTTCCTTGCCTCGAATCCAGTCCTCCGAGAAGCTGCAATATTTGATATGCGTGCGGTTTCCGTAAGCGAAAGCGGCGTGGATCATGCCGTCCCGCGACTGGATGAGGGTTGGATATTCGTAGCGGCGGTTATATTTTTTGTTCGCGTCGCCGCAGTAATTGTCGCCGGTTTCCAAGTGCCGCATGTAGGGCCAAGATTCGCCTCCGTCATCGGAAAGGGCGACGGTGACTGGAACCCGCTCGTACGGCCACAGGGTGACGGAGGGGTCCTCGTTGGCGCTGCAATGGTTGAAAATGATGGCGACGGCTCCGCTGTGCAGTTTGATGGCGCGGATGGACGCATTGTTGTTGGGCAACGGCGTGCGCACGGGCTTGGACCAATGCCGGCCGTAATCGGACGAACGGCTTACGTAGATACGATCGGCACTGCGGCTGCGGAAGAAGGCGCGCAATTCACCACTACCCAACTCGACGATCGAAGCGTGCACCCTCCCTTGACTGCCGGGGATTTCGATTTCCTGCCACGTCCGGCCTTCGTCCGTCGACAACTGAATAGCGCTGTAGTCGCGCCCGAATTGGCCGGTCTCGTCCAAGCTGCTGTACCAGACGGGGAACAGCCAGCTTCCGTCGGAGAGTACGGTGATCGGATGGCGGGCGAACGTGCCAGGACGGTCGAACAGGGTGAAGGGCGCTTCCCAGTGATGGCCCATATCCTTCGAAATACGGCAGCGTATGGTTGAAGTGTGCTGCATGGCGAACGGCCCCTGGGCCTCTCCTTTTTGAAGCTTCTCTTGCCATTCCGGCAGCGTGCAGCCTCTTGTCTCCATCGACGTGTGCATCAGCCACAAAACCCCGTTCGGCGCTTGGAACAGTGACGGATTCTGGTCCGCCCGGGAAAAATCGTCCGACAGCCGAACCGGCTTGCTCCATTGCGCGGAATCGGCGGCAAGCCGCGACATGTAAATTTTAATATCGCCGGCTCCTTCATCCGATCCGCCGAACCAAGCGCAGAGCAGGTCGCCGTTCGTCAGCTCGACCAGGGCCGGGGCGTGATTGGTCGGGCACTCGGTTGGAAGGAGTGCTTCGATTCGATCGGATTCGTGATGCAAATAGCAGCGTCCGTCGGCCAGCAGAAATTGCAGATTCAAAATGCGGGATGGATCCATCGATCGATTCGACCTCTTTCGTTCGCAATAGATTAAATCATGATATTGACAATCACCAAAGTTATGTCGCAAAATTGATCTAAATTAATCTAAAAATCAATATAACATTTGCTTTATTGAAACGTCAATCGGTTTTATGTACTAAAATTAAACAATTTCAAAAATGACTCAGGAGGCGCTGTCATGACACAGAAACTTTATTCTTTTAAAACCGCCGCGCACATCGTTGCCGGCATCGGTTCGCTAAATCGGTTGGCGGATCATCTGAACATCTGCGGCGAAGTAAGGAGCGCCTTGATCATCGCGCAAAATTCGGCGGTCCGACTTGGCTACGCGGCGCGGATCGAAGCGCAGCTGAAGCGGGCCGGGGTCGCTTTCGAGATGCTGACTGGCATCATGAACGAGCCGACAGCGGAACATATCGAGGAGTTGCACCAGCGAATCAAAGAGACGGCGTTTGACGTGTACATCGCCGTCGGTGGTGGCAGCGTTCTCGATGCGGCGAAAGTGCTGTCCGTGCTGCGGACCAACGGGGAGAGCATCCGGGAGATGCTCGGAACAGACAAGGTGCGAAATCCTGGCGTTCCTACGATTCTCATCCCGACGACGTCCGGAACGGGCTCCGAGGTGACGCCCAACGCGATCGTCACGTTCCCCGAGGAGGAACTGAAGATCGGTATCGTCAGCCGTCATTTGCTGCCGGCCGTTGCCTTGCTCGATCCCGAGCTGACGCTGGAGCTGCCCAAAACGGTTACCGCCTCGACCGGCATGGATGCGTTCACCCATGCCCTGGAATCGTTCATTTCCAACAAGGCGAACCCGATCAGCGACATGCTGGCTTTGGAGGCAATGCGCAAAATCTCGGGCAGCATAGCCACGGCCTACCATGAAGGCGGCTCCCTGACAGCGCGGGAGGGTATGCTCATCGGTTCGATGTACGGCGGCATGGCATTGACGAGTTCGGGCACGGCGGCCGTTCACGCGTTAGCCTATCCACTGGGCGGCAAATTCAACATTCCGCACGGGGTCGCCAATTCCATGCTACTGCCGCACGTGATGGCTTTTAATTACGACGCCATCGAAGACCGGCTGGCGGAAGCAGCGGTCGCGATGGGGCTGCAGGAAAGCCGCAGTGTTTCGAAATCGGTTGCGGCGGAAGCGGTCATCGAACGAATCGCAGAATGGACCAAGGAATTCGACATTCCGCAAAATTTGGCCGCTTTCGGCGTCCGGGAGGAACATCTTGCGGAGCTCGCCATCGCCGCCTCCAAAGTAACCCGATTGCTCGACAACAATCCGAAGCCGCTCGACGTCCGCCAGATTGAAGACCTGTACCGCAAATTACTCGCATAACGATTGCATTTTTGCCCAACATGGGCTATGATATGTATAAAATTGCAACAAAGGGTGTCGAAATGAAAATCAAAACTTTGGTAGTCGCGCCCTACGAAGGGTTGATCGAGCTGATCAGCCAGCTTTCTTCCGAGTTGCCGGAATTCGAGATCACATCGGTGCTTGGAGATTTGTCCGAAGGTCTTCATGTGTTCAAGGAAAGGTACATCAACAAGGAATTCGATATCGTCATCAGCCGGGGCGGAACGGCAGCTCTTCTACGGGAGCATATTTCGGTCCCGGTGGTGGACATCCAGGTTTCGGGTTTCGACATTTTGCGCATGCTCACGTTGCTCAAAGGCTACCAGTCCAAAATCAAGATGATCGGTTTTCCGAACGTCATCCAGGGCTTCGCAGCGGTGTCCAGCCTCATGAACGTAGAAATTCCGTATGCGGAAATTCATCACGAGAACGAGGTTGAAGCCGTGGTGAGGCAGGCAAAGGAGGAAGGCGTCATCGTCATTGTCGGCGATAACGTCACCACCCGTCTGGCCAACGAACTGGGGATGCAGGGCGTGCTTATTACTTCCGGTCGAGAATCGGTACTGGACGCGTTTCATACGGCCAAGCAACTATACAAAGTGCTGAGCACGGCGAAAGTTCGCAACGCGGTGTACGGAACGCTTCTCGACCAGGTGGAGGAAGGCTTCGCCATCGTCGGAGAGAAGGGCGATCTGAAGTACTCCAACCAGGCTTTCCGCAGGCTGTTGCAATTGTCGGAAGCGGAGATTGAAGCGAGCTCGTTGTTCCAGGCGCACCCATTTTTTCAGAAATTCATCCGCGGTTTTTCGGGTGACCGTGCCGCTCCCGACGTGCCGATTCTGTACGAGACGGACCGCAAGCTGGCGGTTTCCGCGTTCAACGTCGAATCGCTGCCGGGCTGCTATGTTTTGAAGCTTCAGCAAGCCGACAACGTCGCCGCGGACATTTATGTGATTTATCATAAGAAACACAGCCATCATTCTTTTCCGCAAATCATCTTGGCCAGCGAGACGTTCCGCAGCGCCCGCAGCACGGCGGAGAGGCGTTTCGAAGCGGGGCTTCCGGTCGCCATATACGGGGAAATGGGCAGCGGGAAAATGCTGTTTGTGCACATGCTCTACCAATCGGAACGTTATTCGGATGGAAGTCTCACCGAAATTGTCGTCCAAGACGGCGGGGAGGAAGCTTGCGGCCACCTGCTGAACATCGTTCAGAACGCGCGGCCGGAGACGCTGGTGTACATCCGCGGGCTGGAAAAGTTGGCCGTTCCGCTGCAGCGCAAGCTTCTGCCGGTCTTTAAGAAGGCGAAGTGCCATTTGATCTGTTCGTTTATTCAGGATCCGAAACAGTTGAAAGAAGATTTGCTGCTGGACGCGAAAATGTACGATTACTTCGGCGAGGAGATCGTTTTTTTTTCGCCGCTGCGCGAGAACGTCCGCTATTTCGAAGAGCTCGTCCGCACGTTCATCGTGCAATACAACGAGAAATACGGCAAGCAGGTGGTCGGCGTCCGCCCGAAAGTGCTGGACGCGCTGCGTTCCCACCCGTGGAAAGGGAACTTCATCGAGCTGAAGGAAATAACCGAACAATTCGTCCGTAATGCCTCTGGAGAGTATATCGAAGAGGACGCGCTTGGCATCTTGCGTTCTTCCTTCGTTGTCGGCTTGTCCAATAACCAGGCGGATACGAGGCCGATCAACATCCGCCAACCGTTGAAGGATATTGAACAGGACATTATTCGAATGGTGATGGAAGAAGAGAACATGAACCAGTCCAAAGCTGCCAAAAGGCTGAAGATCAACCGCGCCACGCTTTGGCGCAAGCTAAAGAACGAAAAATAAGCAAACAACGAAGCGCAACTCCAAGTGGGTTGCTTTTTTTTATTTCAGACAAGAGAATTTATGTTTAAAATTTAAACTATTATTTATTTAAATAAATACAATAGAAAAAAATAAAAATAAGTGTTGCATTTTGATATGATATAGTGTAAATTCTAAGTGTAAGTTCTGCATTTCAAAAAAAGAAAATTAAAATCGGGAGGTATAAGTTGAATTTTTGTACACTTATTCCCTGCAAAGTACATTTTTTGAATCGATTTTGTAAGCGTTTCATCCACCAATCAAATGAATTAGGGGGAAAAGGATTCATGAACTGGACACCGTTAAAGAAGTGCATTCCTGTTGTGGCTTTGGCGGTCGCGCTAACGGCTTGCAGCGGAGGCGGCGGCAACTCGGGTTCGAACGTTTCCCCGTCTGCGAACGGCAGCAGCCCGTCCTCGTCTTCGAGCGGGACCTTCTCGTTCTCCTACATGATGGCGGCCAAGTACATCAACTGGCTGAAGGATTTGGCCTGGTATCCGGAACTGCTGAAGGAAACGAACACCCAAGTGAACTTGGTCGAAGGAGGCCAGGACGACGCCGACTACGCCAAAAATCTCGATCTGAAAATCGGCTCCGGCGAGTTTCCGGATGCTGGGATCGTATCGCTCAGCCAGGCGGAAGTGTACGGTAAGCAAGGCGTGTTCCTCGATTTGAAACCCCTTATTGATAAGGAAGCGCCGAACATCAAGGCGTTCCTGGATCAGAACCCGGATTACGCCAACCTGGTCACCGACAAGGACGGTCACATTTACGGTTTGATGCAGGAATATCCGACGATTACGAGCGTCACGTTCTACCGTTCGGACATGTTCAAGAAGGCGGGCATTACGCAAAAACCGACGACGATCCAGGAGTTCACGGACGATTTGAAAAAGCTGAAAGAAACGTACAAGAGCGACTCGAAATTCTATCCGTTCACCGGCCGCGACAGCTTCATCAAGTATGCGGAAGTGTTCGATGCCAACGATAAGATCGACGCGAACGGCAAAGTTCATGGCATCTACAACGGCGGTCTAGGCTACGACTTGTACAGCCCCGGGTTCAAACAACTGATCGAATGGTATATTTCGCTCTACAACGACAAGCTGATCGATCCGGAATGGGTCGCCGGCACGCAGACGGAAGATTCGTGGCAGACGAAGATGCTGACGGGAAAGGGCGCGGTTTCTGACGACTTCTTTACGCGCCCGGCTTGGTTCATGAGCAACGGCGGACCGAAGAACGATCCGAATTACGACATTCAGGTCATGAATCCCTTGAAAACCCTGGATGGGCAGCAAAGCAAACGTCCGCTGTACGCTCCACCGCTTCGAACGGACCGCGTCATGGTCATTAACGCGAAATCCAAGGATAAAGCGGACGGCATCATCAAGTTCATGGACTTTGTTTTCTCCGAAAAAGGACGCACGCTGATGGACTACGGCGTCGAAGGAACGACCTACAAGGAGGAGAACGGCCAAAAGACATTTATCACCGACTTCTCCGTGGAAGCCGCGAAGCCGCTGGGCACGACCAACAACGGGGTATACCAAGACCGGCTGACGTTCCCGGCGCCGGTAGACAATGACGCTTACTACAACTTCCTTGACAAGCTGACCAAATCGTTTGCGAAAAGTTACTTCGACAACTACGCCGCGAAGGACTTCCCGATTCTGAAGTACGACGCCGACCAACTGAAGGAAAGAACGAACTTGCTGGCCAAGGTGCAGCCGGCCCTCGACGCGTACATTGTCAAGTTTGTTACTGGTTCTCTAAGTATGTCGAAGTGGGATGACTTCCTGAACGAAATGGAGAAAGCCGGCTACAAGCAAATTGTGGCCATCGACCAAGCGGCTTACGATGCGATGAAGCAACAATAAGCGTTAGCCATCTCACTCCATCCGTGTATCGGATGGAGTGAGATGCTAAATCCAGCCCAAAAAGGTGGAAGATTATGCGTGCGCTAATCAACTCGACCCCCGTCGGCCGCATAGCAGATAGGGAAGCGAAGAAGACCGGGTGGTTCCGGCGAGTATGGGGCATGAGGCTTCTCTACCTGATTCTGCTCCCCGGACTTCTCCAGATGATCGTCTTCAAGCTGCTGCCGCTGTTTGGACTTGTGATCGCTTTCCAGGACTACAGCGTGTTCAACGGAATTTGGCACAGCAATTGGGTCGGATTCAAAAACTTCACCTCCTTCTTGCACGACTCGTACTTTTGGAAGTTGGTAAAAAATACGCTCCTGCTCGCTTTTTTCAATCTGTTGTTCGTGTTTCCGATTCCGGTCATCTTCGCGCTGTTCTTGAACGAGGTGCGTATTCGCAGTGTCAAGCGGTTTGTGCAGACGCTAAGTTTTTTCCCTTATTTCATCTCGTCGGCGGTCATGGTCAGCATTCTGTACCGGTTGTTATCGCCCCAAGGAGGGCTGGTCAATGAAATTCTGAATTCGCTGGGGATCAAATCCGTCTTTTTTATGGCCGACCCGCATTGGTTCCGCCCGTTGTACGTCGGACTCAACGTATGGCAGCTGTTCGGTTACAACGCGATCATCTATTTGGCCGCCATGACGAGCATTGACCCTCATTTGTACGAAGCGGCGGATATCGACGGCGCGAGCCGGTGGCAGAAAATTTTCAAAGTGACCCTTCCATCCATCAGCAACACGATCGTCGTCATGTTCATTTTGGCCATCGGGCAAATTTTGTCGGTCGACCTCGACAAGATTTTGCTGATGTACAATCCGAGCATATATGACACCGCGGACGTCATTCAAAGCTACGTGTACAGGCAGGCGTTCGCCAGCGGCGGATTCCCGAACTACAGCTACGGCGCAGCTGTCGGCTTAATGCAATCCGTATTCGCCTTTATTTTGGTTATGGGTGCTAACAAAGTGTCGAAAAAGTTTGCGGAGTCCAGTTTGTTTTAGGAGGCGGCGCACTTGCGAAACAGGTTGCAGCTTTTTGATATTACCAACATCACGATCCTCATGCTTGTCGTTCTCGTCAGTATTTACCCTTTCGTGTTGATGCTGTCGACCTCGGTCAGCGACGGCGCCGCCGCAGCGTCCGGCCGGATCTTCCTGCTGCCAAAGGGTCTGAACATCGAGACGTACAAGTACATTCTGAACAATCCCCGCCTGGGCGTTGCCTCCGGAATGCTGAACTCGCTGTTCTATACAATTGTCGGGGGCTTCGTCGCTGTCGTCGTCACGTACATGACCGCTTACCCGCTGTCGCGGAAACGGCTGAAAGGGCGCACCCTCATCATGCAGCTGTTTCTGTTCACCTGGGTGTTCGAGGCGGGCATTGTGCCTAACTATATCGTTTTCCACGCGCTCGGGTTGGTCAATTCGCGACTGGTCATGATTTTGCCGATGGCAGTCAACACGTTTCTGCTCATCGTCACCAAGTCGTTCCTCGACAGCTTGCCGACAGAGCTGGAGGAAGCCGCATTCATCGACGGGGCGAATGATTGGAAAATCATGTGGAAGGTGTTCTTTCCGGTCAGCAAGCCGATCATCGCCACCATAACCGTGTTCAACGCTGTGCTCATCTGGAATCAGTTCTTGATTCCGATGATTTATTTACAGGACCCAAAGTTGCAGCCGATCACCATCGTGCTGTATAACCTGATCATCAACGCCAGCAAAGGCGGAACGTCCTTCGAGAACATCACGGTTAACGGCGTGCAGCTCATGCCCCAGAACTTGCAGGCGGCCGCCATCTTCCTGGCCATTCTGCCGATTCTGTTCATCTATCCGTTCACGCAAAAGTATTTTACACAGGGCATGTTGCTCGGTTCGGTTAAGGGATGATCATTCGCCGACATCGCTCGCGTCGTTTCGGACATTTTTTCGTACATGAGGCAAACCGGGGTGATAACTTGAAAATCGCAATCATTGCAGACGATCTTACGGGTGCGAGCGACACGGGCGTTCAATTTGCCAGAGTAGGCATGAAAACGTTAGTCGTTCTACAGACGGATCGCGACCAGACGCCGGATGCCGATGCCATCATCGTAGATACGGACAGCAGGTCCTTGCCCAAGGAAGAAGCGTACGGGAAAGTGAAGGAAGCGGCGGAGTACGTCCGGTCTTGCGGGGCCGACATCGTGTACAAAAAGATCGATTCGACCATGAGAGGCAACATCGGGGCCGAGCTCGACGCCGTATACGACGTGTTTCTTCCGGATTTCGTCGTGTTCGCCCCCGCATACCCGAAATACGGCCGCATCGTCAAGGACGGCCACCTGATCTTGGACGGCAAGCCGCTGCATGAAACGGAATTCTCCAATGATCCGAAAACGCCGATCGCCGACTCATCCATTCCGCGGCTGATAGGGCTTCAATCCACCCGGAAGGTAGGGTTAGTGACGAGGGACGATCTGGCGTCGGAAACCTCGGCGCTGGCCGCCAAGCTGGAACGGTTCCATCGGGAAGGCGTTCCGTACTTGGTGTTCGACTCCTCTAACGAGGAAGATTTGCGGCGGATCGTCGAACTGTTCGGCTCACTGCCTTATCGGGTCGCTTGGTCCGGCTGCGCCGGCTTGGCCAACTATTTGACGGCCGGCGGCGGGGCGAGGAAGGCGTACGTTCCGAAAACCGAGCAGCCCGTGTTGACAGTAGTAGGCAGCGTCAATTTCCGCACGAGGAAACAGATGGAGATGATGTTGTCTCTGACCGGCGTGCGGGGCGTGAAGCTGCTGTCGCACCGGGTTGTCGCGGGCGAAGCGGAATGGGAGGCGGAGCTAGACCGGGTGTGCCGGGAGGCAGGGGAAGGGCTGGAGCAGTACCAACCCGTCGTCCTCTATTCGTCAGGCAGTCCAGAGGAGGTCGAACTGGCTCAGAAGGTCGGCAGCGACAACGAGCTGACGCCGATTGCGGTGAGCAACCGTATTTCATTGGCTCTCGGCCTCGCGACTGCCCGCTTGCTGCGTGATTATCCCGTCAACCGGCTCATTCTGACCGGCGGGGATACGGCCAAGCAGGTGTGCAACTGCCTGAACATCCGAACGTTCGAACTGATCGACGAGGTGGAGACTGGCGTGCCCGTCGGCATTTTACACGGGGAGCGCCCGATCTACGTCGTGACGAAGGCCGGCGGGTTCGGTTCCGATTTCGTGCTGGCGCAAGCATTGAAAATTTTGCAAGGGGAGGAAAGTTCATGCGCCCGATCATAGGCATCACGATGGGAGACGCGGCGGGCATCGGTCCCGAGATCGTCGTCAGCGCCTTACAGGATGAACGTATGTATGAGATTTGCCGGCCGTTGGTCATCGGAGACGCAAAAATATTGGCGAGAGCGGCGCGAGTTCGGGGCCTTTCCCCGAAGCTGCATCCGGTGGAGCGAACGGAGTACGGCCTGTACGCGCACGGGACGATCGATTGCATCGACCTCGACTTGCTGCCGGAGGACTTGCCGTACGGGCAAATTTCCGGCGAAGCGGGAAACGCCGCGTTTCGCTTCGTGGAGAAAGCGGTCCGCTTGGCGCAGGAGCGGCAGATCCACGCCATTTGCACGGCGCCGCTGAACAAGGCGGCGCTGCAGCTCGGCGGACACTGTTATCCGGGCCATACGGAAATTTTGGCGGATCTGACGGGAACGGAGGACTATTCGATGATGCTCTCCGCTCCGAAGCTGAAGGTCATCCATTTGACGACGCACGTCGGACTGATCCAAGCGATCGAGAGCATTACACCGGAGCGAACATACCGCGTGGTCAAAATGGCGCACGACACGCTGCGCCGAGCCGGCGTCGAGAGGCCATCCATCGCGGTCTGCGGCATCAATCCGCACGCCGGTGAGAACGGGCTGTTCGGCAATGGCGAAGAAGAGGAGAAGCTCGTTCCCGGCATAGAGCGGGCGCAAGCGGAAGGCATCGACGTGACGGGGCCGCATCCGGCGGACACGCTGTTCTTTCGCGCGGTGCGGGGCGACTTCGACATCGTCGTCGCCTGCTACCATGACCAAGGCCACGGGCCGGTCAAGGTGCTGGGGCTGGACTCCGGCGTCAACATCACGGTCGGCCTCAAGGGAGGGATCGTGCGCACGTCGGTCGACCACGGCACGGCGTTCGACATCGCCGGGAAAAACCTTGCGGATGACCGTTCCCTTAAGGAAGCGATCCGTATGGCCGTCGAGCTGGCTCCTAAGGACTTTTAAAATTCCGGTGATTTGAGGCGCAAAGAGCGGATCGATCCTGAACATCAGCCTTCGGCTGACGTTAAACAGTTGCAGGTTTCTTTTTCACCGGACTAAATTCAGAAAAAGAATGGAGTGGTACGGATGTTGAAGCCGGAAGGCATTATCCCGGCGATGATCACGCCGTTCGCGGACGATTATTCCGTAAATGTCGCCGCGGTCCGAAGCCTGGTCAGGAGGCTGCTTGATGCCAAGCCGCACGGCTTGTTCTGCCTAGGCAGCAACGGCGAGTTTTTCTCGTTGACGCGGGAGGAGAAGATCCGGCTGGCCGAGGCGGTCGTGGACGAGGTCGGCGGGAGAGTGCCCGTATATTTCGGCAGCGGCTGCATCAGTACGCAGGAGACGATCGAACTGATAAAGGAGTTCGAGCGGATCGGCGTTGCGGCGGTTTCCGTCATTACGCCTTATTTTCTCAAGCTGACCCAGCAAGAGCTGGCGGACCACTACAAGCGGCTGGCCGACGCCACCTCGCTGCCGATCGTGCTGTACAACATCCCTACCCTGACTGGCAATTCGTTGCTGCCGAAGACGGTGGCCGAACTGTCCCGCATCGACAACATCGTCGCGATCAAGGACAGCAGCGGCAGCTTGGACAACATCCTGCAATACTTGGAGGAGGCGGAACCGGGGTTCGCAGTGCTGGCTGGAACGGATTCGCTCATTCTGGCGACGCTGATGGCGGGCGGCCATGGCGGCATCGCGGCGACGGCGAACTTCATGCCGCATACCGTCGTCGCCATCTACGAAAAATGGAAAATAGGAGAAATTGAGGAAGCGCAGCGGGAGCAGATGAAACTGAAAGCGCTGCGCGGCGCATTTAAGCTGGGCACCTTGCCGTCCGTACTCAAGGCCGCTCTTAACCTGGCCGGTGTTCCGGCTGGTCCGGCGAGACCGCCCGTCGGCCCGCTGTCGCCGGAAGCGGAGCAGCAGCTTCGACAGATCGTCCGCTCGTATATCAACGAGGGAATCGTCACGGAAGGATAAGTGGCCTCATGGTGGAAAACGCCCTGCTGTTATTGGAAATCACGCTGATCAACATCGTGCTCAGCGGCGACAACGCGGTCGTGATCGCCATGGCGAGCCGCAACCTTCCTGGAGCCCAGAGGAAAAAAGCCATTTACTGGGGGACGTTGGGCGCCGTGGTGCTGCGGATCGCGCTGACTGTCGTCGCCGTCTTTTTGCTCAAGATCCCTTTCGTTCAGATCGTGGGGGCGCTGCTGCTCTTCTATGTGGCTGTTCGACTGCTGACCGAGGACAGCTCCGCCGCCGAGACGAAAAGCGCCGCTTCCGTGTTAACGGCGGTCGCCATCATTTTGACGGCGGACCTGATCATGAGCCTTGACAATGTAGTCGCCGTCGCTTCCATCGCCCGAGGCAATTACGGGTTGACGGCTATCGGCATCGCGATCAGCATCCCGCTCATCATATGGTGCAGCCAATGGATCGCGAAAATGCTGCACACCTTCCCGTTGCTGGTGTATATCGGCGCGGGTGTTTTGGGCTATACCGCCGGCGAGATGTTGGCGAAGGACGATCTCGTTCGGAAGCTGTTTCCTGCGGATGAAAGCTGGATTTCGATCGCGTTCGCCGCGGCGTGCGGGCTTGGCGTCATATTGTGCGGGTGGGCGTTGAGAAGAAGAAAGGGGGACGTTCGCCATTCTTACTCGGGCTGAGCTTTTGCAAACCGCCGTGGAAAAAACGGGCCGTATCGTGCTCGAATACGGCAACCGGGCTGTCGCCTATATTCCGACCCGCTATCGGGAAAATCACGCCGCGAGCCTGGCGCAGCTGAGAAACGGGGACATCCTGGCCGTCTGGTTCGCCGGCGATTCGGAGGAAGGCAGAGCCGACATCCGCATTGTGCTGTCTCGATTGAACCACGGCTCGTATCGCTGGACGGAGCCGGTCGAAGTGTCGGACGACGGGACCCGCTCGGAGCAGAACCCGGTGCTGTTCGAGGCGCCGGACGGCAAGCTGTGGCTATTGTATACGGCCCAGGAAGCACAAACGATGAGCCGGGAGGAGTACGAGAAGCTCAATCCCGGCGGAGTGTACACGAAACAGGAGACGGCCGTCATCCGCCTGCGGATTTCGGAGGACAACGGCTACACTTGGGGACCGGTAAGCGTCTTTTCCGATAAGCCTGGATCGTTCTGCCGCACGCCGATCATGGTACTGGACAACGCGGACTGGATTTTTCCGATGTGGTACAGCTTGGCGGACGGGAAAACGGCATACGGCAGCGACTATTCGGTCGTTCGCATTTCGACCGACCAGGGGCGGTCGTGGACCGAGCATCCTATTCCCGGCAGCCGCGGGCGGGTGCACGCTTCGCTGATCGAGGAAGGCGGCGGGAAGCTAACCGCCTTTTTCCGCAGCCGCGCCGCCGACAACATTTACGTCAGCTATTCCGCGGACTACGGCCGCAATTGGACGGAACCCGTCCGCACGGTGCTGCCGAACAACAACGCGTCCATCCGGGCGATCCGGCTTCGGTCGGGAAGAATCGCCATGGCATACAACCATTGCCGCGCGGGCGACGATCCCGCGGCGACGATCTGGCCGCAGGAACGGTATCCGGTGACTGTGGCTCTGTCGGAGGATGGCGGCCGCACCTGGCCTTACCGGAGACACGTCGATATCGGCGACGGGTTTGACGGCGAGGCAAACCGCGGCAATAACCGCAGGTATGAGTATCCGTGGATTTTGGAGGACCGGGAGGGCTTGTTGCACGTGGTCTTTTCGTTCGCCGGACGCGAAGGTATCAAACATGTCATGTTTGCCGAAGATTGGGTGATCGGCAAGCGAAAGGAAGGATGAACGGGATGACCGGATACGCGAACATCGACGAGGCGTTGGCCGGAGGCAAACGCAGTTTGCGGACGCTTCCGCAAGCTTGCTTGCTCGGACCGACCGGGGCAAGACTGTGGGCGGATTATGTGCTGCCGCAGCCAGGATTTGCCGGGGCGATCGATTTTATTCATAAACTCAACATTCCGCTGCTGTTTACGATTGAATGCTCGGGAGCATCCGCCTACGAGCCTTGCGACATCCGGTGGTATCCCAGCCATCTGTTCATGACGTATCGCAACGCGAATGTCCGGTTCGCAGAGACGAAATTCATTACTTGGGAAGATTGCGCGGTATCCTGTCAAACTTGGGAAAATATCGGCGATGAACCAATCACGCTGAAACTGACTGTAAACGAGAAACTATTCGGCGAACGAAGCGGGGATTCGTTCGCGGGCTCCTTGGCGTCGGCGTCGCATGGCTTCCGGGTGATCGCAGCCCTGGGCACCGACTGTTCCGGACTCGCGGACGGCATCGCTCTGGAACCGGGCGTGCGCCTTCGGTTCGTGGTCGCCTCTGCGTTCGGGCTGGAAGGGACGGATTCTGCCGAACAGTTGAGAGAGCGGATTGCCGCGTTCACGGACGGGCGCGTTCCGTTCGACGACATTGTGCCCCGCCAGCAACGGGACTACCAAAGCTGGTTCGACAGTGTTCCTTCGTTCGCCAGCGACGAGCCGCTCATCGACAAGACATGGCATTACCGTTGGTATCTGCTGCGGCACAATCTTGCCCAGCCCGGCTGCGGCAATCTGCGGTTTCCGCTGTTCTACGAGGGCAGGTCCCACAAGATGACGAAGCGGCCGTATGCTCCGGAAGGCTGGGAATTCAGCAAAATGATCCCGCTGACCGTGCCGATGCACCTGCTGGAAGCGAGATGGCATCACCGGGCCGAGTACGGTGCGGGCAGCATGCGGAATATGAGAGTGAACCAAGGCGATGACGGCTTCTATCCGGCGACGTTCGTCGACCGGACGCTGCATTCGTACGCCAACTTTTTCGGCTGGGCCGTCTATCAGTTTTATTTGGTGCACCGGGACCGGGAGCTGATCCGCGAGATGCTGCCTTCCCTGAAAAAGCAGATCGAAGGGGAAGCCGCGAAGCTGGGCAATCCCGCCGACAAGCTTATTATCGAGTACGTCCATCAACATACGGGAAAGGAATATCAACCGAGCTACTGGTATTTTCATGATTACCCGATTGACCCGAAGGACCCGAATACGTACACGCCGCTCAAAAGGGTGGACCGTTCGGTCTATCATTACCTGAATTGTCGTGGCGTGGCGGAGCTGTGCCGACTGCTGGACGATCCGGACGCCGAGCGTTTCGTCGGTTGGGCCGACCGTGTTCGCGACGATGTGCTGGGGAAAATGTGGGACGAAGGGAGCCGGTTTTTCTACGACCTGCACCATGAAACCGACCGCAAGGCGATGGTCAAAAACATCGTCGGCTTTTATCCTTACTGGGCGCGGATGACCGAAGCAGCTCATGCTGCGGGCTTGGACCATCTGTTCACGGCGGATGAATTCGCTACTCCTTGTCCCTTTCCTTCCGTATCGGCGGATTGTCCGATCTATACGGCTGAAGGAGGCTGGCAGGGCGTCTTTATCAAGGGAAGAAACGGCTGCGTTTGGAACGGGCCGACTTGGCCCTATACGAACAGCATCGCACTGGACGCGCTGGCGACCGAAAGCAAAAGCCGGGATCACTGTTACGATGAGGCGTTCGGGCGTTTTTTTCGCGAATTTTCACTGTTGCACTACGCGTACAGGAACTTGGACCAGCCGTACCTTGTGGAGCATTACAATAGCCGGACTGGCGAAGCGATCAGTGACGAGGCGGACTACAACCATTCTTATTACATCGATCTCGTGATCCGACACATAGCCGGTCTGAATGTCGAGGAGAAGCGGATCGTCCTCGACCCGATCGACATCGGCCTGCATCATTTCGACCTGGACAACGTGCTCGTCGCCGGAAGGAGGGTGCGCGTGACTTACCGCCGGCCGGATTCCCGGACTCCGCCGGAAGAGAGCGGCTACCGGCTGTTTGTGGACGGCCGTGAAGTGTTGCGGAGCGCCGCCTTGACCCGAATGGCGTATTCTTTATAGCAACTGTCAATATGAAAATGTCATCATAACTCGTCTGAGAAAATGTCACTGATTGATTTTCCAGGCCCGTCCCTCAAACTTGTCAATACCGCGCCGGTAAGATACAATAATAAAAAATACGCTACCGGAACGAACGGAGGCTCCCCTTCCCGCCAGGCGGAAGCGGAGCCTTCCTTGTTGGTCTGGATGGCGCAGTCGAGACGACTTTGTCGCTCGTCGTACCGCAATGCGCGGTATGGCTTACTGCGAAGTGCACGGTTTAGGAGAGAGGGAAATGAGCAAAATCGCGGTCATCGTCGGAAGTCCTTCGGACGCGTCGAGACTGTACGGATTGGTGGATGCGGCGGTCAGACGGCTGATCGGCGGGGGGCACGAGGTCGACACGCTGCGGGTGACGGACCTTCCGCCGGAAGATTTGATCTACGCCCGCTTCGACAGCCCGGCGGTGCGGAATGCGGCGGAACGGGTGGCGCGGGCGGACGCCGTCGTCGTAGCCAGCCAAGTGTACAAAGCGTCCTACACGGGCGTGCTGAAGACGTTTCTGGATCTGCTCCCGCAGAAGGGACTCGCAAGCAAAGCGGTCTTTCCGCTTTTTGTCGGCGGCACGATGGCGCATTTTCTCAGCATCGATTACGCTTTGAAGCCGGTGCTGTCGTCCATGGGCGCGCGGACCGTCTTCACCGGGGTATATGCGCTCGATTCGCAGATCGCCCGCGCCGCGGACGGCGCTTTTCAGCTGCAAGACGACCTGCAGGCAAGGCTCGATGCTTCGCTGGACGAATTTCTAGCCATTTTGTGACGGCGGGCCGGATCGGCGCGCCCATAAGGAGGCGGGATCGTGGACGGGAAAGATAAAAGCGGCCGGATCGTCGAAGTGATGAGCCGCAGCGGCATGAGAATCACCGATCAGCGGAAGACGCTGGCCGACATCTTTGCCCAGACGGACGGTTATTTGTCGCCCAAGGACGTATACGACAAAATGCGGGAGAAATACCCGGGGGTCAGCTTCGATACGGTGTACCGGAATTTGCGGATGTTGAGCGAGATGGGCGCCCTGGAGCAATTTTATTTTCTCGAAGGCGGACTCAAGTTCAAAGCCAGCTGCCTGTCGCAGCACCATCACCACCTGATCTGCACCAACTGCGAAAAAACGATCGCGCTGGACTTTTGCCCGATGGAGCAGCCGCCGCTGCATTTGCCGGGACGTTTTAAAATCATGAACCACCGCTTCGAGGTGTACGGCATCTGTGAAGCTTGCCAGCAGCACCCGGCGGCGGAAACCTGACGGTACGACGGGGAGGATGGGGACCATGGAACGGTTGAAGGAGGAAGCGGCGCAGCTGCTTACGGAGCGCATTCTGCCTTTCTGGATGAAGCTGAAGGACGAGCGGAACGGGGGATTTTACGGCCGGGTCAATGCCGATCTGGCCGTCGATCGGGTGGCGCCGAAAGGCGGCGTATACGGGACCCGGCTGCTGTGGACGTTCTCCGCGGCCTATCGGGCCGTCGGAAACGCCGCCTATTTGGCATGCGCCGAGCACGCTTACGCTTATCTAAGAGAGCGCTTGCACGACCCGGTTCACCAAGGGATTTACTGGCTGACCGACGCGCAAGGGCAGCCGCTGGACGACCGCAAGCATTTGTACGCGCAAGCTTTCGCCATCTATGCGCTGAGCGAATATTATAGGGCTTCCGGCAATCCGTCGGCGCTGGAGCTGGCGCAGCGGCTGTTCGAGCTGATCGAGCGGGTCGGCTTCGAACCGGCCAGCGGCAGGTACAAGGAAGAGTTCACCCGCGACTGGCGGGAGCGGCCGAACGAGCTGCTCGGCGGCAAAGGCACGGCGGAACTGACGATGAACACCCATCTTCATCTGCTGGAAGCTTACACGAACCTGTACCGCGCATGGCCGTCGGCCGAGGTGAAGGAGCGGCTCACGCACTTGGTCCACCTATTCCGGGATCGGATTTACGACCCGGACACCGGGTACATGATCGTCTTCATGGATCGCGGCTGGAATCGTCTTACGGACCTGATATCCTACGGCCACGACATCGAAGCGAGCTGGCTGATCGACGACGCGCTGCGGGCGCTCGGGATTGAGGATGCGGCCTGCGACCGGATGATCCGGCGGATTGCCTATACGATCGCCGATGCCGCAATGCTGCCGGACGGGTCGGTGGCCAACGAGAAAGAAGGGGATCGGCTTGACGATACGCGCGTTTGGTGGGTGCAGGCGGAAGCGGTCGTCGGGTTCGTGAATGCCTGGTCGCGCACCGGGGATTCCCGTTTTGGGGAACTGGCGCAGCAGGTATGGAGCTATATCGGCGAACGGATCGTCGATGCGCGTCCGAGCGGCGAATGGCACGCCGAGGTGAACGCCGCCGGACAGCCGGCCCGCAAGGATGCGGCAGGCCCCTGGAAAGCGAATTATCATAACGGACGATGTTGCCTGCAACTGATGGAGAGGCTGGCGTAAACCGGATCAAATGCCGCTGCGTGCATAAAAAGAGTCTTTTTGGAAAATTTTAAAGTTCGACTTTCCTTGCCGAAAGGAGGTGCGAACTTGGCAGAGCAGCGGCACGAGGAGGATCACGCCACGAAAGCGGAAGTTCAAACGACCAAATTGAACAAAATGCCGGTTCCGGAAGACGAGAGCAGCGCATCGGAATTCGCGGAGGAATGGGCGGACAATCGCGACGACCGGCCCGCCGATCCGTCGGCTCCATAAATCCGGTCGAAGCCGCCCGCTTCGGCCCCGCTCTCCGGACGAGCGCCGGAGGGCTTTTTTGTCCTTGCGCCCGAGGACCGGTCAGGCCGCAGAAGTTGCAGCCTCCGGCTTTTTCCAGTTGACGAGACCGATTCCCGCCAGCACGCACGCCAGTCCGAGGACCATCGTCCAGTGCAGGCGCTCGTGCAGCATAAGGACGCCGGACCATACGCCGATGACCGGAACGAGCATGAGGGAGACGGAAGCCCGGCTTGCCTCCGCCTTGGCCAGTATGCGGGACCAGAGCAGAAAGGCGAACGCCGAGCCGACGCATCCGGAGAAGGCGATGTAGAATACGGAGCTGACGCTCCAGCGGCTCGTTCCGTGCTCGAACATAAGCGAGTACAAGAGCAGCAGCGCCGCTCCGGCCGCCATCTGCCAAGCGGTGAACGGCAATTGCCGGCAGTGGGCCAGCTTGCGTTTGATGATCAGGTTTGAAACGGCCCAGGTCACGCCGGAAGAAAGGGCCATCAGCACCCAGCCGGCGCTCCCGCCGAGACGGGCGTCCATCGCCAGAAACAGGCCGGCGATGCCGACCGCGACGCCCGCCGATTTGCGGACCGTAAGCCGCTCGCCGGGAATCCAGAAATGGGCCAGCACCGCCATCCACAGCGGCATGCTGTAGGTCAGTACCGAAGTCAGCCCGGCGCTCAGCGCGTTCAGCGACAGTTGGATCGCCAGATTGAACCAGGCGGTCTGCAGCACGCCGCAGACGACAAACCATTTGAAGTCTTTCCATTTCGGCAGCGGCTCCTTGCGGTACAGGCAGACGGCCAGCAGAACCGCGGACCCCACCGCGAACCGAATGCCCGCGAACAGAACCGGGGGAAAGACGCCGTTGGCCAGCTTCATAAACACCCAGTTGATGCCCCAAATGAAACTGAGCAGCACGATCAGTCCGTTCACTAGCGATCCTTCCTTTCCAAAAGCCCAGTATACACAGCCTCCTTCCATTGGTAAAATGAATAATAGGCATTAAGTCCATTCCATTTGTCTATAATTGAACGAATGTCGGACGAGGGGGGAGCGGATATCGACATCCGGCAACTGCAATACGTGACGGAACTGGCCCGCAGCGGAAGCTTCACGAAAGCGGCGCAGGCTTTGTATATTACGCAGCCGACCTTAAGCAAAATGGTTCGCAAGCTGGAGGACGAGCTTGGCGTGCCGCTGTTCGCCCGGATCGGCAAAAGATACGAGCTGACCGACGCCGGCCGCGTCATCGCAAGCGAAGCGGAGAAAATCATCGCGTCATTCCGCAACATGCAGAGCGAACTGAAGGATCTGACCGGTTTCCGGAAAGGGACGGTTCGGATCGGTCTGCCCCCGATGGTCGGATCGAGCTTTTTCCCTCGGGTGATGAGCCGGTTTCGCAGTAAATATCCGGGGCTGCACATCCAAATGACCGAGGAAGGTTCGAAGCGGGTGGAGGAAGAGGTCGAGGCGGGCCGGCTTGACATCGGCGCCGTGCTGCTGCCGGTCGACGAAGCCCGGTTCGGGTCGTACGTGTTTGTCCGGGAAACGCTGAAGCTGGTCGTTCCTTCCGCGCATCCGCTCGCTTCCCGGTCCGAGGCGCACCTGTCCGAGCTGGCGGGAGAGCCGTTCGTTTATTTCCACCGCAGTTTCGCCCTTTACGAGCGGGTGATCGACGCATGCCGAAGCGTCGGGTTTCATCCCGACATCCGGATCGAAAGCTCCCAATGGGACTTCATCCAGGAGATGGTGGCGGCCGGCCTGGGCATCGCCCTGCTGCCGGCTCCGATCTGCCGATCCTTGCGGCCGGAGCGGGTTCGCGTTCTGTCGCTGGTCGAACCGGCCATTCCGTGGCACTTGGCGATCATCTGGCGCAAAGACGGCTACATGCCGCTCGCGGCCAGGGAATGGATCCGGCTGGCGAAAGAGCTGCTCGAGGAGGCGTGACCCTGGTTGAAGCCGGACGCGAACGGGGACGCCGGGGCGTCATCCGCTTACGGTCGTTTCCACCACGGTCAGCGTTCCGGCGTCGGCGTTCAGGTTCACGGTGGCGCCGATCGGGATGGCGGTCTTGTAGGTTCCGTGCGCGGTCGTCAGGTTGGTCAGCAGCGGCTTGCCGAGCGGCGCGATCACGTCGTTGATCAGGTCGTCGTACGATTTGCCGTAAGAGACCTCGCAGCCGGTGCATTCGCCCATGACGATACCGATGCAATCGTCGAACTTGCCGGCCAGCTTCAAATGGTTGACGAAGCGGTAAATTTTGTTGATCGGTTCGTGGGTTTCCTCGAGCAGAATGATTTTGCCGCTCGTGTCGATCTCGTAGGGCGTTCCGAGCTGATCGACGAACGAACTCAGATTGCCTCCCACGATCGGTCCGGTGACGTTGCCGCCCACCCGGCTGACGAGCGGGATGCCGGGCGGGTTGACGATTTGCTTCGGGGCTCCGGAGACCGCGGTCATGCGGTAGAATTGATTGAAATTGAAGGGCGGCGTATCGTCGCGGAAATCGATGAGAAGCAGGCTTTGGAACGTTATCAGATCGGCGTACTGGTACAGCACGTTGAGCAGAATGGTGATATCGCTGTAGCCGGTGACGATTTTCGGATTGCTGCGGATCACCTGGAAATCGAGGTGGGGCAAAATGCCGGCCACGCCGACGCCGCCCCGGCTCGGCAAAATCCATTTGACATTGCGGTTGCGGAACATGTCCATCAGGTCCGCGGCCCGGTCCTCATCGGATCCGGCCAAGTATCCGTCCGCCGCGTAGACGTGGTTGCCGACGACGACATCGAAACCCAATCCTCGCAAATATTCGATTCTCGCCTGAATCACGCTGCGGTCCAGCGGGCTGCCCAGCGTGACGATGCCGACCGTATCTCCCCTTTGAAGGATGGGCGGTTTGGTAGCCAAGCCAAATTCCTCCTCAACCGGTTTACTCTTATGTATAGGGCGGAAACGGCGGCGATTATGACCTGTGACCGGGATTTTGCAGCCGTTTGTTCGCTTGAAAGGCGAACATTTGTTTGATACAATCTGTTTAATTGCGAGAGGGGGATGCGGATGCCCGAGGACAGGCTGGAACGAATCGAAGAGATGCTGGGACAGTTGATCGGCATGGTCGGTAAAGTGATCAGCGATCAGTAACCAGCCTTCGTTCCCGAACGGCATGCTCTCTCGGCATTGTTATGAAAGGGCTTTCGAAACGGCTGATCTATCATTCCCGCGTTGTTCTATCATTCCCCGTTTGAATTTGGGAGACAGGATATGACATAATCGGAGAGAGGAAATCGTTCGTTCAAGGGGGATGGCCGTGACAACGAAAGCCGCGGAGAAAAGCAAACGCAAGACGCAGCGACAATTGGAGCAGCAGAGGAAGATGAGGCAGATGCGGGTGCTGTTCTGGTCGACCGGCGCAGCGCTCATTGTGCTGATCGCGCTGGCCGTCGTGCTGCTGCCGAAGGGCAATACGATCGCGGTCGATTACGACAACCTGCCCCGGCTCGGATCGGCCGACGCTCCGGTGCGGATTGTCGAATTCGGCGATTTCCAATGCCCCATCTGCCAATATTTCGCCCAACAGGTTATGCCGCAAATTCGGAAGGACTACATCGACACGGGCAAGGCCTCGCTTTATTTTGCGAATTTTACGATCATCGGTCCCGATTCGGTGACGGGCGCGCTGGCGGCGCAGTCGGTTTTCCATCAGAACAAGGACGAGTTCTGGAAATTTTACGACGCGCTGTACGAAAGCCAGGGCGAGGAGAACAAGGGCTGGCTTACCGCGGATTTCGTGGTGAATCTCGCCAAAGACAAAGGCATCCGGGTCGACTATGACCAGTTGAAGCAGGATATCGTCTCCCGGAAATATATGGACGAAGTGAACAAGCAATACAGCATCGCTTACAACAAAGCCCGGTTCAACGCCACGCCGTCGCTGCTCATCAACGGGCAAGCCTACACCGGCGGGCTTGGCTACGACGAGATCAAGGCGGCGCTGGACCGCGCGGCCAAAGGGGAATGACGATGGGCGGACAAGCGGGGATCGGATCGTGGATTCGCGCCTACAGCCTGTATTGGGCTTGGCTGGTGTCCGCCGTCGCCACCGGCGGCAGCCTGTTTCTGAGCGAAGTGCTGGGCTACGTGCCGTGCAAACTGTGCTGGTTTCAGCGCATCTGCATGTATCCGCTCGTCATCCTGCTCGGCAGAGCCTGCCTCCGAAGCGACCGGAAGATCGCCGGCTACGTGCTGCCGCTCAGCGTGCTGGGAGGCTGCATCTCCCTCTACCACTACCTGGAGCAGAAAGTGCCCGGATTCGCGGGCGTCTTGCCTTGTACCGCCGGCGTCCCGTGCAATCGGGATTACATCAACTGGTTCGGGTTCGTGACGATTCCTTTTCTGGCGCTCGTCGCTTTCATTCTGATTACCGTCCTGATGATCGTCGGCGGCACAAGGGACGAACCGGCGGCCGACTGATCGTTTACCGGCCGACTTCGTCTCCGGTTCGTCCGCGATAAGCGTGGGCGTGCGGGTGGATGCCGTCCACGGTCGTCCATCCTTCGAATTCGTGGAAATGTCCGCCGCCCGGCAGCGGAACGGCAGGCCCCGTCGTTCCGCGAATGACGTGCGTATGGCCGTGTACCAGCGCGGTGACGGTGTGGTATCCGTGCACATGCGGGACGCCGCTCGGAGCCGGGGCGGTCCAGCCGGCGTACGCATGAGCGTGCCCGTCGTCGACGGAGGTCACCCCCTCGAAGGCGTGCGTGTGCACCGGCGTGCCGTCCCAGGCGGTAATGTACAGTTTGTGGGAATGCCGGCCGTTCGCGTCTTCCGAGCTCACGACAAAACCGCTTACGGGAATTTCCATCTCTTCGCTCTTTCTCCTTTGCGCGTTAGGATGCGTGCCTGACCTAATCTATGGAACGGCCCTTCGCGCGGACACCGGTAACGGCCTATCCGCCGCCGAACTTTTTGCGGCAGCGCATAAGCCTTGCGAAAGGCTTCTCCGCAAATGAAACGCCGCTTACGCCTCCCCTCACGTCCATCCGGCGGCAAGCCTCCGAATTTCCCCGATCGAAGGCTTTTGCTCCACTCCCTTCAGTTGCTTAACCGCGTTGGGCAACCGGCGTCGGCAATCGAAATTGCGCATCCCGAGCACACGTTCGCAGCAACCAATCGGACGAGGGAACGTCTATTTATGCATACATACGTTGAATGGGGAGGACGTCACGAAATGAAACGGCATCTTTCGTTGCTTCTGCCGGTATTGCTGCTGCTCCTGTCTTTAGGCTCGGCGCTGACGGAACAGACCGCCGTCCATGCGCAAACGGCCGGCAACATCGAAATCTATCTGAACGGCCAGCGCTTGAACAGCGACGTGCCGCCCTACATTCTGCCCGAGGCAAACGCGACGATGGTGCCGATCCGGGTGATCAGCGAAGGGCTGGGGGCCGGCGCAGACTGGTCGGAGAGCGGGAAAACCGCGACGATTCGCGGTTCCGCGGTGACGATCGCGATGACGCGCGGGCAATCGTACGCGATGGTGAACGGCAGCCGGGTGGCGCTGAACCCGTCGGTGCAGATCCGGCAAGGACGGGTGATGGTGCCGCTTCGTTTTGTCGGCGAGCAGCTCGGTCTAAAGGTGGACTGGATCCAGGACCGCAAAGAAATCCGTCTCACGTCCGCGTCGGCCGGCGCTCCCGCACCCGTCGGCGCCGGCACGCTTCGGGGGGCGTGGGTGTCGACCGTTTACAATCTGGATTGGCCGTCCGCCCAATCGTACGGCAACGAGGAGATGCAGAAGGAGGAGTATGCCCGGCTGCTGGACGATCTGCAAGGAATGGGGATCAACGCGGTGTTCGTGCAGGTCCGGTCGGCCGCCGATGCCCTTTATCCGTCCGAGCTCGTTCCCTGGTCCAAGGCGCTCACCGGCCGGCAGGGGCAGGATCCGGGGTACGATCCGCTTCAGTATCTGATCGAGGAAACGCACCGAAGGGGCATGCAGTTCCATGCCTGGTTCAACCCGTTTCGCGCGAGCACCGGAACCGGCTACGGCGAATTGGCTGCAAACCATGTCGCCGTGCAGCACCCGGACTGGATCGTGCAAGCCGGCAATCAGCTGTACATCAATCCCGGCATCCCGGAAGCGCGCCGGCACATCATCGATGCGGTGATGGAAGTCGTGCGAAAATATGACATTGACGGCGTCCATCTCGACGACTATTTCTATCCGACCGGCGGAACGTTCGACGACGATGCCGCTTTTCGCGCCTACAACGACGGGAATTTCGCCGGCAAGGCGGATTGGCGCCGCGACAATATCAATCGGTTCGTGCAAGAGCTCGGGCAGTCGATCCATCAAGCGAAGCCGCAGGTTCAGTTCGGCATCAGCCCTTACGGCGTCTGGCGCAACCGGTCGGCGGATCCGGCCGGTTCCGACACGAAGGCGAGCATCACCGCCTACGACAGCACGTATGCCGACGTGCGCACGTGGATCCGGCAAGGGTGGATCGACTACGTCGCGCCGCAAATTTATTGGAGCCTGACCTTTCCGGCCGCCCGGTACGATACGCTGACCGACTGGTGGGCGAACGAAGTGCGCGGCACGAGCGTCAAGCTGTATATCGGCCATGCGCCGTACAAGCTGGGAACGGCGGAAGCCGGCTGGCAGAGCGCGGACGAGATCATCCGGCAGCTGCAATACAACGGCAAGCATCCCGAAGTGAAGGGAGACCTTTTCTTCAGCGCCAAAGATTTGCGCGGAAATCCGCTCGGCGTTGCCGATGCGCTGCGGGCCTACTACGGCGTACAGGCGAAGGCGAAGCCGTAAGACGGGCTTTCGCGCAGGCAACCCATGGCCCGCGAGGCAATGGCCGATACGCGCCGCAACCGATCCGGCTGAGCGCGGCCCCCGGGGATGAGGCGCCGTTGCCCTGAGGCCGCGGGTTCTGCCGATGGACGGGGTGATCCGGATCGCCCCGTCTTTTTTCGCGATTTGACGTGAAACCAAAAGGTGTCGTATAATAGCGATTGGAAACCAAAAGGTTTCGTATCAAAATCAACCCGCCCATTCCGGGCCGCCTAACGGAGGATTGACGATGAACGAAGAATCGAACCGCGCGCTGCCGGATATCCGGCATACGCTGGTGCTGAACGCGCCCATCCGGAAAGTATGGGATGCGGTCGCGACGGCGGAAGGCATCGCCGCCTGGTTTATGCCGAACGATTTCCAGCCGGTTGTCGGCCATGAATTCCACCTGAACGCGGGCCCGTTCGGCATGTCGCCCTGCAAGGTGACGGAAGTCGACCCGCCGCATCGACTGTCGTTCCAATGGGGCAAAGATTGGACGCTGACCTTCGAATTGACCGACCTGGACGGCAAAACCGAATTCACCCTCATTCACGGCGGCTGGAAGGCCGACACCGTCACCGAATTCGGGGAGAAGCACACGATCGTGCGCGAGCGGATGGATCAAGGCTGGGCCAAGAAGGTGGCCCAATCGCTGCGCGAGCTTGTCGAGGGATGAACCGATGGCGGCTGCGTCTGCGAAACACGACGTGTTTCAGGCGATCGCCGACCCGACCCGCCGCCGGCTGCTGGAGCTGCTCGCCGAGCAGGAAATGCCCGTTACCGTTATCAGCGGGCATTTCCCGATGAGCCGGACGGCCGTCTCCAAGCATCTGCGCATTCTGTCGGACGCCGGGCTGGTCCGGGAACGGAAAGCCGGCCGCGAGACGCGGTATCGCCTTCAGCCGGAGCCGCTCTTGGAGCTGAAGCGGTGGCTTTCCTACTACGAACGGTATTGGGACAACAAGCTGGCCGCGCTCAAATGGTACGTCGAGTCCGACGGAGAAACGCCGGATCCGGCATCCGCTTCGCCGGAACTCCCCGACGCGCCTTCGCCCTCCGAAGATGAAGGGCCTTGAAGCGAACGGATAGCGCAAGCCAAGCTCCGTCATGAGCCCAAAGCGGCGTTCTTCGATCGGAAGGGCGCCGTTTTCTGTTTTACGAAACTTTCAACCCTGGGCGTGCGTCAAAACATGGGAGGCGGAAATCAAAAACGGAAAAGTCGAATAAGGAGCGTGCATGGGAGTGCGAAAATGGTGGATACGGACCGTTGCAGGGGCGTTCGCGGCGGCGCTGGCCGCGGCGCAGATCACGCCGGGGCAGGCGGGCGCGACTTGGACGGGTGATCCGCTCGCGAGTTACGACGCGGGAGCCGCTTACAGCTTCGAAAATACGGTCCCTTTCGCCGCGCCGATCTGGACGGTAAACATCGGGAAACCGTCTGAAGGCGCCCGGGGAGAAGAGCGGATCGCGATCGGAAACGGCCGGTTTTACCGGATTCAGGACGGAAAGCTGATCGCGGCCGATCTGAAAACCGGCAAGACGCTGTGGAAATACGGCGCAAATCTCCGCGGCCTGCCGCTTCTGGCCGGCGGCGACGTCTACGCCGCCGCGGCGGACGGCAAGGTGCACCGCGTGAGCGGAAGCACAGGCCGCGCCGTGCGGGTGTATTCGTTCGGCCTTAAGCCGGCGGCGCAGGACCCGCAGCCGGTTCACGGCCTGTCGGTGGCAGGGGATGCGCTTTATGTCCTCTCCGCCAAGGGACTCTATTCCATCGATGCGGCGACAGGGCGGCAAAACTGGCTTAGCGACGGCTTTCTTCCATATGAAACGCCCAGAATTATCGGCGACATCGCGCTCGTCCCCGCCGTCGAATCCGGCGCGATCACCGTCACAACCTTTTACGCGATCGATCGGAAGACCGGCAAGATGCTGTGGCGGCTGGAGGGAAGCCACGAAGGGCCGCTGGCGGTCTGGGGCGACCGGCTGTATTTCCGCGACACCTGGCCCCCGAGCGATTCGACCCGGTATGCCGCGCAAGTGGATGCCGTCGATCTCCGGTCCGGCCAAATCGTGGAAAGCTATCCGCTCGTGCCGATTCCGGACGGAGCCGATCCTTTGTCCCAGTATGCGCGCAAAGTCGTGATGGACGGACGCGACGCATACGTCGAAGCAAGCGACGGCAGCATTTACCGCTATGATCTGAATGCCGGCCCGGCGGCCGTTCCGCCGGCTGTCTTTCGCGGCCAGGGCGCCTGGATCGCCGGCCCCTACGACGGCAAGCTCTTTTTCCGCAAGCAAGACGGCATCGGACTGTACGCCGTCAAAATGTTCGATCGGACGACGGTCGATTACCCGGGCCTGGACAATCCCGTCAGCCGGCTCGATCTGATCGGCTCCGGAATGGTTGTCGGCCAGACGGACGGCGAAATTTACGTTGTGAACGTCGGCACCGCCCGCGCGCTGTTCCGTTTCCAGACGTCCGCCCGCAGCTTCGGTCCGTTTCGCGTTGCGGGGAACGCGCTGCTTGTCACCGCCGAGGACAAACTGTACGCGTTTCGCTTGCCGGCCGAGCTGCTTCAGGGAGAACGCGATGCAGGAGCGTCGAATCCGTTCCGCCCGGCACAGGCCGGGCTGAAGGTCAACGGAGCGGAGAAACCGTTCCAGCCCGGAGCGATGACGTCCGGCAATCGGCTTTTCGTTCCGCTTCGCTTCCTGTCGGAGACGGTCGGCGCCGAAGTGTCCTATGACAATCGGACCGGCGAGGCGGCGGTCGTCTACCGCGGCCGCACCGTTTCGCTGAAAGAAGGGGCCTCTTACGCGGTGTCGGGCGGGCGGCAGACGGCTTTAACCTATCCCGCGGTCAACGTCCGGGGCGTTCTGTACGTGCCGCTGCGCGACATCGGAAGCCTGCTCGGCTTCGAAGTCGTGTGGAACGACGCGGAGCGAACGGTCGAAGTGAGCACGGGCGGCTGACGCCCCCCGGCCGCTCGGACGGCTCCCGCCAATTTTTCGCGCCGGGAAGTCCGGCGGGAGCCGGAGCATATACTACTTACAGAAGACTTCCAAAGACGAATCGAGGTTCTGACGATGAAAATCGTGGTCGTCTCCGATACGCACATGCCGAGGAGGGCGAAACGCCTTCCCGAGCGCCTCGCGGACGAGCTGAAAACGGCGGATGCCGTCCTGCACGCGGGCGATTGGACGGATCTGTCCGTCTTCGAGACGTTGTCGGCGTACGCGCCGACCGAAGGGGTGGCCGGCAACAACGACGGCGCCGACATCGTCCGGCGGTTCGGCTACCGGAAGGTCGTCTCCTTCGGCGGGTGCCGGATCGGCCTCGTCCATGGGCACGGACCGGGCCGCAGGTCCGATACGGAAACGAGGGCGTTGGAGGCGTTCGCGGATCAGAAGCTCGATGCCGTCGTCTTCGGCCATTCCCATATCCCGATGCTGAAACGGGCGGGCGGCACGCTTCTGTTCAATCCCGGTTCGCCGACGGACAAAAGAAGACAGCCTCGCTATTCGTTCGGCATTTTCCGGATCGAGGACGGTCAGTTGACCGCGCATCACGTCTTTTTTTAACCCTTCACCCCCGATCGGTTCCGACAAAATTCCCGGCCATTCGATTGAACTTTCCCTCCCCGATCGCCGTCTAAAAGGATAGCGACAACGGTCTTCACGGCACGGACCGCTCGCGCACGGAAAGGAGGAATCGGTACAGCGACGCATCGACGGAAGGCGGAACGGGCGGACGGAATGCACCGCAGCGGAGAGCTTGACGCTGAAGTTTGGGAAAGTTCGCGAGAAAGGGAAAGAACGGGAATGGGGAAAAATCGTTTGCATGCAAGGCACAGTTTGTCGGACGGCGTCCATAACCGCACGGGAGACCGCTGATCATGCCGAAACCCGCCAATCGAAACGGACGCTACATGCCGGGGCTGGACGGACTGAGGGCAATCGCGGTGCTCGCGGTCGTCGCCTACCACCTGAATCTGGGCTGGGCGCCGGGAGGCCTGTTGGGCGTGGGCGTTTTCTTTGTGCTGTCCGGCTATTTGATTACGGATCTGCTTGTGGAGCAGTGGCAACGGGGCCGTCGGCTGGATTTCAAAGATTTCTGGCTGCGGCGGGCGCGCAGGCTGCTGCCGGCGCTGCTGCTGATGCTGGCCGTCGTTTCGCCGGCGGCCGTCCTTCTGGACGGATCCCGGCTTGCGTCTTTGCGGGGAGACGTGCTGGCGGCCTTGCTGTATTTCAGCAACTGGCGTCTTATTTTCCATCATGTATCGTATTTTGAAAGCTTCGGACCGCCTTCGCCGCTCGGGCACCTGTGGTCGCTGGCGGTGGAAGAGCAGTTCTATGCGCTGTGGCCGCTCGTTCTCGCCGCCGGACTGCGCCTTGCGCCGCGGCGGGGCAAGCTTGCGCTGCTGGCGCTGGCCGGCGCGGCCGCTTCGGCGATCGCCATGGCGGTGCTGTACGCGCCGGGAGACGACCCGAGCCGGGTCTACTACGGCACGGATACGCGCGCCTTCGCGCTGCTGGCCGGCGCCGCGCTCGCATTGGTCTGGCCGAGCGGAAGGCTGGCCGAAGCGTTGTCCCGGAACGGGACGCGGGCGCTGGACGGGATCGGCCTGGCGGGCCTGATCGCCGTGCTCTATATGATCGGCACGACGGACGAATACGACCCGTCCTTGTATCCCGGCGGCCTGATCGCGGCGACCGCGGCTTCGATGGCGGCGATCGCGGCGCTGGCCGCGCCGGGCACCCGTCTCGGACGCTGGCTGGGCTGCCTGCCGCTGCGCTGGCTGGGCGTCCGTTCCTACGGCATTTATCTGTGGCATTATCCCGTCATCGTCCTGACGAGCCCGGAAGTCGATACCGGGGGGCTTGACGTCGGGCGCGCCCTGCTCCAGTTGGCGGCGAGCGTCCTCCTGGCGGCGCTGTCCTGGAAATTCGTCGAGGAGCCGATTCGCAGGGGGGCTCTCGGCCGGCTGTGGGCGCGGATGTCGCCGCGGGCGCAGCGGCGGGACGACGCGCCGACGTGGACCGCGCGCCTGCGGCGCAGGCTGCTGATGCTGCTGTCGATCGCGGCGATTCTCGGCTCCGGCGTGTCCTGCGCCAGCGGGACGACGGAAGACGCCGGCGCGCAGCAAACCGCCGTCGGCTCGTCCGTCCGGCCGACGGACGGCGCCGCCGTCGCGGTGCAGACGGCGCCGCCGGGGGCCGGGGCGAGCGCGTCCGAAAGGCCGCCGGCCCAGCCGGGCACAGCCGCGGGCGCGGGCCCGACCCGGCCCGCGGGAGGCGGCGCTTCGGACGCCGCCGCCAAGCCGCAGGTCCAGCCGAGCGGGGCCGGCGTAACCGCGATCGGCGATTCGGTTCTGCTGGACGCGGAACCGTACCTGAAGAAGCTGCTTCCCGGCATCGTCGTGGACGGCAAGGTCGGCCGCCAGATGTCGCAGGCGCAGTCCGTCGTCGACCGGCTGAAGGACGACGGCAAGCTGGGCAGCCGGATCGTCATCGAGCTGGGCACCAACGGCTCTTTTAGCGAGAAGCAGCTCAAGAAGCTGCTCGGTTCTCTGGAAGACGCGCAGCAGATCGTCCTCGTCAACACCCGCGTTCCCCGCAAATGGCAGGACGCCGTCAATGCGACGCTGAAGAAGACGGCGAAAGATTATCCGAACGCGGTGCTGGTCGACTGGTATGCCGCGAGCAAGAACCACGACGAATATTTCGCCAAAGACGGCGTCCATCTCCGGCCGAAGGGGGCCGCGGCCTATGCGGCCCTGGTCGCCGAAGCGGTCGAGCCGGAGCGGGATGACCGCTGAAGGAGGCTGGCGCCGAGAGCGCGGCCAAACCAAACGACAAGAACCGCCGGGACGGACCGGAAGTCCGCTTCGGGCGGTTCTTCGTTTGGAATCGGGATCAACCGAGCAGCAGGGCGCCGGTCCAGCCGCTGACGATGCCGATGACGACGACGGCAACGAACACGAACGCGATCGCCTTGCGCGGAAAAGATTTCGCCACCATCAATAGCGACGGCAGGCTGACGGCCGGAAGGGTGAGCAGCAGGGCGGATGCCGGACCGTTGCCCACCCCGAGCGCGAGAAACCCCTGAATGATCGGGATTTCCGCCGCCGTCGGAATGACGAACAGCGTCCCCGCCAGAGCGAACAGCGGAACGGCCCATCCGCCGAGGCCGGCCGACGTCGGGAACAGAAAGCCTTGCAGGCCGCCGAGCAGCACCACCGTCAGCACATAGGCCGGCACCACCTGCAGCAGCAGCGCGCCGAGGCTGCGTGCCCAGCGCAGGACGAACGGCCGGTCCTCGCCCCGCTTCTCCGTCCCGATCGCGGAAGCGGCCGGTTCCGGCGCCCCGGCGTCTGCGGCGAACCGGCCCGCGAGCATGCTGACGCCGAACGTCAGCAGCACGCCGAATACGAGCCGGATCAGCGTGAACTTCCAAGACAGGACGAACGTCATGAAGATCAGCGTCGCCGGATTGAGCACGGGGTTGCCGATCCAGAAGGCGAGCGCGGCCCCGACCGACGCTTGCCGCCGGCGCAGGCCGGCCGCGATCGGCGCCGCGCAGCACGTGCACATCATGCCCGGGAGCGACGAGATCCCTCCTTTGAGCGTGCTGCGGAACGTCGCCTGGCCAAGCTGCCGCTGCAGCCAGCGAGCCGGAAGCAGCACCTGCACGAGCGATCCGAGCAAAATGCCGAGAACGGCCGCTTTCCATACGGCCTTGAAATATTTGACGGCATAATCCCAGGCGCCGCTCCAGGTGAAAGGCTTGCCGGTGCCGGCGAGAATCGATGAGCCGATCGTATGGTCGGTGACGGCCGCGATCGCTTTGTGGTAGTAGGGCCACCACTTGACGTAAGCCAGTCCTGCGGCGGCGACGACGACGAATATCAGCGCGAGCAGCGCCGTTCCCGTCTTGTCGGCCGGCTCGCGCAGTCTGGTAACATTTGGAGAAGTCAAATTTGTTCCTCCCTTGCGACTCGAAGAATGAATCCGCTACGGATTATATCACAAGTCGGGCGGTTTGCATGCCCGAATCGTTTCAGGGTTCGGTTGGCATGCGTCGGACCGTTTGCGTTGGCGCGCGATTCGGGGTACGATTTTATAAACGAGGGGAAAGGGGAAAACAGAGGATGATGGAAGCGGCTGAGCCTGTCAAACTGACTTCGCTGTCCAGCAAAGGGGGATGCGGCTGCAAGATCGGTCCGGCCGACCTGCAGAACGTGCTGCGGAACTTGCCGCCGGCGGAGCCGGACCCCAATCTGCTGGTCGGACTCGACACGAACGACGACGCGGGCGTGTACCGGATCGGCGACGACCTGGCGCTCGTGCAGACGGTCGATTTCTTCACCCCGATCGTGGACGATCCGTACACGTTCGGCCAGGTGGCCGCGGCCAACGCGATCAGCGACATCTATGCGATGGGCGGCAAACCGTTAACGGCGTTAAATATCGTCGCGTTTCCGATTTCCACGCTGGACAAGCGGATTTTGTCGGAAATATTGCGCGGGGCCGGGGACAAGATGAAGGAAGCCGGCGTGACCCTGGTCGGCGGGCATTCGATCGACGACAAGGAGCCGAAATTCGGCCTGGCCGTCACCGGGCTGATCCGTCCGGACCGCGTGCGGACGAACGCCGGCGCAAAGCCGGGAGACCGGCTCATTCTGACGAAGCCGATCGGCGTCGGCATCCTGACGACTTCGATCAAGAAAGGGCTATTGAGCGATGCGGAAATCGAGCGGGTCAGCCGGGTTATGACGACGCTGAACCGCAAGGCGGCGGAGATCATGGAGCCGTACGACGTCCATGCCTGCACGGACGTGACCGGTTTCGGCCTGATCGGCCATGCGCTGGAGATGGCCAAGGGCAGCGGCGCCGGCATCCGGCTGGAGCGGAGCCGCATTCCGATTCTGCCGCGCGTGCGGGAACTGGCGGAAGCCGGCTCCATTCCCGGCGGCACCAAGAACAATTTCGCGCACGTCTGCGCGGACGTCGATTTTCCCGACGGCATGGATCAGATCGACCGCTGGATCCTGTGCGACGCCGTCACTTCGGGCGGCCTGCTCATCTCGGTTGCCGGCGGGCAGAGCGAGCGGCTGCTGCATGAGCTGACGGAAGCCGGGGTGGAAGCGAGTCTGATCGGGGAAGTCGTCGCCGGCCATCCGGGACGAATCGTCGTCCAATAACGAACGAAGAGAGGCTTCTTCATGTTTCAGGACATCGAGTGGGAAAAACTGATCGAACTGCGCGATCGGAAAGACGTCGTTCTCGTCGACGTCCGGTCGCCGTCCGAATACGAGGACGCCACCATCCCGGGCAGTCTCAACATCCCGTTGTTCGACGACCGGGAGCGGGCCGAAGTCGGCACGCTGTACGCGCAGGTCGGCGTGCAGGCGGCGAAGGAGCGCGGCCTGGAGATCGTGTCGGCCAAGCTGCCGGCTTTCGTGAAGTCGTTCGCGCAGCTTCCCGGCGACAAAGCCGTCTTCTGCTGGCGCGGAGGGATGCGCAGCCGAACGACGGCGACGGTGCTGGGGCTGATGGGCATCCGCGCCCTGCGGCTGGTCGGAGGCTATCGGGCCTACCGCCGATGGGTCGTCGACAGCCTGGCGAATTTGTCGTTCAAACCGAAGGCTTTCGTGCTGCACGGCCATACCGGAACCGGGAAGACGGCCGTGCTGAAAGCGCTGAAGGAGCGCGGGCATCCGGTGCTCGACCTGGAAGCGATGGCCGGGCACCGGGGATCCATTTTCGGCCATATCGGGCTGAAAGCGAACAACCAGAAAACGTTCGACGCGCTGCTGCTGGACGAGCTGCTGCGCTATCGGAACGCGCCGTACGTGCTGTTCGAGGCGGAAAGCAGCCGGATCGGCAAAGTGACGCTGCCGCAGCCGTTCGTCGACGTCAAAGACAAAGGACATCAGATTTGGCTGGAAGTTCCGACGGAAGTGCGGATCCGCAACATTTTGGAAGATTACCGTCCGTGGGAAAACCAAAGCGCGTGCCTGGAAGCTTTCCGCAGAATCAAGTCCCGCATCCATACGCCGGTTGCGGCGGAAACGGAAGCTTGCCTGATGGAAGGAAAGTTCGACCGGGCCGTCGAGCTGCTGCTCCTTTATTACTACGATCCGCGCTATACCCACACGTCCGAACAATACGATTCGTCGTGCGGCCGCACGGTCGTCGCCGCTTCTACGGTGGAAGAAGCCGTCGCCGCCATCGAACGGATTTTGCGGGCCGCGCCGGTTCCGGCATAGCCGACGGCGCGGCCCAGCTTGCTGTCAAAGGATGTTTCCGATCATGTCCATTGCAAGGTTCGGAGCCGTCGTACGGCGGCTGATGCCGCTCGTGCTGCTGCTTGGAACCGCTTCGTTTCCGCTGCCCCGGGCGGCGGCCGCGGCGCCGGAATCCGGGGACGACGGCCTGCGGCCGCCGGAAGTGTCCGCCGAATCGGCGATTCTGATCGACGGGGATACCGGCATGGCGCTGTACGAGAAAAACGCCGACGAGCGGATGTTTCCGGCCAGCATCACCAAGATCGCCACGGCGATCGTCGCGCTGGAGACGGCGAATCTGGACGATATCGTCACCGTGTCCAAAGAAGCGCGAAACGAAGACGGCACCCGCGTCTATCTGGCCGAGGGCGAGCGGAAAACGATGCGGGATCTGCTGTACGCGATGATGCTCAACTCGGGAAACGACGCCGCCACCGCCATTGCCGAACATATCGACGGCACGAAAGCGAAGTTCGCCGAGCGGCTCAACGATTTCGCCGTCCATACGGTCGGCGTCACGCATACGCATTTCACCAATCCGTCGGGGCTGCCGGATCCCGATCACTACACGACGGCGGCCGACATGGCGCAGATCGCCCGGTACGCCATGCGGAACGACATGTTCCGCCAAATCGTGTCGACGCGGACGATGCCGTGGAACGGAAAGGAATGGCAGTCCACGCTGATCAACCACAACAAGCTGCTCGGCACGTACGAAGGGGCGACCGGCATCAAGAACGGTTATACGGAAGCGGCCGGAAGCACGCTGGTCGCCTCCGCCAGGCGAGGCGGGATGGAACTGATCGGCGTCGTGCTGAAATCGGCGTCGAGCGACGCGATGTACGCGGACATGACCCGGCTGCTCGATTACGGATTTCAGCACTTCGAGCTTCGCCGGCTGTTTGCGCAGGGCGACGTCTACCCGGTCCGGCCCGGCGAGCCGGTCGATCATTACGTCGCCGCGGCGCCGATCGACGCGGTCGTGCCGATCGGCCGGTCGGCGTCTTACACCGTCGCTCCCGACGGCCAGGTGACGGTATCCACGCCGCTCGGCGAGCAGCCGGCCGGCCGGCTTCAGATGGTGCTGGCGCCTCCGTCCGCGGCGGTCGCGCTGGCGGCCGGCGGACCGGCCGGCCCGCCCGGTTCGCCGGTGATAAGGACGCTGATCACCGTCGTCTGGCTCATGATGATCGCCTTTCTGGCGACGATCGGCGGACTGCTCATTCGGCGGCGAAGAAGACAAGGCCGTTGGCTGCGGGGAAATTAGCGCCTGCGCCGGATGCGGCGTTCAGGACGGAATAGGAAAGGGGAGAGACGGATGGGATATATCGCGGAGCTCAGGCAATCGGTCGGAACCCGGCCGATCATCATGGTGGGCGTTGCCGTCGCCGTCTACGACGACCGGGGCCGCATCCTGCTGCAGAAAAGGACGGACAGTCTCGACTGGGGCGTGATCGGCGGCGCTCTGGAGCCGGGGGAATCGCTGGAGGAAGCGGCCGGAAGGGAGCTGTTCGAGGAAGCCGGGCTGACCGCGCGGCGCTTCTCTTTCGTCACCGTTTTGTCCGGCGCGGACATGTACTACCGTTATCCGCACGGCGACGAAGTGTACAACGTGACGGCGGTCTACAAAGCCGAAGGCGTCGAAGGCATCCCCACCATTCGGGACGACGAAGGGCTGGCGCTCCGGTATTTCGATTTGAATGAGCCGATCGACGGATTGAACCCGATGACGGAAGTCATTTTGAAGAAATCGGGACTGATGAAGGCGGATTAGCGGAATGACGGCATTCCCGGGCCGTCCACGCCGCTTTCTTGCCGCAAACGCGGAAATGAGGCGCCGGCAAGCGCTTTTCTTCTTCTCTACAAACGCTTACAATAAAATCCGGTTAGATCCCGGGGGTTGCCGCGGCATTTTTTTGACCATGGGAGGAGAGGTGGGGGATTCGTGAAAACGAAGCTTTTGCCGGCCGTCGGCGAGGAACCGGTCATGCTGCACGGCGCGGACTACAATCCGGACCAGTGGCTGGCCTATCCGGAAGTGTTGGAAGAAGATATCCGGCTGATGAAGCTGGCCCGGTGCAACGTCATGTCCGTCGGCATATTCTCCTGGGCGGCGCTGTGGAAGGGGCGGAGGCGCTGGCGGTGTACGAAAGCGACTTCTACGCCGGCCGCCCGGCGCTCACCGTAAACCGGCTCGGCCGCGGCAAGGCGTACTACGTTGCGGCGCGCACGAAAGAGCCGGATTTTCTCGACGCGTTCGTCGGCAAGCTGGCGGAGCAGGCCGGCGTCTGTCGCGCGCTGAACGCCGAATTGCCGGCAAGCGTCACGGCGCAAGTGCGTTCGGATGACGCAACGGATTACGTGTTCGTGATGAATTTTGCCGAAGGAGAGCGAAAAGTGCGTCTGGACGGGCGGGCCTATCGCGACTTCTTCACCGGCGAACCCGCCGAAGCGGAGCTGACGCTGCCGAAATACGGCGTTCGGATTTTGACGCGAAGCAGGGTTTAAAACCGCGCAGATCGCAGACAGGAGGCTGTCCCATGAAAAGAGTCGTGGCCGGCGGCATGATGCTGCTGAGCGGAGCCGTTCTCTACGCGGGCGTCCATGTGGCGGCCGCCTTGTACTTGCCTGACGTGCAGGGATGGAGCACGCCGCCCGGACGGTTCGAGACGGCGCTGAGCGAAACGGGAGGGACGGCCGCGCGCTGGATCGCCGTGCTGCTTGGGGGTGCCGGCCTGCTCCTCATGCTGTGGGAGAGCGGATTACGCGGCATTGCCGCCCGAAGCAAAGCCCGGATGGCGCAGCGGGACGCCGAATTTCGGCAGGAATACGGCGCCGGCCGCAAGTAACCGTCCCCGCGGTCCAAAGCCGATCCGATTTGCCTTTCCCGCGTCCTTTTCTGCTACAATGATAGGGAGAGCATCGCAGGCAAGGAGCGCCAAAGCGCATGGAAATCGCCGTTTACGACAGCCTGAACGCACCGCTCTGGCCCGAGGCCTTGCGCCTGTATCATCGGGCGTTCCCGCACGGACGCAAGCCGGACGCCGTTATCCGCCGGATGTTCGATCTGGGCATCGGCCGCCTGCTGCTGGCCTCGATCGACGGCAAGTTGGCGGCCATGGCGATCGCCGGCACCGTCCCGGAAGGGCGGATGCTGCTGATCGACTATTTGGCGGTGCAGGAGGACGCCCGGGGACAGGGAATCGGCAGGCGCTTCGTTCATGCCATTAAGCGCCGGGCCGGGGAGCAAGATCAGCTGGATGCGGTGCTGGTGGAAGTGGAGGCGGATCCGACGCCGGAGAACGACGGACGGATCCGCTTCTGGGAACGGTGCGGGTTCATTCCCACCCGCTATGTGCACCGCTACATCTGGGTGCCCGAGACGTACCGCGCCATGTATGCGCCGCTTAGGCCCGATTTTGAAGTGACGGACGACGGGCAATCGCTGTTCCGGCATATTGCCGCGTTTCACCGGATATCGTTCCGTCCCGGAGGTGCCGATCGATGAAAAAGCGCCAACCGAAATCCGACGCGCGTTCCGCGCGGCCGAAATCGCAGCCGCTCGCTGCGGGCGGAGCCGCCACGCTCAAGGAGCTGTTGAATGCCGACACGGTGGCCAAGCTGCAGGCGGAAGCCGAACGGCTGAAGGAAGAGCAGCGGGCCCGGCAGGAGGAGCAGCGGCTTCGCCGGGAGCAAGCCCTGCGGGAAGAGCAGGAGCGGCTCGACAACGACTTCGAGCATTTGCTGAGCAGCAGCCGGCTCGATTGGAAAGCGTTCAAGTAAATTTTGCGCCGACGCGCCGATCCCCGGATCTGCGGATTTGGGGTTGGAAAACCGAAGGAGGGAAAATGACATGAAAATTGCGTATCACGGACATTCCTGCGTTCAACTGTCGACGGAAGACGGCCATTCGCTGATCATCGACCCGTTTCTGCGGGGCAATCCGCTGGCCGTCGCCAAACCGGAAGACATTCGGGTCGAATACGTGCTGCTGACGCACGGCCACGCCGACCACATCGCGGACGCGGAGCCGATCGCCCGGAAGAACGGCGCCACCGTCGTCGCCATTCCGGAACTGGCCGCGTTCATGGCGTGGAAGGGATTGAACACGATCGACATGAACATGGGCGGAACGGTCGATCTCGGCTTCGCGAAAGCGACGATGATCCAGGCGTTCCACAGCTCCGGCATCCAGCTGCAGGACGAGCGGAGAATCGTCTACGCCGGCATGCCGGCCGGGTTCATCGTCCGTTCGGAAGGGCTCACCTTGCTGCATGCCGGGGATACGTGCCTGTTCGGGGACATGAAGCTGATCGGCGAACGGTACCGGATCGACGTCGCTTTCCTCCCGATCGGCGACCACTATACGATGGGGCCCGACGATGCGGCGCTGGCGGCCGAATGGCTGAACGCCAAGACGGTCGTGCCGATCCATTACAATACGTTCCCGCCCATTCGGCAGGACGCCGGGCAATTCGCGAAGAAACTGGAAGAGAAGGGCATTCGGGTCCGCGTCCTCGCTCCGGGCGAAAGTTTTGATCTTCAGGTTTAACTCGGGCATTGCTTTCTGCGATGCCATGGTGGAGACGACTTCGTCGCTCCTTAGCGCCGGCCGCAAGCCGCCGCAGCCGCCGAAGGAGGCTGTCCCTATGAGAAGCGAGCGGGAAATGATGGATTTGATCGTGGGCACCGCGCGGGACGACGAGCGCATCCGCGCGGCGGTCATGAACGGCTCGCGGGTCAATCCGAACGCGAAGCGGGATTGCTTCCAGGATTACGATATCGTCTACGTCGTAACGGATCCCGCTTCCTTTGCGTCCGATCCCGGCTGGATCGACCGCTTCGGCGAGCGGATGATTCTGCAGATGCCGAAGGACGATTCGCCGGCCGCATCGGACGGCAGAAGCGGCAGCATCGTCTATTTGATGCAGTTCATGGACGGCAACCGGATCGATCTTCGCCTTGTCGGGCTGCAGCAGGCCGGCCGGATCATCGGCCGCGACAGCCTGACCCGGCTGCTGTTGGACAAGGACGGCATCGTTCCGCCGCTTCCGCCGGCCAGCGATGCCGACTATCGGGTCAAGCCGCCGACGGCCGAGCGGTACGCCGCTTGCTGCAACGAATTCTGGTGGGTCAGCGCGTACGTCGCCAAAGGCTTGTGGAGAGAAGAGCTTCCCTATGCGCAAGCGGAGCTCGAAGGGCCGGTCCGCCGCATGCTGATCCAAATGCTGGAATGGCTGGTCGGCATCGAGACGAATTTCGCCGTCAGCGTCGGCAAGCATGCCAAATATTTGCAGGCCTACTTGGAGCAAAGCCTGTGGGATCGATTCGCGCGCACGTACGCCGGCCCGGATTACGACGAAATCTGGCGATCGCTCTTTGAGATGGGCGAATTGTTTCGAACGGCCGCCGTGCGCGTCGCCGCGCATTTCGGCTACGAATACCCGCACGGCGACGACGCGCGCGTGTCCGCCCACCTTCGATACGTGCGGACGCTGCCGAAGGACGCGAAAGAGCTGTACGCCGGCGACAGCGGACCGGCGCGAGCGCCGGCGGTAGGCCGGGAATCCCGGAGGTGCCGATGAAGCCGATCGTCAAAGAGGAGTTGGAACGCCTGCTGAAGCGTTACGCAGGCGAATGCTACGTTCATTTCGAGGTCGTGCCGGGAGGCTTTGTCCGCAACGTTCGCGCGCATGTTGCCGAGACGCACGTTGCGGGCGAATCTCCGTACCGCGTCGCGCTGAAATTGGCGGAAGACGGCTGGATCCGCATGGAAGGGCTGAGCCACTGGACGACCGACGAGCAGGGGCGTTTGATTCTGTCGGGCCATGACAGCCAAGGGCGGATTACGGCCACCTTGCTTCTCGGCAAGCTGCCGTTTCCCAAATGAACAGGAGGTTGTCCGATGAAAAGGCTGCTGGCGGTGTTCGCCCACCCCGACGACGAGACCTTCATTTGCGGAGGAACGCTGGCCCGCTGCGCCGCGGAAGGGGTCCATATCACGCTCGTCTGCGCCACCAAGGGAGAGATGGGGCGAAGGGTGGGGAACCCGCCTTATGCCCACCGGGAGAGCCTGCCGGCGCTCCGGGAGAAGGAGCTGCGGGACGCCTGCGCGGAACTCGGCATCGCCGATTTGCGCTTCCTGAACATCCGGGATAAAATGGTAGAATGCGAAGACCCGCAACGGCTGGCGGACCGCATCCGCTCCGTCATGGAGGAGGTCCGGCCCGACGCCGTGCTGACATTTCACGAACGGTTCGGCGGCCACCCCGACCATTGCGCGATCGGCAAATGCACGGAGGCGGCGTTTCGGCAATACGGCGGAAACGCCAAGCTGTATTTCGTATGCTGGGAAGGCATCGGCCGCCATCCCGAGCGATACGGGCTCAGCCGGGACCGGATTGCGGCCGTCGACGTCGGCTGCTGCCTCGCGGCGAAAATGCGGGCGTTCCGCTGCCATCGGACCCAGTCCGACATGATGGAATGGCTGTGGGGCCCGGACGACGAAGCGATTCGGCATTTCGGCGCGACGGAGTATTTGATCGGCGACAGCCGGCGGTTTCCGTAAAGGCGCCGGCGGGTGCGCCTTGTCTTAAGCGGGTCCGGCCGGCGATGGGAAGGAGAGAAAGCCGTCCATGGTTTCCGAATCGCAAGCCTATTTCATCCGCACGCAAGAGCAGCGGGAACTGCTGAATGCGGCGTCCCGCCTTGCGGAGCGATTCGCCGGGCGGGCGGACCGGCACGACCGGGAAGGCTCGTTTCCTTTTGAAAATTTCGAGGAGTTGCGGCAGGAAGGCATGCTGGCGCTGACCGTGCCGAAGCGGTACGGGGGGCGCGAGATCGGCCTGTACGACATGCTCCTGCTGCTCGACTGCCTGGCGCAAGGCGACGGATCGACGGCGCTGGGGCTCGGCTGGCACCTGGGCTTACTGATGAACTTGCGCGAGTCGCAGGTCTGGGACGAGGCCATCTACCGCCGGGTGTGCGAAGACGTCGTCGGACAAGGGGCCCTCATCAACAGCTGCGCCACCGAGCCGACTTCCGGAAGCCCGAGCCGCGGCGGCCTGCCGCAGACAACGGCCCGGAGCACGCCGGACGGGTGGGAGCTGAACGGGCACAAAACGTGGAGCACGCTCAGCCCGATTCTGCACTATTTTATCGTGACCGCGGGCGTGCCGGAGGAGAACGGGGTCGGCGACTTCCTCATTCCGCGCGGAACGCCGGGCATGAGGATCGTCGAGACGTGGGACAGTCTCGGCATGCGCGCGACGGGAAGCCACGATCTATTGCTAGACGGCGTGCATCTGCCGCGAGAAGCGCTGGTCAAGCTGCATCGGAGGGGAGAGGCCGCGCCGGCCGCTCCCGTCCGGGACAGCGGCGGATGGCTCTTGCACATTCCCGCCGTCTATATCGGCATCGCCGCCGCGGCCAAGAAGTTCGCCGCCGCTTTTGCCGCCGACTATCGGCCCCATTCGCTGCCCGGACCGATCGCCGAGCTGCCGAAAGTCCGGGAACGGATCGGGGAGATGGAGCTGGAGCTGTTCGTCGCCCGCAGCGTCCTGTACCGGACGGCGGAAGATTGGGACCGCGATCCGGACCGCAGGGCGGGCATGCGCGCCAAACTGGCCGCCGCCAAGCATTGCGCGACCAATGCGGCGATTCGGGTGGTCGATACGGCGATGCGGATCGTCGGCGGGGCCAGCCTGTTCAAGAAAAATCCGCTGGAGCGCTATTATCGGGACGTCCGCGCCGGTCTGCACAATCCGCCCATGGACGATGTCACCGTCGGCCTGATGGCCCAGGAAGGGTTAAGCGACGCCCAAGAGAAAGAATCTCCGTGAAGGGAGAGCGGTTCCCGAAGGATGGATCCTCGAGCGGATCGTCCCCGGCCAGCAGGCCGTAGAGGAAAAAGGGACGGTCGGCATCAAGCCGTGGCAGCCCAAAAAATGAAATTTGCGGCGTAAAAATGAAAAAATCGCATTAAAAATCCCTTCTTTTGGAGAAAAATCGTAACGATCGCCCTTGAAAAAGTCAAAGGGCGATTTTTAAAATAAATGTTAGCACTCCTCATTAATGAGTGCTAGTAATTTTCATATGGAGGGAGCAGGCCATGATCAACGTTTATTCCGACACAGCGGAAATCGGCCGGTTTTCGGCGGCGCCGCTGCGCTGCGGGAACCGATCGGCCGGACCCGGCGGCATGCATCCGTGACCTGGCATTTGCCGTATCCCGTAAGCATCAAAGAAGGAGTGATCGCGAATGAAAGCATTGTTGCTGGCGGGAGGTCTCGGCACGCGCATGAGACCCCTAACGGAATGGATGCCGAAACCGATGGCTCCGGTAGGGAACCGGCCATGGCTGGAACACTTGGTGCTGCATTTGAAAGATCAGGGTATCGACGAATTCGTTTTTGCCGTCAAGCATTATCCGGACAGGATCCGGGACTATTTCGGCGACGGCAGCCGATTCGGCGTCCGCATCGAATATGCGGTGGAAACGAAGCTGCTCGGAACGGCGGGGGCGATCAAAAACGCCGAGCCGCTGCTCAGCGACCGCTTTCTCGTTCTGAATGCCGACATCATCTATCAAGTTCCGCTCGTACCGCTGCTCGACTATCACGCCGGACACGGCGGCGCCGTGACGATCGGCCTGACCGAAGTCGACGATCCGTCCCATTACGGGGTCGTGGAACAGACCGATTCCGGACGCATCGTGCGCTTCGTGGAGAAGCCGCAGAAACAGGAGGCGCCGTCCAACCGGATCAACGCCGGCGTGTACGTGATGGAGAAAAAGGCGCTTTCGTTCATTCCGCCCGGGCGGCAAGTGTCGATCGAGCGGGAAACGTTCCCGCTGCTCATCCAGCAAGGCTTGGGCGTGTACGGCATGCCGCTGCGCGGCTACTGGATGGACATGGGCACCCGGGAGCGCTACCGCCAGGTGCATTGGGACCTGCTCGACCGCAAGCTGAATCTACCGCTGAAAGGAAAGGAGAACGGCAAGGGCATATGGCAAGGAGAAAATATCGAAATCGGCTCCGGCGTCTTGTTCGTGCCGCCGGTGCTCATTGGCGACCGTGTCCGAATTGGTGACCGCAGCGTGATCGGCCCGTACGCGGTTATCGGCGACGATTGCGAGCTGGGCAGAGGCGTGCGCTGCACGGAGACGATCGTGTGGGACCACTGCAAAGTTTCGCACAACACGCAGCTTAACCATTGCATTTTCGGCAGCGATCTGGAAATCGGCGCCCGCCAGATTTTGTACGAAGCGGTGATGAACCGGATGCCGGAGGCGATGCTGCCATGAGCCGAATCGCTTACTTAAGCACGTATATCCCGAAACGATGCGGCCTCGCGACCTATACGCACCATCTGCGGCAGAGCGTTCGCGCCGCCAAAGGCTGGAGGGGCATCGATCCGGTGTTGGTCGTCACGGACGAACGGGACGATACAGCCGCGCCGGATCCCGCGCTATGGCCGCTGCCCAAACACGCGAAGTCCGCTTACGTCAAGGCGGCGGACAAAATCAACCGCAGCGACGTCGCAGTCGTGTCGCTGCAGCACGAATTCGGCATTTTCGGAGGGGAAGCCGGCGATTACGCGCTCGCGTTTCTGGAACGCGTCCGCAAGCCGGTCGTGACGACCTTCCACACGGTGTTCGAGCACCCGCAGGAACCGTATGCTTCCATTCAGAAACAAATCGCCGAGCGGAGCGAACGGATCGTCGTGATGAACCGCCAGGCGGTGCGCTTTCTGTCGGAGGCGTTCGCGATTCCGAAGGAGAAAATACGCTTTATCCCGCACGGCGCACCGGTTCCCGTTCCCGGCAAACGGGAGGAGATGCGGCGCAAGCTGGGCTGGACGGACCGCAAGGTGATCATGACGTTCGGCCTGCTGAGCCGCGGCAAGGGGCTGGAAACGATCCTTCGCGCGCTGCCCGGCGTCGTTCGCGAAGTGCCGGAGACGCTGTACGCGATTGTCGGCCAGACCCATCCGGAAGTGAAAAAGCGCGAGGGGGAAGCGTATCGGCAACAATTGCGGGAGCTGATTCGCAGCGAAGGGCTCGAACGGAACGTCGTCATGATCGACCGTTATGTGGAGGAAGACGAGCTGATCGGCTTTTTGTCGTCCTGCGATCTGTACGTGACGCCTTACCCGGGCGTTCAGCAGATTACGAGCGGGACGCTGGCCTATGCCGTCGGACTCGGCCGCCCGGTGCTCAGCACGCCTTACGCCTACGCCAAAGATCTGCTCGGCGACGACAGCACGCTGCTCATCCCGTTCGAAGACGTAGCCGGTTGGCAGAGCCGGATGACCGCCATGCTCGGCGACGCGGAGCGGCTGCGTTCGTGCGAGAGGCTGATCGCCAGCATCGGAGCCGGGATGGCGTGGCCGCAGATCGGGCGTCTTTACTTGCAGCTGTTCGAGGAAACAATCCGCAGCGAGGAGCTTTACGGGCAGGTGCTTAAGGCATAATGAGCGCAGAGGCAAAAGCGGTCCGGCAAGGGCGGGTCGGGTTTCGTCATTTGACCCGGCTGACCGACGACACCGGCCTGCTGGAGCACTGCCTGGGACCGATTCCAAGAAGACGGGAAGGCTATACGACCGACGACAACGCCAGGGCGCTGTGGGCCTGCCTGGACTGGATGGAACTGGCGCCGCCCGAAGAGTGCGAGCGGCTAAGGAAACTGGCCGACACCTATTTGTCGTTTCTGCTGTGGGCCCAGTCCGAGGACGGACGGTTCCACAACAACTTCTTCTACGACCGCTCGCCGGAGCCGGAGCAGCCGTCCGACGACTGCACCGGCCGCACGCTGTGGGCGCTGGCGCTGGCGCGGCGCCGGTCTTCCGACCGCGGGCGGCGCTTCGCCGCGGAGACGATGCTGCGGCGAAGCGCGGAAAGCGCCGCCGCCATCGCTTCGCCGCGCGGCTGGGCGTATGCGCTGGCGGCTTGCCGCCTGCTGCAGGAGCCGGCGGACGAGCGGGCGGACGGGGGGGCCGCAGCCGCCGAACTATCCGCGCTGGCTGCGCTGGCGGATCGCTTCGAACGGCGGCTGGCCGAGGCGTACCGCGCTTCTTCCGACCGCAGCTGGCGCTGGTTCGAGCCCATGCTCACCTACGGCAACGGGCTGCTGCCGTGGGCGCTGCTCCGCTCCTACGCGGCCACCGGCCGCCGCGAAGCGCTGGAGATCGGGCTGGACGCCTTACGCTTCCTGATCGAGCGGATGACCGCGCCGCAAGGCTGGATCCGCCCGATCGGCAACCGCGGCTGGTGCACGCGGGAGTCGTGCAGCCTGTGGGACCAGCAGCCGCTGGAGGCGATGAAGCTGGCGCTCGCCGCGGAGCAGGCGTACCGGATCACGGGGGAGGAAGCGTACCGCGATGTCGTTCGGGCGTGCCGGGACTGGTTTTACGGGTCCAATGACGTCGGAGCCGTCCTGGTCGACCCGGAGGAAGGCGCATGCTGCGACGGTCTCGGTCCCGACGGACCGAACGTCAACTGCGGCGCGGAATCGACGCTGTCCTACCTGCTGACGGAAGCCGTCTACGCGCGCGTGTGCGATGAGCAATCCGAAGCCGACGTCGGCAGGCGGGCGGTCGAAGCGGTCCCTTAAGCCGTTGGGACCGCCTGCGTGCTCGCCCCGGCCGTGAGCGAACCGATCGAGTAGGGGAGGGGGCGGCTAGCCCCCGTCCTCTCAAACCGCCCGGCATGCGGGTTCGCACTAGAGGTTCCAAAAGATTGACGAAGTTTTACATAACGGGAAAGCATCCTATTCAGCCCTTTTATTTCCTGATAGGAGGTCGGAAGGGCATCATTTATGTTAAGTATCAACTTTCCGCCGCAGAGCGTGTCGCCGATTTCAACACGCATTCCCCTGCACGGTTGCTTGCGACGAAAATGTTGCAATCGTCGGCGTAGCGGACGAATCGTAGTCCACGCCGGGTTCGTTCTTTGTCCGGATCATCCAGCAGGATGTTCGCCAAAAGCGGGCTTTCTTCTTCCGTCCTCTGACAAACTCCACTCCAACGTCCAGCGTTTAAAGCAAGCGCGAACGCGTTTCAGGTTGGTTTGAAAAAACGACCCGAATGTCGCGCATCGTCATGCTGTACGCGCGAATTGCCGGGCTTCCCGCCAAAGCGCCGGGGATTCGTCCCGAGGACGACAGCGGCAAAGGAATACAAAGAAGGCAGTTCAGATCCGGTCGACCCGCTTAACTGCCTTCAGGACCCTTTACCTTATCGCCCGGATTGGGACATTTGCCGAAAGTGGAACCTCCAGATGACCTTGAGCACGGAAGCGACGACCACGTAAATGAACAGGATGCGAAACGTCTGATAGCCGGACACGACGGACAAGTCGGCGCCGACTTCGTGCGCCATGATGCCCATCTGATCCATGCCGCCGGGTGCCAGGCTGAGGAGCGCCGTGGCCGGGGAGACGGCGTGGATGCGGGTGAGCAGCGAGCTAAAGCCGAACGAGCCGGCGATCAGGATCGCGCCGCTGGCCACCGACATCGCGATCGTCCGGACTTTGCGCTCCAGCTTCTCCGGATGCAGCATCAGCCCGACGTGCGCGCCGATCATGAACTGGGACAGGTCCAGCAGCGCGGACGGCAGCGCCGGACCGTTCAGGCCGGCCAGATGAACGGCAGCGGTGCCGATCATCGGCCCCAGCATGAAGGCGGTCGGCAGCTTCAGCCGCTGTCCGGCCCAGGCGCACAGCACGCACAGCGGGGCGAAGATCCAGATATTCGGGAACAGGGCGGCCCAGGCTTCGCCGCCCGCTGCCGGCGCCGCGCCCGCGCCTGCGACGGCATGATCCGCGCCGAGCAGCGGGCTGTACAGCAGAAGCGGCACGCAGAAGATGATCATCATCAGCCGGGTAACCTGCAGAAAGGTGACGACGGTCAGGTCGACGCCCGGAAATTCTTCGGCCAGCGTCACCATTTGCGACAGGCCGCCCGGGATGCTGCCGGTCATCATCGTCGGAAAGTCGACGCCGGTCAGCTTGGACAGCGCGAAGGCGATCGTCGCGCACAGCGCGAGAAGGGCGAGCGTCATCGTCAGCATCGACGGCAGCTGGCGCACGATTTCCGCCAGGGCGGACGGCGTCAGCGACAATCCGGTCGTATAGCCGACGATGACGATGCCGGCGTCCCGGATCCGGTTCGGCCATGTCAGCGGCCATTTCAGCAGCCTGGAGCCGACCAGGACGGCCGCCATCGGTCCGAGCAGCCACGGAATCGGCAGTTGCAGCAGCGTGAACAGAGCGCCGCCCGCCAGGGCGACGATGCCGGTGAGCAAGATGCGGCGCAAGGCATTCATCGGCTGCTCACCGGACGGCAATTCTCTTTCATTTGAACCTCCCGAACCGCGTATGACGGAATGCCAACCTATTTTACCATCATAGTGCAGTCCGGTCCGTTTGACAAATCTACCGGTCTCCCCCCGACTCATAGATTTCGCCGAGCCGTTGGGCCGCAGCTCCCCAGCTGAAGCGGCTTAGGCAATCTTCGCGCGCTTGCCGCCTGAGCCGTTCGTACAGTTCCCGATGGCTCATCAGAAGAACGATCGCATCCGCGAACGCTTTCGGATTGCGATAATCGCTGACGAGCAGACCGTTCCGGTAATGGCGCACGATTTCCTTGATTCCGCCGTTGCTTGAAGCGATGACCGGCAGTCCGGCGGACATCGCCTCGACGTTGACCAGCCCGAACGCTTCATGCTTCTGCGACGGGCAGACGAAGGCGTCCGCCTGTTGGTAGACGCGGTGAATGCGGCGATGGGGCACGGTGCCTAAAAATCGGGCCCGGATGCCGAGCCGGGCGGATAAGCGTTTCATCCGGCGCATATATCCCCGGTTCGGCGATCCGCCGGCCAGGATGACCCGGATCGGCCGGGGCGCCCGGGCTCGGGCCAGCTTCACGGCTTTCAGCAGCACGGGAACGCCTTTGCGCGGGATGATTCGCCCCGCGAACAGAACGGTGAACGCTCCGCTTGCGGAGGAGCCGGCCTTCGGCGTGAACCGGGCCGTGTCGACGCCCAGCCACATTTTGCGGATTTTCCCGGCGACGGCGGGGAACCGGGCGGACAGCCGGCTCTGCAGCGAAGCGCTGTTGGCCACGATCAAATCCGCCTTGGACAGGCAGCGGGCGGCGGACGTTCGGGAGAGATAAGGCGGGCTTACAAAAGTGAGCGAGTGCAGAAACAGGGAGACGGGAGTGTCCGGACACATCCGTTTGATCGGGCCGACGAATCGGGGACGGTTGTCGATCTGGATCCGGTCGAATTTGCGGCCCGCGAGCCATCGCTTGACCTGCGACAAATACGCCGCCGGGCTCCCGGTCGGCACCCGGTGAATCGCGACGCCGTCGATCCGCGAGAAGGAGCCGTAACGCTTGTGCCGGCGGCTGACGACCGTCACCTCGTGACGGCGGGCCAGTTCCTTGGCGAGCGCCAGAATGGAGATCTCGACCGAACCGCCCAGCACGGGAGGAACCGGGATTTGCTCGGGAGCGACGATCAGAATGCGCATGTTCCTTGACCCCCCGCGCTCATGGATTCGTCCGGCCGATGCTTCGGGCATAGCGCATCATGCGGTCGTACATCGAAGGGCTGATGTTTTTCAGCGGATAAAATTGGGGATGGCGCGAATTGACTTCCAGCACCCGAAGGCGACCGCCGCGGTCATACGCGAAATCGATTCCCATCTCGTACATGCCCGCCTTCCGGGCGCTCAGCACGCGGGCGATGCGATACGAGGCGCCGGTCAGTTGCGCGAGCCGCTTTCGCCTTCGGGACCGAGGCAGGCCGAGATCGCGAAACAGACGGTTCAACAAGACGATGCGGCCGCCGCGGGCGTAATTGTTGACGATGCGGCCGGGTTTGCCGACTTTCGCGAAGATGCCGGTCAGCGTCCAGGGGCCGCCGCGCTTGCGCTGCATCATCGAACGGATATCGTAGGTGCGGCCGTTCACTTTCTCCAGGGCAATGCCTTGCTGGACGATCCGCCTGCCGCTCCCGCGCCGCCGAAGATAGCGGTACAGGGCGTCCGGGTCGGCGAAAGCGGCGGTTTGCCCGCCGGAGGATCGGAGCCGGTAGCGTCCGCTCGCTCTCCGGACCCGGTAGATGCCGAGTCCCAGCGAGCCGATGTCGGGTTTGACATAGACGGTGCCATGCTTTTGCGCCATCCGCGTCAGGTTCGTCTTATTGAAAGCCGACGTACGCGGCAGCCATTTCCGCACTTTCGCGTCTTCCGCCAAATAGCGGTGCACGCGCAGTTTCCCCGCAAGCCAGCTGCTTCGGTACTTTTTGTCGCTCAATCGATCTCACCCCGGTAATACTGTACGGGCATGCGAACCGAAGCGAGTGTGCGAATGCGCAAGCCGGCCAAATTTCCTTCAATCGCCATCGCACCGCAATGCTCGGCATTGCTTACTGCGATGGCACGCCTTCATCAAACCGGTACGAGCCGTAACGGATCGCGTTGCGCAGACTGACCCAGATGTCCGGGCTTTCGCCGCCCATCGGCCAATAGGCGTAACCGGCCAGCCCACGGCTTTCGCCGAACAGCGTTTTGAGTGCGAGCGACCGTCCGTCTTCCAGCCAGATGCGGTGCCGGACGTTTCCGCTCCAGTAAACGGCGGTGTACTGACCCAGCTTGTCGTCCCAGACCGGCTTCAGCGGCAGCGCGCTTACGAAGTCGTTCTGGCGGATCAGCGTCCATTCGCTGGACGCCGTGCCGCTTGCGCTCTCCGTCCAGTCGCGGGTGTAAAACGGCAGCGCCAGAATCGTTTGGCCGGCCGGAACTTGTCCGAGCAGAGCGGTCAGGCCTTGCTGCAGCCAGGGGAGGGAAGAGACGGACCCGGCCTGCGGGTCTCCGTCCCAGTGCTCGTCGTAGCCCATCAAAACGATGTAGTCCGCGCGCTTGCCCAGCGCGGCGAAATCGAACGCGGCGGTCCAGTCCGTGCCGAAGTCCGGCGAGACGTTCACCGACAATACGGCGCCTTGCGCATGCAGCTGCCGGGCCAGTTCCTCCACGAATTGCGTCAACAGGTCTTTGTCTTCAGGCGCGATATTTTCGAAATCGAGGTTGACGCCGTCGATATCGTTTCGCCGGACGCTGTCGGACAGCGCCTGGATGAACGATTTCCGCAAGTCCGCCTGGGCGAGCAGCCGGTGCGTCGCTTCCGGATCGAAGCGGTTGCCTGCCATCGACCATACCTTCAAACCGCGGCCGTGCGCCCACGCCGTCAGGGAAGGGTCGGCGCCGTCGTCCAGCCCGCCGTCCGCATTCAGGAAAAACCAGCGCGGCGACAGCGTGTTGACGTTCGAACCGGCAACCTGCTGCTTGTACTGCGCGGTCGTCTGCCCGTACTGCCAGCCCATCCGGATGCGGGAAGCCGGCGGTTCCTTCCGGGTCTGATCGAACCAGTCCGGCCGCGACGCGACGCGGTCGATCAATGCGGCCGCTTCCTGCCGGGTGATCGGGTCTTGTGGGCGAAACTTCCCTTGATCCCCGCTCATCAGGCCGAGCTGCTGAAGTTTCCGGACCGCTCCGAGCGCCCATGAATCGACGGCGCTGCGGTCCAGGTAGGACAAGTCGCCGCGCGAAGGAGCGCCGGTGCTCAGCTTGAGCGCCCGGGCGAACAGGACGGCGGCTTCCTGTCGGGTGACGGGACGGCCGGGCTCGAAGCGGTCGGCGGCGGTCCCTTTCGCGATTCCGAGCTGCACCGCCGGCTGCACCCATTCGTAGTACCAGGCGGATTTCGGCACGTCCCGGTATGGATTGACGGGGGCCGCGACCGGCTCGAGCGCCAGCAGCCGATCCAGCAGGGCGACCCATTCGGCCCGGGAGATCGCCCGGGTCGGCTCGAAGATGCGGGGGCTTGTTCCGTTCAGAATATGTAAGCCGTTCAAGTGAACGATGGCGCCGATCGCGTAGCTATGGGAGATGTCGTCGAACGGAAGGGCGGCCTGTGCCTCCGCCGATAGCGGATGCGGTTGCGCGAAACAGGCCCAGATCAACAGGATCACGGCCAATTTGCCGCCGATGGAGCGCAAGTTCATTTCAACCTATCACTCTCTTTTTCCCCAAAATAGATAGCGTCGCTCTTTCATCTTAAACGAAACGGTTCGCGAGCCCTACCCTAAAATTTTGGAAGAGGGCCGATTTTGTCGAAATTTAATGGCGCACATAGGTCTGAACAATAAAATCGAATATTGACAATTTGTCAGACAAAAAATATGATATAGCTAAGTCAAACGGGGTGGTAGCAAGATGTAAACGGTTTAAATAAGAGAAATAGAGCAAGGAGTGGCTTTGATGTCTGACAACTTGGGGAAAAGTTTGGAAGAGCGAATTTTGGAGATGATTGTCGGATGTCTGCAAACCGGGAAAAAGCTCCCCACCGAGAAACAGATGGCCGAGACGTTCGGCGTCAGCCGGGCGGCCATCCGGGAAGCGCTCAGCGCCTTCGAAGCGAGCGGAACGGTCATCGCCCAGCAGGGCAGCGGCCGCTACGTGCAAATGCCCGACGTCAGCAGCCAAATTACCGACGGCTGGAAAATCCTCATTCGTTCCAAGCCGGAACTGCTGCTGGAGCTTCTGGAAATCCGAACGGTGCTGGAGCTCGGGTTTCTGCCCAAGGCGATCGACCGGCTGGAGCTTCCGGACATTCAGAAATTGAAGCAGCTCGTCGACGTCATGCTGGAGCGGTCCGGCAACGGAGAAGATTTCGTCAGCGAGGACCGGGAATTCCACCGCGTGCTGTTTTCCGGCTCCGGCAACATTTTGCTGGAACAATTGCTGAAAGCGTTCTGGGATTTGTACGAGCAGTCGAACGCGGTGCGGCACCACGCGAATTTGCGGCAAATCGCCGAAGTGCACCAGCAGATGCTGGAAGCGATCGCCCGGAAAAACGCGGATCAGGCCATCAGCCTGATGAAGCAGCAGTTCGAAGACGCCCGGTACCGCATTTCGATGTCTCTTGCGTAAAGCAATGCCGGGCATTGCGGTGCACGAGCGACGAAGTCGTCTCGACCCGCGTCATCGCAGTAAGCAATGCCGGGCATTGCGGTGCGATAAGCGATAAGCGATAAGCGACGAGCGATTCGCGATGCGCGACAGCCGGCGGAACGACAACTTTTAAGGGGGTGATGCGCGGCGTCATCGCACGGCGTCCGACAGGGCATGGTGCTACGGCAAGGTTCGGTGAAGAAGGGCGATCATAACCGAGGAGGACAATGCGAATGAAAGGGAAAGCCATTGCCAAGCCAATTATCGGAAAGGGCAGAGCGCTGCTCGCTCTGCTGATCATCGCTTCATTGCTGGCCGCATGCGGCGCGAAATCGGAATCCAAAGAGGGGTCGTCCGCTCAGCCGAGTGAAAGCGGAAACAAAGAAAGCGCAGCCAAAACGGTTGTCAACTACTGGTACTGGCTGGACGATGCGTCGAACAACACGATGGAAGAGCTGATCCAGAAGTTCAACCAGAGCCATCCGGACATCCAGGTCGTCGGGCGGATGATCCCGTTCAGCGACTATCAGCAAACGCTGATCAATTCGTATTCGACCAACGCTTTGCCGGATGCGGCCCGTTTCAAGGATTGGTGGATCGGGCAGTTCACCGAGAACAAGCTGCTGGAGCCGCTGGACGAATATACGAAAAACTGGGAGTACCGCGGCGACATCGACGACGTGTTCTGGAACACCGGCCGCACCGCGGACCCGAATTCGCCGGTGTACATGATGCCTCATCAGTATATTACGTTCTACCTGTACTACCGGAAAGACTTGTTCGAGCAGGCGAACCTGCAACCGCCGAAAACGTTCGACGAGTTCCTGAACGCGGCCAAGAAGCTGACCGATCCGTCCAAGCAGCGCTACGGATTCGCCTATCGGGGCGGCAGCGGCGGCCAGGACCAATGGTACGCGTTCATGCTGGCGGGCGGCGCCCGCATGGTGGACGACCAGGGCAACATCGTCATCAACAATGAGAAAGCGGTCGAAGTGAACAACTGGTATTTGGATCTGTTCAGGAAGTACAAGGTGGCGCCGCCCACGGCCATATCCGACTCGTACGCGCAGCTGATGGCCGGATTCCAGGCGGGAACGACCGCGATGATGGCTCACCATATCGGCAGCTACGAGACGCTGCACAAGGCGCTCGGGGACAAGCTCGGCGTCGTGCCGATGCCGCAGGCCGATCCGGCTCACCCGGCGACGATGGGCACGATGACCGGCAACGTCATGTTCTCGTCGAGCAAAAACAAAGAGGCGACCTGGACGTTCCTGTCGTGGCTGTCGGGTCCGGAAGCGACCGACATTTTGTCGAAATCGACCAACGGTCAATTGCCGGTGCTGAAATCGCTTACGAGCAAACCGGAATACCAGTCGCGCAACGAAGGATGGAAAGTGGCGCTCGAGTCGGAGAAATTCGCGCACGTCTGGCCTCCGCTCAAAGGCGTCGGCACGATCGCCGGCCATACGTGGAAAGACAACAGCGATCTGGCTTTGTTCAATAAAATCGACAGCAAGCAAATGCTCGACGAAATCGCCAAGGCGCTGCAAGAGAAATAAACCAAGCGGCAACGAAAATTGTGCCATTCTACAACCGGACAGAGGAGAACGAGCATGAACAAGACCCTGGCTGCCCGTGTCCAGCCGCAGGTGAAGACGAAGAGGCGGGGCAAGCTGTCCAAATACTTGTACTTGCTTCCGGCAGCGGCACTCATTATCGGGGTCATCGGCTATCCGGTCGCGCGGGCGCTGGTGCTCAGCCTGTTCGACTACAATCCGCTGGGCGGCGGCAAAACCTTTGTCGGCTTCGGAAACTACGCCGCCATCTTAAGCGACCGCGTGTTCCGGAAAGCGATGGGGAACTCGGCCTTCTGGACGTTCGGCTGCGTCTTTCTCCAGGTCGTGTTCGGACTGCTGGGCGCCGTCCTGCTCAATCAGAATTTCAAGGGACGGGGGCTCGTCCGGGGGTTGACCTTGATCCCCTGGGCGACCCCCAGCGTCCTGGCCGCGATGATGTGGATGTGGATTCTGGACGGCAACTACGGCGTGCTGAACGATCTGCTGAAGAAAGCCGGGCTGATTGCGCAGCCGGTTCCGTGGATTTCGCAGACAGGGACGGCCATGCCTTCGCTGATGCTGATCGACCTGTGGCAAGGCATCCCCTATTTCGCCGTCATGCTGCTGGCGGCGCTGCAGACGGTCCCGGGCGATCTGCTCGAAGCGGCGAAACTGGACGGAGCCGGTCCGTGGAAAGCGTTCTGGAAAGTCGTGTTTCCGCTGATCGTGCCGACGCTGATGATTACGACGATCCTCCGCATCGTCTGGACGGCGAGCTACATGGATCTGATGATGGTCGTGACCCAGGGAGGGCCGGCATATTCGACGCTGACGATTCCGATGGACGCCTACTATACGGCCTACTCGGATCTGAAATTCGGCGAAGCGACGGCCATGGCGGGCGTTCAGGCGATTTTGCTGCTTATCGTCGTCGTCATTTACCTCAGACTGATGAGCAGACAAGGAGCGCTGGACCATGGCAAATAAACGGATACCCGCCTTCAGGATCGCATTATGGGCGCTGCTCGCCTTATGGCTGCTGTTTGCACTCGGCCCGTATGTCTGGATGCTGCTGACTTCGCTGAAGACGTCGGCGGAGCTGTTCACCTGGCCGGTCCGGTACTTGCCCGCGAAGTGGACGGTGCAAGCCTACCGGGACCTGGTCGGCACGACCGATTTCATCCGATTCATGAGAAACAGCGTCATCGTCGCCGGCAGCACGATGATCTTCACGCTGCTGCTGGCCGTTCCGGCCGGGTTTACGCTGTCCAGGCACGCGTACCGCGGCAAGTCGGTCATCTTGTCGCTGCTCGTCGCGTCGCAGTTTTTCCCGTCCATTCTGCTGGTGCTCGCGCTGTTTCCGATTATGAGAAGCATGGGACTGACCCAGAATCTGTTCGGATTGGTGATCGTCTACACGGCTTTCGTAACGCCGTTCACCATCTGGCTGATCAAAGGGTTTTTCGACAACATCCCTACCGACGTGGACGAAGCCGCCAAGATCGACGGGTGCAGCGAAATCCGGATGATCTGGCACGTGCTCTTGCCGGTCGTCGTTCCCGGAATTGTGGCGGCCGCGGCTTATATCGTCATTTATTCGTGGAACGAGTTTTTGTTCGCGGTGACGTTCGCTTCGAGCGCCGAGACGAACACCGTTCCGGTCGGGCTCAAGACGTTTATCGGGGACTACGTCACGCGCTGGGACCTGCTCACCGCGGGCGGCGTCACGGCCGCCATTCCGATTCTCGTCTTTTTCCTGATCATCCAGCGTCGGCTGATCAGCGGCCTGACGTCCGGCGCCGTGAAGAGCTGAGGGCGACGGCCACAGAAGCGACAGCATAGAGAAACGAGACTGGAGGATTCCATATGCACAATCTGCAGCAAATCGCCCGCCGCATCCGGCGGGACGTCATTCAGATGATCGCGGCGAACGGTTCCGGCCACGTCGGCGGGGCGCTCGGCGTTGCGGAACTGATGGCGGTGCTGTACTTCGAGAAAATGCGGCACGCGCCGGACCGCCCGGACTGGGAGGACCGCGACCGCTTCCTGCTCAGCAACGGCCACGTCTGCGCGGCCCTGTATTCCGCCTTGGCGCGCAGCGGCTACTTTCCGGCCGAGGAGCTGCTCACGTTCCGCCGGATCGGCTCGCGGCTTCAGGGCCACCCTTCGCGCCACGACCGGCTTCCCGGCATCGAGACGGCCTCCGGGCCGCTCGGGCAAGGCTTGTCCATCGCCAACGGGGTGGCGCTCGGACTGCGGCAGCGGGGAAGCGAGGCGAGCGTCTATTGCCTCGTCGGCGACGGGGAGATGCAGGAAGGCCAGATCTGGGAAGCGGCGATGACGTCCGCGCACTACCGGCTGAACCATCTGGCGCTGATCGTCAACTGGAACGAGCTGCAGATCGACGGGAAGGTGCGGGACGTCATGAACGTCGATCCGATCGCGGACAAATTGGCCGCTTTCGGCTGGCACGTGCTCGACATCGACGGCCACGACATCGGCCAGATCCGGGGCGCGATCGACGAGTTCCAAAGCCGCAAGACGGACAAGCCGTGCGCCATCATCGCCCGGACGGTCATGGCCAAAGGCGTGCCGTTCATGGAAAACCAGGCGGTCTGGCACGGCAAAGTGCCGTCCGCGGACGAATCGAGGCGGGCGCTGGAAGCGATCGGTCCGAGCGAAGCGTTCGCCGATCTGGCCGGCTGACAGTTGGGTGCGGCATGCATTGCCGCCGGCGCAAACAAACATCAGGGGAGAGAAACGATCATGAGTTCAGTAAGCGGACGCGACGCTTTTGGAAAAGCGCTGCTCGAACTGGCCGAACAAAACGAGAAAGTGGTGGCGCTGACCGCCGATTTGGCGGAAGCGATCCGCGTGCATTGGTTTGCCGAGAAATACCCGGAACGGTTCTATCAGATCGGCATCGCCGAGCAGGATATGATCGGCACGGCGGCCGGGCTCGCGCTGGCGGGGCTCGTGCCGTTCGCCACCACCTTCGCGGTGTTCGCCGCAAACCGTGCCAACGAGCAAATCCGGATGGCGGTGTGCTACAACCGGGCGAACGTCAAAATTGCCGTCAGCCACGGAGGCATTACGCCCGGCGAAGACGGCGCCACGCACCAGGGGCTGGAGGACATCGCCGCGATGCGGCTCATGCCCGGTATGACCGTCCTCGTGCCGGCCGACGCGGAGGAAACGCGGCTGGCCACGTTCGCGGCGGCTGCGCATGATGGCCCCGTTTATTTGCGGCTGGGCCGGCTGCCCTTCCCGTCCGTGACCGACCGGGCGGAGCAGCCGTTTACGATCGGCAAGGCGCGCACGCTCCGTTCGGGCGAGGACGTTACGCTGATCGCCTGCGGCATCATGGTCGGCATGGCGATGGAGGCGAGCGACCGGCTGCGGGCACAAGGCATTTCCGCTTCGGTCGTCGACATGCACACGATCAAGCCGATCGACCGCGAGACAATCATCGCCGAAGCCCGCAGAACCGGCTGCATCGTCACCGCCGAGGAGCACTCGGTGCTCGGCGGCTTGGGCGGCGCCGTGGCGGAAGTGCTGACGGAACACGTCCCGGTGCCGCTGGTGCGGGTCGGAACGATGGACACGTTCGGCGAATCGGGAGATCCGAAATTGCTGCTGGCCAAGTACGGCCTGACGCCGGAGCGGATCGTCGAAGCGGCCCGACAGGCGATCGAGAAGAAAAAAGCGCTGGCGGCTCTGTCCCGTTAACCCCGGGAAGAGCGAAAGGCCGCCGTCGGATAGACGTCGGATAGATGTCGGATAGATGTTGAATGGCAGGAGGCACCGGATATGATCAAGCTGGGCGTCAACTCGTTGCTGTACAAAAAGTTCGACTTCTCCGTCGCCGTAAGGCACATCTCGGAAGCCGGATACGACGGCCTGTCGCTGAATGCGATCAAGAACAACGGCGAGCATCTGGACCTGTTCCGCTGGCGCGAGCAGCTCGATTCGCTTCGCCGCCTGGCTGCGGACAGCGGGCTGGAACTGTTGGCGATGGAAGTGTCCCATCTGTCGGGGGAATATTTGCAGCCGGCGTTCGAGGCGTGCGCCCATTGCGGCATCGGCATCGTCAACGTCGGGCCCGGCGGGCGGACCGGGGTGGAGGACGACGTCAAGCGCTCGATCGAGCAGCTTGCGAAATGGTCCGAGAAAGCGGCCGAATACGGCCTCGTGCTGTGCGCTAAAGCGCATCAGGGGCATTCGATCCACAATTCGGAGACGATGATGCGGGCGCTGCGGGAGATCGACTCCCCCGGCTTCGGCGTCGATTTCGATCCGAGCCACTACTACCGGGCGAACGAAGATCCGGTCGAAGTGCTGCCCCGCTTGCTGGACCGGGTGAGGCACGTACACATCCGCGACTGCAACGACCGCAGCCAAGGGGGAACGATTTACGACCAGACGTGCGGGCGGGGGAAAATCGATTTGCCGGCGCTGTGCCGAACGCTCGTCCAGGGAGGATACGACGGTCCGGTCGATCTCGAGATCATCGGTTCGGACGGCTATCCGCTCGAAGAGCTGGTGTCCGTCACCCGCGAAAACTATTTTTATTTAAACCGGCAGTTCCGAGGAGAAAACGCGTATGAAAAGATACTTTAAAGCGGAACCGTTCAGCGGATACAAGGAGCTGATCGGGCCAAAGGACGGCGTGCTGGAGTATTTGGCCTTGGGAAAGGCGGTGCTCGCCGCAGGCCAGACTTATCGGGCGTCGACCGAAGGCTATGAAACGGTGATCGTCCTGCTGAAAGGCAAGGCAACCGTGGCGGCGGAAGGCCGAACGTGGAGCGGTCTCGGCGGAAGGGACAGCGTGTTTCAAGGAAAGGCGACCGCCGTATACGTGCCGTGCCGGTCTTCATTCGAGATCCGGGCCGAAACCGCGCTGGAGGCGGCGATCTGCATGGTGAAGGCGGAACACCGCTTCGAGCCGTTCGTCATCCGCCCGGAGGAAGTTGTCGTTCATAAGCGGGGCAAGGACGCCTGGCAGCGCGAAGTGCACGACATCGTGGCGGACAACGCCGAAGGCCGGGTCCACCGGGTCGTGCTGGGCGAGACGTTCAACGAGCCGGGACAATGGTCGAGCTATCCGCCGCACAAGCACGACGGCGAGCATGCGCCGGAAGAGCCGCACTTCGAGGAAGTGTACTACTACCAGGTCGACCCGGAGCAAGGGTTCGGCGTCCAGCTTCACTACACGAAGGACGGGACGATCGACGACGCCTACATCATCCGTCCGGGCGACAGCTTCGCCATCGACAAGGGCTATCATCCGGTCGCTGCTGCCGGCGGATACCGCGTCTACTATTTGTGGTTCATGGCGGGAAGGACCGGCCGCAAGCTGCTGCCTTACGACGACCCCGACCACCGCTGGCTGAAGTAAAAAAGTATCGCGAGAACCCGGGAAATTTCTCCCGGGTTCTTTACGTTCTGGTTCATTTCCGGATGTTTTGGCGAAATAGAGGAACGCCGTTCCCTTATTTTGTCGCAACCCCGGCCGTTTTTCGGGCTCCGTCTGTGTTGTAGACTTTCATTACTTCGCTTATGCTGCATCAGCGGCATGGGAAGCGAACCAACAATTGCCGCTTTGGCTTCCGTCAGTTCCCGTACGCCGGGATATTCAGCATTTCCGGAACCGTTCGGAACGCGTAGCCCCGGCTTTGCAGCGTGCGCACGACATACGGCAGAGCGTTCACTGTATTCTGCAAGCTTTCGCCGACGCCGCCGGCAGCGTGCTGCAGCACGATCGATCCCGGACCGGCATGGGACAAAATGTTGGCGGCGACCTGCTCGGCCGAAATCGGCGTCCAGTCCAGGCTGTCGACGTTCCACAAAATGATTTTTTTGTTTATCCGGATCGCTTCCCGAATGAGCGGCTCGCTGAGCGCGCCGTAAGGGGGGCGCAGCAGCCGGGGACGCACGCCGGCAACGCGGGCAATCTCGTTGTCGGTTCTCGCGATCTGCTCACGCGCCTGAGCCAGCGGGATTCTCGCCAGATTCGGATGGTTCCAGGAATGGTTGCCGACGATATGCCCGTCGTTTACGATGCGGCGCAGCACGTCCGGGTTGGCCTCGATCCGGTTCCCGATGCAGAAGAAGGTGGCCTTGACGCCGAGCTCCCGCAGATCGTCCAGCACCCGCGGGGTCCAATAGGCGTCGGGGCCGTCGTCGAACGTCAGCGCGATTTCCTTGCGGGCGGGACCGTGCAGAATGACTTCGTTCGGAAACCGGCCGGCCCAATCGATATGTTCCGCGTGAGGCTGCCGCTCGCCGATCCGTTCCGGACCGCCCTCCAATTCGGGCTGCGGTGCCCGGCCGGCCCATGCTTGCTGCGGATATGCGGGCATGGCCGGATAAGGAACGTACGGCTCCGGGAGCGCCGCCATCGGATCGTACAGCCATAAAGGCGCAGGATATCGCAAATACATGGTCGATCACCTCACGAATAGCCTCCTGTACCGTATGCTCCTCCATTCGCCCAGGTTACAAATAACAAGGTTCAACGTTATTTTAAAAATGTTATTACAACATATTTATCCGGAGGGCGGCAGCGTGCCGACGGCACGCGCGGCCCTCCGACTCGATTTCAGGCGAGCAGCCGCGCCAGCCCGAAAGCGGCGGCGGCCGCCAAGCCGCCGACGATCGTCGTCTGGATGGCGTTTTTCCATGGAGCCGTTCCGGTAAATCGGCCTTTGATATAGCCGAAAATCATAAGGGCGATGAGCGTCAGCACAACGGATACGATCAAAGCCTCCGTAGGGCGGGGGATGAACAGGTACGGCAGCAGCGGCACCAGGCCGCCCGCAATGTAGGAGAGGGCGATGGTCAGCGCGCTTCGGCCCGCGCGGCCCGGCTCCGGCTTCTCCAATCCGAGCTCGAACTTCATCATAAAATCGACCCAGCGGTCCTGATTTTTCCTCATCGTCGCCGTAATCGACCGGATTTGCTCTTCCTCGAGGCCGTATTCCCTGAACACTTGAGCGACTTCCTCTTCTTCCTTCTCCGGAATTTCCTCCACTTCCCGGTATTCGCGCTGCAGCTCCGTTTCATAGTGCTCCGCGTCCGTGCGAGCGGCCAAATAGCCGCCCAATCCCATCGCGATCGACCCGGCGGCGATCTCCGCTCCGCCGGCCGCGAGAATCAGCGTCGTCGTGTCGACGGCCCCGGACAAGCCGGCGGCCAGCGCGAACGGAACGGTCAACCCGTCCGACATGCCGATGACGATGTCGCGGATGAGGTCCGAGCCGGTAAAATGCTTCTCCGTGTGGATGGAATGATCCATTTGGCGATCGCTCCTTATAAGCAGGTTGCCCAACGGTTTGTCCGCCGCGTGCGATCCGACGCGAATCGGACAATCGGGTTGGGCTTGATTGATTTTATCATACCAAAAAAAGGATGCGGGCAGTGATCTTTCGTCCTGAACAGATGTTCCTCTTGATTCGGCAAATATCCACAATCGTTAATCGTAAGGAATCGCAATTCGTTGGATTATGGAGAACTAGGGAGTTTGTATCGTACAGGCTGTGCCGCCATTACATACAATGCAACTGTAAGTACAAGACAGATCGAGAGGGAGGGAAGGCATCTTAGCCGAATCGGGCAGCATCCATCATGCGGTTGGCGATGTGTCCCCGGATAAATAGAGAGACAAGATTTTCGAAGAGGTGGTGCAGATGCATGACTTCATGATTATCACGACGATTGCCGCCTTTTTATGCACGATCGCGTTTATTTTCTGGAGGCCTCATGTCAACGAGGCGATTCCGGCAACGGTCGGCGCGGCCGTCGTTCTGCTGAGCGGCAGCGTGTCGCTGGCCGATATGGGGGCGATCCTCGAAACGATCGGCGGCGCGGCCGTTACCATCATGGCCACGATCGTCATGGCCATCGTGCTGGAGAGCTTCGGGTTCTTCCGCTGGGCGGCCGAGAAGTTGACGGAGAAAGCGAAAGGCTCGGGAATCCGGCTGTTCTGGTACACGAACCTGCTGTGCTTCCTGATGACCCTGTTCGTAAACAACGACGGCAGCATTTTGATTACAACTCCCATCCTGCTCATGCTGCTTCTGCGGCTGAATCTGAAAAACCATCAAAAAATTCCTTACCTGCTGTCCGGCGCGCTCATCGCGACCGCATCCAGCGCGCCGATCGGCGTCAGCAATATCGTCAACCTGATCGCGCTCCGAATTGTTCACATGGACCTCTATATGCACACGGCGATGATGTTCGTACCGGCTTCGCTCGGATTGGTTCTTCTGTCCGTCCTGCTGTTCGCCAACTTTTACCGCGCCATTCCCCGGAAGCTGCCTGCGATGCGGCCGGGACTCTGGCGTTTGCCGGCGGGGGATCGGGATCATCCGCTTAAGGACGATCCTTCGCCCGTACCGAAAGAGAAACAGTCGCGATTCATGCGCAACATTCTCATTTTCGTCTTCTGCGTTCGGATCAGTCTTTTCGCGGCTTCCTACTTTCACATTCCCATTGCCGTCGTGGCGGTGATCGGCTCCGTTTTCCTCTTGGCCTGGCGCTGGTACTATTTGCGGATCCCTCCGAGCGACATGCTGCGCAAAACGCCATGGTATATTCTCGTGTTCGCGTTCTCGATGTATGTGATCGTCTACGGCCTGAACAACGTCGGACTAACCGACTGGCTGGTGCAAGCGCTGAAGCCGGCAATATCCGGAGGAGGCTTGCTGCAGGCGAGCGTCGGGATGGGATTTCTGCTCTCCCTGCTGTCCAACGTCTTCAACAATCACCCGGCCCTGATGGTCGGAACGCTGACGTTGACCCACATGGGCCTGGATCCGCTGACGCTCAAAATCGCCTATCTGGCCAGCGTCATCGGCAGCGATATCGGTTCGCTGCTTCTGCCGATCGGAACGCTGGCGACTCTCATGTGGATGCACATCATCAAAAAGGGCCATGTGAAAATCGGCTGGAGCGAATACCTGAAAGTCACTTTCCGCGTCATTCCGATTACCGTTTGTTTTACGTTGATCGTTCTTGCCTACTGGGTGAATTGGGTATTTTAAAAGGGCATATAAAAAACGACCTTCCGAAGAAGGCCGTCCATGAAGAGGTGTGCAGTGCACACAGGTAATGTATGTCGGTATCCGACAAAAGTCTTGTGCGCATATACCGAACGGATGCGCAACTGGGCCATGCGAACCGCCGGACGGGCGGGGGAGGGTGGCTTTTTTGTTTGGTTTGTGCTGGGTTTGAGCCGCGCTTTACGCCGGATCAGGACGTTGACTTCCAAACTAGTAGTAACTATAATGGTTACAACGGATGGTGAGGCCATTGAAGCAGATCAGTACCCGCTTTTCCATAGCCGTGCACATCTTATCCCTGATTGCCGTCAGCCCGCAGGATTGTACCGGAGATTATATGGCGGGCAGCGTGAATACGAATCCCGTTGTCATCCGGAGAATTTTGGGAATGTTAAAAAAAGCAGGGCTGGTCGATGTCCGTCCGGGAGTGGGAGGGGCTTCCCTGCGGAAGGATCCCGACCGGATTACGCTTCTCGACATCTATCGCGCCGTGAACGTGACGGAAGAGAACCGGTTGTTTCGCATTCACGGCAAGCCCAATTTGAATTGCCCGGTGGGGCGGAATATCGAGGAGGTTCTTCAAGCCGAATTGAAAGACGCCCAATCCGTCATGGAGCAAAGGCTGGCACAAACGACGCTGGGCCGTCTCATCGGAAAGTTCAAGTAAAAGCTCCTTTTTATAACTATAAAAATTACAACTAACCCGATGGAGGAATCGTCCATGAAAATGTTGGTTACGGGCGCAACGGGCAAACTGGGAACGAAAGTGGTGGAGACGCTGCTGAAAACCGTACCGGCGAGCCGGCTGGCGGTCAGCGTGCGGAATCCGGAGAAAGCGGAGCATTATCGCGCTCGCGGCGTCGAAGTCCGGCACGGGGATTTTGACCGTCCGGAAACGTTGGATGCCGCTTTCGCGGGAATAAACCGGCTGCTGATCATTTCGGCGGACGGGGACAACGAGACCCGGATCCGTCAGCACACGAATGCGGTGGAAGCCGCGGCCCGCGCGAAAGTCGATTTCATCGCTTATACGAGCATCGCGAATGCGGCCGAAAGCAAAAACTTGATGGCTCCGCCGCACCAAGCCACGGAAAAAGCAATTCTGGAAACGGGAATTCCTTATTCGTTTCTGCGGAACAACTGGTATCTGGAGAACGAGATCCCGTCCATTCAGGGCGTCCTGGCGGGAGCGCCCTGGGTGACGTCCGCCGGTTCCGGCAAGACGGGTTGGGCGCTTCGGCAGGATTATGCGGAAGCGGCGGCGGCCGTGCTTGCGGGGAACGGTCACGAGAACACGACGTACGAACTGTCCGGCCGACTGCTGACGCAGGAAGAATTGGCCGCCGCGCTCGGCAAAGTTCTGGGCAAGGAAGTTCCTGTGCAGCAGGTCGACGATGCCGCCTATGCCGACATCATGAAAAAGGCCGGCGTACCGGACTTCGTCATCCCGATCCTCGTCGGCATCCAGCAAAGCATCCGGGAAGGTACGCTGGAGGTGGAGAGCAACGATTTCGAAAAGGTGCTCGGCCGGCCGGCAACTCCTATTCATGAAGCGCTGAGCCAATTGGTTAAAGGCATATCCTGAACTCGCGCAAGAACGGCAAACGGCCGACCTTATTGGGACACATCAGAGCCGAAGCTTAGAAAAATCGATCAAAAACAACTTGGACCCAAATTGATGAAACGATTTTCAGCTGTAGGAATCACCTTCATAAACATATGTACAAAATACGAGTTTTGTGAAAAAGACTAAAGCTTCCGAAATTAAAGGTGTTGGCTTCGGTTTTATATCGTCAAACGTTTTTCTTCCCTGAAAGCTTTCCAAACGGTAATCGAGACCACCCAAGCGAAAACGAAGAGACCGGCAAGGATATAGCCCAGGTCACCAAAATCCAGATTTCGGATCCATCCAATAAAACCGTAACTCCAGTCGAACTTATCGGCCAATAATTGAATCAGTTCTACAGCTCCAATGACCAATGCCGAAGTTACGGAGACAGACGTAACGGCGATATTGTAGTACATTTTTCGAATCGGAGTTGAAAAGGCCCAGCGATATGCCGTTGTCATAAACATGCCGTCAGCCGTATCCATCAGACTCATCCCTGCTGCAAACAGCAACGGTAAGGACAAAATTCCGATTACAGAGATGGAATTCTGAGCAGCTGTGGCAGAAATGGCAAGAAGTCCTACTTCTGTTGCCGTATCAAAGCCGAGCCCGAACAAGAATCCAAGCGGATACACGTGCCAACTACGCCCAATAAAACGAAAAAATGGAGCGGCTAGACGCGTCATGAAGCCTCTTGTATTCAGCATCTTTTCCACCACTTCATTCTGGAAACCGCCGTGGCGAAGAGTGCGGAATGCCTTGCATAAGTTGAGCAGGATCAAAAGATTCGCAACGCCGATCAAAACTAAAAAACTGCCTGATACGGTCATTCCGATGATCCCGCCTGTTTCCTGCATTTGCGGTAAATGGGTTTGAATCCATTTGACCGACAAAGCAATGAACAGAACCATTAGAAATACAACGGATGAATGACCCAATGAGAAGTAAAAGCCTACGCCATGCGGGCTTCGTTTTTGTTGGACCAGCTTACGGACGGTATTGTCAATCGCTGCGATATGGTCAACATCAAAAGCATGCCGGAGCCCCAGCGTATAAGCGAGAAAGCCTAGACTCCAGAATGCAGCATCTTGACGTGAAGCCGCGAATAAACCGAGAAACCCCGCGATATGCAGAAGCAGTACAAACCCGAAATACCCTATCCAATATCGACGGAATTCCCAAACTCCTCTCAACATGATCTTACCCCCTATACATGATAGCGATGTTCGACTTTATGCGGATCAACGTACGTGATGGACAGCTCTGCATAGAGTACGCCCTTCTGAACTTTGATCCGATTGGTCAATTCACGTAGACGGTGTACTTGGCCTCGCACCACGATGACCTCCAAACATTGATCATGGTTCAGATGAATATGCATCGTTGAGATGATATCATGATGGTAGTCGTGCTGCAGTTCGATTAACGACAATGCCAGATCGTTCACGTGATGATCATATACCATTACAATCGTACCGGTTGCTGCAGTTTGATCCTTCGCTTGGTGTTCCGATTCGAGCAATGCTTTTCGCACTAAATCCCGAATAGCCTCCGAGCGGTTTTCATAACCTTGTGCTGCAATCATGCGATCAAACCGTTCGGCCAAATCATCCGGCATCGATACTCCAAAACGGACCAGAGATGGTTCCTTCCCTGACATGGTTTTCCTCCTGAATGTTACGCATGGATTGAATCGTAACACACATTATTTCATTTGGGAAGCAAAATAGCGTTGTTACCCCTACAACTTATTTTATTGAAAGCGGATTCATATGATCGCTGTGCCGGCCCCACCTATGAAAGATCACTCTTCGACAAGCCAACTCCCTAATCCGCTTCTTCGTATGAAGTTCAACGGCCAATCAAAAAAGCGACTCCGCTTGCGGAATCGCCGAATCGCTTGGCTAGCACGTTACCCGTTTTTGAATTCCTTCGTCCGATAGTCGAACGGATCGATCTGCTTCAGCACCGCCAGCTCCTTGTCCGTCGGCGGCGGCGTGGTTTTCAGTTCGTCGTATACCAGCTCGAACCCGGTATTCGCGGCGACTTCCTCCAGCGACGACGTCGGATGAATCGAATCGAGATGCAGCCTGCCGTTGCGGAACTCGAAAATACACAACGGCGTTACGATTTTCCATACGTTGCCTCTCGTCGTGACGAAATCGACTTTCTCCACGAACGTCCGGCGGTCGTGCTTCGTGCGCCAGATGATCGCCTTTTTCGCGGTCGGAATGAGCACCGCGCTGCCCGCGCCGCCCGGCAGCCGCACTTTCGGCCGGCGGTGGCTGCCGATGACCGAGGCGTTCACGTTGCCGTGCACGTCGAACTGCACGCCGCCCAGGAATGCGACATCCAGTCCGCCGCGCATCGACAGGTCGAAAATTTGATCGAGCGGGAAATAGGCTTCCGCTCCCGACAGCAAGTCGGCGCTCGCCGAGGAATACGACGCTTGGCGCAGCGAAGCGGGATTGACCCCGCCCGGGATGTTCAGGTGCACCAGATTGGGAGCGTGCATGCGCTTTGCCAGCGCTATCGCGACCATCGGCATGTGCGAAGCGACGCCGTGGAACGCCCGTTCGCCGTCCTTCAGCATCCGGGCCATCGCGCATACCATGATGTCGCTCGTTCTGAGCTGGGCGGAAGGCGTGTTCATATCGCGACGCCCGCCTTTCTTCCGCTTCGGTCCGCCCGTTCGTATCCGCGGATGAAGCTTTCGATCTCCTCGGCGCCCAGCTTCTTGAACTTCTCCAGCGCCTTCAGATCGGCTTCGTACATTTTGGCGCAGGAACAGGGCGCCGCTCCGCGCGGCGCGTGGACGACCGCCTCCACCAGAAAACCCGGGATGTCGACCGCTTCCGGGCGCATTCCCGTCCGGGTCCGGCCGACGATTCGCTCCGCCGTCAAAACGACTTTCCGGGCGGCGCGGGTCATCAGCACGTCTTCGAATTTCGGGCCCCAGATGACCCCGTTGCCGGCTTCGTCCGCCTCCTGCACGTGGATGACGGCGACGTCGGGCGCAAGCGCCCGGACGACGGTGACCGGGCCGCCGCCGAACGGATCGTCGACGATCCGGAAGTCGTCGTTCTCCCGGATCAGGTCCCCTTCCTTGAGTCCGGCGACCGGCATGAACGGCGCTCCGATCGCGGCGGCTCTGAGCGCGCTGATGACGGTGTAGCAGGCGTGCTCGTTCGTTCGGACCGCGCCGCTCTCCACCGCTTTGCGGTAATGCATGGCCAGGCCGAATTCCGTCTCGTAGCTGACGAAGCCGGCGTCGACCGCGCTGACGCAGCCCGCGGCGCACAGCAGATCGATATCGTGGGCGCCGGCCGTTTTCATGAGGCGCAGCCCCCGCTTATTCTGCCGGATCAGCTCCCGGACGAACGCCATCGGCGCGCGGTGCAGCACGTTGCCGCCCAGCGCGAGCAGGTCGCCGTCGCGAACGAGGCCGGCCGCCTCGGACAGCGGCACGAGTTTGGAACGGTTTGCCTCTTGCACGGGTGCAACCATTGCGACTCCTCCCTACTTGACTGCGTTGCAGGCGATATGCACGGCGTCCCAGACGCCGGCGAACGGCGGCGCGTAGCACAGGTCGACCATGCCCATCTCCCGCGCGGTCATCCGGTTGTGAATGGCGACGGCGAAAATATCGATCCGCAGCACGACCCCTTTCGGTCCGATGCCTTGCGCGCCCAGCAGCACTTTCGACGATTTGTCGTAAATGAGCTTGAAATGAATGGGCGTCGGATCGGGATAATACTTCGGATGATCCATCGCCGTGACGAAGACGGTGCCGTAATCGACGGCCAGCCGCCTGGCGTCGGCTTCCGACATGCCGGTCCGGGCCATCTCCAGGCCGAGCACCTTGATCGCCGCGCTGCCCAGCGTGCCGACGAACTTGTCGTGCTTGCCGAGCAAGTTGACGCCGACCATGCGCCCCAATTTGTTGGCGGTCGTCGCAAGCGGGATGAACGTATTCTCCTCCATCACCCGGCTGTACACTTCCGCGCAGTCTCCGGCGGCATAGACGTCGGCCGCGCTCGTCCGCATCTCCCGATCGGTGACGACGGCGCCGTTGCGCGCCAGCCGGATGCCGCTGCCCGCCAGGAAATCGGTGGCCGGGCGGACGCCGACCGCCAGCACGACGAGGTCGGCCGGATAGACGCCCTTGTCGGTCCGCACCGCCTGGACGCGGCCGCTTCCGACGATTTCTTCGACCTTCTCGCCGAGATTCAGCCCGACGTTGTGCCGAATCAGCTCCTGCGTGGCGATGTCGGTGATCTCCTTGTCGAACGGGGTCAGGATCCGGTCGGCCATCTCGACGACGCGCACCCGTTTGCCCAGCTCGACCATCGCTTCGGCGACTTCGATGCCGATGTAGCCGCCGCCGACGATGACGACGTCGCGGACGTTCGGGGACGCGACCGCTTCTTTCAAAGCGATGCCGTCATCGAGCGTTTTCAGCACGTGGACGCCGTCCAGCTGCACGCCGCCGATCTTCGGCACGATCGGCACGGTGCCCGTGGCGATCATCAGCTTGTCGTACCAATCGAGAAAAACGCCGCCCTGGTCCAGATCTTTGACCATAATCTGCTTGCGGTCCGGCGCCACTTTCAGCACCTCGTGCCGAAGGTAAGTGCGAATGCCCGCTTCGGCGAACTGCTCCCGGGTGCGGGCAATCATCTTCGTATAATCGTCGTTCGCGCCGGACACGTAGTACGGCAAGCCGCACGCGCCGTAGGACAGGAAGTTTCCCTTCTCGTAGACGACCACCTCGGCGTCCGGGTCGGTTCGCTTGATCTTGGACGCGGCGGACATGCCGGCTGCGACGCCTCCGATAATGACGATCTTCACCCGCGCTCCCCTCCCTTCCGCAATCCGCGCGCATGCGCCGGTTACGCCTCCGGCTCGATGATCGGCTCGCTGTCGATGATGCCGACGACCAGCGCGTCGATCGGCGCCGGCTTCGCCAGCGCGGACTGCGTGCTGGACCCGGTCGCGATGAGCACCCATTCCCCGATGCCCGCGCCGATCGCGTCGGCCGACACGATGATTTCGCCGGTATATTTCTTCTTGACCACGAGCAGCTTGTAGCCCTGCAGCCCGTCGTACTTGCGGGTGGAGACGACGTTCCCGATCACTTTCCCGATAATCATGGCTCCGGCCTCTCTTCTTCCAGGACGAGTTCGACCTGATCGCCATGCCGGATGCCGAACGCGTTCGCGTCGTCGGTGTCGATATGCATGTCGAGGGCGAAATCGTCGCGGACGCGGATTTTCACTTGGTCCATAATGCCGCTTCTCGACCCTTGGATCCGCACGCGGACCGCCTGGCCGTCGGCAACGCCGAACGCGGCCGCGTCGGCCGGCGTCATATGGATATGCCGGTCGGCGATGATGCAGCCTTGGTTGAGCCGAAGCGAGCCGCGCGGACCGACGATCGAAATCCCCGGCGTTCCTTCCAGATCGCCGGAGGAGCGGATCGGCGCATCGATGCCGAGCTTGCGGGCGTCGCTCGGCGACAGCTCGACCTGCGTCTGCTTCCGGTATGGGCCGAGAATGCGGACGCGGTCGATCGTTCCCGCCGGACCGATCAGCATCACCTGCTCGTTCGCCGCGAACTGGCCGGGCTGGGAGATGTCTTTGTACTTCGTCAGCTGGCGCCCCGGCCCGAACAGCACCTCCATGTGCTCGGCGGTCAGGTGCACGTGGCGGGCGGTCACGCCGACCGGAACCCGCCTCGGCCGGCCCGGGACGATGGACACGCCGTGCCGGGCCAATTCTTCCAGCACCAGCTTCGCTACGTCTTGCACCAGTTCGGCGCGTGTCGGATGGCTCATGCGATCACCCCGCTTACTTCAGCGCGGGGAGAATTTTCACGACGTCGCCGTGCGGCCGCGGAATGACGTGCACCGCCACCAGCTCGCCGATGCGCTGCGCCGCTTCCGCGCCGACTTCGGTCGCCGCCTTCACCGCGCCCACTTCGCCCTTGATCAGAACGGAGACGAGTCCGGAGCCGATTTTCTCCGTGCCGACGATTTCCACGTTCGCCGCTTTCAGCATGGCGTCGGCCGCTTCGATCGCGGCGGTCAGCCCTTTCGTCTCGATGATGCCCAAAGATTCATTCATGGATCGGTCCTCCCGGGAATTGGAATGTTCAATGCGCTGCAAACTACTTCAAAGACGGCAAAATTTTCTGAACGTCGCCGTGCGGCCGCGGAATGACGTGCACCGCCACCAGCTCGCCGATGCGCTGCGCCGCTTCCGCGCCGACTTCGGTCGCCGCTTTCACCGCGCCGACGTCGCCGCGCACGATGACGGTCACCAGCCCGGAGCCGATTTTCTCCGTGCCGACGATTTCCACGTTCGCCGCCTTCAACATGGCGTCGGCGGCTTCAATCGCGGCGGTCAGCCCTCTTGTTTCGATCATGCCCAAAGATTCGTTCATTGCCAGTCAGCCTCCTTATCGGTTGATTTGCGTTTTCCTCTTGATTTCTTCTTCGCCGGTTCCGGCGTTGGAGACGGTCCTGACGCCCCGGATTCGCCGGGCGGCGGCTGGTTCTCCGGCGGTTCGCCCGGAAGGATGAATTTCAGAATCTCCGGATGCGGCCGCGCGATCGCCAGCGCCATCTTGAGCGGATTGCCGGGCCTGCCCGCAAAGTGGCTGCGCGCCGCCTCCACCGCCGCCGAGACGCCCGAAACGCTGCCTCCGACGATGACGGTGACGAGACGTCCGCCCAGATCCTTCTCCATTCCCAGCAGCTCGACCGGCGCCGTCTTGCACATCAAGTCCGTCAGTTCCAGCGCGGTCGTATAAAAGAGCGTCTCCACCACGCCGATGGCCTCGGGGTTATTCATGCCGCTCCCTCTTTTCCTGCCGGCATTCCGCGATCGGGGCGAGACCCGGGTCCGGATTGGGGATCGCGTGCGCGGTCACCAGCTCGCCGCGGCGTGCGGCTTCCTCGGCGCCTTCTTCCAGCGCCGCCTGCACGGAGGCGATATCCCCGCGGATCAGGACCGTGACGTAGCCGGAACCCGTTTTCTCCATGCCGGCCAGTTCCACGTACGCCGTCTTCACCATCCGGTCTGCCGCGAGCAGCGCCGCCGTCCAGCCGATCGTTTCAATCATGCCGAGCGCCTGCTTCACCTTGCTTCCCCCTTGCCGTTACTTCCGCGTTACTTTGCCGATCGGAAGAAGCGCCTCGATGCCTTCCCCGCCCCGCGGAATGCAATGCGTCAAAATCTCCCGATCCGACAAATACGCCCTCGCCGTCTCCCGGGCGACTTCCAGCGCATGCCGGACGTCGCTGACCTCCCCGGAAAACTTCACCTGCACCATCAGGGGAATCGTCGATTTCACGGAGGCGTCGGGATTGTTGCAGTCGATGCCTTCAATCCGCACATCCGCCGCCTTGCAGGCTTTGTCCGCCGCGGCCAGGGCGACGCTGTAGCCCTGCACTTCCAGAAATCCGAGCGCGCTTCGCCCCATCTGCGTCACCTACCCTATGATTCTGAACCCGCCTTCGGCCAGCACGCAGCGGATTTTCCGTGTGAACGTCCGCGCCGAAGTCAGCCCTTCTCCCGTCGGTCCGGCGATCGTCATCGTCGTGTACCCTTCTCCGCCGAAGCCGACGCCGGCCAGCGACGACGCGTTCTTGACGAAAACCGTCGTCCCGATCGCGCGGGCGAACTTCGTCAGATGGTCCACGTTCCGCGAATGCATGATCGCCGTATGCCGGTTGGCGCGCTCGGCCCGAACCGCCATGCCGATCGCTTCGTCCAAATTTTTCGCGCGGACGATCGGCAGAATCGGCATCATCTGCTCCAATTGGACGAACGGGTGGTCGAAGTCGACCTCGCAGATGAGCAGATCCACTTTCCGGTCCGTTCTGACGCCGATCCGGTCGAGAAAAGACTGCGCGTCCTTGCCGATCCATTCCTTGGCCGCGTGATAAAGGCGGCTGACATCCGTGCATCCGCGGGCCGCTTCGGCTTCGTCCCGCGTCAGCGCGAAGCGCATCACCTGCTCCAGTTCGCTGCGGCCGAGCATGTAGGCGCCGTTGTTCAGCATGTGGAAAATCAGCTCGTCGGCCGCCCGGTCGACGACGAACACTTCCTTCTCCGCGATGCACAGAATGTTGTTGTCGAACGACGCGCCCTTTACGATTTCCCGCGCCGCATGCTCCAGATCGGCGGTTTCGTCGACGACGACGGGCGGATTCCCGGCGCCCGCGCCGATCGCCTTCTTGCCCGAGCGGAGCAGCGTCCGCACCAGGCCCGGGCCGCCGGTGCCGACGAGCAGGCTCACGCGCGGCGATTCGACGATCGCCTTCAGCGAGTCCATCGTCGGCTCCCGGACCATCGTCACCAGGTTGGCCGGGCCGCCGGCGCGGACGATCGCGTCGTGGATCATCTGCACCGCGTACGCGCTGCACCGTTTGGACGACGGATGCACGTTGAACACGACGGCGTTGCCCGCGGCCAGCATGCCGATGGCGTTGTTCACGATCGTCTCCGCCGGGTTCGTGACCGGTGTGACGGCCCCGATGACGCCGAACGGCGCTTCCTCGACGATCGTCAGCCCGTTGTCCCCGGACATCGCCTGCGTCTGGAGGTCTTCGGTGCCGGGCGTTTTCCGCGCGGTCAATTCCAGCTTGAGCGCTTTATGTTCCGGCTTGCCCAGCTTCGTCTCTTCCCAGATCAGCCGCGCCAGCGGCTCGACGTGGTCCAGCGTCGCTTGCCGGATCGCCTGGATGATGCGCTCCCGGTCTTCCATTTTGCAATTTTTCACGTAATGCGCCTGCGCCCGGGCGGCCGCCTCCACCGCGTCCTCGGCTCTTTCGAACACGCCGCGGTCGCCGAGCGGGCTGGACGGCCCGGCACTTGCGGCGGCTTCCGGACGAACTGCCGTCCCGGCGGGCGGCGCATCCCTTCCCAGCGTCCGTTCGATATTCCGCACGACGCTTTCGATAATCATCTGAACATCGGCTTCCGTCAGTTGAATGCCCACTTCGATCCCCTCTCCCGGACCGGATTCGCCTCGCGCTTCCCGCGCCCGCTCAGGCCCATTTTTTCAGCACGGCCTCCGTCACCTTGCGGATGACCGCATCGATTACCGCGCGCTTGTCCGGGCCGTCCTCCTGCGGAGAACGGGCGCCGGCGTCCGAAGCGGCGGCTTGCGGTTCGTCCACCCGGCAAGTCGGCATGCCGCCGGTATGAATCCCCATCGACTCCCGCAGTTCGATCAGCTCGGACACTTGGCTGCAGCTCAGCTCGGTGGCCTTTTTCAGCACCTCGGTCGTATAAAGGCTCATCTGCGCGCAATGCTCGAGCGACTCCATCCGGAAGTACGCTTCCTCCGGATTCTTGCCCCAGGTCAGCGCGCCGTGATTGGCCAGCAGCACCGCGTTGAATTCCTTGCAGAACGGCGCGATCGAATCGGGCACTTCCTGCGTTCCCGGCTTCGCATACGGCGCGACCGGCACTTTGCCGAGCAGAACGACCGCTTCCGGCGACAGCGCCTTGTCCAGATCGATGCCCGCGATCGCGTAGGACGTCGCGGCGACCGGGTGCGCGTGGACGACGGAGCGGACGTCCGGATTTTCCCGATAGACGCGCAAGTGCATCTTGATCTCCGAGGAAGGCTTGTATTTGCCCGCGAGCACCTTCCCGTTCAAGTCCACCTTGACCAGCATGTCGGGGGTCATAAACCCTTTGCTGACGCCCGTCGGCGTCGCCCAAACGGCGTTCGGTCCGGTCTTGACCGTAATATTGCCGTCGTTGGCGGCGACGAAGTTTTTGAGATACATTCTTCGGCCGATTTCGCAAATCCATTTCTTCGCCTCGAAATCGGACAAATACTTCTCAGGCATGCTCACGCGAACCCCACCTCCTGCTGGCAGCCCTTGTCCTTATCGTACTTTTTCCATGGTTATGCCTCGATTCTCTTACTTTATTTTGTTTTTGTCAACTTTTATTTTGTGTTTCAACTGTTAATAAGCCGTCAAACCGGAAACAATATTATTATAAATCCATATCAAAAGCGGAAAATAAACCGAAAAACAGTCGAAATCCTGCGGGGAAAGGAGAAATGATTGCATGAACATGCGGGGATAATGATATAATGTTGCTATCTTGCACAGATTCTTGAAGAAAGAAAGTGATCGTCACGCTGCCGATTGCACGCAAAGCCAAAATCAAGGAAATCATCCTCGAAAAGAAAAACGTGACCGTCGCCGAGCTGACCGAGCGGTTCAACCTGACGGAAGAGACGATCCGACGCGACTTGAAGCAGCTCGAGGACGAAGGCTTCCTGACCCGGATTTACGGCGGAGCTTATATTAACGAAGGCGTGCAGAACGACGTCAACGTCAATTTGCGCGAACACATCTACGTGGAAGGCAAAAAGAAAATCGCGGAGAAGTGCGTCGAGTTCATCCAGCACGGGGATTCCATCTTTCTCGACGCCTCCACGACTTCCCTGTATATCGCCCGGGCGCTGGACAAAAAGCGGATTACCGTCGTCACCAACTCGATCAAAATCGTCAACGCGCTGATCGACAACGAACAGGTGCACCTGGTCATCACCGGCGGCGGCATCGCCCGGGAATCGATGTCCGCGCTCGGCCGCAATGCGGAGCAGAGTCTGCGCAAATATTTTTTCGATCTGGCCTTTATATCCTGCCGCTCGATCAGCATGCAGCACGGCATCACCGACTCCAACGAGCAGCAGGCGGAAGTGCGCCGGCTGGCGATCGAGCGCGCCAACCGGGTGTATATGATCGCCGACATCACGAAGTTCGACCGGACGTCGTTCGCCAGCATCTGCGGCTTCGACAGAATCCATACGCTCGTCGTGGACAAGCCGCTGAGCGCGGAGTGGCGCGATTTCCTCCGCGAGAACAACGTCGAGCTGCACGAATGCGAATAAAGAGCCGGAAAGCGCCGCTGATCCGCTAGCCGCGGGAGCGGAACATTTGCGGCAGGCTGTCGGTGTACGGCGGATAGGCGATCCCGTTCTCGGTGACGATCGCCGTGATGAGCGAGTGGTCCGTGACGTCGAAGGCCGGATTGTACACTTTGACGCCCTGCGGGGCCATCGGCTTCTCGTACCACTTCGTCGTCACTTCCTCGTCCGGACGCAGCTCGATATGAATGTCGTCTCCCGTCCGGCAGCCCAGATCGATCGTCGACAGCGGCGCGTGCACGTAGAAAGGGATGCCGTAATGCCGGGCCAGAATGGCCACGCCGGAAGTGCCGATCTTGTTGGCCGTGTCCCCGTTCGCCGCGACCCGGTCGCACCCGACCAGCACAGCCTGCACGCGGCCTTCCTTCATGACGATCGAGGCCATGTTGTCGCAGATGAGCGTGACGTCCACCCCGGCCTGCTGCAGCTCCCACGCCGTCAGGCGGGCGCCTTGCAGCAGCGGCCGCGTTTCGTCCGCATACACGCGGAAGCGGTAGCCGCGCTCCTGGCCCAAATAGATCGGCGCCAGCGCCGTCCCGTACTTCGCCGTCGCGACCGTCCCCGCATTGCAGTGCGTCAACAGCCCCATGCCCGGCGCAAGCAGCGTCAGCGCATGCTCGCCGATCGACTTGCAGACGCGCTCATCTTCCGCGCGAATCGCTTCCGCTTCCTCTTTCAGCGCCGCCTTCACTTCCGCCGGCGATTTGCCGGCTTCCCGGACGAAGCGGCTTTCCATCCGGTCCAGCGCCCAGAACAGGTTGACGGCGGTCGGCCGCGAAGAAGCCAAATACGCCTTCGCCTTGCGGAAATCGGCGTACAGCTCGTCGTACGTTGCCGCCGCGGAAGCTTTCGCGCTGAGATAGACGCCGTACGCGGCGGCAATGCCGATCGCCGGAGCGCCGCGCACCTTCAGGTGATAGATGGCGTCCCGGAACTCGCTTAGTTCCTTCAGGCGCAGATACACCGTCTCGTTGGGCAGGACGGTCTGATCCAGAACGACCAGCTCGCTGCGCTCGTCGTCGAGCCGGACCGACGAAACGGCCGATACCGCTCCATGTTGCTCGTAATCCATCTCTCGTGCCTCCCTAGTTGGCCGCGGCCGCGGCGACGCTGTCATCCAGCGTGCGGATGTAGTCCCGGCCGGTCTGAATGCGGTCCCGCTCCATAATGAACGTCTTGCCGGCAATGAGACAAATTCTTTCGGCTTCCGCCCTTTTCTCCGGATCGGCGATCGACGTCAAATCTTTGACGTGCGCCAGGCCCAGCGTCCGGCGGCACAGCTCGAGCCCGGTCACGGCGCTGGCGTCGCTCATGATGCCGCCCAGATAGAAGCGGTCGAAGCCCGGGATTCGGGCCGTCGGTTCCGTCGCGTGCTCGCGGAACGCCGCGAGAAACTTGCTTTGGAACAAGTCGGCCACTTCCTCGATCGTTTTCCGGACCCAGCCGATATGCAAGTCTTTGGCGCTTCCCTCTTTCATCGTCTGGCGCGCGTTCACGTAAGCGAAGATCAGGTTGGCCAGCACGTTGCCCACATCGTACCCGGCAGGGCCGTAAAACGCGAATTCCGGATCGATCACCTTCGTCGAGTCCGGGCGGACGAAAATCGAGCCGGTATGAAGATCCCCGTGAACGAGCGATTGCGCGCGCGTCATGAAATCGAACTTCAGCTTCGCCGTTTCCAGCCGCAGCGTCTCGTCTTCCCACAGCAGCTTGCGCGCGAACGGCCGCGTCGGCTCGAACACATCGTTGCGCGGACAGTCGTAGAACGGCTCGGTGTAGACGAGATCCTCGGTAATTTCGCACAAGTCCGGATTGACGAAGCGTTTCATGCGCTCTTTTTTCGCTTTGTGGTTCATGACGACGTCCGACGTCAGCAGCAGCGTGTTCACCATGAAAGTGGTGATATGGTCGGCGAACAGCGGGAATTGCCGGTGCTCCAGCAGCGCTTTGCGCATGATGGTATGGTCCGACAGGTCTTCCATCGCGCAGCAGTTCATGACCGGATCGTACCGGAACACTTTCGGCACCAGCCCGGGAGCCAGTTCGTACTGCAAGGTCAAAATTTCGCTTTCGATGCGGTTGCGGTCGGGAGAAACGCGGAATTCGTCGGAGATGCGGGCGACCGGCCCGGCCTGCTTGATGATGATCGACCGGCCGGTTTTCCCGTCGGCGATCCGGAACACGTAGTTCAAGTTGCCGTCGCCGATCTCGCTGCAAGACAGCTCCGCGTCCGGCTCGAAGAATTCGAGCCGCGTCCTTGCGTACTCGATCGCGTCCGCTTCGTTCATGGTGAAATAGGAAGTGAATTTTTCCATATCCGTTGCCTCCTGTCCCACGGCCTTTTTTGCAAAAGGCTGGCCGTCGTTCGTTCATGTTTTTTGGAATTGCAATTCGGTGTTGCGCGGATTGTTATTCCTTCGAGAGCTCCAAATTGCGGAACTGGTTGAAAAACATCCGATGATAGATGCCGCCGGCCCGCATCAGCTCGTCGTGGCTGCCTCGCTCGGCGATTCCGCCGTCGCGGACGACCAGGATCGTGCCGGCGTCCCGGATCGTATTCAGCCGATGGGCGATGATGAAGCTCGTTCTTCCCTTCATCACTTGCAGAAGCGCATCCTGGATATGGAGCTCGGTGCGCGTATCGATGCTGCTGGTCGCCTCGTCCAGGATAAGAATCGAAGGCTGCGCCAGAATGACCCGGGCGATCGCCAGCAGCTGCCGCTGGCCTTGGCTCAGGTTGCCGCCGTTCTCGGCCAGCATCGTGTCGTAGCCGTGCGGCAGGCGCCGGATGAACGAATCGGCGTTGGCCATCCTGGCGGCGGCAACCATCTCCTCGTCGGAGGCATCCGGGCGGCCGTACTTGATGTTCTCCCGGATCGTGCCGGCGAACAGGTAGTTGTCCTGCAGCACGACGCCGAAGCAGCGGCGCAGGCTGTCGCGGGTATATTCCCGGATGTCGCGGCCGTCGATCCGGATTTGGCCTGCGGTAATGTCGTAGAACCGCGCGAGCAGGTGGACGATCGTCGTCTTCCCGGCCCCGGTCGGCCCGACGAGCGCCGTGCTGGTGCCCGCTGCCGCTTCGAAGCTGACGCCCTGCAGAATCGGCGCGTCGGGACGATAGCCGAACCAGACGTTCTCGAACGTGACGTGGCCGTTCGGATTGCGGAGTTCGACCGCCTCCGGCGGATCGTCCGGCTCCTCCCGCTCGTCGAGCACCTCGAACACGCGCTCCGCGCCGGCGATGCCCGACTGCAGCACGTTGAACAGGTTGGCCAGATCGTTCAGCGGGCGCACGAACTGCCGGCTGTAGCTCAGAAAGCTGGCGATGACCCCGACGGTAATCCACCCCCGGACGGCCATCGTGCCGCCGACGATCGCCACCGCGGCGAAGCCGAGGTTGTTGATGACGCCGAGCAGCGGCATCAGGAAGCCGGACCAGATCTGCGCCCGGGTCCCGACTTCGCGCAGCCGGGCGTTGACCGCTTCAAATTCCTCGATCGCCTTCTGTTCGCGGTTGAACGCCTTGACGACGACGAGGCCGGTGATCGTCTCCTCGATATGGCCGTTAAGCTGGCCGAGCTCGGCCTGCTGCCCTTTGAACAGCACGCTCGTCCGCTTCGTAACCGTTCGCGCCAGCACGTAGACGAGCGGCACCGTGATCAGGCTGGCCAGCGTCAGCAGCGGACTCAGCGCGAGCATCATGGCCAGCGAGCCGACGATCGCGATGGTGCCGTTCATCAGCTGGGCCACCGTCTGCGAGACGGTCGTGCTGATGTTGTCGATGTCGTTGGACAAACGGCTCATGATCTCGCCGTGGCGGCGCGAGTCGAAGAAGGCCAGCGGCAGCTTCTGCAGCTTCGCGAACAGCGCCCCGCGCATCCGCTTCACCATCCGCTGCGACACGCCTGCCATCAGCCAGCCCTGCAGGAACAACAGCGCGGCGTCGGCGGCATACGCGACGATCAGGCCGATCAGCGCGAACTGCAGCAGCGTAAAATCCACGTGCCCGGGGCCTCCCATCGCGTCGACAGATCTGCCGATCAGATAAGGGCCGACCAGCGACAGCGCTGCATCCGCCGCAATGAACGCGAACACGAGCGTCAGCCATTTCCGTTCCCCGCCCAAATAGGACCACAGCCGCTTCAGCGTGCCGGCGAAGTTTTTCGGCTTCTGCACCGGGCCCCGTCCGCGCCCGCCGCCGAACCTGCCGGGGCCTGCGCCCGGCAGCGCCGCGGCCGCCGGCGGATGCTGCTCTCCGCCGCCGTAAGGCCCGCCTCCTGACGGGAGGGACCGGTCACGTTCCTGCGGCATGCTGTTCCACCTCCTTGCCGATCTGCGAGCGGTAGATCTCCCGATAGACGCGGCACCCGGCCATCAGCTCGTCGTGGGTGCCGATTCCGGCGATCGCACCGTCGTCGAGCACGACGATCCTGTCCATATCGATCACGGAGGTGATGCGCTGGGCGATAAGCAGGCAGGTCAGACCCCGGGCATACGTTCTTAGCGACTCCTTGATGGCCGCTTCGGTCGTGGCGTCGAGCGCGCTCGTGCAATCGTCGAGAATCAGAATGTCCGGCTTCCGCACGAGCGCTCTGGCGATCGACACCCGCTGCTTCTGCCCGCCGGACAGGCCGGCGCCGCCTTGCCCGAGACGGGTCCGGTATCCATCCGGCAGAGCGGCGATAAAATCGTGCGCCGCCGCCGTGCGGGCCGCCTGCTCGACCTCCGCCTCCGTCGCGTCCTCCTTGCCCCAGCGGATATTGTCGAGAATCGTTCCGCTGAACAGCACCGTCTGCTGCGGGACGATCGCGACTTTCTCCCGCAGCAGACGGGGATCGAGCTCGCGGATGTCGACGTCGTCGATGCGGACGGAACCTTCGGTCGCATCGTAGAAGCGCGGGATCAGGCTGACGAGGGTGCTCTTGCCGGACCCGGTCGAGCCGATGATGCCGATCCTCTCGCCAGGCAGGCAGGTTAAGTTGATCGAGCGAAGCGCGGGCGGGCCGGAAGGCCCGTCGTAAGCAAAGCTGACGTCGACAAAATCAATTCGCCCCTTGCCGCCCGGTGGAAGCGACGCCGCCGGGTTCCACGACGCTCCGCTTTCCGCCGCCAGCACTTCGGCAATGCGGCCGGCAGACGCTTTGGCGCGCACGAACATGGTGAACACCATCGAGATCATCATCAGCGAGAACAGAATCTGCGTCATGTAATTGACAAAGGCGATGACATGTCCCACCTGCATCCGGCCGGCGTCCACCCGGACGCCGCCGAGCCAGACGACGGCGACGATGCCGAGGTTGACCGCCAGCGCGATCGCCGGGTTGAACACGGCCATCGCCCGCAGCGCGGTTGTCGAGCGCATCTGGTATTCATCGTTGATTTTGCCGAACTTGTCCACCTCGTAATCGAACCGGTTGAACGCCTTGACAACCCGGACGCCGGACAGATATTCCCGCATCGCGCCGTTCAGCCGGTCCATCGCCGACTGCACCTTCGTGAACAGCGGAAATCCGACCTTCATGTTCAGCGCGATCAGCAGACCGACGACCGGCACGACGATGACCAGGATGACGGCCAAATGCGGATTGAGCCGGGCGGCCATAATCAAGCTCCCGATGCAGAGCATGGGAGCCTTGGCGAAAATGCGCATCATGCCGTTGACGAAATTTTGCACCTGCGTGACGTCGTTCGTCAACCGGGTCACCAGCGAGGCCCGGTCGAAACGGTCGATGCTGCTCAAGGCCAGCGTTTGAATTTTGCGGAACAGGTCGCTTCGCAACTCGGCGCCGAACGATTGCGACACGCGGCTGGCGACGATGTTGCGCCCGGAAGCCGCCAGCGCGCCGGCCGCCGTAACCAGCAGCATCAGGCCGCCGAAATGAAATACCGTCGTCAAGTTTTTCGTTGCTACGCCTTCATCGACGATTCTCGACATGATCGTCGGCTGCAGCAAGTCGCACAGCGCTTCCCCCAGCACCAGCAAAAAGCCGAAAACAAACGGCAGCCCGTATTTCCGGACATATTTCGCAACATACCGCAAGCCCAGTTTTCCCCCTCCGTGTTCTCTCCGCCCCTTGGATCCCGTTCCTTTCTCTCCCCCTATCATTATGAACGGATGGGTGTATATTTTCAATGCGAGAGTCGGGCCCCGCGGGGGCAAAAAAGAACCGCCTGCCGGGCGGAATCCGTTTCCCTGCGGAAGGAGGGAGGAGATTCGACTCGCCGGCGGCGGCTTAGGGTTGTCAGATGAAGAAGAACGGCGTCAGGAACAGCAGGCCGATGAGCGCCAGATCAAGCGCCAAAAGGCCCGCACCAAAGCCGAAGCCTCCGAAAGGAGCCCCCCAAAAGGCTTTCGTCCGGATTTTGTCTTTTCTGGCGTGTCTTCGGTTCCTGCCGGATGTCCCGGCTAGCGTGAACGGCGGCTCGGGTTCCAGGTACAGCCGTCCGTCGGCGATGCCTCTGACAAATCCGTAATGCCGGGTGCCGTCGCGCAGAACCGCGCACACGTGTCGCCCCACGTGCGGCATAATCGCTTCCTCGCAGATCGGTTGAATCTGATACATGCCCTTCCCTCCTCCCTCATCGGAAGTTCAGACGATCGATGGTCCGTCGATGATCTCGGTGTCCGCCTGTCGGATTCATCTTATGAACGGACCTGGAAGCGCGCCTGTTCGATCGCCTTCCCGATGTCCCGACTTAAGGGGGGGGCAAAAACCGACGTGCACCATATGATAACGGGAAAGGAGCATCGGGATGAACTATCACGATCTGTTGGCCCGCTTGGGGGAAGGAAGCGCGCATCCCGGCGGCTTTGAGGCGACCCGGCGACTGCTCAAGCGGATTCGGATTCCGCCGGGCAGCAAGGTGCTCGAGGTCGGCTGCGGCACGGGAAGAACGGCTTGCATGCTGGCTCAGCAGGGACTCGACGTCACCGCTGTGGACGTCCATCCCGGCATGCTGGACAAAGCCCGCAGGCGCGCGCGGCTGACCGGAAGTCCGGTGCGGTTCGTCGCAGGGGACGCCACTTCCTTACCTTTTTCCGATCAGGCTTTCGACGTCGTCTTCGCGGAGTCGGTCACCGTTTTTACCCGAGGAGACGGCGCTTTCCGCGAGTACCGGCGCGTGCTGAAACCGGGCGGACGGTTGTGGGACCGCGAGATGGCGCTGTCCGGCGGGCGGTCGTCGGTTCGCAGCTGCCGCGACCTCGCCGCTTTCTACGGGATTCGCCACTTGATGAGTCCGAGGCAGTGGACCGACTGGCTGCGGTCGTCCGGTTTCCGCCGCATCCGGATTTCGGTTGCCCGTCCCCGCATCGACCTGTACGGCGACGCCGATCCGGTCAGGGAATGGGATCCTTCCCTGCTGCAGGACGAAGAAGCGCTGCGGCTTCTCCGCCGCAATGCCGAGCTGCTGGCGAAGTACCGCGGGCGGATTTTGTCCGTGCTGATGACGGCGGTCAAATGACGGTCTCCGGATCCCATCCGGGGATGCGGATTTTTGCTCCGGCCGGACTCGAATTCGCAGGCATATCCCGATACAGCCATCGTTCAGGGGTATCCGAGATGTCTTGAAACTCCAGTTCAAACGGTTCCGCGGGAAAAGCGGCCGATCGCACCCGTAGCCGATTGCCGTCCACGCTCAGCGCGGCCCGGGTCAGCCGGATCTTGCGCCCGCCGGCGTGCAGAAGGCACATGGCGGGGCGGGCGTCCGAAGGCTCCTTGATCCTTTTGCTGAATGCGATCAGCGCTTCGTCTTGGTCAAGCCGGACCGCCCGCAGCGGCGTCGGCTTGGACGCGTACATGCCGCCGCCGATATGGTACTCGTAGGCGGTCCACGTCGCGAGGCCAAGCTCCCCCGCCGTTCGGGAGAAGCGCGCAAGCCAAGCCTCGCTGCGGATCATATGCCGCGCCGAGCCGATATCGGCCTGCACCCCCTGCGGCAAGCGCGGAAAGCGCCGGCGGACCGCATCGATGAACGGCCGGTACTTCCTCGCATGATCGCCGGGCAGATCGGCGCGCGTCCAATCGGGCCAATGGGTCTGCCAGAAGTGGACGTCCGGCCGCACCCGCTCGATCATCGCCGGCGCGTCCAGCCCTTGCTCCTCGCGCAGCCGCTCGATGGAACTTGGTCCCGCGTCGACGGCGAGCGACCAGGTGGCTGCCAGAATGTCTCGCCGCGCCGACCGGACGCCTTCCGGCGGATTGATCATCGCGTCGATGAACGAATGGACGGCGTCCACGCGGAAGTCGACCCACTTTCGGTACAGCTCTTCGTTTCGCTTGTAATAGTTCGGGTGGTCCGGATCGCGAAATTCCGGCATCGGCAGCCCATGGCGATCGCGGAAAGCCTGCTCGGCAAGCGGACCGACGTCGCCGTACACGCCGGTTTCCAGGCCGTTCCATTCCGGGAAATAAGGTTCGGCGATTTCGATTCCGTCGAACGGGTACTCTGTCGCCAGCCGGATCATCGCGCTGCGCTTCCAGCGGACGTACCCTTCGCTGAACGGGGAAAACCGAGTAAAACCGTCTTCGGGCTGCCGAATCAGTCCCATCCGCCACGCCGGCCATTCCTTCGGAAAACCGTCGGTGGAAAACGAACCGTTGCCCAGCACCATCGCCCACACTTTGATTCCCCGGTCGCGAAAGGCTTCGATCAACCGGCGGTCGACAATGTTCTCGTTCACGACAAAATAGTGGACGATCCGGTATCCGGCCAGCTCGATCTCCTCCGCGACGCTTTCGGCCGACCGGTCCCGATAATAAGGAAAAAGCGGGTCGATCTGAATGCCGGGCCCGTATCGCGCATCATCCGCAACCAATTTTTTGGAATCCTCCCTACTCCGTACTTAACTGCCGATTACTAACGTGTATGTTCTTCCGAGCCTCTTTTTGCACGCCCGATATTTCGCTCTTGCTGTCCTAAGCCGCGGCCGCAACGTTCTCCCCTCCCCAAAAAGGTACCATTATCCCCTCGCGTCAGAATCGTCAGTACGCAGAGCCCCCCCGGGCAATTCCTTATCCCCTTCGCTCAGAGGTCGCCGGCTGAAAATTTTTTTTCCAAAATCGCTTGCAATCCGAACATATGTTTGGTAAAATCAGGGCAGAACAAATGTTCTGGAGGTCCCCCTATGCTGGATTCCCCCTCGTTCCAACTCTTTTGCCGAAAGTTCCACTCCGAAGAGGCCTGCGCCGAAGCTCTGTTCCAAGCCCGTTGGCCGGACGGCTTTCGCTGCCCCGTTTGCGGCCGTTCCAGCTTCTATCGCATTCGTACGCGCCGTCTGCCCCTCTACGAGTGCCGCTCCTGCCGCCATCAGACTTCCGTCACCGCCGGCACCATTTTGGAGAAAAGCACGACTCCGCTCACCAAGTGGTTTCAAGCGATGTTTCTGATCGCCCAGCCTGACGGCATCAGCGCGACCCGTCTGTCCCAAATCCTTCAGGTCACCTACAAAACCGCCTGGCTCATCGCCCGCAAAATCCGCCGCGCCCTGCAGAAGGCCGACGAGCGCGATCCCCTTGCCGGCGTCGTGCACATCTATCATTTTCGGTACGGTTACGATGATTATTTGGACGCCGGGCAGCCGCTGATCGCCGGCGTTTCGTTGGACGGCAGTCTGCAGGAGGTGCGCCAGGTCAAAATCAAGCAGCCCCACCCCGACCACGTCGTGAACGGTT